>Ga0210409_10002969_pt1 | contig 19531 bp, 18 predicted proteins | sample IncBWH17MmetaG_FD_161649 | JGI IMG/M metagenome (GOLD analysis project Ga0210409, IMG submission 161649) | Forest soil microbial communities from Barre Woods Harvard Forest LTER site, Petersham, Massachusetts, United States - Inc-BW-H-17-M | ecosystem: Environmental > Terrestrial > Soil >... | reverse complement strand
GATACAGACACGCTCGTATCCCAATTCGTTTGGCAGGCAGGCAGGTACCTCAGGCTATGAATTTATCGAGGCGATGGACCTGGCCAACCACGGAGCGAGGATCGGTGAAGAAGCGGTCAAGTTACTGGCCGCTCCACAGTGTCCCAGCGGCGTAACAACCATTATTCTTGATGGCCAGCAGACCGCTCTTCAAGTCCACGAGTCGTGCGGCCACCCCATCGAACTGGATCGCGTGCTGGGTATGGAGGCTGGCTTTGTGGGCAAGAGCTTCCTGACGACAGATAAGTTGAATGGGCACTATCGCTACGGATCGGACGTCGTCAACCTGACCGCGGACGCTACCCTCCCAGGCGGGCTGGGTACGTTTGGATGGGATGATGAAGGAGTTCCGGCGCAAAGAACGCCAATTGTTACTAACGGTATCTTTAGTGGTTACCTTATGTCGCGCGATACTGCTCCTCTACTTGGACTGACCAGCAACGGCTGTGTGCGTGCCGATAGCTGGAATCGCTTACCGATGATTCGCATGACGAATGTGAGTCTGGAGCCGGGAACTTGGACACTGGATGACCTGATTGCTGACACCGACGATGGCATCTATATGAGCATCAACAAAAGCTGGAGTATCGATGATCGACGCCTGAACTTCCAATTTGGCGTCGAACTCGCCTATGAAATTAAGCATGGCAAACTGGGACGAATGTTGAAGAACGCCACCTACACAGGTATCACGCCGCAATTCTGGGGATCGTGTGATGCCATTTGCAATCACGACGCATGGGTGGTATGGGGTACGCCCAACTGTGGCAAAGGTGAACCGATGCAAACAATGCGCACAGGACACGGAGCAGCCCCGGCACGTTTTCGTAATGTACAAATAGGTGTAGGCAGCTGGTAATCAAATAAGGTCTTTCAACGAATAGTGAGAGTTCATAATGTATTCAGATGAAAAAAGTGTCTATGGGCTGCTGCAAAAGGTGCTGAGCTATTCTCAAGCAGAACAAACCGAAGTTGTCTACTTTGGCACCGAGAGCGCCCTCACCCGTTTCGCCAACAATTTTATTCATCAGAACGTTGCTGAGAGTAATCATGAATTGCGCGTTCGAGCTATCGTGGGCAAAAGAATGGGCGTAGCAACGACCAATCGCCTGGACGACCAATCGCTTCAGCGTGTAGCGGAACAGGCATTTGAGATTGCGCGCCTTTCGCCTGAAAACCCGGAGTTCCACTCGCTGCCAGAGCCGCAACCAATCGCGCCTGCTCCTGGTTTCAGTGAACGTACTGCTTCATATAGCGCGGAAGCGCGAGCACGAAGCGTTAGCGTTATTGTGCAACTGGCAAAGGAGCATGGGTTAGAGTCAGCAGGAGCTTTCTCGACCGATACGAGCCAGGTTGCCGTTGCGAACTCGCTTGGCATTTTTGCGTATGAACCACGCACCGAATCCGAATGCCACGCTGTTGTGATGGCTGATGCGCAGGGTTCCGGTTATACTCAGCGTCTTGCTACCGATGCTACCAGCATTGACTTTGAAGCGTTGGCACGCGAGGCAGTAGAGAAGGCTCAGCGTAGCCGCAACCCCATTGATTTACCCATTGGCGAGTATCCGGTTGTCCTTGATACCTACGCTACTGCGGATATGCTGCAAAATCTCATATTTATGGGCCTCTCTGCCACGGCAGTGCAAGAAGAGCGCAGTTTCATGAATGGTCAATTCGGCAAACAACTGGTCAGCCCTCTTGTGACCATTTATGATGATGGACATGATCCGGTGGGCTTGCCGCAGGCATTTGATTACGAAGGTGTGCCCAAACAGCGTGTAGTGATGTTCGATCATGGTGTGGCAAGCGCTGTCGTATACGATTCATTCACAGCCTTTCGTGAAGGGAAACCAGATACCGGACATGCTCTGCCTGCGCCAAATCCCTGGGGACCGTTGCCACTACATACGATGATGGTGGCGGGTGATGCCAGCCTTGAAGAGCTTATCCGGGGAGTCGACCGGGGAATTTATGTGACGCGTTTCCATTACACCAATACAGTACACCCGGTCAAAACACTCTTCACTGGCATGACACGCGACGGAACTTTTTTGATCGAACATGGTGAGTTGACTAGCCCTGTGAAGAACTTCCGTTTCACACAGAGCATTCTTGATGCCTTGCGTGACGTACAGGCGATAGGAAGCGAACATATTCAGTGCCGCGACTATCTCCCGGTCGTCGCTCCGGCGCTGCGCATTAGCAGCTTTCATTTTACAGGCGTAACCGGGGCATAGAATAGCTCGACGTTGGTCACAAAATGACATCCTGGTCGCCCGCGGGCGACCAGGATGTCATTTTGTGACCAATCTAACAAAACATGTGTTACATGAGTCCTACTCACAACGTCTATGCATAATAGATAATAACCATATCAATAAAAAACCTATCGATCCATGTCTGGAGGGATAAACATATGATCGGGTCAATTAACTGGATAGACCTACTCTTTCTTGTGACTATCGTTCTGCTCATCTTTAATGGTTTTCGTAACGGTGCTGTGTTTAGTCTCATAAATCTACTCAGTATTCCTATAGCCATTGGAGTGGCTTACTTTTTTGGCAAGCCATTCGCGCTGTTTTTTGCGCACAATGGCCTGTCATTCACACCTCTCATCTCGTACCTGGTGCTGTTCTTTGTCACGATCCTGGTGATACAGATTATTGGTACAAGTATGCGTGGCGTGGTGAAAGCAATACCCATCCTTGGCTTAGGAGATTCCTTGCTAGGCGGACTCGTTGGGTTTTTTGAAGCCTGGCTTATATGGCTGATCGTATTACTTGTCGTAGGCCACTTTTTGAACGATATACAGGCTACTATTCAGACAGGCAAGCAGCTTATTCCTGGTCTTAATATCACAGTTCAACAGTACCAGGTCTGGCATGATACCTATAATCAGGCCTTGCATTACAGCCTCTTTGCCAGGGTCAACGGCTTTATTATTAAAGAATTGCCGGCAATACCGCGATTGAGTTGGAGATAAGTGCTTGCGTTCTCATACGCGAGTGCTACAATACACTCTGTAGGAAAGCATAAAGCGTTCAAATGGAAGGAAGGAACTTACGGCAAAGCAAGATCGGCTCATTGATACATCCTCTCGTGGAGAGCACGAATATGCCTTTTTGGTATCCGTTGATCAAAACGAGAGTGACAGTTTGTGGAGTGTTGAAGATTCACTGAGCGAACTAGGAACACTGGCGCGTACCGCTGGCGCCGAGGTTGTTGGCACAATGGTACAACGTTTGCGCCACCCGGATGTTGCAACCTACATTGGCAAAGGGCGGGCGCAAGAACTCAGTGACACCGAGAAAGAACTTGGTTTTGATCTTGTCATCTTTGATGACGAATTATCCCCCTCACAACAGCGCAACCTGGAAAAAATGCTCAATGCGCGTGTAATTGATCGTACCGCCCTGATACTTGACATCTTTGCCCAACATGCTCGCACTCGCGAGGGCCGCTTGCAGGTTGAGTTGGCACAGCTAGAGTATCGCTTGCCTCGCCTGGCTGGGCGTGGTGTGGAGCTTTCGCGTCAGGCAGGTGGCTCGCGCAGCGCAGGAGCAGGCGGTGTTGGTGGTGCTATCGGTGTGCGTGGTCCAGGTGAAACAAAACTGGAGATTGATCGCAGGCGCATTCGTAGCCGTATCGCCGAGCTACGCGAGGAAATAGAAGGGGTACGCGAACAACGCACAATACACCGCAGGCAGCGTGCGGCGCAGGCTATTCCTGTCGTTGCTGTCGTGGGCTATACCAATGCCGGAAAATCTACCCTCTTCAATGCGCTCACCGAGGCCGAGGTGCTGACGGAAAATAAGCTCTTTGCGACACTTGATCCCACTACCCGTCACGTCACTTTACCAGGAAATCAAGAGGCGTTGCTCACCGACACTGTGGGCTTTATTCAGAAACTGCCTACCAGGTTGATCGCTGCTTTCCACGCAACCCTCGAAGAGGTTATTGATGCTGATTTAATGCTGGAAGTGGTGGATATCAGCCACGAAAACGCAATCGAACAGAGTGAGACCGTCAACGATGTCCTTCACGAACTGGAGGCCGACGAAAAGCCGCGAGTTACAGCCTTGAACAAGATCGATTTGCTTGATGATCCGTCAGAAGTCGATACATCACTCTATCCCAATGCCGTTGCTGTATCGGCCTTACAAAAAGTTGGTCTGGATCCTCTGCTTGCACAAATCTCCAGGGTGTTGGCTGCCAGTATGGAAGCGGTAAAGGTGATCATTCCCTACGATAAGAGCGAACTGGTTGAACTCTTTCACCGCCGTGGGCGTGTAGAGCAAGAAGAACATCGATCCGATGGTACATGTATCGCCGGTCGCATTCCTCGCTCCTTATTGAGCTATTTTGCTCAATATACATAAAACAAGCACACTTTTCAATCTCGTGCTTTCAAGATATAATACGTTCAGCCCAAAAGTTTCGTCAGGGCATTCTTAGGAGCAACTACATGATCAACACAGGGCGTTTTCAGGTCCGATTCTGGGGAGTGCGGGGCAGCTACCCGACGCCTGGACCGCATACATTACGCTACGGAGGAAATACCGCCTGTGTTGAAGTAGAGGCAGGAGCGCATACGCTGATTTTGGATGGAGGGAGTGGCATCATTCGTCTCGGTAATGATCTATTAAACCGTTCTGCCGGTAGGCCGCTTAACCTGGCGCTATTTATTACACACGGCCATGGTGATCACCTGCTTGGCATTCCCTTTTTCGCACCATTGTACGAACGTCGCACCACTATCGATTTTTTTGGTCCGGGTCTTGCTGGTCGAAATATTGAACAACTTGTAACCCTATTGATGTCTCCACCGTATTTCCCTGTAGATATGCACAGTTTACCTTCGCATCGCACATTTCATACAATCACTGAGCAAGAGCAAATTATTTGGAGCAATGGCGACATGCAACCTTCCGTTATCAACGATAGTGAGAATGTAACAGAAGCTGAAGTACGAGTTGTTGCCAGGCTGACAAACAGCCATCCTCTGGATGGAGCGGTAATATATCGCATAGAATATGCTGGTCGGCGGCTGGTCTTTGCAACTGATGTAGAATGGAGGGAAGTGTGCGATCCAGGCTTTCTTGAATTTGTAGAAGGAGCCGACCTACTAATACACGATGCGCAGTATACTCTCGATGATTATCAGGAAGCTAAGCAGGGATACGGACATAGCACTATTGAGATGGCGACAGAAGTAGCTAACTCGGCACAGGTTCGTAAGTTGGTTTTGTTTCATCACGAACCGACCTATGACGACAACAAGCTAGACGCTATACAAGCTGAAGCCCAGTCACTATTTGCGAATACCTATGCTGCGTCTGAAGGCATGGAAATTAATCTTTTATAATAGTTTGAGCGCTTTTTCAATGCGCGAGCTATAGTACGGGCATTTGCGCGGAATGCCATTTTGTGAGGATAACTATGATAAATGTTGTACTGGCGTTCATGATCATCGGCTCGTTCTTAGTGGCAGTTATCATTCATGAATTTGGTCATTCCCTGGTGGCCACCATGTTAGGTGATCCAACTTCTCGCAAGGAGGGACGGCTTTTCCCCAGCCTGCCTACGCACATTGATCCCGTTGGAACTATGTTGTGTGTGATTCTTGCTTTTTTCCCGGTTGCTGCTGGTCCGGTTGGTCTGGGTTGGGGAAAACCTGTTAAGGTTGATCCCTGGAAACTGCGCGGTGGGCCAAATTTTGGTACGTTACTAGTGACTCTGGGCGGTATACTCATGAGCCTGGTTGTAGGATTACTTTTCGCCTTCTTACTACATTTCATACCCGTGAGTTTTTTAAAAGACGCATTTACGATACGTATCACACAGTTGGTAATAGTCTTCGCAAGTGTAAACCTTTGCCTGGCGATCTTCAATTTGATACCCTTGTATCCGCTCGATGGATACCAGATTGTTTATACGTTGCTGCCCAGTCGCCAAGCTGTACAGTTCGCTAAATCCGCTACTTATGGGCCATTTATTATCCTGGGTATTCTGTTTTTATTGCCTTTCCTGGGTCAAATTGGAAACCTGGGAGGTTTTTTCCTTTTTCATATTCAATACTATATTCTGCTGGGTTCCCAGTATCTGATAAGTTTCGCCTCAGGTCTCCTGCCTGCAATTATTGGTGCGATTTACATTGCCTAAACAGCAGATGGTTCACTTGATGTCATGAGGTCTTCATTGCATACGATTGCTTATCGTCTCTGGCAGGTACGTCAACAACTTGGTTTCGTTGCCTCACTCTCGGCTGAGGAGCACTCGCAAGTAGCGCGATGGCTTCCCGCCTCTGCCTTGCCCCTTTTTCAAACAATGTCAGATGCCGACCAACGGCACTCTCTCAGAGTGTATCAGGGTCTACTTGAGCGAGGTTGTGTAGACAGAGATTTGCTTGCAGCGGCGCTATTACATGATGTAGGTAAAGCTCAGGGGCGTGTACCTTTCTGGACACGGCCTGCAATTGTCCTGGGCAAGTTATTTGCTCCACGTCTTCTTAGAAGCTTGACCGTTTCTCCTGATGAGGGTAAAACGATACCGGCGTGGCAGCGATCCCTCAGCAATGCCTGGTGGCATGCCGAGATTGGGGCAGATCTTGCCGCTGCAGCAGGCATGTCGGAAGAATCTGTCCTCTATATTCGCACACATCACCAGCCTGGTGGTCCGGCTGCTGAGTTACATCTGGTTGATGAGGCTGTATAGGTATATGATTGAACAAACAGAGCAAGGCATCCACGAGGCAGTTTCTTATAGTGAAGAGGTAGCGGGCATGAACGGCCATGATCAGCCGTCTCGCTATGTTGTTCACCTGCCTGTTTTCGAGGGGCCACTCGACCTCTTACTTCATCTGATTGAAAAACGCCAGATGGAGATTACTACGATCTCTCTGGTGGCTGTAACCGACCAGTATTTGGCCTATCTACAGCAGTGGCAGGAACCCGATAGCATACCCCTGGCCAACATGGCGGCGTTCATCTCCATTGCAGCCCGTCTCCTCTACATCAAATCTCAGAGTCTCTTACCCCATATCTCGAAAGAAGAGATGACGAGTGAAATGGAGAATGCCGCGGCTATGGCGGACGAATTGCGTGCACATCTGCTCGAATACAAATTGGCGAAGGAGATTGCCGGTTACCTACGTCTGCGTGAAGAATCGGGTTTGCAAACATATGGACGTTCAGGCTTGCTGGCGGGCATCGAGGCACAGTTAACCTGGACGCCTCCGACATTGCTAGGCCTGCAGGTTAATACTCTAGCCGTAGCTTTTCAACGCTTGCTCGAATTGCAGGCCAGAAATGAAGCAGACAGTGGTATACTTATACCTATGGCCCGTGTGCGTGTGAGTGAACGTATCGCCGAAATTGTAGGATTTCTACGCGTACGCACCAGCATCCATCTCTCTGAATTGCTTGAAAACGAACATTCACGCCAGGTAATAATCGTCACCTTTCTCGCCGTGCTGGAACTCTGGAAGCGTGAGCGTATTTGTGTCACACAAACCACCCTCTTCAATCCTATCCTCCTGGGACGTGGCGAGCGTTGGTCCGAAACCGAGCAACTAAGAGAAGAAGAACTGGAATATGGGGCGTAGGGGCTTATCAAAACTTGACAGATGTTGACTCAAACTTTATACTATAAAGACAATAAAACTCAGTAACAACTCAGTTTTTGATAGAATCGACTCAAGGAGAAACGTTGCGATATGGAAGAGTCCCAGGAGATACAAGAAGGGCAAGTGATAGATGAGGGTTCGCCCTCGAAGGAGTCCGAGCGCATTGCGGAATTGGAAGTGCAACTCGAGCAGGCCCGGCAGGAAGCGGCTGAATACTGGAATAAATACCTGCGCGAACGCGCAGAGATGGAAAACTTCCGCAAGCGCCAAGAGCGAATAGCAGCAGATCGTTTACAGCGCGAAAAGAAGGAACTGTTTCAGAAAATTCTCGGTGTGATGGACAACGTTGAGCGAGCATTAGTCTACCAGGATACCATGGACCGCCAGGGGTTACAGCAAGCGATGCGCATGGTCATGTGGCAAATGAACGAAGTGATGCGTAGCGAGGGATTAACACCCGTTCCCACCGTTGGTGAAGTGTTCGATCCGTATGTGCACGAAGCAATAGAGGCCGTCGAGGATAGCGATCAACCCGAAGGCACGGTTATTGAAGAGGTGCTCAAAGGTTATAAATTGGGCGACGAGACTCTACGCCCAGCTCGTGTCAAGGTAAGCGCAGGAAACAAACAAGCACAGGATTAGAGTTTCTATCCTAAAGGGTGAGACAGAGTTCTTAAAGGCACCGGGTTTGGGGAGTCCATCATAGAATCTTCCCATATCCCCAAAGAACGGAGAACCCCACAAAGAGGGGCGAGTAATGGAATACAAAGATTATTACAAAGTGCTGGGTGTCTCAAAAAACGCCAGTGCGGACGACATCAAAAAAGCCTTTCGCAAGTTGGCCCGCAGATATCATCCTGATGTAAATCCTGGTGATAAGAAGTCAGAAGAGAAATTCAAGGAGATTAATGAGGCCTACGAAGTCCTCTCGGACTCCGACAAACGACGCAAGTATGATACGTTAGGCCCAAATTGGCAGGATCAATTTGGCTTTCCTTCCGGCGCTGGTAGGCGTACCTCCAATTTTCGCGGCTCACCCATGGACTATAATTCAACAGGGTTTTCTGAATTCTTCGAGACTCTTTTTGGCCGTCCCACAACTGCAACCAGGCGAACTGGTGAAGATATTGAACAACGAGTTGAGGTAACCCTACAGGAAGCCTATTCGGGAGGAATGCGCACGTTCAACATACAGTCAACAGAAGCCTGTCCTGTCTGCCGTGGAACGAGAGTCGTTGCAGGGAAATCTTGCACTAATTGTAATGGGCTAGGTATGCTAGCGCGTAGCAAGCGCATTCAGGTTAAGATCCCAGCAGGAGTTGATAATGGGTCCAAGATTCGTGTAGCCGGTGAGGGACAGCCAGGTAGCGGCGGTGGCCCCCGTGGCGACCTCTTTCTCATTATCAATGTCAAACCTGATCTGCTTTTCGAGCGTAAAGGCGATGATCTTTATGGCGATATAGATGTTAACCTGGTCACTGCAATATTGGGTGGCGAAGTCGCTGTACCAACTCCTGATGGGCGTAAACTCGTACTGACTATTCCGCCAGAGACCCAGAATGGCCGCTTATTCCGGCTAGCGAATAAAGGTATGCCTCACCTGCGAGGCGAAGGCAGTGGCAACCTTTTCGCAAGGGTGAAAGTCGTACTACCGATGGGACTCAACGATGATGAGCGAGGTCTGTTTGAGCAACTGGCACGCAGCCGAGGAGCCAAAGTTCACTCATAAGAAAAAGGGGGCATCTATCGTGAGCGAAAGAGACGATGGCGCGTGGTATGTCATAAGTGTCGCGGCAGTCAAAGCCGAAGTCCACGAGCAAACCTTGCGCCATTACGAGCGCCTTGGACTGATCTCACCGGCACGCAAAGGCAATAGCCCACACAGCCCTCGTCTCTATTCGGATCGCGACCTCGAACGAGTGATGCATATTCGCCGCTTAATGCGAGATCTCGGCGTCAATCTAGCAGGTGTTGAAGCCATTCTGCATATGAAGGACCGTATGGAGCAAATGAGGCTTGAGCTGGAGCAAGAGATGATGCGCATGCAAGATCAGCATGCTGCCGAGACCCGCAGGCTCAAAGACATCATCGAACGTCTCCAACGCGGCTCCTCATCATAGGGGTATGCTAGCTTCACAACCTTTTTATCCCTACCACGTATATATTATTAATTATATCAATCAATAATAATGGGTTTGTAGATGTCCCTGCCAGGAAGACTTCCCAGAGGCATTCACAGGCCTTATAAAGCCAGTTAATATCAATTGTCACTTATACATCTATATGTTATATTGAACGTAATAAACAACGGTAATGATCGCTACTGTGAGGAATAAAACCAATGCCAATAAAACTTACTGGTGCTTATAAAACTGATGTGGGGAAACAACGCGAACAAAACGAAGATAGCCCTTTTATGCGTATCTCAGAAGATGGGGATCGAGGTCTCTTTATAGTTGCTGATGGTATGGGAGGATATCAGGCGGGTGAAGTGGCGAGTAAACTTGCTGTACAAAAGATGAGCGAAGCTCTTAAAAGCCTTCTTGTGCCTGTATCTGAGCAACCCACAATCAAACTAACTCCTCTGTCTGACCAGGAGACCATTACGTTGGATTCGGCACAGATGGCAGAGCAAGCTGCAAAACAACGTAAAACACGCAAGTTGCCAGAGACACCGGTTACGAAAAATGTAGAGGAACAACTCAAAGCTGCTATTCGCCAGGCAAACAAAGCCATATTGAACTATGGTGAAGAGCAATCTTCTGCCCGCGGACTAGGCTGTACGGTAACTTCCGCGCTTATTCAGAACGACCTGGCATTCATTGCCAATATTGGAGATAGTCGCACTTATCTTTACCGCGATAGTACTCTTACACCCCTGACAAAAGATCATTCCCTGGTATACAGGCTGGTGGAAGCAAAACAGATTGAACCAGATGAAATCTACTCACACCCTCAGCGTAACTTGATCTATCGTTCGCTGGGAGCCGGACACAAAAGTGTTGATCCTGATGTCTTCCATATCTCCCTACGTTCTGGAGATAGTCTGTTGCTCTGCTCCGATGGTTTGTGGGAAATGGTACGAAACCAGGACTTGCGTAATGTAATCAAAGAAAATACTGATGCGCAGAAAATCTGCGATACCTTGATTGACCTGGCTAATGCCAACGGTGGGGAAGATAATATCACTGCTGTACTCGTACAAATACACTAACGAAGCAGGTCAAGAGGATTGATAAGGACCGTCGTATGCCACTCCCATTAGGTACTATCCTGGATGGAAAATTCAAAATTGTGCAGGTGCTAGGTGAAGGGGGTATGGGAACCGTCTACAAAGTTGAACAAGTCGGGAAGCCCGGCTACTTTCGGGCGGTGAAAGAACTGCTCATCAGCCCCAATACACCCGCCGATGAACGCAATTCTGCCATCGAGCGCTTCGATAAAGAGATTGACCTGCTGTTTAATCTCAAGCATCCGCGTATCCCTTCCTTGATCTTGAGTTTTCAGGAGCGGGGGAATTACTACTTCGTGATGGAGTTTGTCCCTGGTCGTAATCTGGAAAAAATACTCGAGGATAGCAAGGCACCACTGGATGAAGACCAGGTCATTCACTGGATGATGCAGGTCTGTGAGGCGTTGCGTTATATTCACTCGCGAACACCTCCCATTATCTTGCGTGATCTCAAGCCTGGTAATGTCATGATAACGCCTGATGACAATGTTCAATTGATCGACTTTGGGATTGCTCGTAAGTTCGATCCTAATAAGCGCACAAATACAGAAAACCTGGGTACTATCTCGTATGCTTCACCTGAACATCTCGGTTCGATTACTGCTCCTGGACAAAAACGCTCAGCACTGAATCCAGGCAAATTGGTGCAAACAGATGCCCGTTCTGATATCTATTCATTGGGTGCCACCATGTATCATCTGCTGACCGATCATGAGCCTGATCCTATCCAGACTCCTCCTACCGGCAGTATTTTAGCGAAGAATCCTCGCCTGCGTACCGTTCGCATTGGCAATAGAGTGGTCTGTCCGGTTGAGCAGGTGATCATCAAGGCTATGCAACAGGACCCGGCCAATCGTTTCCAGAATGCTGAAGCCATGCGTGTAGCTTTGCAGCACTGCTTGCCAAATGGTGCTACCCCGACTACGGTACAAATTCAGGCTAGTTCGCCCAATGCTACCATTATAGTTCCTGTAGGGGAGTTAATCTGTCCAAAATGTGGCTATCATAATCGTCCAGGCGCAAAGTTTTGTAAACGTGATGGGCAGCCGCTCATCCAGGGAGCAACTGCTGTACCACCGCGAGTGTCTCCACAGGCCGTATCGAAAGCTACGATTCCTCCCAGACCAGTGCAACCTTCTCATGCTGCCGTCTATGCTGTGCAAGCAGGGAATACGCAGGCAGCATACCGGTTGGGACTGCAGTTCATGAATAGCAAGAACTATGCAGAAGCTGTCAATCAGTTTAAGATGGCCCAGGTTCCAGGTAACAGTTCGTATGACGTTCTGTACAATCTTGGCCGTGCTTATCGGCAGTACGGACAATCAGTAAAAGATAAGGATAAGCACCTGTTCATCGAAAATATGAAGTTCGCCGCGGAACATTTTGAGCAAGCTTTTGCACTGAAACCAGGTGCTGTCGATACCTATTTCCAATTGGGCATGACCTATCATGATCTTGGACTCTTTGATAAAGCCATCGCATCATTCAAGAAAGCGCTTCTGTATTCTCCGAGGGACTCCGCTATCTATTATCAACTCGGCACGTTGGCGATGGATCAGCTCTATGACCGGGAAGCAGAGGCCTATTTCTTGGAGGGTCTCAAAATTAACCCTGATCACGTCCTCATTCTCATTGCACTAGGTCGTCTTTATGTTAGAATGAACCAGGCCTCGGCGGCTATCAGCGTCTTACGGCAGGTTACACAGCGTGATCCCGCCATGTGGGAGGGTTGGTACGAGTTGGGCCGCGCGCATATGAAGGCGAAAGAGTGGAAGTTGGCTCTCAGTGCCTTAGAGCAAGCGCGACAGTGGAATTTTGAAGAAGCTGACATTTATAGCGCTATGGCAAGCTGTTATCTAAAGACCAATAAGAAGGCCGAAGCCCGGCAAATGGTACGTGAATCTCTGCAGCGTGATCCGAATAATGTTGAAGCCAATCGTTTACAGAAACAATTGTAGTTTAATAAGGAGGGCAGAATGATCTGTCCATCGTGTAATACACCAAATCGTGATGACGCAAAATTTTGCAAAAGTTGTGGATACCCATTCCATTCACAATCAATGCCCGCTTCTGAAGAAGCCTTGAATGATCAATTTCCCAGTGCTCCTGCTTCAGCACAAGAAGACGAAGCACCCTTGTCTGTGCAGGAAAAGACCGAGGAGCAGGAACCTGAATATACTTTAAGTGAGGAAGCTGATGATTTGAGTCTTGAGCCGACTCTCATCCTTACTCCTGAAAAAATGATTGCTTACCAAAATCGGCGCTGGCAACAACAGCTAGAACGAAATGGGTCACAACTTGCAGGTATCCAGGAATCTGATCCCTCGGAAGGGGACACACCTCGAGGCCAATCTACAGCGCAAATGGATAACGCGGATGTTTCATCTGTGATTCCTGTGCCTGCTCCATTTGATCAATCGCAGGGTACTGGTGATAGAGTAGATATTGCCAATGCGCCGACCGTGACGGATCTTCCAGCAGCATACGATTTTGAGGATATACCGCCTCCCCCGCCGCCTCCGCAAACTGAGTCATCAGCAACTTCTGAGGAATCAATCGCGTCTGGCGAAACGGTAAATGCTGAAATTGATGAGACAAACGAGGTAAAAGAAGCAGGTGAGACAGAAGCTGCGGAAATTACTTCTGATGAGGAAAAGAGTGAATCTATGCAGGAGCCATCTGATCAGCATGAAACAGCTGCATCAACAAACGGTTTCCCTATCTTGTCTATAGGTGAGCAGATGCTCGATCGCTACGAAATAACAAAGGTACTTAGCGAGAGTGCGCAGGAGCATGTCTACCTGGTAATCGACCACCAGGGCTATCAGCATTGTTGGAACTGTGGGTCGGAACAAAATGCCGAAGGCGACGAATTCTGCATGAACTGTGGCGCAAGTATGCTCGATGTACCGTATTTCATGCATGAGTACTCGACTGAGCAGGACAGCGAAGAAACAGATGGGCATATGGAAGATTCGCATGTAGTGCAAGGGACAATCGTGAATACGTTTATTGAGCATGGCCATACGTATATGATTGAACAGCAGCAAGTTGAGCAAAATCCATTTCCTAACGGCGTTCAGTTGCTCGTTGCATCAAACTCCGATGCTGGCGATGTGCGACGTAGTGAGCCAAATGAAGACAGTACGCTTGTCTTGCTGCTCCAACGCGTGCATGAGTCGATATCATCACCGTCGGGAGTCTTTATCGTTGCCGATGGTCTGGGAGGCCATGATAATGGCCAGGTTGCCAGTCGCATGACCATCAATATCATCGCAGAGCGCCTGCTGAGAGAATTACTGACAGTGCCGCTGACAGCCGAGAAGAATGGAGAACCCGCAAAGACGTTCGACGAAGATGCATTGGTAGCCCTCTTTCATGACACTGTCGAAGAAGCAAATACGGCTCTTTGCCAGAAAAACCAGCTTGACAAAACCGACATGGGTTCGACTATCACAGGTTTTATGCTAGTGGGCGAACATGCGTATGTCCTTAATGTAGGAGATAGTCGCACCTACATGTTGCGAGGCAAGCAACTGTATCAATTGACGACAGATCATTCCCTGGTGGGACAACTGGTTGCAGGTGGGTTGATTGAACCGGATGATGTTTATACCCATCCGCAGCGCAGCCAGATTTTCCGCAGCCTGGGAGACAAACCAAATGTGCAAATAGACATCTTTAAACAGCAACTACATCCCGGTGATATCCTACTGAGTTGTTCTGATGGTTTGTGGGAAATGGTGCGCAACCCCCAGATTGAAAATATTCTGGACAATGCGCTAGACCCGGAAACTGCTTGCGCACAATTTATTGAGGCGGCCAATGCGAATGGAGGAGAAGACAATGTGAGCGCCGTCGTTGTCTTTGTGCGGTAAAATACGTTCCTTTCACGCCTCTGACTCGCAGAGTAGACGCGCAGCGTCGTTGAGGCGTGTCTTTCAACAATCGCAATTGCCCTTTATGATATACTAAGTCGAGCCAATACGAAAGGAGTTTATATATTATGCCCGGTGAGGTAACACTGGCACATGAGGTCGGAAAAGACTTCATGCCAGTTACTGGAGGTAGCCAGGTGGCGTATGTTTTGGTAGAAGCAAGGCCAACCGAAATGATGGCCCAGGTGCGCATGCCACTGAATTTTGCCCTGGTGCTTGACCATTCTGGCTCCATGAAAGGTGCTAAACTTAAGAATGTCAAAGAAGCGGTCAAGATGGTGATCGACCGCCTGGAGCCGACCGACTATGTTTCTGTAGTCATCTTTGACGATACATCGCAGGTTATTATTCCCTCTATGCCGGCTAATGATAAACCCGGTATGAAAGCGGCCATCGACCAGATTCGTGATGCGGGTGGCACCACGATGTCTCTGGGCATGATTCAGGGATTGAATGAACTGCGCCGCTGGCACATTCCCAATGCCGTCAATCGGATGATCCTGCTAACTGACGGTGTGACCTATGGCGACTCGGATCGCTGTCGCCAGCTTGCAAGGGATGCCGCCTCAGCTGGCATTGCCATCTATCCCCTGGGTATTGGCGCTGACTGGGATGAAGATCTGCTAGATACAGTTGGGCAACTCAGCGGAGGCATGCCGGCCGAGTTTATTCGCAATGCGACGGATGCTCTTAGCATTTTTGAGCAGCAGTTGCAAAGCGCAGTGGACGTAGCAATTCGCAATGCTACCCTGATCTTGCGCCTGCCTGTGGGTGTTTCCGCCAAAAAAGCAGTGAAGGTTTTGCCGATCATCAGCGACCTTGGCCAATCTGTGCTTTCGGACCGCCAGGTAGTTATCCCCTTAGGCGATTTAGAGAAAGATAAGCCACAGTCAGTTTTGGTAGAACTGATGATAGACCCTCGCCCGGCTGGTCTCTTTCGTATCACGCAGACCGAACTTTCCTACGATGTTCCAATTGCGAACCTTGAGGGGGAGAAGATACGCGATGATGTCAAAGTGACGTTCACAACAGATGCGAACCAGTCCGCTGCTGTGAATGCAAATGTGATGAACTTCGCTGAAAAAGCCAATGCGCATCGCCTGGTAACTCGTGTTCTGGAAGAGTACAAGCGAACCGGCAAGGCAACGACTCGCCTTGCGCCCAACGTGACCCGAGTGCTTGACGAAGAGACACAGGCGGCTCTCGAACAGATTAATCAGGGCCAGCAAATCTCGCAAGAACAGGTAAAATCGATTGGCAACAAGACGCGCAAGTTAACACAACGCCTGGACGATGTCGTACCCTAGGAGCATCTCGCGTAGATGCTCGTTTAATCCCTGGCTCCCGGTGAGCTAGATAAATTAAGAATGTTTTAGGAGGATAGATAACATGACAGTACAGTGTTCCTTAGGTCATGAAAATCCCGATGGTTCCGCATTTTGTGATGAGTGCGGCGAGCCTCTGTCTGGCGCTGTCCCCGTGGCAGTCTCAGCTGCTCCCCAGCCCACGCCATCCGTTGCGGCTGCCCCGGTCGGCAGCGAGGTCTGCCCGTCGTGCGGGTCACTCAATCCAGCAGGTGAATCGTTCTGTTCAAACTGCGGCGCTATGCTCGGAGCAACTGCTGCAGCAAGCGTAGCTCCCGCCGTGACAGCGTCCCCGGTAGTTGCGGCCCCTGTAATGTCTTCCGCTCCGGCAGCATTAAGTGCGCGACTGATCGTCGAAGCAGATAACCAGGAGTTCGACTTGAGCGGCAAAGATAATGTCGTGATTGGTCGCGAGGATGCTGTCAGCAATATCTTTCCCGATGTGGATCTGACTCCACATGCTGGGGAAGAAGGCGGCGTCTCGCGAATGCACGCTCGCATTTTTGTTGAGAACGGCCAGTATATGCTTGAAGACGAGAACAGCACCAATTTCACGTTTCTCAATCGGCAGAAGCTCACGGCTAAAACGCCGATGACTCTTCATGATAACGATGAAATCAAACTCGGCCGTGTACTCTTGCGCTTCAAAGAGGTATAAGAGTAACTGGTGACCCTACCTTCTGCTTCCGCGTTTGACATGTTGTAGGGTTAACCGCTATAATCTACAAGAAATCCAAAGTGGAGGAGAAAGAAGGGCCTCATGAAACGTACATGGCAACCAAAGCGCATTCCGCGCAAACGTGAACATGGCTTTATGAAGCGTATGTCGACCCGCAACGGTCGTCGTGTGTTAAAAGCTCGCCGCGCCAAAGGGCGCTGGAGACTTACAGTGTAGTTGTGGCACTCAACCATGCAGTACGCCTGCGGAAAAATAGTGAATTTCAGCGGGTAAAGCAACAGGGGCGAAGTATTATGTCTCCGTTGCTTATCCTTGCATGGATGCCAAATGATGTAGTAAGAACACGTGTAGGTTTTGTGGTCAGCAAGCGTATTTCAAAACGTGCTGTTGATCGTAATTATATTAAGCGACTACTCAGTGAAGCTATGCGGGTCTTTTTACCCAGGCTTCCTGGTGGATTAGACATTGTAGTCAGTGCCAGGCAAAATGCAAACACGGCTAATCTGCGCGCACTGGAACAAGATATGTTTACCTTGTTGCGCCGGGCCAAATTGCTTGAAGCCACATCAAATCCTGATGAGTAGGGAGTGCAGAGGGCACAGGGTCTGGGAGACCAGGCAAGTAGCCCTTTGCCGGGGTTTGGAACATCCTTGAAATCTTTTCTCTCGTGCAGAACGGGAGTGCAGAGGGCGAAGCCCTTTGCCGGGGTTCGGGGTGTCCCCGAAAACCCCTTTCCTCGCCGCCGCAGGCGGCGTGGGAACAAAAAGATTTAGTACTAAGTCTAAAGTAGAAATGCATTGTTGAGGAAACCAAAGGACACCGTCAGTGAAATATATCGCCATGTTTCTTATTCGCATTTATCAAAACACCCTGTCGGTGGTACTACCCCCATCGTGCCGATTTACACCCTCATGCTCGCAATACGGCTATGAGGCAATTCAACGTTTTGGTTTTTTTCGTGGAGGATGGATGACAGTGAAACGCATTGGACGTTGCCATCCTTTTTATCATGGCAATCTTTATGATCCAGTCCCAGAACGCCTGGCTGACTAGATCGAGGAAGACAGGAGATAACTCGTGGGTCAGATCTTAGTTCAGATAGGCCAGCTCTTTTATTACATCATTACTCAACCCATCTTAAATGTGTTGATGTTGCTATATCATCTCTTTGGTAGTATGGCGCTATCAATCATTGTCTTGACGTTGATTGTTCGTCTGGCGTTGTTTCCTCTTACCCTTAGACAACTCAAATCGACGAAGGCGACCCAGGCTATTCAACCATTGATCGCCGATGTCAAAAAGAAATACAAGGACCAGAAGGAACAGTACCAGGCGATGCAGGCCATCTATAAAGAGTATGGAGTCAATCCAGTAGCGGGTTGTCTTCCCCTGCTGGTCCAATTACCTGTCCTCTACGGCCTGTTCTTTGCGTTGAGAGATGCCTTGAATACCGATAACCTCAGCACTCTCAGCTACCTCCATAAACTTAACAGTGTATGGATCTATCCATTTCTGCCGAAATTTATTATCCCACCGGATCCATTTATGATGTGGTTTGGCGGGCCAATTAACCTTGGCCATCCTGACCCGACGCATATTTTGCCAATTCTGGCAGCCTTGGCGACATTTTTGCAGTTGCGTATGTCCCAACCCAGGACTAGATCTGGCGCCAAAGATGCGATGTCGCAGCAAATGGCGATCATGCAGTATGTCATGCCATTTGTCACCTTCTTCTTCGCTTTGAATTTTGCTGCTGGCCTGGCGCTCTACTGGACAACAACATCAGTCTTCAGTATGGTGCAGCAATACTTTGTAACTGGCTGGGGATCATTGGCTGTGATGCCGGCATTTCTTCAGAATCTTCTTCCGAAGCGTGAGATCAACGATAAAAGTGATAAAGGTAATAGTAATAGCAAGACATATTCTGGCGATAAGCGAAAAGAAACTCAACTTCAGCAAAAAGCCAATGAGCCGACAGCAGAGGTCGCAAGTAGTAATGGTCGCGGAAAATCTAGCTCAAAGTCAAATGCATCCGCGAATGGCTCATCGTCTGCGCGTCGACGTACGCGCAACAACAGCGCATCGGCTCGCCGTCGCGGTAATACGCCAAAGAGAAATGTCTCACGAAGCTGAATAGAAGCGTCAGCTTCTCGTCTGGGATAGAAATAAAGGGAGGCAACAAAACAGTGGAAAGCATAGAGGCAAGTGGCAAAAGTGTTGATGATGCGGTATTACAAGCTCTGGCCGGTCTAAAAAAACGCCGTGACGAAGTAGAAATAACCGTATTGCAAGAGCCGTCTCGCGGAACCTTTGGTTTAGGCAATAAAGAAGCTCGTGTGCGTGTCACCGTTCGTTCAGGATCTACCGCTGCAATTATTACACCTCAAATGGCCGATGCCATACTTGGCCCTGATGAAGACGAATATCTCGAAGAGGAAGAAGCGGGCGATTTTGATGATGAAGAGTTTGCCGAAGATGAGGCAGAAGTATTCGAAGAAGGTGAGGAATTTGACGAGGAAGAGTATGAAGAAGGCGAGCTAGACGAGGAAGGGCCAATACCCTCTTTCACCCCTGCTGGTTCTGGAAAATACCCTTCCGAAATGCTTTCTGACCTTGGCGACGTCAGTGCAGTTGAAGGTGAGATGCAAGAGGTCG
>Ga0210409_10002965_pt1 | contig 19538 bp, 20 predicted proteins | sample IncBWH17MmetaG_FD_161649 | JGI IMG/M metagenome (GOLD analysis project Ga0210409, IMG submission 161649) | Forest soil microbial communities from Barre Woods Harvard Forest LTER site, Petersham, Massachusetts, United States - Inc-BW-H-17-M | ecosystem: Environmental > Terrestrial > Soil >... | reverse complement strand
CGACCTACCCGCGATACTCCCTGGACTGAAAAGGCCACGATTATCGAGTCCCTCTGTCAAAGATTCGACGTCCGCAATCCAGTGCAGGAGTCAAGCTCATGCCAGGCAGGCGCGAAACCAATCCCGGCCCGTGGGCCGCGATTCTTGCGCTCAGCTGCTCGCGCGCTCCGCCACCAGCATGGATTGCAGAATCTGATCGGAGACTTCCTTGACAGACGCGGGTGAGTGAGACAGAAACAACGTGTTGGTTTTGTCGTTCTCGCCAATGGACTTCAGCGTGTCAAAATACTGCGTGACCATCACCAACTGCATGACTTCTTTCGCGGACGCTCCCTCCACCACCTTCTGGAATTGTTCAATCGAGGCCTGCAGCCCTTCGATGATGGCTTTTCTTTGATTTGCGATTCCCTGTCCCTGGAGAGCCTTGCTTTCCGCTTCGGCCTCGGCCTTCTTGACCACCAGAATTTTCTCCGCTTCACCCCTGGCGTTGGCGGCCACCTGTTCGCGCTGGGCGGCGTTGATGTCGTTCATGGCCGACTTCACCTTGGAATCGGGAACGATGTCGGTGACCAGCACATTCACGATTTCGTATCCGAATAACGCCATGTCCGCATCCAGCTCCTGCTTGACGGCAGCGGCGATACTGGACTGCGTGGCGAAGACTTCGTCCAGCGTCATTCCCGGAACATGCCCGAGGATCACCTGCTCGACATAGGATTTGATTTGCGCCACAGGATCGGACAGCTTGTAGTAGGCATCGTAGACTTTTTCCGGACGCACGCGATTCTGAACGGAAATCGGAATTGTCACGAACACGTTGTCTTTGGTCTTGGTCTCCATGGTCAGAGTGATCTGATTCACGCGCAGACTGACTACGCCCGTCACGGAATCGAAGAACGGCCGCTTCCAGTTCAAACCGGGCTGGGCGACACGAAGAAACTTGCCGAAGCGAGTGATCACGGCGACTTCGGCCGTGCGCACGGTGAAAAAGCTTGACATGATGAGGTACAACACGACGAGGGCGGCGATTCCCAACGGAATCCAATACAAGTCAGTCATTTGATTTCCTCCACTGCTCTTACTTGTGACCGGCTTGATTATACTGGCCTATTCGAGTTTTGAGTCAGGTTCATTGAGAGAGTTTACATGGAATCTCGATTTTGACTTCCAAGCCGACGAAAAACTGGACATCTAAGACTATTCACAGAGACGGATATTTCTGCGCAAACAAACTGCGAAGCTGTCCACAAGTGTACAGACGCGCTTCTTGGCGGCGTCTAGGATAGTCTTGCAGAAAAAGGACTGCTGCGTTGCACCGTTCATCCTCTTCGAGCAGCTTACAGCCTCCTCGTCACACTAAAACAACTCTATTCTGGAGGTCGCTATGGCCTTGCGGCGCAGAACCGGTCTGATCATTGTTGGAATCGCCGCGTTGCTCTTGCTCGCGCTTGTTTTCGTTGGACCCGCACTTATTAAAGTGGATCGGTACAGGCCCCAAGTGATCGCCTTTCTCCACGAGAAAACTGGAAAGCAGGTCGAAATCGGGCGACTGGCACTGACTTTTTTTCCTCTATCCATTCACATTGATAATTTCGGCGTGAAGAATCCACCGATTTTCCCGCGCGGTTATGTCGTCCAGGTGGCGCGGATCGACGCTGAACTTAGCGTTGGTGCGCTCCTGCACCGCCAGGTGGTCATCAAATCCATCGTACTTGAGGACCCGATCCTGAATATGACTTCGGATCCCGATGGCCCGTGGAATTTCGAGAATCCACAAGCGCAGGCCTCGCAGAATACCTTTCCTCTCGGAGTGATTTCGAGAGTGCAAATTAAGCGAGGGCAATTGATCGCGTCGAATCTATTACCTTCCGACGCAGCGGGCCCCATCTTTTTCGAAGCCCACGACATCTCCTGCGACCTGGAACAGGTGAACCTGATGGGAATTATCAATCCTTCGTCTTCTTCGAAGGATGGCCAGGGCAGCCTGAAGGCGGGTCTTCTGCGCTTCGGCTTGGTCGAGGCAAGAAATCTGGAATCCCAATTGCGCCTAGAGTCGAGGCACGTTTTTTTTACGGAGGTTAAAGCGGAAGTCTATGGCGGAATTGCCGCGGGCGACCTCACCTTTGACTTGTTGGGGAAGAACGTGAACTTCAAGACCAGTGCGCGACTGAACGGAATCAATATGGCCCAGCTCCTGGCGGCCTTCCCAAACGGTGCTGGAAAGATGACCGGGAAGATGGATGGGGACATAAAACTAGCGGGAGAAATCTTGCACTCGCTCCGCCCGCTGGTGGGAATACATGGAGCCGGACACGTGACGGTGCGCAACGGCCAGGTCCCGAGTCTCAGGCTCAACGCGAATTTGATGAAACTGGCGCACTTCAATGATCTCGGCCCGGCCAAGAATGATCCTTCCGCGTTTAACTTGATAACCACCGACCTGGAACTGGACAATCAGCGGATTTCGAGCCGCGTTATAGACATTGACGGCTACGGAGTCGACGTAGATGGCTCGGGCAGTGTCAGCGTGTCAGGTTCCGACGAGTTGGACTATCGCGGGTTGGCGGAGATTACAACCAAGGAGAGCTTCTTCACGAACACCGTCGCCCGGCTGTCGGGAGCCTCACTAAAAGACGGTAAGTTGCAGTTTCCCTTTCGGATCGGCGGAACGATTGATAACCCGGTATTTTCCAAAGGCAAGGGCGACAAGGACATAGACGCCGTACAAAAACCTCAGTAAGCGAAACATGCTTGAACGTTCCGGACGAGTGGTCGCCCACTCGGATAGTATCCTTGGATTGCAGGCCGTGCCGCCAGGCCGGCGTTCACTTGGACGTGTCGTCGAATTACCGCTCATCTGACACACTAGGACTTCAAGTTTCTAATAAGCGCCTGCCAGCGCATACGCCAGATAGGGTCGCTGCTGTTAGGTTGAGATGGCAGGAAAATGGATATTCAACCTAAAGCAGATGTACAGAACCAGGATCGCGCCCAGTGTGGAAAAAATGAGGCCGGCGGGATGATACCGTTCGTTTGTCGGGCGTGAAAACATGTGGGTGACGGCGCCGCCGATGATTCCTCCGATGATGCCAAGAGCGACTGTCCAGAAAAGCGTTATGTGCACATGCATGACATCTTTCGCGATAACTCCCGAGATCAGCCCAATAAGAACGTACCAGATTAAGTGAAACATGCTTTTTCTCCATCCTTTGCCTTGAGAACGTCGTCGAGTATTAGCCCGGGTCGGCAATTAATCCGGAATCCCCAATTTGCAAGTCTCGCCTTGCAGCGTAGAGGCTATCGAGGTTGCGTACTGTTCACTTTTATACAGTCTGTGGAGTTTTATGGATCGGAGAGAGTAACCCATCGCCGGCGACTAAGTGTGATAGATTCTCCCAATGCGCATTGTTTCGCTGTTGCCGTCGGCTACGGAGATGCTGTTTGCGCTGGGATTGGACCGCGAAATCGTGGGGGTCAGCCACGAGTGCGACTTTCCGCCGCGGGCTCGTGCGAAAACGGTGGTCATCCACTCGCGCATCCCGCACGATACGCCGCCCGAGGAGATTGACCGGCTGGTCCGAGAGTACGTGCACCGTGGCGAGAGTTTGTATGCCGTCGATGCGGAGGTGCTGGAGTCGCTGGGCCCGGACCTGATCATCACGCAGGATTTGTGCCATGTGTGCGCGGCTTCTCCGGATGATTTGGCCACAGCGCTTGCGCGATTCGACCGGCGGCCGCAGGTGCTTTGCCTGAATCCGCAGGATTTAGGCGACGTCTGGCGCGACATTCTTCTAGTGGGAGAAGAAACGTGCTGCGGGCCGCAAGCGGAAGAACTGGTAACGCAGATCGGCGCGCGGCTGGCAGCGCTGGAGTGGCAAGTGCAAACGACGACGGACCGGCCGCGCGTGGCGTTCCTCGAATGGCTGCAACCGTTCTACGTTGGCGGGCACTGGGTTCCGGAAATGATCCAGCGAGCGGGCGGGGACGACGTGTTTGGCAAAGCCCGCACTCCTTCCTTCCGCGTTCACTTGCAGGATGTCATCGAAGCGGAGCCGGAGATTCTTCTCATCGCGCCTTGTGGCTATAGCGCGCAGCAGGCGCGCGACGAATACCTCTCGCTCGACCTCCCCGAGCAGTGGAATGCTATTCCCGCGGTTCGTAATGGCCGCGTGTTTGCACTCGAAGCCAGCAGCTACTTTTCGCGGCCCGGGCCACGCTTGGTTACCGGCCTGGAAATTCTCGGGAAAGTCTTTCATCCGGCGATCGAAGTTAGCCCGGAAGCCGAATCTGCTGCGAAGCAGGTTTCCGCACGCACGCGCGCCGCCTCCGCCTAGTCTCCGTTCCGTAGCACGCACGCTAAATGCCAGGTTCGTTGAATTGCAAACCGCTTACAATCGTCTCATGACAGTGCTTTGGGGAGAATTACGCTTCGCCGCACGTATGCTGAGGGGGAGTCCCGCATTTGCTCTGACCGTCATCTTCACACTTAGCCTTGGGATTGGTTTGAATTCTACAATATTCAGCATGGTGAGCGGCATCTTGCTGCGAAATCCGCCGGTAAAGGACCCGGGGCAATTAGTTGCTGTTACCTTGGTGAATGCTGAACAGGGCACGGCCCGAAACCCGGTTTCCGCGACGGAGTTCTCCGTATTACGCGAACAAGGCCACTTCTTCAAGGAAATAGCGGCCGCATCCTACGAGGATCTGGTATTGACGGGGAGAGGTGAGCCTCAGCGCATCACCACTGCCCAAGTGACTGCCAACTACTTCGAGGTTTTTGGCGTGCCTCCGCGCCTGGGTCGTACCTTCGTGCCTGGGGAGAGCATGGGCAAACAGGGGTTTGACGCTGTCATTAGCTACGACCTGTGGCAGGAGCGATTCGGCGCAGATCCTGGAATCCTCGGGAAGACATTAACGCTTGCTCAGCGAAATTACACGGTCATCGGAGTGATGCCCGCGGAGTTCCGGTATGCGTATATGCCATGTGCGGCATGGATCCCGGAGACTTTTGTCAGGCAAGCGCTTCGTCCGGACCAGCGCGACGTTCGGAACTTGAATGTATTGGCGAAACTGACGGATGGTGTAAACATCCGGGAGGCCCAGGCCCAGGCGGCGACGATAATTCAGCACCTAGAGCAGGACAACCTTGCCGATAGGGGTTGGAACGCAAGGTTGGTAGGCCTCAAGGAAATACTGGTGGAACCAAACGTTAGAACGGCAGTCCTGTTCCTCATGGGGGTGGTTGGATTCGTCCTGCTGATAGCGTGCGCCAATGTTGCAGGGTTATTCTCGGCGCGCTCGGCGGCTCGCCGAACCGAGTTCGCAATTCGTGCAGCTCTGGGGGCCAGCCGATGGCGGTTAATACGGCAATTGCTTGGGGAAGGATTTCTGCTGGCGCTGGCCGGCGGCGGCCTGGGCATGCTTTTGGCGGTGGTAGGGCTGAAATTTCTTCGAGCTAGATTGAACTTCGATCCTCAGGTTGCCTGGCTCGCGGGGAAAATCGAACTTAACGCCGGAGTCTTGTTCTTCACGCTCGCAGTTTCTTGTCTTACGGTGCTGCTATTCGCTCTGATGCCGGCTATTCAAAGCTCGACCCCTGATCTTCACACGACGCTGAAAGAAGATGCGCGTACTGCATCGTCAAGCACGAGGCGAGCCAGGATGAGGAGTGCGGTTGTCGTCGGCCAGGTCGCATTGGCCATGGTGCTCATGGTTAGTTCGGGTGAATTGGTCCAACTCGTGATTTCAGAAGCGCGAGCTCGGATTGGATTTGATCCACAACAGGTGCTCACCGTCGATTTGTCTCTTTCCGGGTCGAAGTATGATAGCCCAGCCAAGCAGAGGGAGTTTTTCAGGAATGTTGTGGAGAGAGTTCAGAGCTTACCAGGAGTGCAGTTTGCGGGGGCAACACAGGAGCTTCCTGAGTCCTCCCCAGGCCGAATCGCATTTGAAGTCGCAGGCCAGCCCTCTTCCAAGCCAGAGGATCGCTTGCTCGCATCGAAGTACGTAATTTCACCAGAATACTTCAGAGCGATGAAGATTTCTTTGTTGAAAGGACGACAGTTCTCGCTCTTTGATGGCGCCGGTGCACCGAGCGTAGTGATCGTCAACCAGACTTTCGTGAAGAGGTTCTTGCCAATCGCAGATCCGATCGGAGCAACCGTACGCACCTACCCCAGTGGAACCGGTGTGCCGAATTCGAGCGAAATCGTAGGGATTGTGGGAGATGTAATCGACCATGTAGGGCAGAGCGAGGACGTGGCCCAGATGTACGTGCCCTTTCTCCAAGATTCGCAGAGCGGCATGGTATTGGTGATTCGCGGCGGGGATCCCAGCGCACTCGCCTCCGGGGTGCGGGAGTCCGTGTGGTCCATAGACAAGGACCAGCCGATTGGCAGCATCAATACGATGAAGCAAGTGCTTGACAGAAAGGGCGGCGGCGATCGGCTGATAGGAGGACTCCTCGGGGCTTTTACCGCGCTCGCGCTGGGCCTCGCGGGGATAGGGATATACGGCGTAGTCTCGCAAATGGTGGCGCAGCGGACTCATGAGATCGGGGTGCGGATGGCCCTCGGAGCGGAGAAGGGAAGTGTGTTGCGGTTGGTGGTCGGAGGCGGAGTGTTTCTTGCCGGAATCGGCACTGTTTTGGGATTCATTCTGGCGCTGCCCATCCCTCGTATCCTCGCGAGCGCGCATCCGGAGACATGGATTCGTAGTTTAGCGGTCTTGGGAATTGCGCCGTTGCTGGTCATTGCGGCGGCGCTGTTGGCGTGTTATATCCCCGCTCGGAAAGCGATGCGCGTCGATCCCATGGTCGCGTTGCGACACGAATAGTTCAAAGCTCGCGCCGGAGTCATTTATGGCGCGGAGCACAAGAAAACTTTGGCTCAATTTCTCCCAGCATCGCCACCGGCTAAAGCCGAGCGGTTCCAGCGGCGATAGAACGGAAGGCCGGCGAGAATCAGGAGCAGGCCGATCGAGGAGCGACCGGGGCGTTGGAGCCAAATGTTAAAGGTGAGGGCGAGAGCGCCGGCGACGAAAATTCCGGGTACCCAGGGATAGCCCCAGCAGCGGTAGGGGCGGGGCAGATCGGGTTCGGTCTTGCGCATTCGAAATAAGGCCACGACGGCTGAGCCGTAGAAAATCCATCCAGCGAAGATGAAGAGGTTGGTCAACTCTTCAAACGTTCCGGAAAGAGCCATAATGCTGGCGAGCACGCCCTGAAAAATGAGCGAGCGGCTGGGGCTGCGAAACTTGGGATGGATGCCGTCGACGATCTTGAAGAAAATTTTGTCGCGGGCCATAGCGTAGCCCACGCGCGCGCCGCTCAACACCGAAGAATTCATCGAGCCGATGGCGGAAATCACCATGGCGAGAGTGATCCAGGCGGCTGCGCCGCGCCCGGAGACTTGTTCCACGACGTCTGAAGCGATGTGCGGCGAGGCGGCGACGGCTTCGAACGGCAGCACTTTCAAGCAAGCGGCGCTGAAGAGAAGATAAACGATCGCGACGAAAGCCACTCCGCCAACCAGCGCGCGCGGGAAATTCTTCTGCGGATCTTTTACTTCTGAGCCGACGAGATTGAGATCTTCCCAGCCGTCGTAGGCCCAGAGAGCGGCGGCGAGCGCGGCGAGAAACGCGCTGAGAATGGCGCCGCTTCCGTCGCCGACAGCCGGCCAGAATGGGTCGGGAGGGCGCGCGGCGGGTGCGGGCGAAAAAAACGCGACGCCAATCACAATCCCCACGGACATGATCTTGATGGCGGTCAAGAATACCTGCACCGCGCCGCCGAGGCGCACGCCCAGATAATTTACGCCGGTCATGATGAGCAGCCAGACGACGGCCAGCGGTTGGGCCCAGGTAAAAACAAAATCATAGGGTTTAATCCAGCCAGTGAGGCCGGGAATCGCGATGTGCACGGTGAACAGAGGCACGGCGACAAACGGAAAAAGGAAACTGAAAAAGCGCATTAAGCCGGCTGCTATCGAGGCCAGGGAACTGGGACGTCCGACGATGGAATGCGTCCAGCCGAACAGAAATCCATAGACCGGGCCGAAGCCGCGGCGAAGATAAGCGTATTCGCCGCCCGCTTCCGGGATCATCGAGCCCAGCTCCGCAAAGGAAAAAGCGCCAAAGAGCGAAAGGATCGCGCCAACAATCCACGCCGCAAAAACAACGGAGACGGACCGGCCTTCGCGCGCCATTTCGGCGGGCTTCAGGAAAATGCCCGTGCCGATCATCGTGCCGACAACGATGGCGGCGGACGCCCAGGCGCCAAGTCCTCGCACCAGTTCCAGACGTTTTTCGGTCAATTCATCCTCTCATCCTCGCGTCATCGAAGGGCGCCCGCGGCAGCAAGTGCCCCTACGCCCGTACGATTCGGCTCGCGACGGACCCAGTCACAAACGTGATGATCGAGCCAATCATGAAGTACCACGTATACGCCACGCTAGTAAATTGGAATAGGCACAAAATCGCGGCGAGACCCACAATCATTCCGGCCAGGGCTCCGCGCGCGTTGGCGCCGCGGTCGAACGTGCCGAGAAAAAAGAGGCCGAGCAGGCTGCCGAAGGGCAGCGACGCCACGGTTAACCCCGTTTCGAGAAGCGGCCCCCACTTCACCAGGCCGAAGCCCATCAGCACCAGGCCCCACGCGAGCGTCATGCCGCGGGCGAGGCGCAGGAAGCGTGACGGGTCAGCCTCTTTACCGCGGAGAAGTGAAAAATCGAGCACGCTCGAAGCGGCGAGAGAATTCAAGGAGCCGCTGGCGTTGGACATAGCTACAGCCACGATCGAAGCCAGCAGCAGTCCCGCAAGCCCTACCGGCATCTCGCGCACCAGAAAGAGCGGCAGGATGCGGTCGGTGCGTTCGCCGGGTGCCAAGAGCGCAGAGTGCTGCGCGAACACATAAAGGAACACGCCAATCAGCAGAAACACGGTGAATTGGACAAGCACGATGGCGCCGCTGGCGAGCAAGGCGCGGCGGCTGTCCCGTTCGCTCTTCGCCGCGAGGAGGCGCTGCACGATAATCTGGTCCGTGCCGTGGGTAGCCATGGTGAGAAAGGCGCCGCCAATGAGGCCGGACCAGAATGTGTATTTGGTGGCGAGATTCCAGGAAAAGTCGAAGACCTGTAGTTTGTGCCCAGCTGCGGCGGCGACTTGGGTTACTTCGGTCCATCCACCGGGGATGCGGTGGAGCAAAACAAAAAATGTCACAGCGCTGCCGGTCAGATAGAGAAGCAACTGCGCGACGTCCGTCCAGATCACCGCTTTCATCCCACCTTCGAACGTGTAGAGCACGGTGAGTGCGATCACGATGACCACTGCGAGACGCTCCGAAGTTCCCAGCACGACGCTGACGACCAGGGCAATAGCCGAAACGCGGACGCCTTCGGCAATCGCGCGGGTGACGAGGAATGTGCTGGCGGCGACCGCGCGCATCTTCTGGCCAAATCGCTTTTCGATCAAGGCGTAAGCGGTGAAAAACTCGCCGCGAAAATAGCCGGGCAGCAACAAGAGCACAATGAGCCCGCGGCCGATCAGGTAGCCGAAGACCAGCTGAAGGAAGGTGAGGTTTCCGCCGTAGGAAATGGCCGGCGCGCCGATGATTGTCAGCGTGGAAGTTTCGGTGGCGACGATCGAAAAGGCCAGCGCCCACCACGGCGCCGTGCGGCCGCCCAGAAAGTAGTCCGAAGCGCTTTGCTGCCCGCGGCGGAAGCGCATGCCCAACGCCGTAACACCGAGCAAGTACGCAATGACAATGGCCAGGTCCAGCGGATGGATGCGCATCGAGCAGCGATTATATGCACGTCACACCTAAAGTCATCCTTACTTTGTCGCCGGAAGGAGATGGAGCGCGCCACTTTGAGCTTTTCTGGATGTGGCAACGTGGACCTTGCTTCATACTCCTTTTTCCGTTTTCTAAAGTATGCTTTTCTCATGCGCCGTGTTCTTGGCTTCGATGGTGGCGGCACGAAGACGGAGTGTGTGTTGATGGACCCCGCGGGGGAGATCGTTGCCCGGAGTTTTTCTGGCCCGTCGAATCCTTACCGCGTAGGTGTGGAATCGGCAAGCCGAGAAATTGAGAAGGCCGCGGACCTTTGTTTACAGGAAGCTGGAGCGAGAAGGAATGCCGTTGCCGCGATCGGCGCGGGATTGGCGGGCACGGGGAATCCGGAATTGAAAGAGGGGATGCGAGCGTCACTTGCAGCGGCGTTCCCGGGAGCGGCGGTCACCGTTTATACGGATTTGGAAGTAGCACTGATAGCAGCCGGGGAAGGTCCAGTGATCGTGCTGGTCGCGGGAACCGGGTCAGCTGCGATCGGACGAAATGCGCAGGGCCAAATCTGGCGCACGGGCGGACAGGGTCCACGGCTTGGTGACGACGGCAGCGCTTTTGATATCGGGAGCCGGGCGGTCACGAGGACGATGGAAGAACAAGTGCGGATGGGAAAGGACTCTCCCCTTGGAAGTAGGATTTTGCAGCAACTCGGTTATGCCTCTTGGCAGGGACTGCAGGAGCGCGCCACCTTGGAGCCGGATAACGTTTTTCCGCGCGTATTTCCCGTCGTGGCTTCGTTGGCGGATGCCGGGGATGTGGCAGCGCGCGAGATTTTGTTGCAAGCAGCGGAAGAATTGTCCTCTTTGGCGAATGTGGTCGCGGAGCATTCGGGCCAGGGACGAGAAGAGATTAGGATTGTGAAAATGGGAGGAACGGTGGGCCGTTCGGTTTACTTTGATGCGCAGATTGATGCCGCCTTGAAAAAGGCCTTGCCGTACGCGCAAATCGGCAGGCTACGAATGTCTCCAGCCGAAGCGGCGGCGCGCGCCGCGAGGAATTGAGATGCCTGTCGAACCGACAGAGCGCGAACGGGCGCTCGTTGCCACGGGGGAAGAACTGGCGGGGCTTTTGCATCATCCCGCGGCTGACGTGCTGCTCGCGCTGCTGGATAATCCGTCGCTGGACGAAACACAACTCTGCCTGCTGCTCGCGCGAAAAGATCTCCCGGGAGAAGTACTGGAAGAAGTGGCGAGGCGCAAGGCCTTGCTCAAGAACTATCAGGCGAAGCGTGCGCTGGCATTCCATCCACGCGCGCCGCGGCTGGTCAGCCTGCGCCTGCTTCGTGATCTTTACCTGATGGATCTCGTACAGGTCGCGCTTACACCAGGGGTTGCTTCCGAATTGAAGCGCACCGCCGAAGATCAACTGCTGGCGAGGCTGGCGCAGCTCCCGCTCGGCCAGAAAATTACGTTGGCGCGGCGCGGGCCGGCACGAGTGGCAGGGGCGCTCCTTGCGGAAGGCCATGCACAAATCATTTCGATCGTTCTCGACAATCCTTACATGACGGAAGCACAAATCCTGAAAGCGCTCTCCCGCGAAAGGCTACCCATAGCGGTGATCCCGGCGATCGTGCAGCATCGCAAATGGTCCATCAGCTACAATATCCGGCTCGCACTGGTGCGCCACCCGGCTGCGCCGCTGGCGACGGTTCTTTCCTATCTTCCGCAGTTAACGGTATCGGATTTGAAGGAGCTGGCCGCGCCTGGCATCGTGCCGCCAGCTCTGCGCAAATACCTCCAGGCCGAAGTCCAGCGGCGGCTGCGCGCCGGCACTGTCTCCAAGATTCCGCCAGCGCCCAAGGTAGATTAAAAAGCCTCTCACTCATTCGTGGCCCCCCGGTTGTCGACTTGACTATAAAGTTGTCTAAACTCAAATTGCCGGGAACAAAACAACGCCTTCCGGCGTCCGTATGTTTTGTGGTGGAACTTAGCGTATGCTGGAACCCTCAGAGCGGCGATTTCGCCCAAGCGCCGTGGCACATTCTCCCTGGCAGGGGGTTGCTCCAGAATTATGGGCAGTGGGGACCAGCCGTCACGGCGGCTCGAACGTCGTTGGGCGCCGCGTTACTCGTTCCGCGCCGACCTCGAGATCGAATGGGGTTCCGCGGTGCTTCGTGGAAGCACGCGCGATATCAGCGCCAATGGAATGTTCATCGAAGCCCTGGACCCGTTGTGGATCGGTGCGGGATTCTCGGCACGATTGAATCTCAATCGTCCCGTGAGGCTCGACTGTTCGGTAAAGCGCATCGAGCCGGGACGCGGCATGGGCGTTTCCGTGGCGCTTGCCGAGTCCGAAAGCCAGCAGCTCTACCAGGACCTTCTTTCTTCACTCTCCAGCAGCGACTCTTGACATGGTCTTATACTAAAGCGGTTCCCGGCGGCGCCGGGATCGCGGGTGGGGGAGAATGACTCGCTGCCTTGATTGCGGCTCACAACGGACGGCGGACCAGTGCCCCGCCTGCGGGCTGACCTCCGCGGCCGCGGAAGTGATGTTCCGCAGGCGGTTCCTTAAGCGCAGCGCAGTGTTTCTTGCCGGCTCGCTGGCGTTCCCGTACATCAGCCAGATTTTTCCGCCGCTCGATCTGGATCTCATGCTGATTCTTTATGGTTTGATCTTCTTCGCGGCGCTGACGATTGCGGTCGTGCTCGACCGCCGCGCGCGCAACCGGCAGGAGCTTGAGCTGCTCAAGCGTGTTTATTCCGGATTTATTCCCCTTCCATGGATTTTGGCGGCCACACTTTTTATCAATGGCAAATTGGATTCGCAAAAGTACACTTCCTACCATCCCACCACGGTGGATGGCCGCTACAACATGCCGGGAGTTGTTCGCGGCACGCGCCGCCTGTTTGTGCAGTCGTGGCGAGAAGGGCAGAAGTACGAGCGATTGGCCGTGGATGCGGATGATTTTGACCGTTTTCGAGCGGGCGATGCGGTAGTCGTTGGCGTGGAGCCGGGGGCGCTGGGGATTCCTTGGTATTACGGAGTGTACCGGCGGTGAGAGAGTTTTCAGTTTTTAGTTGTTAGTTTTTAGTTTTAAGTTGAACCAAGAACCTCTGGGACTTGAGTGTGCCTGACAACCATCTGTCATCCTGAGGTTCGACGAAGTCGAACGCGAAGGATCTCAACCTAATGTTTCGGCAAGGTGCGGATTAGCTGAGATCCTTCCCACCGCGGCGGGATCAGGATGACACAGGTGGGCGTCCATGGTGAGAAATTCAAAATAGCGACACTCGTTTTCGCGGCCTCCGACTAAAAACCTAAAACTAACAACTTAAAACTGAAGTTCAGTACAAGGGCTGGCCGTTTACCTTCAGCGGGATTTGCAGATCGAGGAAGTAGCCATTCTTGCCGAGGCGGAATCGCACGCGCTCCATTCCGCCAACGTCGCGCGCTTTCCATTCGGGGGTTTCGAGCGGTTCCTCCGGCTTATCGGCGAGTGACCATTCGACGTTTTCTCCCGCAGGCTTCACCGTTTGCGGGTCGATTTCGTAGGCTTCTTGCTCCTTCATATCCACGAGCAAATAGCGCTTCCAAAGGTGCACCAGGAGCAGCCCTTTTTTCTCCGTGTGATAAATGTTCCAGGATTTCGGTGCTTCGTCATTGAATTTCACGATGGCGAATTCCACGGATTTCCAGATGAGCTTCTTTGCGCTCGGTTGCGATTGACCGCGGGAAGTGAGGGTCGGCGCCATGACGAGCAGGGAAGCGACCGCGGCCGCGCGGATGAGCCGAAGTGGGTTCATTCGTAGAAGCTTGCGCTGATCCACATTAAGACCATCGCGAAGGAGATAAAACAAGCAGGCCATCTCAATTTTCCCTTGCCTGGGAGGGCAAAGCCAATGCTGCCAAGACACAGGAGGTACCCCACGTCGTAACAGCGTTGAAGGGTTGGGTCGAGTGCCTGAATTCCTCCGCTGAGCAATGACCACATCGCTAGAACAAACCACAGCACGACGGAAAGCCCGCTCGCACTGAATGCGGCGAAAGCCAGTCGGCTTCTCCAAAGGGGCAATTCCCATCTCAGCTCGGACTTCCACCATCTCCTTAGAGCCCACACCAGCGTCACGGATATGAATCCCCAGAGGAGATAGAGCTGAATACCCAAATGCATGAAATCCATCATCTTCGCACCTGCACGGATCAATTCCTCACTTCGCTGAACGATTTGTCGAGGAGCTTGATGGCTTCATCGACGTCAGGCTTAGTCGTATTCAGCATGGGGGCGAGGCGAAGTACGTTGCCAAGAAGGCCGCCTTTGCCGATGAGCAAGCCGTTCTGGCGGGCGCGCTCCATGACTTGCGTGGTGGCTTCGGGAGCGGGCTCTTTGGTCTTGCGGTCTTTCACCAGTTCGAGGGCTTGCATCAGTCCCATGCCGCGCACGTCGCCGATGAGCGAGTATTTCGCTTGCAACTCTTCCAACTTCCCGCGGAAATAGGTGCCGACGACGTCGGCGTTCTCCAGCAAATTTTCCTCTTCGATCAGCTCGATGGTGGCCTTGGCCGCCACGCTGGTCACCGGATTCCCGCCGAATGTCGCGATATTGGCGCCCTGGAATCCGCCGGCGATTTCCGGAGTGGTGACGGTAAGGCCGATCGGCACGCCATTCGCCATGCCTTTGGCGCTGGTGATCATGTCCGGAATCACTTCCCACTTCTCGATCCCAAACCATTTCTTGCCGGTGCGGCCCCAGCCGGTTTGCACTTCGTCGGAGATAAACAGCGCGCCATATTTCTTCACGATCTTAAAGACCATCTTGAAGTATTCCTTCGGCGGAGTGATGAACCCGCCGACGCCTTGAATCGGTTCGGCCATGAACGCGGCGATATTACCGCTGGTCCCGGTCTGAATGAGATTCTCCACGTCACCGGCGCAGGCCACTTCGCAATCGGGATATTTCAAGTGCAGCGGGCAGCGGTAGCAATAAGGATTCACGGCGTGCGAGATGCCCACGCTGATGACGCCAGCCTTACGGTAAGGCGCGTGCGCGGTGACGGCTTTGGCGAGCGCCGAGCCGCCGGAATACGCGTGGCGCAGCGCGACCACGTCAAAGCTGCCGGTGGACATGCGCGCCAGCAAGATAGCGGCTTCGTTGGCTTCCGTGCCAGAGTTGGTGAAAAAGCTGGACTGCAGATTGCCCGGAGTGATTTGCGCGACCTTTTCCGCCAGCGCTACGATGTGCTCGGTCGGGAAGAGCGTCGAGGTGTGCTGCAGGCGGTTGACCTGCGCGTTCACTTTGGCGGTGATCTTTGGATTGCAATGGCCGACGGAAACGGTGAGGATGCCGCCGAAGAAATCGAGGTACTTATTGCCGTCGAGGTCCCAGATGTGCTGCATCTCGCCGCGATCGGCGACCAGGGGCTGTTTGAAATAGTTGGTCACAGAGGGCCACAGGTATTTTTTGTGCTTGGCGACGAGCTCATCGCTGCGAGCGCTGCGCGCGAGTTGCGATGCAGGAACGAATTGTGCAGGTGTGGTCACGGCGGAGTCCTCTAGTCGTTTGAAGCGGCCATTTCATGCGGCCGCTCGCGCATCGAGTTTACGATGCGCTCAGCGCCGCGGCAAGCGGACGAAGGCGCTAGTTGGAGGCCGCGTTTATCAGGAACCATTGACATCGCTGTGCCTTCCTTGTGAACGAATCAGGAAAAGTGCTATCTTCGCCCCAAATGTATAAATTTCTTCGTTGCGTGTGGGAACCCACGCCCACTTCACCAGTCAACCCATATGCAGGGCGAGACGACCGGCGCACTGTAAATGCAAAAGTAGCTAGTGGACTGCGTTTGGGTGGTGGACTTATCGCTGGGTTTGCCGTTTTGGTGCTCGCGTTTGCGGGTGTTTCTTCGTTGCCCGAAGGTGCTCCCGCCTTTGGCCAGTACGCTCTGTTAGCCTCCTTGAGCATGCTGACCGTTGCGACAATCGTGATGTTTTGGACCGTCAATCGGTGGGCACCCTACGTGCCCGGGTTCTTCTTTTTCCCCGCAATCTTCAAGTGTGTCACGCTAATTCTCATTGGCCCCAATCCGCATTCGTCGATTTCATCTAATAGACTCACACGGTCGGACGCTGCGGAACTACTCGTCTACTGTGTCGTTGTCATTGCGCTTACCTGGAGATTTATGAGTAATCGTCCAGCTCCGACAACGTTTGTCGACCGACTCGCGTTGACCTTTTTCGTTTTGGCTACACTCAAGCAGGCCGTGACAGCCTATCACTGGCCGCCCCTTCCGCTAATTTCAGGTTTGACTGCACTTTTGATTGCATATTGGAATAGTCGCAGAACGCTTAAGCAGACGCATCTTTTTGCGTCAACTCCTGGTTAGTAGTGCTCCCAGTCCCGGACCTGTGTGTTTACAGCGAGATGTGATACCGTATTAGCGAGTGAAGTTGAATTGCCTGAATTCCCTGCAGAGCGCGGTTTGCTATCCTCCCCTGTTCTGACTTCAGCCGATTCGAAGCCTCACACTTGAGAATCGCTTCGCGATTCTGAGCGACCGCAACAAGCTTTAGTGTTTCACGGAGCGCCGCTCGGAAAAGCACATTATTACGGCACGGGAGAAATGGAATGAAGAGCCTTTTTGTTGGAAACATGAATTTTCAGACCACCGAGAGCGAACTGCGCGCCCTCTTTGAGCCGTTCGGGCAAGTAACGCGCGTGCACATGGCCATGGACCGGGAAACCGGGCGCGCGCGCGGCTTTGCGTTCGTCGAAATGCCGAACGATGAGGAAGCCGCCAAAGCCATCGCCGGGCTCGATGGCAAGGAAGCCGGCGGGCGGAATCTCAAGGTGAACGAAGCGCGGCCCAAGGGCGAGAGCGGACCGCCGCGCGGCCCCAAGACTTTCAGCAAGGGTCCCGGCGGATCTGGCGGCGGTTATAACAAGGGCGGCAAAGGCGGCCGCGACCGTTTCTCGAACGAAGATTATCGCGAATCGGCCAGACAGCCGCGCGAACCTCGCTGGTAACAAGCAGACAAATAACCTATGACAACGACTTTTCAAAAGCGCCAAAAAGAGATGAAGCGGCAGGAAAAAAGCAAAATGAAAGAGCTGAAGCGCGTTCAGCGCAAGCTCGATAAAGCCGCGCGCAAGGAGTCCGGCCAATCCGGACCTGAGATTGAAACCGAGCCGCAGGAATACGAGCCGGAAGAATAGCTGTTGCCGATCTTCAAGCCTTTTTCAGCCTGAGAAATCCCAGCGCGTCTCTCAAACGCGCTCCTCCTTCGAAAGAATCCAGTCCAAAGCCTCATCTAGATTGCGGAAGACGCGGATTCCGTGTTCGCCTGCGGCTTCGCGCAGGATTTCAAACATGCGTGCGAGCCCATAGGCTGCGTCACTCGTCATAATGATGGCCCGGCGGGATTGCGGCGAGAAAATCGATCGTTGGGCGAGCCTGCGAACACCATCGGCATCAATATCAAACGCAGTGATGTGGCTAAAATCCAGGAGTTGAGAAAAGCTGGGGTCAAAATCGGGATCGCTCGCGAGCTTCTCTTGATGTGCTAATGCGTCAGCCAGAGTGAATGTGCCTGCTCCACTGCTCATGACCAGCCGGCGCTCCTTGTCGATCTTGTAGAAAGCTGGCATGGCCTCTTACTTCATCCTATTGTTGCAGAGGGGAAGCAGGGGACACAAGCCCACCGCGTTTCAGACTTCTAGGCGTTTTCTACTCCAGCTCATGAGTTCCAGTGCCTGGCTGCTCCGAATTCACTCTAACCCATTGCCACCAGGATTCGAACGCAGCGTAGAATGGATTGATGGTTCGATTTGAAGAGGACGCCAATGGGCGGGACGTAAGTCTCCGCGCGGGGGAGGAGTTTGAAGTATCGCTGGCGGAAACGCGGACGACGGGCTTCAAATGGATTATTGAAAAAGGCGGCGATCCAGTTTGCACCCTGCTGAGCGAATCAGCGGAAGCGCCTGCCGGACCACCCGGCCGGGCAGGAACGCACATCTGGCATTTTCGCGCCGCCGCCGCGGGTCAGGCCACAATCCTTCTTCATCACCGGCGGCCATGGGAATCAGGCGCGGAGCCAGGCCGCGTCTTTCAAATCCAAGTCCACGTCACATCATAGAATGGACGCAGCGTGTGCGCTCTTGAAGCACGCACGCTGTGAATTTCAACACGGTTCTCAGGCGACCAGGCGGATGGTCCAGAAATCGTCGGCCAGATTGCTGTCCGTGAGATAGTTGTAAGGAATCGTGAAATAACCCGCCATCCCCCAACCAGTACCCCAGGAATTCCTGACGATAAACCAGTTGTGAGCGTCCTCATAACCGACGGCCAGGACCGCGTGGCCGCCGATCTGCTTTTCTCCCGGCGCAGGCATGGGAGCGTGGCCCGTCTGCGCGACGTGGGGGCTTTCAAAACTTTCATACACGGAAAACCCAAAAACGAAAGGATAGCCCGCGGCCAGGCAGCCTTTCATTTGGTTTAGAACTTGCGGAACGCGCTGATAGGAAGTAGCCAGGTTTTTTGCGGCGTCCACGTAGCAGGGTGAATCGGGCGGCTTGTCGGCGAATTTGGTGATGTCGTAGGACCATTCCGATTCGGGGCAGACCCCGGTTGTCGCGATGCTCTTGACGCCGTCGCGAATTTGCGCGCCGCTGTCCGAGCTGACGGTGCCTTCGATCACCCGTTCGTTGTAATAAATAAACAGGCGCGACGGAACCCAATTGGCGACTTTCTGCTTCATTTGCTCGAACTGGAAGGCGCCGGCAATGGAGTTGCCGGTGCAACTGCCCAATTGTCCCTGATCATAGACCGGCGGGCACTGCGGACGGAGATCGACGGACTTCGGGAGTTTCGCGCCCAGAACGGCTTGCGGGGCGGAGTACATGAAATCGCGATGGTCGGGAAGATCGGGCACCCAGCCGTATCGCTTGACCTTGTGGGGATTCGGATTTGGCATTCGCAAACTCCTTTCACGAGCTAAGTCTTCAAGAAGCCGAGCAACTGGCGTTGCGGTTGCGCCCCTACCAGAGTCTGCTCTCTAGCCGGGCATGCAGATGGGAGCCGCACGCCTAACCTTTCGATAGTGACATGACGGCACGCTGCGTTTCAGCCGAACCGCGTAAACGCGATTGTTATCCGTGGTAAGACAAGACCGGCAGGTGAAACGTTTAAGCTGTTTTTGACACTACCGTCATATCGCTGCCCTATGCTGCGCGGGGCGATCGACAACAACCATTGGTGACCAGAACGACCGGAGACCCCCTTGCAAGCAGCGATGCCCCCATCCAGAAGATTAACTTCGCGAATTCATGCCCCGGGAGATGTGTGGGTGTACTGGCGGTGCCACGGCCGCGAAGATGTTTCCCTCGTTCGCGATCTGAGCATGGGAGGTTTGTTCATCGAGACGTCTACCCCAAAGAGCGAGGGCGTTTGTGCGCGACTCCATTTTCTGGTGCAGGAAGGGCAGATCCGGGCGGACGCCGTTGTGCGGCACGCAAATCCGGCGACAGGCTTGGGCCTGAAATTTACCGCACTGAGCGAACAAGACCGGCCCAAGCTGGCCGCTTTGCTGAGCAGGCTTCGCCGGCAGCAGCATTCTCCGGGGAAACTGTGAACTAAAGTTCTGGCGTGATGATCTCGATCGCTTCCGGCGGTACAATGTACACTCCGGATGTCGCCCCTCCGTGCACGAGAAAATCCAGCTCCGACTCGCCGTATCGGAAGATATTCCGGTTCTACGCCAAGTAATC
>Ga0210409_10002961_pt1 | contig 19553 bp, 19 predicted proteins | sample IncBWH17MmetaG_FD_161649 | JGI IMG/M metagenome (GOLD analysis project Ga0210409, IMG submission 161649) | Forest soil microbial communities from Barre Woods Harvard Forest LTER site, Petersham, Massachusetts, United States - Inc-BW-H-17-M | ecosystem: Environmental > Terrestrial > Soil >... | reverse complement strand
CTGGCGATGGCCGTGGACTTCGCCCCGCCCGCTTTGTTCGAGGCGCTTGCGCCGTCAGTGCGTATCCTCGCCGCGGACGGCATCGTGGTCGGCACCGTGATGGCGGTCGTGCTCAACCTCGTGCTGCCGAAGAAGGACTAAAACGGATCTATCGCGGTCATGCGTGGGGGCTGGCGAGGTCCGCCGGAGCGGGGCGCAACGGCAGCCACTCCGTGAACTGAACCGCGGCCAGGCGCCGGCCGAGCGCGACGCCCGGCCGCTCGACGTATTTGTGCATCAGCCAGGCTATCGGAGTGGTCACGACGACTGAGAACAAAAACATCGTGAGGGCAACGAGAATTCCCGGAATGGGCAGCTGCATGATTTGGCCCAGGGCCTCGGGCATGTGCCAGAACGCGAACAGGGTCAGCGGATTGATCAGATAAAAGCTGTAGGAGATCCGGCCGTAGAACCGGACGATCGGGTGTTCGAAGAACCTGCCGACGGCTCCCAGATTGGCAAAGGCAAGCAAGCCGACAATGTAGGCGTCGCAGACCGTCTCGATATGGTAGGGCCGCGCGCCAAAGCGTGGCAGCAAAGGCACCGACAGCATTACCGCGATGGCGACGATGAGGAGGGCCGCCGCCAGGCCGGAGGGGATCCACGACCACGGCTTTTTTCCCACGCCGAATACCAGCATGCCGACGGCGAAAAACGGCAGCAGCGCCAGACCGAGTGTCGGATCGATGAGCCCGGTCCACACTCGCCACGTCGCCAGCGCCAGGAGTGTTGCCAGCAGGATCACCAACGCGACGTTTCCGAAACGCCGCAACAGAAAAAATCCAAGGATGAACAAGGGAATGGCGAGCATCTCGACCCGCAACGTCCACATTACACCGACGATCTCGGTATCCAGCAGCAAAGCGTTTCGTAAAAGCTTGACGGGCTCATACGCGGCTGCCGAGCAAATGGAAGCGCCCGTCGCATAGAAGATCAGTATGAACGCGCCGATGGTAACAAGGACGGCCGGGTAGATGCGAGAGACTCGCGCTACAACAAAGCGCGCGGCGTTGACCCAGTTCGAATCCGGCCCGCGCGTCAGCGACTGCAGCAGAACGAAGCCGCTGATGACGCAAAATAGATTGACCGCCGCGGCTCCGTTGCCAAGGATCGACAGAACGTCCGTCGTCCATCCGCCATAGACGTGCTCGGCCGACGAGTAGAGGAACGTCGTGGTGCTGCCCGACGGATCATTCCAAGGCGACCGCCACGCATGCGAAGCCACGACCACCGGCGCGGCCAGGCCGCGCAAGGCCTCGAGGCGCGGAAAGAACTGATCCTTCCCGCGTGCTGGCGCTGGCGTGGATATCGTCGCCCCCGTCGCCCAGTGAACGGCCGGTCACTCTAACATGCACTTCGTTGCGTTGTCTCTTGTTCCGGGCTCGGGAAGCCTGCGTTGACGAGGGCGGGCGATGGCTGCTTAGCATACCGGCAAACCCGCGTTCTCGACCGCCAAAGGGTCTCGCCCGGTGAAACCTGCGCCGTTCGTCCACCACGCGCCGAAGACGGTCGATGACGCGCTGGCGAACCTCGCTGAATTCGGTCCGCAGGACGGCCGCGTCCTCGCCGGCGGTCAAAGCCTCATCCCGATGATGGCGTTCCGCATGGCGCGGCCGGCGCATCTCATCGACATCAATACGGTCGCCGGTCTCGATCGCCTCGCGGTCGAGAGCGGCGTGCTTTCGGTCGGGGCGTGCGTGCGCCATGCCGCGTTCCACCGCCCGGTGGTCGAAGGTCCGACCGGACCGCTGCTGTCCCGTGTCGTGCGCGACATTGCGCACTACCCGATCCGGCTGCGCGGTACGTTTTGCGGCAGCCTCGCCCACGCCGACCCGGCCTCCGAATGGTGCCTGGCCGCGGTGACGCTCGGCGCCGAGATCGTCGCCATGAGCCGGCGCGGCCGCCGCGTCATGGCGGCCGACGATTTCTTTGAAGGGATGATGGCAACGGCGTTGGCCGAGGATGAATTGTTGCTGGAAGCGCGCCTCCCGTTGCTGCCGCCGGAGACGCGCTTCGGCTTCTACGAATTCAGCCGGCGCGCCGGCGACTACGCGCTCGCGATGGCGCTGGTGACCTTCCGGCTGCAGGATGGCGTGATCGTCGCGCCGCGGATCGGGGTCGGGGGTGCCGAGGCGCGGCCGCGAAGGATGGCCGCGGCCGAAGCCGTTCTCGCCGGCCGCGGGCCCGACTCCGAGAGCTTCCGGGCCGCAGCCGAGGCCGCCGCCGACGCGGTCGAGCCGATGGAAGATATTCATGCGGACGCCGAATTCCGGCTCGACCTGGTGCGCGCCGTGACGCGGCGGGCGCTCGAACGGGCGCACGCATGAACGCACCGACCAAGGACTCGGGGCTCGCCTGGGTGGGCCGCGCCATCCGCCGGGTCGAGGATCCCGCGTTGCTCGGCGGCCGCGGCCGCTTCACTGCCGACCTGCCGGCGGCGCTGCGCGTGCGTTTCGTGCGCAGCCCGGTAGCCGCCGGCCGCATCGAACGGATCGCGATTCCGGAAGGCGCCAACGTCGTCACCGCGGCCGACCTCGCGGCTGTGAAGCCGATCATGCCGGCGCTGCACAAGTTCGGGTATGTCCCGATCGCCCAGCCCGTCCTGGCATCGGGCTGCGTGCGCTTCGTCGGCGAGCCGATCGCGGCGGCGCTCGCTGGGAGCGAAGCGCAGGCCGAAGACGTCGCCGACGCCGTGTCGGTCGATATCGCCGCCTCCGCGGCGGTCATCGATGCGCGCGCGGCGCTCGCCGACGGCGCGCCGCTCGTGCATGCGCAGGCCGCGCGCAACCTCGTGGTCGAAGGCAAGGTCGAAACGCCGGGATTTGCCGCTGTGCAAGGCGCGGCGCATCGGCTGATCGCCATCGAGCTGCGCTCGCGGCGCCAGAACGCGACGCCGCTCGAGGGGCGCGCCGGCCATGCTGCGTTCGACCCGGTATCGGGGCGTGTCACGCTCACCTGCGCTACGCAGATGCCGCACCTTCTGCGCACGGCGATTGCCGATCTGATCGGCATGCCGGAGGGCGACCTGCGCGTCATCGCGCCGGATGTCGGCGGCGGCTTCGGGCAGAAGATGTCGCTCGTCCCCGAATACGTCGTCCTGGTCTGGCTGGCGCGGAAGCTCGAAAGCTCGGTCGCCTGGACCGAGGATCGCCGCGAGAATCTCATCGCCTCGTTTCACAGCCGCGACCAGTCCATCCGCCTGCAGGGCGCGTTCGCCGCCGACGCCAAGCTTCTCGCGCTCTCCGCCGAAGTCGTCGCCAATGTCGGGGCCTATTCCTGCTATCCGACCACCTGCGCGGTCGAGCCGCTGATGGCGATGGCCGAGCTGCCAGGTCCCTACGACGTACGCGCCTATGCGTGCGTCGCTCGCGGCGTCCTCACCAACACCTGTCCGATGGCGCCGTACCGCGGCGTATCACGTCCGGTGATCACCACGGCGCTGGAGCGGCTGATGGATGCCGCAGCGGCTGAGTTCGGCATAGAGCCGGTCGAGATCCGCCGGCGCAACCTGATCGAAAAATTCCCCTATACCTCGGTGACCGGCCTCGTCTTCGACGCTGGAAGCTACCAGCAGACGCTGGAGATGGCGGCAGCTGCCATCGACGTGCCGGCGTTCCGGCGCCGCCAGCAACAGGCAAGATCGCAGCGCCGGTATCTCGGCATCGGTTTCGCGGCGTTCTCAGAACGCACCGGCTACGGCACACCGGCGTTTGCGGCGCGCGGCATGGGTGTGACGCTCGGATGGGAGACCGTCGAGCTGGCCATGGACCCGTCCGGCTGGGTCGAAGTGCGGATCGGCGCCAGCCCGCACGGCCAAGGGCTGCGCACGACCATCGCCCAGCTGGTTGCCGATGAGCTTGGTCTTGCGCCCGACCGCATCAAAGTCGTGCACGGCGATACCGACCGCACGCCCTATGGCTGGGGGACCTTCGCCAGCCGTTCGCTCGTCATTGCCGGCGGCGCCAGCGTGCTGGCCGCGCGCAAGGTGCGCGCGAAGCTCAAGAAGATCGCGAGCCACCTCATGGAGGCCGCTGCGGACGACATCGTGCTCACAGACGGCGTCGCGCGCGTCGCCGGCACGGACCGGACGCTGCCGATCGAAACGCTGGCGCGCGCCGCCTATCACCAGGTTCATCTGTTCAAGGGCGAGATCGATCCGGCTATTTGCGAGACCGCGACCTACGACCCACCCGGCACGTTTTCGAACGCCTGCCACGCCTGCATCGTCGAGGTGGACCCGGAGACCGGACGGGTCACGATCGCGCGGTTCGTCGTCGCCGAGGATGCCGGCCGCCTGGTCAATCCGATGATTGTCGACGGCCAGATTGTCGGCGGGGTGGCGCAAGGCATCGGCAATGCACTGCTGGAAGAGATCGTCTATGACGAAGGCGGCAATGTCCTCACGGCGACGCTCGCCGATTTTCTGCCGCCGACGAGCCGTGAGATGCCACCGATCGAGTTGCTGCACCTGGAAACGCTCGACGGAACGACCGTCACGCAGGCCAAGGGGCTGGGCGAGGGCGGCGCCATCGGCGCGCCGGCGGCGGTGCTCAACGCCGTCAATGACGCGCTCGCGCCGTTCGGCGTGACCATCGAGGAAATCCCGGCGACACCGCGCCGCATCCGTGCCGCTCTGCGGCAGGCAACGAAGAAACCTCGATGAGCGAGCGAAGCGACATCACGCTGACGATCAACGGGCACGCGCACGCGATCCGGGTCGAGCCGCGCCGCACGCTGGTCGATGCGATCCGCGAGGATTGCGGGCAGACCGGCACCCATATCGGTTGCGAGCATGGCGTGTGCGGCGCCTGCACCGTGCTGGTTGATGGCGAGCCGGTGCGCTCATGCCTGATGCTGGCGGTGCAGGCCGATGGCAGAGAGATCCGCACCGTGGAGGGGCTGGCCAACGGCGACGACCTCAACCCGTTGCAGCGCGCCTTCATGGAGCATCACGGCCTGCAGTGCGGCTTCTGCACACCAGGCTTTCTCATGCTGGTCACCGGCGTGCTGGAACGCGAGCCGGACATCAGCGATGACGACCTCGTCGACGTGCTCTCGTCCAATCTGTGCCGCTGCACCGGCTATCAGAGCATCGTGAAGGCGGTACGCGCGGCCGCCGCGCAGATGCGCCGCTGAAGCCCACACAAAGCCCGCCAGGTCAGGAAGCCCGATGGCTCCGCCCGACGCAAAGCCGAAGGAAAAATTTGTCGGCCGGTCGGTGCCGCGGCTCGAGGATCGCCCGCTGCTGACCGGACGTGGCCGCTTTGCCGCCGACATTTCGTTTCCGCGGCAACTACACATGCGCGTCGTGCGCTCGAATTTCGCGCACGGCCGCATCCGCTCGATCGACCCGAGCGCGGCGCTGGCGAAAGCGGGCGTCCACGCAGTGTGGACGGCCGCGGACACTGCCGACATTCCGCCGATCGACTTCCGCCTGACCCGGATCGAATGCCTGGAGCCCTACCGGCAGCGGCTGTTCGCGACCGGCACGGTGCGCTACGTCGGCGAGCCGGTCGCGGCGGTGTTCGCCGACGATCCCTATCTCGCCGAGGATGCGGCCGAGCTCGTCGTGCTCGACGTCGAGGAACTGCCGCCGCTCCTTCGCGCCGACGCTGAGCCCGGCGAGTTTGAACCCGGCCGCTCGACCGAGCCCGCCATCGTGCGCAAGGGTTACGGCGATATCGACGCCGCCTTCCGCTCCGCTCACGCCGTGGTCGAGGCGACGCTCTCGATCGGACGGCATTCGGCCGTCCCGATCGAGACCCGCGGCGCCATTGCGCGCTACGACGCGGCCGACGACATGCTCGAGCTTCATGGCGCCGCCAAGGTGCCGCATTGGAACCGCGCCCAGATTGCCCGCATGTTCGGGCGCGCACTCTCGTCGGTGCACCTCTACGAGGGCCATGTCGGCGGCGGTTTCGGTGTCCGCGGCGAACTTTATCCCGAAGACGTGCTGGTGTGCGCCGCGGCGATGCGCCTGCGCCGGCCGGTCAAGTGGATCGAGGATCGCCGCGAGCACCTGATCGCCGCAAACCATTCGCGCCAGCAGTGTCACCACGTTCGCGCCGCCGTCGATCGCGACGGCCGCATTCTCGCGATCGAGGACGAGATCTTCCACGACCAGGGCGCCTACATGCGCACCCACGCGGCGACTGTTCCCGATCTCACGGCGGCGATGCTGCCCGGCCCGTACCGCGTTCCGGCCTATCGCGCCGACGTGCACATTCGGCTGACCAACAAGACGCCGTGCGGAACCTACCGCGCGCCCGGCCGCTTTGAGAGCACGTTTGTGCGCGAGCGCCTGCTCGATGCGATCGCCGCGCGTTTGCGGTTGGATCGCATCGAAGTGCGCCGGCGCAACCTGATCGCGCTGCAGGAAATGCCCTACGCGCGTCCGCTCGATACGCTCGGCACCGAGGTCGTGCTCGATTCCGGCGATTATGCCGGGCTGCTCGACACGGCGCTCGCCGCGGTTGAATGGCCGCGGCTCCGCGAAAAACTCGCTCAGCGCCGCGCCGCCGGGGAACTCGTCGGCGCCGGTGTCGCCCTGTTCGTGGAGAAAAGCGGGCTCGGTCCCATCGACGAGGTGCGGATCAGCGTCGATGAGCAAGGGACGGTCGAAGTGGTGTCCGGCTCCGCGTCGGTCGGCCAAGGCATGGAGACCGTGCTCGCGCAGATCTGCGCCGATGCGCTCGGCGTCGATTACCGGAAGGTGCGGGTCGTCCACGGCCAAACCAATCGCATCGAGCGCGGCATGGGCGCATTCGCCTCCCGCGTAACCGTCATGACCGGGGAAGCAACGCGGATCGCTGCGGCCGCGCTCAGAACGAAGGCGATCGAGGCCGCCGCCGAACTGCTGCAGGCGCCGGCCGCCGTGCTCGATGTGGTCGATGGCGAGGTGGTGCGCACCGACTCCGGCGCCGGTCCGTCGATCGGTCTTGCCGCGATCGCCCGCGCGCTCGGCTGCGGCTCGAAGCTCGGCGCCGAGCATCCCCTCGGACTGACGGCGGAGGGCTCCTTCACCTCGAACCACATGAACTATCCCTATGGCGTGCACATCGCCGTCACGCGCGTCGACGCGGAAACCGGCGCTGTCGACATCGAGCGCTTCCTCATCGCCTACGATGTCGGCAAGGCGGTCAATCCGATGCTGATCGAGGGGCAGATCGTCGGCGGCTGCGCACAGGGGATCGGCGGCGCGCTGCTCGAGGAGTTCCTCTATGACGAGCGCGGCGAGCCGCTGTCGGTGACGCTTGCCGACTACCTCATGCCGACCGCGCGCGAGGTGCCGCCGGTCCAAGTCCTGATCCGCGAGGACGCGCCAAGTCCGCTCAATCCGCTGGGATTGAAGGGCGCGGGGGAGGGCGGCGCCAATGCGGTCGGCGCTGCGCTCGCCGCCGCGATCGACGATGCGCTGGGCGCGCCCAATGCCGTCACCGAGCTTCCGATCACCCCGCTACGGCTCAAGCGGCTCATCGGGCACGCAGGCCGCGGCGAGCGTCTTGCCGCCAAACCGCAGCCGCTGGACCGGCCGGATGAGGCCCGATAATCAACAGGCGGCACTCCCGGGAGAAACCAACGATGGACCTGAAACTTCAAGGCATGACGGCGCTGGTGACCGGCGGCAGCGAGGGCATCGGCAAGGGCATTGCATGGGCGCTGGCGAAGGAAGGCGTTGACGTCGCCATCTGCGCGCGCCGCAAGGAGCCGCTCGAAACCGCCGCCAAGGAGATTGCGCAGGCGACCGGCCGCAAGATCGTCGCCATCCCCGCCGACCTGCGCAAGGACGCCGATGCGAAAGCGTTCATCGAGCAAGGCCACAAGGCGCTCGGCCGCGTCGATATCATGGTCAACAACGCCGGCTCGGCCGCCGGCGGCGTGATCGAGCATTTGACCGAGGATGATTGGGAAAAGGGCCTGCAGCTCAAATTCATGGGCTATGTGCGCTGCCTGCGCTACGCGCTCCCGATCATGGTCAAGCAGGGCGGCGGCCGCGTCGTCAACCTTATCGGCAACGACGGCGTCAAGCCCTCGTACTGGGAGATATGCCCGGGGGCGGCCAATGCGGCCGGCCAAAATCTTACGCTCTCGCTTGCCGGCCAGTACGGCAAGCACGGCATCAGCTTCGTCGCCGTCAATCCCGGGCCGGTGCGCACCGAGCGATGGGCCGGGCTGGTCAAGGCGATGTCGCGCGACATGAAGATCTCGTACGAGGACGCCGACGCGCTGGCACCGGCCTCGATCCCGATGGGCCGCATTGCCGAAGTCGAGGAGGTCGCCAACCTCGTGGTGATGCTTGCGTCACCGCTGATGGGGATGGTCAACGGGACGATGATTGAGATCGATGGCGGCCAGGACAAGCCGCTGATGGATCGCTTTCGCGACAAGAACCGATAAGGGAGGGGAACTTTACCCCCGGTTCCCCATCTTGGCCCCGCATTTGCATGGCCAGCTACCAAGCGCGAGTAGCCGCGCCGCAGGGGCCTTTTTGCGTTGTGCGCAGTGGACGCCTCGCTCTTGGCGATTGCTGGCCCCTTAAGGCGCGCTATAATTTCGAATCAGCGGGACGCCACGCATCAGTTCCCGCGCTGTTGTCGAGAAGGAGGACGGTCAGGGAGGTGATGGCAACGAGACCACTCTTAGGACGGTAGAAAATGAACTCGAAACGTTTTGCGATCGCTGCGGCTCTTGGGACCCTAACGATCGCTTGGGCCGGCACAGCGCTTTCCGCCGAAGGGTGGCTGCGCTGGAATGCCAAACGTGGCTATCCTTCAATCACCTTCAACTCCACCGGGCTGCACGTAACCTTGCCTGAAGGTCTGCTGGCGGAGGCGACCGCCCTCGGCAAATCCCGAGAACAGGTCGTGGTCCTGTTTCTCAACCGCTACGCGCCCGGCGTGTGCACCGACATGGTGAACATGCAAGTGAGCCAAACAAATTTGACGGTGCATGTTCGCCTCATGCACGAGTTGGAAGAATTGCTGCCGCGCCACGTGTTTGTGGTCGACGACGCCGAACAGGACGTTGTGGTCAACTACGCCCCCAAACAACCCGTAAACTGCATTGACCCAGGCCCGTCCTCTTAAATAGGAGCGACGGACATGGCGATCACTGTCGGTCGAGCAATTCGGCGCGCAGCGGATTGAGCGTTCCTCCTATCTGGTCGTATCGAAGCCAGTGAAGCGATGCGGGATGCGGCGGATGTCTGCTAAGAGCTCGCGTTGCAGGCCGGATGGTGCGTCGGCCGGGAATTCCAGATCGATCGAGTCCGCAGCATCACCGAAACGCTGCGCGATAGCCTGGGCAAGCCCTTCGTAAGTGGCGCAGGCGGCGAAGATCCGCACGATGTCATCCGAGACCTCGGCCGCCATGTCATGCCAGCGGCCGGCGACCGACATCCGGTGCAGCTTCTGCCCCAGCTCTTCCAGCCCGTGCAGCGCCAGAACTGGAAAATAGGTGCGCGTCGAGCAGTAGAAGGCGATGCGCTCGCGCAGGCGGTCCATCGCCTTGGCTAGCGCCGCCGCATCGGGGCCGGTAACGACGAACCCTCCGCCATGAACGTCGAGGTGTTCGCGCGCACGCCCGGAGCGCGCCAGACCTTCAGCGATAAGTGGCAGACAGACCTCCAGCAGGTACCGGCGCGAACAGAGCGGATGCAAGCGGACACCGTCTGCGACCTGGCCGGAAACGCGCAGCATCGCTTCACCCACGGCGGAGATCGTGACCGGCACCATCGGTAGACCGGTCGGCTCGGGCGAGAATGCCGGTGTCATTAACGTCAACGTGTAGTGGTCGCTGTGGTAGTCCAGCTTTCCGCGCGTCTCCCAGCAGCGCCAGATCGCGCGCAGGGCGCCGATGTAGTCGCGCATTCGCGGCGCCGGCGGCGTCCATGCAACGCCGAAGCGGCGCTCATTGTGTCCCTTCACCTGGCTGCCCAGCCCCAGCACGAAACGCCCTCGCGAGTTCGCCTGCAAGTCCCAGGCGATGCTCGCCGTGATCGTTGGGCTGCGCGGGAACGCGATCGCAACAGAAGGCGTCAGCTCGACGCGTTCGGTCGCCAATGCGGCAAAGGCCAGCGGGATGAACACCTCATGCCCCAGCTCGGCCGTCCTCAGCACGTCAAAACCAATACCCTCGGCTGCTCGCGCCGCCGGTCCAGCCTCGCGCCAGTCGGTCATTGGCAGCGCAGTGAAAACACGCATTCGCTTCCTCCGCCCTAGTCTTTGCCCGCTACAGCTGCTTCCTCATTACAAGCCTTGTCGCGCTGGGGCCCCTGTTGAGTACGTCCTAGCTTAGCGTCCCGCACTTGCATCCGCGGCCTGCGGTTTCAGCAAGGCCCAGCCGATCGCCCAGGTGATCTCGCCGCGCGGCGTTTGCTGCCGGATGACGAAAGGCGGGCGCGCTTGCGCGCCCGGGAATTCGGCGAGCCACGGTGCGCTCGTCTCCGGCGTCGGCTGCTTGTAGAGCCGGGCCTGCGGGTCGAAGAGGATCACCGCCCCGCGCCGGCGGATGTCGGCCGGATCGACCCGCGGGCTGTGGGTCGGATCGCCTTTTTCGAACAGCCGCGGGTGCTCGGAAGAGAAGAAGATCACATTGCCGGCCGACCAGAACTCGCCGACGACATACGAAAGCGGCGCTGGTCCGACCTCCTCGTGCCAGGTGCGCGTCACCATCGCGGTGAATTGCTGCCCGGGGAACTGCGACTGCATCAGATATCCCTGCGCGACCAAGAAGGTCTCGGTGGCGATCTTTGCCGCGATAAATATCCCGGTCAGTCCGCACCATCCGACCAGCAGGCGGCGCAACGCCGGCTGATCGACCGGCGGCCGCCACTGCGCGATCAGATAGAGAGAGATGAAGCACCACGAGAGCTCCGCCCATCCGGACTGCAAGCGCCGGCCGGACAAGAGCCCTACGAGAACGCACGTCACCAAGGGACCGAACGCGAGGAAGGCGAGGTAGCGCCGCGCGAAAGGATCGGAGCGGGCACTCGGCGGCGGCCTGTTCCGGTCCACCGGCCCCATCAGGAGAAGGAACAGCATCCCGACGGGAATGATGTAGAACAGCCCGTTGACAATGAATTTCAAGGTCGACCACAAAAGATCAAACAGGGACAGGGCGGACTCGGCCTTGCCTTCGGCGAATTTGATCGGGCCGAAGTGGTCGACGAGCGCCATCCACAGGAATTGCGGCGCGCACAGCACGGCGCTGACCAACGCCGCGACATACGGTCCGGGCTTGCGCCAGCATTGCCGCGCGCGCGGATCGACGACCGCGAAGGCCAGGACCGGCAGCAACAAAACGAACGCCTGATACTTGGTGTAGAACGCCAGCGCGAACCAGAGCCCGACCAGCAGCCAGTCACGCAGCGCGTTGCCGACGAACGCCCGATAAAGCGACCAGCCGGCGAGCGCAAAGAACGGCAGTTCCAGGATATTGTGGTTGAACGCGGTCGTGTTGAAGCCGTACTCGATGCTGGCGTCGAGGATGACGACGGCAACGAACGCTTCGAGCGGCGTGAACAATTCGCGCCCGAATCGCCACGTCGCCCAGAACGCCACGGCCGCCGCCAGCTGACCGAGCAGAAAGAACGGCCACAGCCGGGCGCCGAAGATCCGATGGGTGATGTCCATCAGGAGCCACGGCAGCGGCGGATGCTTCCAGTAGCCGAGCTGCCAGTCGCGCCCGTAGGCGACGCCTTCGATGGCGTCGAGCTGCAGGTCTCTCTGCAGCAGAGCGGGAAGGACCGTCCACAGCAGCACGTGAACGAGCACGAAGACGGCGAAAGCGGCAACAGGGTTGCGTTCGATCGCCTGCAAAATCCGGTCGGCCGCGTGAACCGGCCGTGCCGGGGTCGAAACGGCATCCATCCTTGCGACTCTTCGCCTTCAAGGCCGCGCGGACGGATCTGGCCCCGCAGCGCCCGAACAAGACCGCTTTCGATGGATTTTAGCCTGTCCGAGGATCGAGACTAAGTGCCAATGGGCCGCGCCTGCCACTTTTGATTCGGCACGCCTGGCCGTGCGCAGGGCGGGCGTTGCGAAAGGCACTCATGCGCGTGGCCTCTGCTACCGCAAATAGCAGTCCGTCATTGTTGCAGCATCCGAGTGCTCAGCACAATTCCGCCAACAAACGCTGACGGCTGCCGCACAAGCTTCCGCAGGAGATGCGATGCTGCCGGGCGGATATCGATCAAGCCCATTCGGGGGCGTGGGTCGGCCAGTATTCGGACAAATGATGCCGCCGCGAGTGCCCACGGCCGGCGTAGTCGCCGCCCTTGCGGCCGCGATGCTGCCCCTCGCCGTGCGCCCGCAGATATAGATGGTCTTGCCATCCGCGCCGGCGAGCTTCGCGGCGACTGTGCCGGTCGTGCCCATGATGAGCCGTGGCCAGCCGCGGCTGCCCAGGCGCCGCCGCCCTTCCGCGCATGCTCGGGACCGGTAATGTGCCGGCGTCGGCGCAGTCGACGTAATTGTCGGCTCGCGTTGGACACATGAGCGCCGTGCCTGACGCGTCGACGTTCTCTTGCAGCGTCAGGAAATCGGTTTGCGCATGCGCGGGCGCCGCCCACAAGGCCGCAACTGCCGCGAGGAGGAGTGCCGTCCGTTTCATGCCAACTGGTCTCATGCCAGATATAAGCGGTGAGGCGCTTCCGGTTGCCTGCCGATATTGCGGTTAGCCGCCATCGGAGCCGTCGCGCGGGGTGGCGATCCTCATTGATATGGACACCCGCGAGGGCGCGCGCACGCTGGCGCGCGATGGCGCCGCGAGAAAGGCACCGGGCATGGTGAAGCCGCAAAGACGGGTTCCGCCGCCAAGACGGCCGGCCCAGGCCGCCGCTTCCGCGCAAATTGCCTTCTACCGTGGCCGGATTGCACTGGATCGCGAGCCGGTATTGCTGCTTAATGAGCGTCCGCAAGTTTGATTCGAATTGGGGATTTCAACCCCTTGAGTACCGAACGCAAGGACGCACAATACAGGGGCTTCGCCGCTTCCTGCATTGATCTCGCCAAGAGCAGCTCCACCCCCACCGAGAAAACGCGCCTGCTCGCGATGGCAGGGGCGTGGCTCAATCTTGCCGACCGCGTGGTGCAAGCAGCTAAGCATCCGGCCTGCCAGATCGCCGATCATCCTCTTGTGCGGAAGACTTTGGGCGCAGAGCAGGGAGCCAAGGCGGAATAGCCGCCACCGCTTTGCCTCATTCGCAAAGCGCTATTCAACTCCGACATTGCCAAGCGCACCTTGTTGGTGGTGTCCTCCCTGGCACCAAGAGCAAATCCAAGACTCGCAGGGCACGCCAAACCGGTCGGCGGTATCGATGGATATCGACAGAGTTCTTTTGGACGAGGCCGCGAACGCCGTCCAACGCCTCGAAGAGGGCGTGGCGGTGCTGGAAGCGGAGCTTGCTGCGATCGACCAGCGCGTCGCCGAGATAAACGCCGAGATCAAGGACGCGAAGCTTGCGCGAACGCGCCTGCTCGATTTCCGCGCGCAGATCGGGGCGGATTTCCAATGTCCCCACTGCTGGGTTCAAAACGAGGCGCGATCGACGCTGGAAGCCGTGTCCGGCACGGAAGGCGAGGAAATCCTCATTTGCCGTACCTGTGGCTCGGAGTATCTCATCCCCGAATGAGGGGAACGCTGGCCGGGCTGCGGTTAATGCACGTCACGGTACTCGTTCGTACAGGTGCTCGACGGCAAATTACAGGCCTCGTCGAGTATCCCGCGTCCCGGCACGAAGACGTAGCCGGGGCCGTAGATCAGGCGATCACCGGCGCCGGGCACGTACTGGCCGTGGCGGGTGTAGTAGCCGTAGAGCGGCCTGTAGCCGCCAAAATTGCCGTGGTGTGTTGCGGCCACTCCGTGAGCACGCCGCGCATGGCGATCTTGGCTCGCGGCGGCGGGTCCGCTTGCGCTGGACGCGACGAGGAGCGAAGCGATGCCGGCTGCCACAGCCGGCAGGCGAATTTGCGTGGGCCGCATGAGGGGCCTCCGTGTTCCGCGGGTGATACCCGCCAAGCACCGCAGTACCGGTTCCGGTTCCGCGACGAATATCAAATTTACGCGGGTGCGGGCACTCGCCGCAGAGCGCCGGGCGCGCCCGCTAGGAACCGGTTCGCGGGGTGCTGCTTGGGGGTAAAGAGACGACCGGAATACTTTGGTACCGCGGGAGCTGTCCCGGCTCGTTGCTAGCTGCCCGCGCGGCCAGGCGGCCGCGTCTTCGAACGCGTCTTGGGAAAAGGTTCGCGGCCGACCAAATATCCTGTGCCGCAGAGAGGCTGCAGTGCGGCTTTGAGCACCACGGCAGAGGATCACATCGCTACCCGACGGGCGCCGGACAGGTCGCGCGGCGTCCGCATTTCCGTTTCCATTCTCGGGATCGTCTGCTGCGTCATCATGACTCTGACGTTCCGAGAGAAATCGCTGGGCCTGCTGTTCGGACTGGCGTTCTCGCTGGCGTGGTGGTCGGAAGTCGCGAGGAGGCTCCCGGTCCTGATGGCGTTGGGAGCTGCGGTCATTCTCTCCGGAGCGGCGTTTCGCTTGGGTTGGGAGGCTGCTCTCTTTTCATTGGTGTTCGTGGCGATGTGGCACTTCGCCGCCAATAAGCGGCTCTAACCAAGCCCGAGCGGCGCAGCTCGCCGTCGAACGCGCGAGCATGCTTACCCAGACCGTGCCGCCGTTTTTCAGGGTAAGCCCGCGAAAAATACAATCGAATAGAGGGTCTTGCCCTTGATGTGACGTAATAATTAGAGTTTTATGACAGCGGCGCCGTGCGCCGGGGGCTGGGTGGGATCATGGCCGGGCACGAGCGCGCCTGTCATGCGTAGCGTTCTCTTGTCCTTTGGCCAGACTGTCGGTCGCGCGGCACTCTTCTCCGGGCGCCGGCTTTGGCGTCACAAGTCGGTTCTCATTCCGCATCTCGTCGCCTTCGCCATCATGGGCTCGACCGAGAGCACGCTCACGGCCATGGCGGCGTTCCTGCTCGCCTGGGGCCTGTTGAATTTCCTTTGGCTCGCGCTTCTGCGCCGGCCGGCAGCCGCCGCAATGCTCTCGCTCGTCATGATGACGGTCCTGGTCCTGTTGTCGCAGCTCAAATACCAGGTGCTGATGATGACGGCGAGTTTCGTCGACCTGATGATCATCGACACCGACACCGTCACGTTCCTGTTCACGATTTTTCCGGCGCTCCGCTGGATCGTCGCCCTGAGCGCGATCGCATTCGTTCCATTGCTCGCCTTGGCGTGGCGGCTCGATACCATCCGCGTCCAGCGTGCAACGGCGTTTTCTCTCGCACTGCTCTGCCTTGGCGGGTTGACGGCGCTGGCGAAGCATTCGCCGATGGAACCGTTCGTGGCCTATTACGGCGGCAATCACGTTTCCAATTTCGCGCGCTCCGGTGTCGATGCGGTTTCTGAGTTGATGAGCCATGGCCTCATGGAATCCGACCCCGGAGTCGCGGAGCGACTGAAATCGGTCGAGGGTTCGACCTGCCGGCCCGCAACGAAGCCGCCGCACATCATCCTCGTGCACGACGAATCAAGCTTCGACATCCGCACGGCCCCCGGCATCAAGCTACCGAGCGGCTATGGCTCGCATTTCTTGTCTTTCGACGGCCAGGAACGCCGCTTTCTGGTCGAAAGCGCCGGCGGCCCGAGCTGGTACACGGAATACAATGTGCTCGCGGGCCTTTCCGCGCGCTCGTTCGGCCGCTTCGCCTATTTCGTGACGCGCATCGCCGCCGGCCGCGTCAAGCGCGGGCTGCCGGCCGCGCTCGGACGCTGCGGTTATCGCACGTTTTCGCTCTACCCGGCGCTGGGCGCCTTCATGAGCGCCCGCAGCTTCCAGGCCACCACCGGCGTGCAGCGTTTCTTCGACCAGCACGATCTCGGCACCCGCCGGATCGAGCCCGACGGTTTTTTCTATGACGCAGCGGCGCGCATGATCGAGAACGAGCATGCGCACAGTCCGATGTTCGTCTTCATCTATCTCGCCGCCAACCATTTTCCCTGGGACTATCGTTACCGGCCCGACCTGATGCCGCAGTGGCAAGACCCGGGAAACAGTCCGCTGGTCGATGAGTATCTGCGGCGGCAGGCCATGAGTGCGCAGGACTATGCAGGCTTCCTGACGCGGCTGAGGCGGCAATTCCCCGACGAGTCGTTCCTGCTGATTAGGTTCGGCGACCACCAGCCGGACTTCGCCGCAGCGCTGATCGAACCCGATCTCGCCGAGAATGCCGTGGCGCGGCGTTTAATGGCTTACGATCCGCGCTATTTCACCACCTATTACGCCATCGACGCCATCAATTTCACGCCGGCCGATTTGTCCTCCGCGCTCGATACCATCGAAGGCCCTTACCTGCCGCTCGTTGTGCAGGAGGCGGCCGGCCTGCCCCTCGATTCCTCATTCCTCGAACAGAAGAAAATCCTCACGCGCTGCAAGGGTCTGTTCTACGCATGCTCCGGCGGCGCCGAGGCGCGCCATTTCAACCGGATGCTCATCGACGCCGGGCTCATCACGAATTTGTAGCGTCCCAGGCAGGGACTATCCGGCGCGGCCGGGCGAAAAGCCGGTTCTGATCGGCCGGTTGGGACCCCGTGCTCGTCGATCGCGAGAGCGATCGCCCTCTCCTTGTCGTCGTAGACGAGGCCATCCGTCGCGACCGCGACCCTTGAGGCGATAGACTACCCGCAGGCACTGGGCGGCGCGCGGGCATATCGCCAGGGGCTAGCTTCGCCGCAGCCATAGCGCTTGCCAGCTATCCACCCATTCGATGATCAGCCGGAGACGATCCGTCTTGGATTGGAAAACCAAACGACGGTGGGCGCTTTCGCAAAATGCCCACTTTTCCGGTAGCGCCATCGGCTTTGTTAGTTTCAACGCGAAAAGCTCGGCCTCGAGGGCGGCCCTGGCTTCTTCCTTCGTCAACATCATGCCGCTCTTGCGTCGTTGTCGTTCGCCTCGCTATCCCGAGCGAGAATGTGGCGCGCCTTGCAGGCTCGATGCTCACCGGTGAGGTCGCGCCGTCGCAACAGAATTGGGCGGGCTGGTGCGGGTTCAGTAGCGTGGAACATTTGGCGCCGGGCCGCACCGCTAGCCCGGTGCTGAAGCTTTTACGCCACAGAGCGCGCAAATCGCCCCCCTCTGCCCCCCGGGGACGGCATTGATCCTCGGCCCCCGCACCTTCGGCGCGGGGCTTTTTTGCCTCTACAGGCCACGATTCCTGGGATAGTTGCGGCTGGCCGGCCGGCTCTTTCCGCAAATAGACCGGACAAAGAAACAAGTTCAGTGTGGCTTTTCTGCACTAGAGGGTAGCGCCCGCTCCCGATATCGTCTGCTGGTCATGACAGGGGGATTTTTCATGAAGAAGCTCGCACTAGCAACGGCCGCGGTACTTGCTCTCCTGAGCATTGCGGGCTGCGCTAACGTAGGTAAGGGCAAGGCCCCGCCGCCCGTGGTGACTAAGGGCTAGTTTGCGCATACCGGCATCGCCTAAGGAAGGGGCCTGGCTTCGCGCCGGCCCTTTCATTTCCACGCTAAGCGCACGCATCATTCCTGCTCGCGGTCTCGCGATTTCGGCAGGCAATCCCAACGCACATCGGCCCCACGGCTCGCGACCTCGCGTTGCGCGGCCTCGTAGCAATCATGGTAGCTGCCGAACTCGCCAAGCTGCTGTGCAGGCGACGCGCCGACAATGATCATCAGAACGAAGGTGGCGGGAGTAATCACGACGACCTTTTCTCTTCCTCGCCCGGGTGGCGGCGCACCTTCTAGGCGTGCCGCCTTTGGCGCGGCGGATAGGCGACCGGGTCACGACTTGCTCGCCTCGCCATGACGCTCGCGCTGCCGCATTCGCTGCAACGCAGGCGTTTCACAAAGGCGGCAATCGGCGCATCCGGCTTGAGGCCAAACCGCCTGAACTCAGCTCTCGATAGGACGCCCTCGTGCTGGCAGCGCAGGCAACGCACCAATACGGGGAAGGAAGCGCGCTGTAACTCACGCGACGCGGACATGGGAGAAAGATATGCGCCGCTGCCCTAGAGTCGAGTCGGCGATGGGCCGTAGAGCTATGGCCCCGGCAGGAATGGGCTCTGCCGGGGCGGTCGCGGGCGCACCGCCGGGAACAGGTTAGGCGCAAGCGCATGCCGATGCGTTGGTGCCGCAGTCAGAAACCGGCAAAATCAACTGCGTCCGCCTTCCCCGTTGTGGCCGGTTGCCACCCGGCGGTGCTGACGTTAACTCACCCACCAGAAAACGGTTCAGACCCAGAAGGCATTGCGGAATCCGCGTTTCGCAGCGTCTGCCCGCACTGATTGCCCTTGCGCTTCCCGCGGCGAACAATCCGGTGCTACAACAGCGGCGCCCCGCTCCGCTACTAGTCGCGATACTAGCCGCTTGGGATTTGTGTCGAGGGCCCAAATGCTAGCAGTCGCCCGGCCAGGGGGCGTACCGGGCGGCCCGCAGAAGCATAACCGTTTTGTTTAGGCGGAAGGCAAGCTATTCTGCGCCGGGCACACCGGCGACACCAGTACTTTGGCCCCGGCATCGGTCGCTGGGGCGGGCCTTCATCGCCACACTTCGTGATCTGCCGATATCCGATCGCCAATCACCGCGTTGGGCATTCCACGGATTGGCTGCTCTAGGGAGACGGTACTGAAGCGCTCTCTGTTTTTGCGATATTGCTCCTTGATGTAACTGGATCGTAGGCGCGGCAATTGCTCCAAGGTAGTTTTGCCGTCCAGCACGTCCGCCTGCGCTCAATCCTTTGTGGTTGCTTGAGCTACCGGTGACTTTTACGTCCACGACGTTGGTGCAAATCCCTAATGGGAAACTTGTGTCGCCAGCAGTAGGTTTGAACCCCGGCACCTGGGCACAGCAGGGCACCAACGCGATTACAGTCTACTCAGATGTTTTGGGCACGCTCGACGAGCCGAGCCCGGCGAACGACAATGATCTGATCGAGCGGATGTCGGCGTAGTCTATGGGGGGACGGGCCGTCCCGCTTTTCCCCGAACAGAACGGCCCTAACCGCCAGGGCGGTGCCCATCCACTGAGCGGGTGCCGGCAGCATTTCGATATTGTGAGTGGCGGTGCACCCCCGCAATTGGGGGGATTTTTTGCTGTAGGAGCAGGGGCTATCGTTTCGGCGCCAGCGCCCTCACGCTGGTGGCATAAGTCCCTTGGCCCTGGCGTCGCTCGCTGGGGCCATTTTTCATTCTACGGACGCGGGTTGGAGCGGGCCGTCGGGAGGGGGTTGCGCCATATGCGCGGGACGGCCCATCCCGCCACCAGGGGATGGCGACTCCTTGCCGAGCGGGCAAGGCACAGGATACGCGCTTCGTTATTACCGCGCGAGCCGCTCGGTAATTTTACCTTGACCAAGGCGATGTGCATGGCGTGCACCTCAGTTCGCAAAACGTGAACTCGTCCTAAATTGTCGGCGGCTTAGACCCTTGAAAATCCGCGCGAATTAAGCTCGCTTTAACGGAGCTAAAGGACAGATTGCCCTAAAT
>Ga0210409_10002956_pt1 | contig 19571 bp, 16 predicted proteins | sample IncBWH17MmetaG_FD_161649 | JGI IMG/M metagenome (GOLD analysis project Ga0210409, IMG submission 161649) | Forest soil microbial communities from Barre Woods Harvard Forest LTER site, Petersham, Massachusetts, United States - Inc-BW-H-17-M | ecosystem: Environmental > Terrestrial > Soil >... | reverse complement strand
GGCCTTCCGGATCGAGATCCGCAGCCTCCCCCAAGAGTACCCGCACGTTCTTCTGTGAGGAGAGCAGCGACCGCAGCGGCGCGGCGATCTCGCCAGGTGAAAGCGAGCCCGTCGCTACCTGGTAGAGCAAGGGTTGAAACAGATGAAAGTTGCGCCGGTCGACGAGCGTGACGTCAGCGGAAACTCGCCGTAACGCTTTGGCGGCGTACAATCCCCCAAAGCCGCCCCCGACTATGACAACCCGGTGCATCCAATTCTCGACGCCCCGATCTTGGGCGCCTCAATTCTTGGATGATACACGCTGCCACTGCGGTTCGTCGCGTGCTAGTGAAATGGCGGGTTACAGCCGCGCAACGTGAACGGCCTTGGCTAGCCCGAGCAACTGCAGGAACCGGATCAACATCCAGCTCATGTCGAGCTCATACCACGCCAGCCCGTGGCGAGCCGACGTCGGATGGGCGTGATGGTTATTGTGCCAGCCTTCGCCGAAAGTCACCAGAGCCACGAACCAGTTGTTTCTCGAATCGTCGCGCGTGGGAAACCGGCGTCCGCCCCAAAAGTGCGTCAGCGAGTTGACCATCCAGGTTGCATGCCAGCCCATGGTTACCCGAAAGAACACTCCCCACATCAGGAATGGCACGCCGCCGAAGGCCAGCAACAGCACCCCCAGAATTACCAGAGGCACATAGTTGTACTTCGAGAGCCACACCATGAACCGGTCGTTTCCGAGGTCCGTGGCGTAGCGCAGGAACTCCTCAGTCTGGTTGTGAGTGGCGTCGCCCACCGTCATCCAGATCAGGTGTGACCACCACTTGCCCTCGCGCGGCGTATGCGGATCGCCATTCTTATCGGAGAAGTGATGATGAATCCGGTGTGTCGCGACCCAGGCGATCGGGCCGCCTTCCAGGGCCAGCGTCCCGCAGGTTGCCAGGAAGTACTCGACCCACTTGGGCGGCTTGTAGGAGCGATGCGTCAACAGCCGGTGGTATCCCATGCCGATGCCAAAGCTCAAGGAAATCCAATATAGAATCAGCGCGGTGATCACCGCGGGCCAGCTGAAGAAGAACAAGGCCCCAACAGTGCCAAAGTGGAACAAAACAAACGCGATGACGGAAACCCAGTTGATCCCGTCTCGGCTGAGGAAAGGCGCAGGGGTAGTACACGAATCGGTAGTTTGCATTTGTGGAGAAGCTGGATCAAGAGAAAAGGGGCGAGCAGCATTGCTCGCTCCTCACTCTAGTCCTGACGTGCCTTTACCAGCTTCTGCCGCCGCGACGCCCGCCGCCGCCGCCGTACCCGCCGCCGCCCCGATCTTCCTTCGGCCGGGCTTCATTGATGTTGAGCGCCCTACCGTCGAGTTCCCTACCGTTGAGCCCGGCGATGGCCTTCTCGGCCTCGCCATCGTTGGCCATTTCGACGAACCCAAAACCCCGGGCTCGTCCGGTTTCGCGGTCGGTTACCAGGCTCACACGGTCCACAGTGCCGTACGCCTCGAACAAGGCTCGAACTGCATCTTCGGTAGCTCCGAAGCTCAGATTTCCTACAAAAATATTTTTCACATTGCCTTCTTTCTGAATTTGCAGAGCAGCGAATCAAGGGGCAGGATAGGCGGGCATGCCGGACTATGCGAGAAACCTAAATTAGCGGACTCCAAAACCACCTATATAATGGCACGAGTCAAGCCAGGATTCAACCCTGGATTCAACCGGGATCTTACCTGCCGTGCCGGGCCGGTGGCCGTCGGCCAAGCCTGGACCTGTTGTCTTGAGAAATACCGCCGATGCGTGCACTATAATGTCAATGAACATGGACGACAACCAGCCCGTGACGCGCGGGGAGTTGCGCGAAGAATTGACCGCACTCGAGGTTACGAGGTTAGGATCGAGGACAAGCTGATGGACGCGATGCGCCAGATTGAAACCAACATTCTGACGGCATTCCACGGTTACGCGCGAGGAGTCTCGGCCCATCTGCATGAAGTGGACGCGGGACAAATACGACCTTAAGATCCGTTTATCGGCGCTCGAAGACCGCATTCTGAACCTCGAAACGCGTCGCCCGCAGTAGCGATCCCTACCGGGTGGCGGCCGCAGCCACCCAGCGCTCGGAAGCCCGTTTGATGCGCCCGACCGCGTCCTGGATATTCGCCATCGAATTGGCGTAACTGAACCGCAAATACCCTTCTCCGTGCTGCCCGAACGCGCCGCCGCTCAAACACGCCACGCCTGCGTCGTTCAACAGGTACTCCTCTAGAGCTTTAGAAGCCATGCCGGTCCCCTCGATATTAGGGAAAGCGTAAAACGCTCCGGCCGGCACCGCGCATCGGAACCCCGCGATTTCGTTCAGCCCGGTGACGATGGCATCCCGGCGGCGGCGAAATTCCGCCACCATCGCGTCCACGCAGTCCTGTGCGCCTTCGATGGCGGCGATGCCCGCCCGCTGCGTGAAGCTCGCCGTGCAGGAGTTGGAGTTGACCATCAGCTTAACCACGGCTTCGGCCAGCCACGTGGGCATCACGCCGTAGCCCAGCCGCCATCCGGTCATCGAATACGTCTTGGAAAACCCATCCAGGATGATGGTCTTCTCCAGCATCCCGTCGAAGCCGGTGATCGATACCGGTTCGCCTTCATAAACGATGCGCGAGTAGATTTCATCGCTCATCACCATCAGGTCGCGGTCGCGCAGCAAAGCGGCCAGTTCTTTCACATCGCCGCCCGGGATGATACCTCCAGTCGGATTCTGCGGCGAATTCAGAATCACCAGTTTGGTCTTGTCCGAAAGCTTCGACCGGAACGTGTCCAGATCGAAGGAGAATCCGCGGCTCTCCACCAGCGGAATCGGCACCGGCACGCCGCCCATGAATCGGATCATCGATTCGTAGATGGGAAAGCCCGGATCGGGGTAAATCACTTCGTCGCCCGGCTCCACCAGCGCGATGATGACGAAATACATGATGGGCTTGCCGCCAGGCGTCACGCACACGTGCTCCGGGGCAACCTTAATGCCGCGGGTTTGCGAAATGTAACTGGCAATAACCTCGCGCAGTTCCGGCAGCCCCTGGGTTGCGCCGTACTTCGTCCAGCCCTCGTCCAGCGCGCGTTTCCCCGCCTCGATCACGTGAGGCGGGCTGGGGAAGTCGGGCTCGCCGATCTCCAGATGGATGACGATCTTGCCTTGTTTTTCGAGCGCCCGAGCCCGCACCAGGACCTCAAACGCTGATTCGATCCCGATGCGGGACATCCGTTCGGCGAGTCGCATACGATTCGGTTTCCTAAGTTAGACCGCGAGTTAAACCAGCGCCGTCGCGCGGCGAGCCCAGGGCTTGCCTTTTTCTTTCGAGACGCCTTCCATGTCCTTCACGTACGCTCCGGCCTGCGTCAGGATGTGGTGCAGATCGTTGCCGATGCTGATAAACGGGAAACCCTTTTCCAGGAACTCGCCGACGCGCGAGGTGCCGAACAGGAACAAGCCCAGAATCACGTTGTTCTTCTTGGCCGCGGCCACCAGCTTGTTGGTGGCATCGCCCAGCTCGGGCGACGTGTACATGTGCGGGAACTCGTATTTTTCATACAAGCCCATGGACATGCAAAGATCGTTCTGGCCCAGGAACAGCAGGTCGACTCCCGGAACGGCTGCGATCTCATCGATATTCTTGATGCAATCCGCCGTCTCCACCTGCAGCGCCACGATAATGTTCTCATTGGCCTTGCCCGCGTAACCCAAAAGTCCGGCGCGATTCATGCTGCGCTGTGGGAAATACACCGAGCGAGTTCCGGCAGTGGGATAGCGGCAGCAGCTAATGGCCTGACGAGCTTCGTCGGCGGTGTTGATGTAAGGCACCAGCACGCCATCGGCGCCCATGTCGAGCGACTGCTGAATTCCGGGGCGATCCTGATAACCACCCACGCGCACCATCGACTTGGCGCCGCCGTTGGAGATCGCAGCCAGCATTCCGGACAGGCTTTCATGACCCATGGGACCGTGTTGCGTATCCACCAACAGCCAGTCGTAGCCGGTGAACGCCAGTTGTTCCGCAACGGTCGGGCTGCTCGAGTTCACGAACAGACCCATCTTGGGGATTCCCGCGCGCAGTTGCTTCTTAAACTCAGCTCCACTGAGTACTTCACTCATTGAATGTTTCTCCTGGTCCCGGCCCAGCCGGAATGAATTCGTAAATGATCGGCGGCCCGGCTACCTAACAAAGCCACCTGCTAAGGATTCCCGAGCGCCTCATCGCAGTATACAACGGCTCCGGCAACCCGATCAGCCGCAGATCAACGCTGATCAACGCTGATCAACGCCGATAGGATCCGGGCTCATCTGCGTTCATCGGCGGCCCAGTGTTTTCGTGTTTCCCTGCGCTGCCTACAACTCGAACTCTATCCCCTGCGCCAGCGGCAGCTCGCCCGACCAGTTCACCGTGACGGTCTGGCGGCGCATGTAAGCTTTCCACGCATCGCTACCGGACTCCCGCCCGCCGCCGGTGTCTTTTTCGCCGCCGAAAGCCCCGCCGATCTCCGCGCCGCTGGTGCCGATGTTGACGTTGGCGATGCCGCAATCGCTACCGCGCGCGCTCAAGAATGTCTCCGCGGAAATCAGGTCGCGCGTGAAAATGGCGGAGGAGAGCCCTTGAGGCACGTCGTTGTGCCACGCAATGGCTTGGTCCAGCTCGTCAAACTCGATCAGGTACAGCACCGGGGCGAACAGTTCTTCTTTCAGGCACGGCATGTTCGGCTCGGCCATCACGAGCGTAGGCTCCACGAAGTTCCCCGCCCCGGTGTTCAACCGCCCGCTACCGGCGATCACTTTGCCGCCTTGTTCCTCGATCGTCGCCAGCCCGCGCATGAAATGATCCACGGCCTCGCCGTCGATCAGCGGTCCCATCAGGGTCGAAGGATCGATCGGATCGCCGATGCGGACCTGCTTGTACGCGGCCACCAATCGATCGATGATGCGCGAGGCGATGCCGCGCTGCAAGAACAGACGCCGTGTCGATGTGCACCGCTGCCCCGCCGTGCCCACCGCCCCGAACAGCACGGCCCTGACCACCAGTTCGGGATCGGCGTCGTTGGTCACGATGATGCCGTTGTTTCCGCCGAGTTCGAGCAGCGTTCGCCCCAGGCGCGCCGCAACCGTTGGACCCACAATGCGCCCCATGCGCGAGGAGCCCGTCGCGCTGATCAGGGGAACACGGCGGTCTCCAATGAGCCGTTTGCCGACGATCTCGTCAGTGCCGATCACCACGCTGGTAACGCCGGTCCAACCAAATCGCATCAGCACGCGGTCGCAGATCCGCTGCGCCGCGATCGCGCATAGCGGCGTCTTCAGCGACGGCTTCCACACCACCACGTCGCCGCACACCATCGCGATCAGCGCGTTCCAGGCCCACACGGCCACGGGAAAATTGAACGCCGTGATCACGCCCACCACGCCCAGCGGATGCCACTGCTCATACATGCGATGCCCCGGCCGCTCGCTGTGCATGGAGAGTCCGTATAACTGCCGAGAAAGGCCGCAGGCGAAGTCGGCGATATCGATCATCTCCTGCACTTCGCCGCGGCCCTCGGCCAGAATCTTACCGGATTCGAGCGTCACCAGCGCGCCCAAGTCATCCTTGACGCGACGCAGCTCCTCTCCGATCTCGCGGACGATTTCGCCGCGCTTTGGCGCCGGCACCAGCCGCCATTTTTCGAAGGCTTGCCGCGCCTGCCACAGGACGTCGTCGTAATCTTCCTCGGCGGCCATCCGCACCTTCGCCAGCTCCGAGCCATCGGCCGGATTGTGCGAAGAGATTTCGCCCCCCGCCGGGTCTTCGATCCACGTGCCATGACCAGCACCCGAGTTGGTCTTCCAAAGTCCCAGGCGGGTCAGGATTTCGTTAGCGGCAGCAGCACTCATGACGCCAGCATAGAAAATCCGGGTGGGCCGGTGGTAAAGCTGAATCCCACCGCGCGCGCCACGGCATCGATGCGCCCGGCGACTTCTTACTTCTGACTCCTGACTTCTGACTCCTGACTTCTGACTCCTGACTCCTTCTTCCTCACCGGCGCTTGGTCTTGATCACCACCGGAGTCCCTTCAAACCCGAACCTCTCCCGCAGCCGGTTGATCAGGTTCCGCTCCGCCGAGAAATGCAGCTTGGGCCGGTCGGTGAACACCACAAATGTGGGAGGGCGCATCGAAGCCTGGGTGATGTACTTGATCTTCGAGTCGTACTCCCAGTGGAGAGTTTCGACAAACCGGTTGAGTTCGCCGGTGGTGACGCGGCGCGACGCCGAATCGAAAACCTTGCGGATCAGCGGAAATAGCGCGCTCACGCCCTGTCCCGTGCGCGCCGTAAGGAACACAATCGGCGCATAATCCAAAAACTTGAAGTCGTCTTCGATCTGCTCCTGGAACTTCTTGCGGTTGCGGTCCTTGGCCAGATCCCACTTGTTGACGCACAGGATCACGGCGCGCCCCTCTTCATGCGCGTAGCCCGCGATGGTGGCGTCCAGCGCCAGCAAGCCTTCGCTGGCGTCCAGCACCAGCAGAGCTACATTGGACATCCGCAGGTGCCGCCGCGCCATTACCACGCTCATCTTCTCCGCCATCAACTTGGTCTTGCCCTTGCGGCGGATTCCCGCCGTGTCGACGAAGATATAGTCGATCCCCTCGCGCTGGACGGTCTCATCCACCGCATCGCGCGTGGTTCCGGCGACTGGGGAAACGATGGCGCGTTCCGATCCGGTCAGCGCGTTCAGCAAGGTCGATTTCCCCACGTTGGGGCGCCCGATGATGGCGACCTTAATGTGCTTGATCTTCGATTCGACTTCTTCCTCCCCGTCTTCGCCTGGTTCAGCCTCATGATTGCGGGCCGGAAGTTTGTCCGCGGGAAAATCCGCGGTCACGTGGTCCAGCAGGTCCGCCAGTCCCAACTGATGCTCGGACGAAACCGGATACAGGTCCTTGAAACCCATGCCGTGAAACTCGTGGGCCAGATCCTCGCGCTTGGGGCTATCGATCTTGTTGACCGCCAGCGTCACCGGCCGCCCCAGCTTGCGCAGCATCGCCGCCAGATCCCGGTCCGCTCCCGTGATCTCCGAACGACCGTCAATGAGAAAGATCACTTGCGAGGCAGTCTCCAGAGCCACACGAGCCTGCTTCAGGATCTGCGTCGGGATCATCTCGGTGTCGTCGGTGATGATGCCGCCGGTATCGATCAGCTCAAAGCGCCGGCCGCGATAGACCGCCTCGCCGATGATGCGGTCGCGCGTGATGCCGGGTTCATCGCCGACGATGGAGCGCCGCCGGCCGAGCAGTGCGTTGAACAGCGTCGACTTGCCGACATTCGGGCGGCCGACAATCACTACAGAGGGTAAAGAGGACACTGTTCCGATTGTCGCCGATTCACTGCGTCACCCACACAGGCAATCGGTAAACAAGCGTCCCTTGAGCGCCGCTCTGTCCGTGGTTATTGCTTCACCGGCACGGTGAACACGAACTGCTGGCCGTCGCGCGTGACGTTCTTCCACTGCCCGGGATTCCCTTGGGGCGTCCGCGGAATCCGGAACAGTAGCTTGGGCGTGCCCGCCTGGAACGCCGGAGCGGTCGCGATGTCCGCCGCCATTACCAGTGTGTCGCCGGTATCGACGTCTTCGTGCAGGTAGTACATCTCTTTACCGTCGTTGCGCCACGCGACCATGCTATCGCCGCCGTCTTTCGAGACCCGCCATTTTCCCTGGGCGGGCGGAGTGCCGGAGGCGCTATCGAATGGGCGGACCCAAACCTGGTTTCGCTCCGACTCGTCCGAGAGGTACGCCATGAAGCGCGAATCGGGAGAGAATCGGCCCAGGAATTCGTTGTATTCATCCCGTAGGTACTCGATCGGCTTGCGAGCCAGCGGATCAGAGCCGGTCAGGGCAACCACGAAGAGCGCTCCCCCCGAGGAGAAGCCCAAGTACTTCCCGTCCGCCGAAACGTCGGTGAGTTGCAGACTCGCGCCGGGCGTGTGCCGGTACAATTGTTCCGCGCTGCCCGACCCGTCCGCGGCTTTGCGATAAATGCTCCAGTAGGTCGCGTTCCGGGCTGGGATGGACACATAGAGAATCTGCTTGCCGTCAGGAGACCAGACAGGCGTAATGTCCTGGTCCTCGTCGTTGGTGATCGCGGTACCCTTGCCCGTGCTCATGTCGAACGACCAGATATCCACATGGTTGGTGACCGGGTCGTTTCGCACGAGGGCGAGCTTGGTCCCGTCCGGCGACAGCGAGGGCAGATCGTAGAGACCCGGCTCGCCGATCTTCCGCACGGTCTTGCCTTGGCGGTCGAGAACCGTGATCTGCCGGAGATTAGGCGGAGGCGGCAGGACCGCGGCGAATCGCTGGCCATCGCGGCTGATACTCGCCAATCCGCCCGGCGTCCCGGCGACGGGGAACGAGTCGGGCAGTTTGAACACCAGCTTGGGCTTGCCGAACTCGAAGGTCGGTGAGGTGCTGACCGACACGGACATGATTCCGCGATCAGGGGCGAAGTAGAACAGCTCTTGGCCGTCCCGCCGCCACGCGACCATACCCAAACCTCCGTCGGATACTTTCCACTTTCCGCCATCGGACTTACCGGCGATGTCGAATGATCGGACATAGACCTCAAACTTGCCAGACTCATCCGAACGGTAGGCCAACAAGCGGCTGTCAGGTGAAAGCCGCGCGGCCTGCATCACAGAAGCTGACTTGAGCACCTCCACCGGTTTGCGTTCTCCGTCTTTGCCCTCTCCCTGCATGGACAGCGCGTACAGGACGCTTTCGCCAAGCTGGGTCGCGGAGAAGTTCAGGAACTTCCCGTCCAGGGACCAGTCGCTGAGGACGTAGCCGGCGCCTGGGAGCTTGTACAAGAGTTCCTCGGAGCCCTGGCCGTTCGAGGGTTTCCGGTAGATACCCTGGTTGCCGGCGCGGAGGGCAATGTAGGCGATCTGGGTCCCGTCCGGAGACCAAACCGGCGCAATGGCCTGCTCCCGGTTTGCGCTGGTAGTGAGGCGGATCCTGGCGCCGGTTTCGACATCGTGCACAAAGATGTCGGCGCTTTGGGCGAACTGGTCGGTGCTCTCGGGATGCAAGTCGGCTTCGACCACCGCGATCCGTTTTGCGTCTGGCGAAAAGACCGGCTGCTGGTACAAAGCCTTCGACCCCAGCGTCTTCACCACCTTGCCCTGGCGGTCGTAAATGGTGATGACCCGGGAGGCGAGCTCCATCGTTTGGGCGATGTTCCGGGCTCTGACCTTGGCCTTCTCCTCCTTGGTGGGGGCCTGCCCCCGGACAGGGATCAGCAGCAGGACAGCAAAGAACGCCGCCGCTGCCGTTGTGACAACGGCAATCCTCAAAGTATGTTTCATGGGAGGCTCCGTCAGCAGTTTTGGGGACAGGCCGACACGAGTTTTCCGTTGGGCAGCATCATGGTCCGCAGGAGTCCCGCTTTGGAGCCGTCGCGGGCCCGGCTAGCCTCGGCCGTCACGGTTTTGCCGAACGCGCCCTCGAAGTCGGCTTTGGTGATGTCGCGTTCCTTGAAGAAGATGGGGGGCGGACCTTCGAAGGACCAGGTTTCCATCCGGCCGTCTTTATTGACGTCCACGATGAGTTGGATGTGCGGATTCCGCCAATCGGCCTTGGTCAGAGTGCCGGTGATGGTAACGCGATTGTTAAAGTCGAACAGGGCCGACATGTTGTGATGCGCTCCGGCGGTCCCCGCGAACAGGATCATCACCAGCAGAATGGCGACGTGGCTTCGAACGTTCATGCAGTCACTCCTTTCCGTCATATACGGCGCTCAGCTCAAATAGTTTCCGAAAAGTTGGCGGCGCGAAAAAGTGGCGTCGCCCGGCGCTGCCCCCACCCAGTGGTCAGATCCTTAGCAATTTCGCCGCCGTTCCACCCAGGATAGCGCGCTTGTCGGCGTCGGTTAGGCCTGGGGTGTTGAGGACGTGATCGACGGTGGTAGTGCTCCAGGGGAAGGGGTAGTCGGTGCCGATCATAATCTGGCTGACGCCGGTCTCGGCGATCAGGTGGCGCAAGCCTTCGGGCGTGAAAACCATTGAATCGAAATACAGTTGGCGCAGATACTCTGACGGCTTCTTTTTCAGGTCTTTTTCGCAGCCGGGAAATCGCACGCAGCCGTAATCCGAGCGCGCGGCATAGGACGGCAGATAGCCGCCCGCGTGTGCCGAGCAGATCTTCAAGCCTGGGAACTTGTCGAGCGTGCCGTCGAAGATCAGGTGTGAAAGAAATATGGTGGTTTCGAGCGGGTTCCCGATCACGTTAGTCAAGCCGCCTTTGCCCGCCAGGCGCTTGTCCATCTCGGGGATGCCCTGCGGGTGCATGAAGACCAGGCAGCCTAGCTCCTCGGCCTTCTTCCAGAATGGATCGAACTTCGGGTTCGAGCACTCTTCGCCGTTGACGTGCCCGCCGATGGCGGCTCCCCGCAGGTTGTACTTCTTGACGCCTTCCTCGAGCTGCTGGGCCGCGAGCTCAGGGAACTGGAGCGCGACCGAGGCGAAGGCTACGAAGCGGTCAGGATACCTGGCGCACAGCGCGGCCAGAGCTTCGTTCTGCACCTGGATCATCTTGGTCGCGACATTCTGATCGACGCCATACCAGTTGGCGTTGATGCTCAGGGCTTGCATGTCGGTGCCCCACTGGTCCATGGTGTCGAAGCGCGCCGCGCTGGTCTGCGGCCCGATTACGCTGGCGTTGGTGGGTGCGGTCTTGACGCCCATCAGCTCAGTGGCCTCGGGGACGATGACGTGGGCGTGGATGTCGATCGTCCGGACGCGCTGTCCCGCAACGGTGACCACACGGCGCTTAGCGGCGGCTTGCGCCCAAGCCTGGTGACGGGTCAACGCGCATCCGGTGAAGACCACACCCATGGATGCCGCGTCCTGGAGGAATTGCCTGCGATTCATTGGGCCTCCCGGGAAGATACTATCACGTTGGGTCGAATCATGATGAGGCTCCGACGCTCTGCGAGCGCGTCAGCCCTCATCGGGCGGCATAGCTTCGAAAGAAGTTCCTACCGGACGTCGCCGCCGTCGGTTGGGGGTGCGGGGGCAGAGGGGCGGCCGCTGTCGCGGCTGCCGCGGGCCGGAGCTGCACCTGTGCCTGCCTTGGCGCCGTTGGCTGTCAGATAGTCGATGACGCTCTTATAGCGGAGAGCCTTTGCGCCGTCCAGGGCAGTGCGGCCGTCGGTGTTGGCGGTGTTGAGATCGGATCCCAGCTCAATGGCCAGCTTCACAGTTTCGAGCGCGAGTGCTTCGCGTTGCGCGGCGGGGACTTCGACCCAGGCCCGGCTGCGGATGATGCCGACCGCGGCCATCAGCGGCGTGGCGGTCTCCTTTGACGCGACCCCCGCGAAGCCTCGCTCGGCCACGTAGTCCGCGTGATGCACGAACTTGGGATCGGCGCCGTGCTTGACCAAGGTGCGCATGATGTTGGGTTCGTCGAAGCGCGCGGCCAGCCAGTAGGGAGTCGCGCCGACGAGTTGGGCTTCGAAGTTGAAGTCGTCCGAGGACCGGCGCGTGGGCGTCCACGTCTTTAAGGGTGCATTGGCGTCCGCGCCATGGTCCAGTAAAGCGGTCACCATCTTCTCGTCGCGGCGCATAACGGCTTCGTGGAGCGCGGTGAAGCCGCACTCGGCCTGATTCGGGTTCGCGCCCTTGTCCAGGAGGTAGAGCACGACGTCGGTGAAGCCCGAGTGCGCGGCCAGCCCGGTGGCGCTGACGCCCCAGGCATCGGCGTCGTTCACGTTGGCCCCGGCGGCTACCAGGAGTTTGGCGGATTCCAGATCGCCCACGCGCACCGCGAACATCAGGGCCGTTTCGCCTCCGTGGGGGATGGCTTTGTTGTAGGGCAGGTAGCCGTGCGGCGGGATCGCCATTACTTCGGTCCACACTTCGGACTTGAGGTTGAGGTCGGCTTTCCGGGCTAGCAGCACCTTGACTACTTCGGGATGGCCCTGGGCAGCGGCCCACATTAGCGCGGTCTGGCCTCGGGTGCCGTGGGCGTTGAGGTTGGCGCCTTTGGCGGCCAGTTGCTCGACTACGTCAGGGAAGCCGCTGCGCGCGGCTACCATGAGCGGGGTTTCGCCGGCTAGCAAGGCTATGTTGGGGTCGGCACCTGCTGAGAGGAGTTGACGGACAATCGTGGAGCTGCCGTTTTCTGCCGCGGTCCAGAGAGGAGTTGCCCCGAGGTCGTTGGCGAGGTTTGGTTTTGCGCCGGCTTTGAGGAGCAGGGCTACGGATTCCGCGTCGTCGCGGTAAGCGGCCCAGTGGAGAGCTGTCGAGCCATCGGCGGCTGTCGCGTTTACGTCGGCTTTCTTTTGGATTAAGGTCGCAACAGTTGCTTTGTCGCTGTTGCGGGCGGCTTCGATTAACGGGGGCGTGGGTGCGGCTAGTAGCGCACCCGTCAGAACAAGCGTCGGCACGAGTGCGTGCGCCACATTCATGCACTTCATAGCGGGAGCGGGTCTACCGCTAGCTTGCCGTTGCTGCCGCCTACTTTTTCTACCGGGTAGTCCATCTTTTCCATGATGGTCATCAGCAGATTGGCTTGCGAGGGTGTGTTGGGGTACTTGATGTGGCGGCCGCCTTTTAGTTTGCCGGCTCCGCCGCCTACCAGCATCAGCGGGAGATTCACGCCGGAGTGGCCGTTGCTGTTGGAGAGGCCCGCGCCGTACAGGATGATCATGTGATCCAGCAGCGTGCCGTCGCCGTCTTTCACGGCATTGAGCTTGGCCACGTACTTCGAGAACAGCTCGGCGTGATAGCGGTTGATCCTGGACATCTTCTCGATCAGCTCAGGGACGTTGTTGTGGTGGGAGAGCGGGTGATGCGCTTCGGGCACGCCGATTTGGGGATAGGGGCGAGGGCTCTGCTCCTTGCTGATCATGAACGACGACACGCGAGTCAGGTCGGACTGCAGCGCCAGCACCTGGAGGTCGAACATCAGGTTCAGGTGGTCTTCAAACACCGGCGGCGCGCCCACGGGTTGATCCATGGCGGGCAGCTCGATGGCGCTTTGCTTCTCGGCCATCTGGATGCGGCGTTCCACGTCGCGGACGGACTCAGTGTATTCGTCCATCTTCCTCTGATCGCCGGGGCCGAGTTCCTTCTTCAGGCTTGCCAGCTTGCCGTTGACCGAGTCGAGAATGCTCTGGTGCTGGTGGAGGCGGCGTTCGCGCGCTTCGCGGTCGGTGGTGCCGCTGTCGCCGAAGAGCTTCTCGAAGACCGTGCGCGGATTCCAGTCCATCGGCAGCGGCTGCGTGGGCGTGCGCCAGCACAGCGTGTCGAGGTAGGCGCAACTCAGAATGCCGGTGCAGGCTCCGGCGTTGGCCGGCTGGTCCATGCAGATCTCGAGCGTCGCCAGCTGGGTTTCTTTCTCATAGTGCCGGCCGAGCATCTGATCGATGGAGACGTCTGCGACGATCTCGATCTCATTGCGTCCGCCGCGCGGCGTGCCGGTTAGAAAGGATCCGGAGGCTCCGGCGTGGATGTAGTTCCAACTGGCTTTGATGCCGGAGAAGACCAGCATCTTGTCCTTGTAGGGAGCCAGCGGCTCCAGGATCGGAGAGAGTTCCAATGCGCCCTCGGTCTTGGGCGTCCAATACTCCATGGCCATTCCGTTGGGCGTGTAGAAGGCCTGGAAGCGCTTGATGGGCGTGGTGGCGGCCCGCATCCGAGGGAGCATGGCTTCCAGGAACGGAAGGGCGACCGTGGTACCTAGACCGCGCAGAATGGTGCGTCGTGGCAAGGGCTGCTTGAGCATGGAATTCCTTCCCTGCTTATGTTATCCCAGTTTTCAGTGGAGTGGGTAAGGGTACACGGAAGCAATCGCATCTTGCGACGATCGACAGCGGGAGGGGTTTGTGAGGCGTCGAAGGCCTCTCCGTCCTGGAGTCCTCCTCGGCTCGCATTTTTGGGACTAGAGGTCGGGCAAGGGAGTACAAATCGAACCCACACGGAGTTGTTCGAGCTGCGACCAAATCTTTCGTCGCTGGACCGGAGCTTTAGCAGAACTGGTTGGAATTAATCGGAAAGCAGCGTGTATTTTCCTTCGGAAAAACAGACATCAAGTAGCTGTACTTTCAATATATTAACCGCTTAAGCTTTCGTTTATTCATGTCCATTCACGTTCATTAACGGCTAAAAAAGCTGCCTTTCGCCACATTCAGGGATCCCTTTTTTCATACCCCATTTGTGGCCCGAATGCGTGACCCATTCACAGCGTTCTAAAATTTCTTTCCCCCGTATTTGCACCATTTCCGCCTCCGTGCCCCCGAGACATGCCTTCATCGCGTGCTACAAGTTGGCCGAGAAAGGAATCTCACCATGTCCACTCCAGCCCAAGCCGCTGCCTCTCGAGCCAACGGCTCTCTCTCCCAAGGACCGGTCACCCAAGAAGGGAAAGTCGCATCCTCCCAAAACGCGGTCCGTCACGGTCTCCGCTCAGCCGCCGTGCTGATCCCCGGTGAAGACCCCGCCGAGCTCGATCGCCACGTCGCCGCCTACGTCCACCGCTTCAAGCCCGCCGACCAGCCCGAGCGCGATCTCGTCGAAGCCATGGCCGGCGCCCGCTGGCGCCTCAAGCGCCTCGGGGCCCTCGAAGTCACCCTGCTCCAGGACGAAGAGCTGCCTCTGGCCCGTGCCCTGGGTGTGGTCACCCGTTACGAAGGCCAGCTCAACCGCACCTACGACCGAGCCCTGCAACAACTCCAAGACCTGCAAAACAACCGGCCGAAAGAACTCGAAGACGCCCCGTCCGCCTCATTCCGCAAGCCCAAACCGAACGAACCCGGCGAGCGCGAAGTTTTGCCTTACTGGACGCTCTAACCGCCCCTCCGCGATCAAGCGCCCCGGCAACCCTGCCCTCAACGGACCGCAGGGAGGAAAACACTGGGAGTAATCACAAATAATAAGCTCCCCATTTCGCCAAACCGGCGCGTCTACGCCACAAGTGTCCCTGCGCCGGCTGAAGCCCGCGACGGGAAGTGTCGAACCTTGTGGCGATCGAACGTTAGAGGGTCTGGGGAGGGGTCGAAGCGATCTCAGGCCGCTGGGCCCTTTTCGGCGAGGGAGGATATTTCGGCTTCGGAGAGCGCGTCATTGGGCCTTTCGATTTGGCGCCGCGTTGTGATTCGTCATCGGCGCCCGCCGAGTATCGGCCCCGGCTGAACGCGGCTGAACGCGGCTGAACGCGGCTGAACGTGGATGCACGCAGATGAACGCAGATATGAACGGTCTCGCTAGTTGGAGGCTAGTTCGGGGGACCGCATTTGGAAAGCCGGGCTTTGGACTATGCCTTGGATCAGCGCGGACCAGCGGTATTGCTGGGCGCTGGCTTCGCGGACTATTTTGCGGATTGCGGGGCGGTCGTAATATTCCAGGCGGCGACCCAGCGCGTAGGCCATCATCTTTTCCGTTACGGTGCTGGGGAAGCGGTCGGGTTCGGCGAGCAGCAGGGCTCGCAAACCGGCGAGGCCGTCGATCTTGGCTCCTGTGGAGGTGGTGCCGCTGGCGTCGATGGGCTTGCCCGCTTCATCGATAGTGCGCCAGCCGCCGATTACGTCGAAGTTCTCCAGCGAGAATCCGATGGGGTCGATTACCGAATGGCAGCTGTTGCAGGTGGGATCCGTACGGTGCTTGGCCAGCCGTTCGCGCATAGAGGTTGGTCGCGCGCCGGGTTTGGTTTCTAGCGTCGCGTTGACTCCGGGTGGTGGCGGCGGCAGCGGCAAACCGAAGATGTTGTTCAGGAGCCACTTTCCGCGCAGGACTGGCGAGGTGCGGTCTGGGTAAGACGTCGTGACCAACAATGCGCCTTGCGCCAGCAGGCCGCCGCGCTGGTCGTGGTTGGGCAACGTGATTCTGCGGAAGCGGCTGCCGTAAATACCGGGGAGGCCGTACTGCCGGGCCAGGCGCTCGTTGACGAAGGTATAGTCGGCGCTCAGCAGTTCGTTCACGGGGCGGTCGTCGCGGACGTTGCTGCCGACGAACATTTCGGTTTCGGTGCGGAAGGCTCGCAGCAGGCTCTCGTCGTACAGCGGATACTTGGTCGGGTCGACCACCACTTCGTCTACCTGGCGCAGGTTCAACCATTGTGCGGCGAAGTTGTTGACCAGGGCATCGGTGGCGCGCGGGTCGGCCAGCATGCGGCGGACTTCCTGCTGCAACGTCTGGGGCTTGGATAGTTCGCCCTTCTCGGCCAGGGACAACAGACGATCGTCGGGGATGCTGCTCCAGAGGAAGAACGACAGGCGCGAGGCGAGTTCGAGGTCGGTGAGGCGGTAGGGGGCCGCGCCGTTGGACTTTCGATCGCGGTAGACGCGCAGGAGGAAGTCGGGGTCGACCAGCATTCGTTCCAGGGCGAACTGGATGCCGGCGTCGAAGCTTCCACCGTCTTGACGGCCGTTGTCGTAGAAGCTGAGCAACGTGTCGACGTCGGCTTTCGTCGCGGGGCGGCGGTAGGCTAGGCGGGCCATGCGCGCGAGTATCGTGGAGGCGCAGGCGCGGTCGTCTGGCCCAGGGCCGTTAGCGCGTGGCGCTGCGCTACTGGCTGCGCTACTAGGCGGATGACACACGAAAATTGCCTTGCGGCTGGCGGTGTTGTCGGCGGAGAGGGTTTGCTCAGCGACTTTATACGGGCCGCCTACTTGGATTGCGGCCACGTTGGCGAAACCCATGTAAACCTGATCGTTCGCGATCACGCGGCCTAGCTGGGTGGGTTGCGGGAGGCCTTCGGGTTCCCACATTTCCCGCACGAAGGAGACGCCTACGGTGCGCGAGCCGGCCTGCACGGGAACGCGCACTTCGAGTCCCGCGTCGCCGGTCAATTGCATGTAGGTTTCCCACTCGGGGGCGCCCGCGAAGTTGATCTCGCCGTCGCCCGCGTAACTGGAGGCGGCGGGACGGCCCTTGGCTTGGCCGCCTACGGTGAACCGCTTGAGCAGCTTGCCATCCAGGCGAATGTCGAGTTGCTGGGGCCAGCCCATGCCCTTGAGATAGTCCTGATACTGGCGCTGGAGGCGGACCTTGATCAGGTACTCGCCGTCGACCGGAAAATCGTAGTGGACTGCGATGCCACCTCGCGAGCCTGGGGGCAGGTCGTCGCTCATGCGATCCTCTTGCAGGACGTGCAGGGGGATTTCGAAGGTCTCGATCGCCGGCTTGGCGGGAGGCAGTCCAGTGGCCAGGCGCGTGACCTGGCGCGCTACCGACATGTATCGTTCCAAGTGCGTCGTGGAGATGGAGAGCACGTCGGCGAAGTTATCGAAGCTGCCGTCGGCGGTGTCATCGCCGGGGAGCAGCGCCTTCAGGTCGAGATCGAGCGCGAACAGATCGCGGATGGCATTGTTGTACTCGGCGCGATTGAGGCGCTGGACCGCGCCGATGCGGCCGGGGTTGGGGTTGGCGGCCCAGGCTTGGTCGAGCTGGTTTTCCAGCGCGGTGAAGACCGCGCGGTAAGTTGCCGAGTCGGGGCGCGGCATTCCCGCGGGCGGCATGCTGGCGGCGCGGAGCCTGCCGATCACTTTCTCCAGCACTTCGGCGTTGGCGGCGGGCTTGGTTAGATCTAGAGTGTCGAGCTCCAGGCCGGCGGTGCGGAGTTCCTCGTCATGGCAGGCGACGCAGTAGGTATCGAAGAAATTGCGGAGATTGACGGGGGCGGGGGCGGCTGCTGCTACGGGAGTGGCCGCGCGGGGCGGTTGCGCGGGGCGGTTTTGTGCTTTCAGAAGTATGAGTCCGCTGGTCAGAATCAGGGCGAAGATCGAGAAGCAGAGCGCTGGGCGGGCGAATTTGGGACGCGCGGGGGCCACCAGTGGCAGTATACAACGTGTGGCGCGCGGCTGGCGTTCTGACGCGCTCGTCGGTTGGGCGGTTTACCACAAGGTGCGGACTCCGAGGGTCGAGAAAGCCCGGTCCGCCGTGATGAGCGGGAGGCCTTCCGCGAGGCACTGCGCGGCCAGCAAACAATCGAACGGGTCCTTGTGACCAGCGGGAAGAGACAACAAGCGGTAGGCGTGCTCCGGAGTGATCGAGAGAACCTCCTGGACGCCTAATCGCAGGATGTGGTGTTGCAGAAAGCCGGGTTGGTCGGGAAGCTTCAGCTTTCCGGCGCGCCGCTTGAGCTGGATTTCCAAAATGCCGGCCGCGCTGAATAGGAGGTGGTTGGATTCGTCGCCCAGCAGGTGGCGCGCGCGCTTGGAGAGACGGGCGGGTTCGGCGATGGCCCACAGGAGGACGTGGGTGTCCAATAGGAAGCGCACGGTTCCTTATCGCAGGAACTCGTCGAGTTCGGCGGCCGTGAGCGGCTTCTCCCAGCCGGCTTTCCAGGTGATGAGACCCGCGGCTGTTCCTAATTCCCGGGTGGGCTTGGGAGGGATTACGGTTAGGCGAACCAAGGGCCGTCCGGACTTGGCGATGACTATGTCTTCGCCGGTGAGGGCTTTCTCGATGAGCCGCGACAGGTGCGTCTTGGCTTCATGGATATTGACTTCCATGCAGGTAGTATGACTTAGTCCAGTGGAGTTAGTCAAGCTAAGAGTGGCGGGCGAGGGCGCCCGCGCGGATCGTGAGTCCGCCCTACTTGACCGGCAAAAACCTTTGCACACGCTCGCCGGCGAAGACTTCGCCGGTGTAGATCACGCCTTTGGAGTCCACGGCAATCATGTGGAGGCCGAAGAATTGGCCACCGTTTTCGCCCATGCTTCCTATTTGGCCCACGACCTTGCCGGTCTCGCGATTGAGGAACCAGATGTGGTTGTTGGTGAGATCGGAAATGTACAGGAACCGTTGCTGCTTGTCGGGCGAGAACATCACGCCTCCGGTGGAGCCGCCGACGCCGGTCGTGGGCGCGAGGATGAACTCCTTGACGAACTTGCCTTGCTTGGTGGTGACATCGATGCGGTTGGCGTTGCGGTCCGCGGCGTAGACCAGGCCATCGTTGGAAATGTTGAGCGTGAGGTGGCCCCGGAACTCCTTGGGCATGGGTCCGCCGGGAGTATAGGCGCGGTCGGCGTCACTGGTGGTCATTTCGGCGAGTGTGTGGCCGTAGGCGCCCCAGCCGCGCTTGAACTGGAACGTGTCCAAGTCGAACACCATCACGCGGCCGCCGAGGTAATTGTCGGCGGCGTAGAGTTCGCGGGCGGGTTCGTCGAGGCGGATCTCTTCGAGTCCTCCCACGATCATCGGCGTGGTGGGCGGATACTTGGTGCGGAAGGCCGCGGTCGCCGCTTCCTGAGCCGCTCTTGCGGCGGGACTGGGTTGGCCGCGTCCGGCGGATGGCGTCAGGAATCCCGCGACCGGTCCGGCGCTGCCGCGGCCAGGGGTGTGGGCCGCTGCACCTTGGGGAGCGCCGCCACCGCCGCCCGAGGGCCTCTCGGATGTGCGCGGCACCTCGGCGACAACTCTGCCGGTCTTCGGATCGTACTTGCGGACGGTGTCCTGTCCGATGTAGACGAACCCTTGACGATCCACCGCCATGCCGTGCCCCTGGGGCGCATCGAAGGAACCGATGACGTTGCCGGTCTTGTCGAGGTGGATCATCGCGGGAGGGC
>Ga0210409_10002954_pt1 | contig 19575 bp, 21 predicted proteins | sample IncBWH17MmetaG_FD_161649 | JGI IMG/M metagenome (GOLD analysis project Ga0210409, IMG submission 161649) | Forest soil microbial communities from Barre Woods Harvard Forest LTER site, Petersham, Massachusetts, United States - Inc-BW-H-17-M | ecosystem: Environmental > Terrestrial > Soil >... | reverse complement strand
GGTCGACACAGATCGATGGAATCGGCGCCCACCGCAGACCATCAGATTGAAACGTCTGTAGTTTTGACGGATCAGAGGTGGCGGGAGTCTAACCTTCGGAAACAAGTGGAAGCGATGCCAGAAATCCCTGACAAATATGGATGAAACGAAGACGAACAAGAGGTGATCTGTCTAGCGCCTTCTGTCCCAGATGCAAGCTGCAGTGATAGAAACTGGATCAAAGGAGCTCGACTCAGTTTATGCATCGTTCCCTTCCGTTCTGGCTGAATATTCCCGTCGTCGAGACGGATCGTCTCAGACTCCGGGCGCATACCATCGAAGATGCTTCTAAGGTAACAGCGCTGTGGAGCAATCCTGAGGTAACCCGATACATAGGAGGCAAACCGCTGACAGAGGAAGAATGCTGGTCTCGGTTGCTTCGATACGTTGGTCACTGGTCGATGCTCGGGTTCGGATACTGGGTTGTGGAAGAGAGAGCTACCGGCGATTTCGTCGGGGAGGTTGGATTCTCAGACTACAAGCGAGATGTAGAGCCATCGCTCGGAGCCGTTCCAGAAGTCGGATGGGTGCTCACCCCCTCGAAACACGGGATGGGTTATGCGACAGAGGCTGTGCAAGCAGTACTGGGTTGGGGACGTGACCGCTTCGGACTATCGCCTGTGACCTGCCTGATCCATCCCAATCACCAGGCCTCCATCCATGTTGCCCAGAAATGCGGATTCAAGAAGCGACAACTCGGAACGTACAAAGGCAATCCCACGCTCATCTTCGATTTGATACTCTAGACCTACAGAGCAGCCTAGTGCGACCGGGACAATCGGATTCACGCAGCGCCGAAGCACCCGCAATGCCCAACCATGTTCACTACAAGGCTACGGTTTGCACCGCAATACCTCCCGCGCTAATTTAGTTTCGCGACCTTTCCGCAGTCGGAACACTTTCGATATTTCTGGGTCTCTCAAACATCCCGGGGTCCCGACTCTTCGATACTTTTATTCCGCCGCTTATTCGAGCTGTGCTTGTGCTGCCGTGCGGTCGGCACAGCCCAACGGCGGAGGCAGTCATGTCACATTCCGAAGCGCTATCCCGTCTTACCGTGGAAGGTGGGAAACACGACATGATCAAATGGTTGCGATTGACAAGTTCGAACGGGATATGACGCCAGCTATGGGAGACATGATCAATGAGAGTCCGCGCCTCGCGTGGCTGTTTTCCCGCGTCACTGCCCTCGGACAGTTCCGGCGCGACCTCCTCACCGAGGCATGGCGCGCAACCGGCATTACTGCCGTGTGCCACGGAGACTGCCGCCCATGTACGCAGCCGGCCGTCACGATGGCGGAGCGCACGGTGTGAGCACCGCGAACGCAATGTCGAGTCCCGCCGAGAGCTTCGAGCCGTACCGCCGGCGCCTGCTGGGTCTCGCATACCGCATGCTTGGGTCGATGGCTGACGCCGAGGACGCGGTGCAGGAAACGTACCTGCGCTGGCATGCGGTCGACCGCGATAACGTTTCGAACCCAAGGGCATTTCTCATGACCACGACGACGCGGATCTGTCTCGACATGCTGACCTCAGCGCGCGCACGGCACGAGGAGTACGTTGGTCCATGGCTGCCGGAGCCGGTTTTTGACACGGCAGCCCTCGCGCCCGACAGACGTACGGAGTTGGCTGAGGATTTGTCCATAGCGCTGCTCCTGACGCTCGACCGGCTGTCGCCACTCGAGCGGGCTGCCTTCCTGATGCACGACGTGTTCGATTTCTCTTTCGCTGAAGTGGCCACAACACTGGAGCGGAGCGAGGCCGCGTGCCGGAAGCTTGCCACCCGCGCACGCGCTAACGTGCGCGCGTTACGACCACGCGGCGCGACCGCGCCACCGGGGCGTTCGGGCGAGATCGATGCGAAGCATGCGCAGCTCTTATCCGCATTCGCGGCGGCAACGCAGGCGGGCGATCTCAATCGGCTGACCCGGATGCTCGCGAGCGATGTGCACGTCGTGACGGACGGCGGCGGCAAGGTGCGGGCGGCGCTGAACGCGATCGACGGCGCCGATCGCGTGGCGCAGTTCCTGGTTGACGCCACGCGCAAACGCCCAGATGCATGGTGGCGCGAGGACTTTAGGCTGCGCTTTGCAACCGTCAACGGCCTGCCCGGCGTGATCGTGGACGGACCCGAGGGACCGGTGCAGACTACGGCGTTCGAGATTGAGGGCGACGTAATTCGAGCGCTGTACGTGGTGCGCAATCCGGATAAGTTGCGGCATTTGGCAGTGCGTCCACCGCCGGACGAGAGTGGTCGTGGCTGAGCACGCGGTGGCGGTAGTCAAATGATCCAACCTTGACGAAACGGTCAGCGGTTCTCAGGTATTCGAGTCATGTCACATTTCGACGTCCTATCTCGTCTTAGCGGTGGAGATAGAGGGAGCGACATGATCAAACGTTTGTTTTTGCGAGCCACCTGCCTGCTTGTTGCAGCCGCCCTGTTTGTGGTGCTTGTGCATGCCGTGCTCGTGGCCGCGCATCTTTCCGAGCCAGCCGCAACCACGGTTCACGGCCTGACCCCCCGGCGACTCTGGGCCACCGCGGCCGCTGGGTTGGCGTTGGTCGGCGTGGTCATCGGTGGGCTCACTCTGCGCCGATCCACCGGTCGTGTCGGCACCGGTAACGGGAGAATGGGGGCCATCGCGGCTCTGGTGGCGGGGCTGGTCGCCTTGGTCAACGGCGGGCTCAATTTGGCCGTCGCCACTGGTGGTCCCGGCAACGGCAACGGAGTAGTTGGAGGCGCCGCGGCCCTGGTGCTGGGGCTGATCGGCATGACCCTCGGTGGGCTGGCTCTGGCCCGCTCCCGCCGCACCGGCTGACCCGTTTGGACGGTTCGGGCGTGCCCCTTTTGCCGGAATCTCGTGCCACTAGCTGTGCAGGTCAATTTTGATCCAATACTCGGCAGTCCGCCGAAGCTAAGAATGAGGTTGAGGAGGGAGAACTATGAAACGGTACGTTTCGTGGCCGGCTTTTGGGGAGCCTTCCGGGAACGAAGCATCGACGCGGACTAAGACATGTATCTATCAACGTGCAGGCAACGAACCGGCATTTGATCTAAAGACTGAGCTGTTTCGAATCGCAAGCGTAGACCTGACGGATGTCCCGGGCATCAGTACGCTCACTGCACACACCATCCTCATGGAGGTTGGGCCGGATATTTCGCGGTTTCGTAATGCCTCTGCCTTCGCGTCCTGGCTTGGGCTCTGCCCCGAAAAGCGAGTCAGCGGAGGAAAGATCCTTTCCGCTCGGTCTCGGAAGGTGAAGAACCGTGCCGCCATTTCACTGCGTCTCGGGGCACATTGTCTGTATCGCGCCAAGAATTACCCAGGCGAGTTTCACCGGAAGATAAAGTGGAGACTGGGTGCACCAGCAGCGGTCACAGCCAATGCTCATAAACTTGCTCGCACATGCTGTCTATCAAGGGATCTTACTACGAGAGCGTCTTAGCGCAATGCGATCGGCAAGCCGGAAGCCGAGGTTGGCAGCCTGCCTGCGTAGGCGTATTTCTGCTCGTGTGCCGGCCACTGTGCAGGGATTTTCCTCAGCGTGAACTGTCAACTGTTGCCAACAGGGCAATGCACTCATTGATTGCCTCGGCGATTTATCGACAACTGCGATTCTTGGAGGTCAATGGGGCAATGGAGGTCAACAGTTCTTCAACGCAACATCGTTTCTCGATGCAAATTTGACGCCTCGGCTCTTCGATGAACCTAACCGGCCCGGCCACCCAAGTTGGCACATAGCCGTCAAGTCGGCTGTGGGACAAATGGCATTCCACCGGTCAACTGGCGACAAAAGGCGCCCGAGTGAAGAAATCTGGTGCCGGTTTTGGTGCCGGTTCGTACCGGTATTTGGTACCAATTTGTACGATTTGGTGCGACGTGGAAAACGAACGTAAGTAAATGTAAATAAGTCTTTTATTCGGTGACATGCAGGGTGGTGCAGTGTAGTGCCGGAAGAGCTTGAAACGGACTTAAAATCCGCAGACCTTAAACCGGTCGTGGGGGTTCAAGTCCCCCTCCGGGCACCATAGAAACTACATAAAGACGCGGGTAATATGCGGTTTTGGCTCAGATCCGAGTTTGAAACCACGGAGCAATATAAATCGCGGATTGCGGCTATCCATCGAACTCTTGCATGGGGCATGGTAAGAGGTAGCGATCTCGCGTTCGTCTTTAGCCCTGATAATGTGGTGTTTCTGTATAACGCGGATACAGCAAAGTTCACGGTAGGGAGTTATATACGTTCAGAGAGGAATAGCTACAAGCTGGACGACACGCTGCTGTCCCCGACATGGACGACAGCCTCGAAGCTCAGCAACTACACCGCGCACAATTCGTATGGCGCGTCGGTTGATGTAACCGAGACAGATTTTACCGGGTACGGCCTGACATTCGACCGGGCGAAGTGGCCAGGGTGGCAAGATGGCTGGTTAGAATCCAAGGACTCTCCATTGTCCTTTTCCGTACCGCTCGACAAGGCGGTCGCTCTCAAACCAAGGCTGCGCCTCGCCGTGATCGGCAATATCGATCAAGCCCGACCATGGGTGGAGTATAGAGACTACGTGAAGCCAACCATCGACAGCCCGGTCGGGGGAAGTACGGTATTCAACTATCTAAGGTTGGTCCCTAGGCAGTTCGTCGTGTACGACTACGAGACCGGGGATGTCCTTTTCCGTTTTTGACTTCACGCAGCCGTGTTATTGGCCGTCGGGATCGTCCCCGGCGGCCTTCTTTGTTGCTTACTCCAGCTAAGCCACGGAAGGGACCGCAACGCGTGGATGAACTTTAGACTGACCTCGACCCGAACTCTTAGGCCCAGTACCAGTCCGGAATCTTTTCGAGTCCTTCGATCTTCCAGCGCGGAAGTGTGCCTTTGGCGTACGACGACTGAGTGTCGGTCATCCACTGTTCAATCTGCTGGTCAGTCACAGTGGGTTGGGGTGCGGGTACTTGGGTCGAGGTGCCTGATGCTGCAGTTATTGTTTTCATAGGAACCCAATACCCACGGCTGCTCCGTTTGCGGAAATATGGGGTGAAAAAAGTTTGAAGGCTAATAAGGATCATCCTCACCGAGCTTTCGACACCTCAGGAGCAACCACGCCCAGTAACGTGGACTCAACTCAGTAGCATATTCGGACGACGCGTATCTAGATTCATGGCCATGAAGTTAGACCTACCCAGATTGCGAAAGCCCATGCGTCGATAATGCTTGCGGAGCTTCGTTGTCGCGCCTTTCACCGCTTTCGGGTCCGACTTGCTGACCTTACCGACGAATTGAAGGGGGAGCGGCTTGATCGCCGCATAACCACACCCCTCCCCAAGAATCTGAATGGCACGGTCAATCGCAGCCAGTGCAAGGCCATTGCCTCTGTACTCCTCGTTTATCTCGACCCGGTCGATATAAAGGAGGTTATGGTTCGATGCGAAATGAAGCCCATGGAGGACAGATGCGCGAAGCTCGCCGTCCTCGAAAAAAGTCGATACGAGGGCTTCCATGTCGCCGTCCGCTGCATCAGCGGCATCCCAGAGGTCGATACCCTCTTCCGCAGCTCTCCACACATCAAGCATGACGACACGAAGCTCGCCGACGATCTGTTCGCCAGCCTCGCTGGAGTCAATGATCTTCCCGTAGCTTCTGACGAACAGCTCTTGGCCATCTAACGTGGCTTCTGCGCTAAGCGAGGTCTCAGTTGTAAATTCGATGTTCACCTTGTCACGTTCCTTTCGGGGATCACCATGTCAACGACCCTCTTGAGGAGGAGCTGTCAGTCGTGTCGGTTGGTTGCCGCCGACCCGCCGCCGAAAAGGGCAAGAATCGCCACAACAAGATGTATCCAGAACCACACACTGAACCCTTGGTTCTCATGGATCATGATGAGGACCAACAACCGGGGAAAGAAGACCCAGGACAGGCCACGCCAAGGCTGAACAAAAGGGAAGGGATAGTTATTCCACCATTCAACGAACAGGGCTAGTCGGGGAAGGAACAGACTCAGGATCAGGAACCAGACGGGCAGATAGTACACGCTTGCAGTACCTCGTTCGTTGTGGTGGCAGTCTCTTTACGATCTAATCATTGAACATGGTTCACGGGTAAACAATAACCCATGATGGGGAGGCGATTCCCTCTGCACCGGTCTATGAAACGAAAATCTACAACACCCTCGAACGCCGATAGCTGGTCGATCTCTTTATGCAGGTCTGTACGGCACCTTTGATGTTCTGACTTGCACAGGAATGAATCGTGTCTGAAGGAACATACGCACACCTACTTCGGCTGACGGGTGACTCCCTGGTCCGAGGATCAGATCGTTACATGGAACCTCGCCCTCCTGATTTGGTAAGAGGAGTGGATAGGCTATGTAGGGGACAAGGCCATCACGAATTGCCCGGAATTCGGTGGGGTGATTGGTCGGCATCATGATGCTTTCGGAGGGAAGTACCAGCCTCCATTCTTTCTCTTCAGAAAAGCTTTCGTTCTTAAGAAGCGGAGCGATACGTGTGAGATTGAAAAGCAACTCGGTTTGTGCCAAATGAAGAGTCTTCTGTAGGTCCTGTTGGAAGTTCTTGACGACCTTTGCACCAAAACCCGTACCAAGGTGTTGCCCTTTAGCTTGTTGCCGCGCTATGGTCACCACCATGTCCCACCAACTCTGCAATCTGTCGAGTCCCTGCCTGTGAATAAACGTCGTCTCCTTAATATTGTTTTAGTTCTTGGGTTCGTTGTGTTCCTTGTTTACTGGGTGCTCACAGGCCATAACCTCTACAACGATGTTATTCCTATGTCCGATCAACGATGATTGGATTCCACTGTACATAAGATGTATTATCAAACATAGAATCATAAACTTACAGATAATAGTGAAAGCAATAGCATCCCGATTCTCAGGGATGCTATTGCTCCTTTAGGTTCCCTCTGTTCGCATCGAGATCGCCTTGATCGCTTCGTCAAACTCTTTGACGCCCACGAACAACTCGATCCCCGATGCGGTCATGATCCTGCCCTTGATGTAGTCAAGTCCGCCGATGTAAGCGCAAAACTCGTCCAGTGTCACTCGTCTAGCGATGATCGGTTCGTCGGGCATCACGCTACTCCGTAGTCAAGGTGCAGGACTCCATGCGGGTGAACTTCTGGATGATAGACCCGCTCACTGGCTCCAGAATGGGTTTGCCGTTGGGAGACGTCGCTACGACACCGCCGATCGCCTCTCGCACGCAGGCACCGATTGCCCGGTTGATTTTGTGCTTGCGAGGGTTGCCGGTTTTGTAGGGGTCATCGCCCACAACGGCAGCGTAGTCATCGAGCCACTGGGGATCAGCCTCGGATGCGCGGACGACCTTCTCCGTGAAATCGGGACTGAAACCCTGTGCACGGAAGATGTTCCTGGCGGTCTCGTGAACGCGAGTCAGGAGGCTCACCTTGAGGTCAAACTCCTTGCCAATGGTCGGGTCGATCAGGTCTGCGTTGATAACGTGGGCCACGATGAGGTGCTGGAGGTAGAGGTTCATGTCGCGCCCCTCCAGTACCTTCTGGATTGCCGCTACGACCCGTCGGTCCAGCGTCAGTGTGAACTTCATATTGTCTTCCTGCGGCATAGTTGTCTCCTTCTTATGTAATCCGATAATAAAACGTATCATAATCGGAAGTAAGATGCTATACATCTTACGAACCAATTTCTGGGCAGAATCAAAGAAACCTCAATGCCACGGTTAGGAGGTGCTATTGCTCTTTGTGGTTCATTTCGATAGGAAGATCAACAGGCTGGAAACCGAAGAGGAGAAGGGTCTCCTGCGACCTGTGTTTCCCGAGACGACCGTCCTGCTCTACGCGGCCAAGGTCTATCAACTCACTCCTTTGATGAAGATCGTGCGAATCATCCTGGGGACGGTTTTTGTTCCACCGCTGCTTGTCATCGGTACGACATAGGAAGTGCGTAGCCTAGGAAGCCGATCTTCGCCTCAGTTCCTCAGCTCGGTGTACTGGCGTTCCTGCCGGTCAGTTTACCCGGACAACCGTTTCTGCGCATTTATTCTTCAGGTTTTGGCTTTTTTTTGCGCAGGTCAGACGGAAGCATCGAGTCGATCTCGTCGTCGGAAAAGGTGAGGTGACCGCCTTTGATCATGGCCTCAGCAGTCTTGTATGCCTCATGAGACGTGTTTGGCGCGAACTTATAAATCGCAGTCAGTTCACGCGTGATGACCTCCAGACACCGTTCGAGTTGTTTCTGCGTAGTGTCATGGATGTGGCATTCGGTGATGAGCAAGAGAAGTTGTTCGCGTATCCACAGCAGTTCCTTGGCGGCAACACGATGCTGATTTTCCTTTCCTGCAGGATCAAAATTGCTTTGCCACATTACTAAACAAATGGTGAGAATCGCGAAGAATGCAGTCGCATAGATTGCCCATTCGGGCTTCAACGTGGCGGAAATGATTGCGAAAAATGTCGTCGCGCCGGCAAGCCAGACGGTTCATCTGGCAGACTTTCTTACTCCATATTTCGCGTTCCTGTTCGTGAGTTTTGTGGGAGTAGACGACGCGCCCGTACAGTTCGCGGGCAGTGGCGAGGATAGGGATGCGCTGCTCGTCGATGCTCATGCCTGGAGGCGAGTTTTTCAACAACCGCTACAAAAACAGCTACAGTGAACGAAAAAGAAGGCCAATCCTTTCGGGTTGACCTTCTCGTAAATGCTTGATTCTTTGGATTGGTGCGGAGGAGGGGACTTGAACCCCTATGCCTTGCGGCGCTAGCACCTCAAGCTAGTGCGTCTGCCAATTTCGCCACCTCCGCGTTCAGCCCTGCACATTAGTGCGGGGTAGCGGTGAGCAATCCTTGGATAAGTATAGCATCGCGAACGGGTTTTATGGAGCGGGTTTGGGGTTAGGTTCTGTGGTTTGCCGGAGGGCTTGAATGTTGGCGATGGTGTCGGGGTCGTTGGGCTTTATTTCAAGGACTTTTTTGTAGAGAACGAGGGCGAGATCGCCACGGCCGGCCCGTTGAAAGATCATGGCGAGATCGAAGTAGGGGGTTGGATCGTTGGATTTGTTATCGATGGCCTGCGCGAATAATTTGGCGGCTTCGTCGGCTTTGCCTTGCTGATAGAGGAGGACACCGAGATCGGTGTAGGCAGCGCTGTTTTGAGGGGCAAGGTCGATGGCGAGGCGGAACTGATTTTCGGCGGCGGTGGGCGCTCCGATCTGCTGGTAGAGGACGCCGAGGTTAAGGATCGTTGGAACGTCATCGGGGTTGAGGTCGAGGGCTCCGCGATAGGCCTGATAGGCCTTGGCGTTTTTTCCCTGACGGGCGTAGATGTCTCCGAGGCTGGAGAGTGCTTGCTGATAGTGGGGCTGGAGGCGGAGGGCGTTGCGATAGGCCTCTTCCGCCGGTGCCAGATCGCCTCTTTCGTGCAGGGAATGGCCGAGATTGTAGAAGACGATGGAACTCTGGGGCGTGGCTTCGAGGGAGTGCCGGTAGAGGGCGACGGGGTCGGTCCAGTCGAGGACACGGATGTGCAGGCGGTAAGCACCCCATGTGAGCCAGAGGAGAACGAGCGCTGGAGCAACGTTGCGGGTGGGCTTGCGGACCTCGATGGCGAGGGACGCGATGCTGAGCGCGAGCCCCATTGAGGCGAGGTAGGTGAAGCGCTCGGCCATGCCCTGATAGATGAAGACCAGGCCGCAGAAAGGAACGAGTGCGATAAAAAACCAGAGGAGGCCGGAGGACTCGGTGGGTCTGGATTTGCGAAGGAGATAGATGGCGGCGATGAGAGCGGCGAGACCGATCCATGCGGCTATAGCGGCAGGCGAGAGAATATTGGGAGGGGTGGAGGTGGAGCGCTCGACGCTCATGTGGATGGGGAGGATGATCCAGAGGACATATTTCCAGAAGATCAGAGCAAAAGCTCGAATAGCGGATGGGCCGGATTCGGTATGTGGAGCGACGACGTGCTTGAGTACGAAATAGATGAGGCTGGCCAAGATGGCGAGGCTTGAGAGAGTGAGCACAGAGCGGCGTTTTGTGGTGGGCGTGGTGTAGGCGATCGACAGCGTGAGAGGGAGTACGAGGAGGCCGAGCTCGTGGGAGAGAAGCGCCGCGACGGAGGTGAGGAAATAGAAGATCAGAGCTAGCGACTTGTTGGTCCGGAGATAGTGAGTTGCCAGCAGAAGGCTGAGCAGAATGAAGAGCGTGCAGAGGGAGTAGGCGCGTCCGCTGATCCAGGCTACGGTCTCGGTGTGGATGGGCAGGGCCAGCCAAAGGAGTGATGTGGATGCGGCGACTGCGAGAGATATCTGGAGGCGGCGCAGCAGGCGGAAGCCGAGGAACCCGTTGGCAATGTGGAGGAGGAGATTGGTGAGGTGGAAGCCTGCTGGATTGAGTTGCCAGAGATGTCGGTCGATTGCGAGGGTGATCCAGTAGAGGGGGCGGTAGGAGATGCCGCCGGGGCCGCGGAAGTCAGAGTTGAACACAACGGGAGCGAGCAGAAAGCGGTGGGCGAAGAAGTGCCAATCGGCGAGATTGGGATTGTTGAGGATTTGGTCGAGGTCGTCGTAGAGAAAGGGCGCACCGAGGGCGTTCCAGTAGAGAAAGAAGACCCAAAGAGTGCTGATGACGAGGAACGTGAGGCGCTCATGGTTAATGCACCATTGGATGGGAGAGGTTTTCGAAGGTAGAGTGTGACGGAGTGCAGAGGAGCGGCGAGCGGCCATGATCTATCTTAGCCAGTTGCATCGCAGGGCTGGGAGGCTTGTTGCGGTGCTAAGCCAACCAGCCCGCCATGCAGAACGCTTTGTTTAGCGCTTGCGCACTGGGGATGCGTGGTGCAGTAGGTCGATCAGGGCCTGTCCGGCCGGCGGAGTGGAGACAGCGCCGTCGCGGATGATCTGAAGCGCATCGACGGGTTTGCCGAAGAGCGCCTTGTTGGCGTCGTTGTCGGCGGCCATGGACGCACTCCCAAGGGCAGCACCTGCGAACAAGCCACCCTTTGCCCGGGAGTAGGTGAGGATATCCGCATTGATGTCGTTTGCTCCGACTGCCTTGGCCCCCGTTGGGCCTGCGACCGCAGTTGCGTCGGCGCCGAGCTTCAACTTGCCGGAGAGGACTTTGTCGGCCCCCTGTTGGCTCATAACAAGCAGGACATAGTCGGTCGAGGAGCCTCCGAGTTGTACGCCCAGACTGCCGACATCAAGGGTATACATTGCAGGAGCGCTCCAGTGGCCGTCCATCTTCACGCCCGAGCGGCAGACGAGGACACCCCGACCGTAAGTGACGCCGATGCCGACGCCTACCTTCTTGACGTTGGGATAAACCAGCACGCAAACCGCTCTGTCGAGAAGATGCTCGGGAAGGGCATCCGGCTTCGCAAGCATTTGTCTCAACACTTCTGTGGACTCGGCGAGCCGGGTATCTACCTTGCTTTGAGCCACGCCCGGCACAGTCGCGCTCAGGCAGGCCAGCGTGAATAGCAGAGTCTTCTTCATCATTTGTAGACCTCTCTCAGCTTGTTTTCGAAATCTGCACACCCTTGACCTATAACAGCTTGGTCTCAGGTTGTATGATGCGCAACTAGCAAAACTACCAGTCGGCGTACGGGAAGTTGTCCGGGATAATGGCGAATGGTCGCTTCGATGGGTCGTGGTTTTCTCTGTGTCCCGATGGTGGCGTTGTGGCTCGGATGTTCTTCTCCAACCGCTCCGACAACTCAATCAGCTCCAATCGCTCGGACCGCGAGTGCGGTGCCGGTCGCTGCTGCTGCGCCTGCGTCGGCTGCCGTGTCAGCGCGCTTGCGAGAGATCGCGGCTAGCGGACGGCTGGCGGAGATGGAACGTCGAAACTTCTCCGACTATCGAAAGCTGGTGCAGGCGGCGTATGAGGCAGCGAATTATGCTCCGCTGTGGCTGAATGGGGATCAGCCTGCGCCGCAGGCTCTGGGGATCATCAAGGCGCTGGAGGCTAGTGCTCAGAAGGGGTTGAATCCAGCGGACTATGATGCCGGACGATGGGCTGCGCGGGTGGATGCTCTGAAAGGAGCATCGGATGAGAAGCGGGCAGTGTTTGATGCAGCGCTTACGGTCGCGGCGATGCGGTACATCTCCGATCTGCATATTGGACGGGTGAATCCGAAACACTTCAAATTTGGCATCGATGTTGCGACGAAGAAGTATGATTTGCCGGAGTTCGTCACGCAGAAGGTGGTGAATGCGCCGAACGTTCAGATAGTGATAGCCGGAGTGGAACCGCCGTACGTCGGATATCGGCAGACTGAGGATGCTTTGCAGCAATATTTGCAGTTGGCGGCGAAGGGCGATGGGCCGAAGGTTCCAGAGGTGACGAAGACGGTCGCTCCGGGGGAGGCTTTTGCTGGGACAACGCAGTTGGCTGAGCGCCTGAGATTGCTGGGCGATCTGCCCCAGGGAGCGGGGGAGTCAACTACTTACGATGGTGCATTGGTAGATGGTGTGAAGCGCTTTCAGGTGCGGCATGGACTTACGCCGGATGGGAAGTTGGGGGCAACGACGATTCGTGAGCTGAATACTCCGCTGAGTGCGCGGGTGAAGCAACTGGGCTTTGCGTTAGAACGGTGGCGGTGGCTGCCGCCGGAGTTTCCGCAGCCTCCGGTTGTGGTGAATATTCCGGAGTTTCGGCTAAGGGCATTTGAGGGCGGCGAGAAGGTTGCTCTGGCGATGAATGTTGTCGTGGGCAAGGCTGCGCCTACGCAAACGCCTGTGTTTACCGACGATATCAAGTTCATCGTATTTCGGCCTTACTGGAATGTGCCGCCGGGGATTCTTCGCCGGACGGTGATTCCAGGAATAGAGAAGAGCAGCGGCTATATTGAGAAACAACGATTCGAGGTGACGGATTCGGGTGGGCGGCCAGTGTCGGCGAGCGGTGATGTGGCGGCGGGGCTGCGCTCGGGCAAGTATTCGATTCGGCAGAAGCCGGGACCGAATAACTCACTGGGATTGATTAAGTTCATGTTCCCGAATTCGCACAGCGTGTATCTGCATAGCACGCCGGCGACGGAGCTGTTTGCGAAATCGCGGCGGGATTTTAGTTCGGGATGTATCCGAGTCGAGAAACCCGCGGAGCTGGCCGCGTTTTTGTTGCGGAATCAGAAGGACGGAGATCAGTCGTGGACAGTGGAGCGGGCGCAGGCTGCTATGGATTCCGGGAAAGATAATCGGCAGGTGAATCTGGCGTCGCAGGTCCCTGTGTTGCTGCTGTATGAGACCGCGGTGGCAGAGGAGGATGGGACGGTACACTTCTTCGACGACATTTATGGGCACGACCGGCGGTTGGAGGCGGTGCTTGCGAAGGGACCTCCTTATCCGTAAGCGGTTTTTTTGATGGTGTTTTGCGGCGCCGGTCAGTTAGTGTGAGAGAAGCACTCGAAACCAAGAATAATGGACAACTGAATGATGAACAGGCGTGTTTTTCTGCGGAACGCGAACATGGCGGCGGTGTCGCTAGTCGCGGGTGGTGGGTTTGCAGGATGTGCGAAGAGGCAGGCGGGAGCGGCTGTTTCGTCGGGGATGATGGTGCCGGAGAATGTGCCGGCTTCGGCTTGCTGTTTGCCTCCAGTAAGGGTGTCGGCAGAGCGGGAGATCAGGACAGTCGTTGGGCTGAGGCCGTTTCGACCTTCGGGATTCAGGGTGGCGAAGGAGATGGTCGGTGAGAAGGCTGTCGTGCACAACTATGGGCATGGCGGCGGTGGGATCACGTTGAGCTGGGGGACGTCGAAGCTGGCGGTTGATCTTGGCCTGCCGGGTCATGTAGGGCCGGTAGCTGTGCTGGGATGCGGTGCAGTCGGATTGGCCACGGCACGGCTGGTGCAGGAGGCAGGGTTCGATGTAACGATCTACGCGAAGGCGCTGCCGCCAGAGACGACGAGCAACATTGCGGGTGGGCAGTGGTTTCCTGCGAGTGTGTACGACCAGGGGAAAGCGTTGACTCCCGAGTTTACCGAGCAGTTTGTCGCCGCGGCGCAGTATGGGTATCGGCGATACCAGATCATGACGAGTCCACAATATGGAATTCGTTGGATGCGGAACTACTTCATTGCCGATAAGCCGTGGAAGGTACCGATTACGAGTGGGCTGTTTGGATTGATTAAGGATCTTTTGCCGGAGATTAAAGACCTGCAGGTCGGCGAGCATCCGTTTGGAACAAAGCAGGTGCGGCAGGCCGATGGAATGATCGTGGAGCCTCCTATCTATCTGCCCGCGATGCTGACGGATGTGAGGATCGCCGGGGGAAAGATTGTGGTGCGGGAGATACGAAGCCTCGACGAAATGCAGGCGCTGCCGGAGAAGTTGGTGTTCAACTGCACGGGCCTGGGAGCCAAGGCACTGTTCAACGATGCGGAGTTGACTCCGATTCGAGGCCAGCTTACGTTTCTGGTGCCGCAGCCGGAGGTGACCTATGCGACGACTTATGAAAACACCTATATGTTCTCGCGCAGGGATGGGATCTTGCTGGGTGGAACGCATGAAATGGGGGACTGGAATTTGAAGCCGGATATGGCGACCAAGGCGGCGATCCTTGCGAAGCAGCAGGAGTTGTTTAACGGAATGAGATGGCCCGGTAAAGCTTAGGCGCAGGTACAGTCGATGCAGCCGTGTTTGGCGCAGGTGCGACAGGTGAGGATGAGCTGTTTCTTGAGAGCCTGGCGTGCGCGATGGGCCCGAACGGCGGCATTGCCGGGGGTGATGCCGGATTTCTTTGCGAAAGATTCGAGTGTGTTCTCTGTGAGGTCAACTTCGCGGATGATTTCGGTATATGCCGGCTTGAGCTTCTCGAGGACGTTGTTGATGCACTGACAGACGATCTGCTGAGTGGGCGAATCAAACTGAGCTTCGATGGCAAGATCGTTGGCCCACTGTTCGAGAGCGCGATCTTCGGCGGCGCGATGACGATAGTGGTCGATCACGGCGTTGCGCAGGATGCGGTAGAACCATGCGACGGCGGACTCGTCGCTGCGGAGCGTTGCGGCCTGCTCCATCGCACGGATGTAGGCGGCCTGGATGATGTCCTCGGCGGTGGCGCGGGTGCTCACTCTTCTCTCGACGAATTGTAGAAACTGCCTTCTCTGATCGAGAAGGCTGTTGATGGCGGTTGCTGTCATTAAGTTTTGTTCACTGTGAGGGCGGTGCGGAGTAAGGTCCGCACCGCTGCCTAAGTTAGTTGCAGGATGGGCAGTTGCAGTCTTCACCGCAGGGGCAGGGTTGAGGACAGTTGCAGCCGGACCCGCAAGGGCAAATCGCATTCGTATTCATTTAGATTCTCCATTTCTGTCGGCGATTCTTCGTCCGAACACTGATGCTGACGGATGAGGGCGGCGAACATTACAGTTTTGGAGAATCGCGTTTAGAAGTGGTAAGCGAGATCAGCGAATGCGGTCAGTTTGAGGAGATTCTGCTGCGTGGTGGGAGGCTGGATGACGACCTCGTGCTCGAGCACCCACGTGAAGTTGTGGGGGATGAAGATAGCGTTGAGTCCGGCCGTGAGCGCAGGATTGATGTCGGACTTCGGACTGTTGCCTATCATCCAGGTTTTTCTGGCGTCGCAGGCGTGATGACTGGTGACGGCGCGGTAGGCTTCGCTGTGCTTTTCGGCCAGAACCTCGATCGCAGAGAAATGCGGAGCTAGACCGGAGCGGCGAAGCTTGTCGGTCTGCTCGACGGGGTCGCCCTTGGTGACGAGGATGAGGCGATGCCGGGTGGCAAGATCCGCGAGGGTGGTGTCGACGGTGGGGAGAAGTTCGATCTCGTGCTCCGCGATGCACTGGGCGAAGCTTAGGATGCGCTCGTGCTTATCTGGTGTGACGGGTGCGTCGGTAAGTTGCTCGAAGCAGGCGACGAGCGAGCGACGGAAACTTTTGAGTCCGTAGCCGTGGGCAGAGATGGTGGCATGCTCGCAGTGGTTGAGGTGCTCGCGAACTTGCTCGGGAGTATGGACGCGATGATCGAGGTAGGAGATGAAAGCCGCGATGGCCCGCTCGAAGTAGACATTGTTCTCCCATAACGTGTCGTCGGCGTCGATGAGGAGCGTTTGGTTAGTGGGGCGGCGTTCGATTGGCTTGAGGTCGCTCACATGTCAATTATAGGTGGACACGAGGAGCCGATCGACTGATGCGGGGCTGTGAAGAGGATGTGTGCCTCGATGGTGGTACAGACGAAGCCGTTTGTGGGACATACCATATTGGGAAATCAATGATCCTATGGGTTATCGAGTACGGAACGTCTTGCAAGGCGACCCTGCTGTTTGTGGAAAACGCTGGTTATGATGAGGGCGTGGAATGAAAGAAACGCCCGGCGCGAACCATAAAAGACAAGCAACGGAAAGGCATGACAAAGGAATGACGACGGCAGTGGGCCAGAGGCTGGGACCGTACGAGATCCTGGATCTGCTGGGCGGCGGCGGTATGGGCGTCGTCTACCGTGCCTGGGACGAGCGACTTCATCGCGAAGTTGCGGTGAAGGTTCTGCACGGCGACTACAACATACCTGGCATGCGCGAACGGTTTCTGCAGGAGGCCCGAGCCGCCTCCGGGTTGAATCACGCGAACATCTGTACCGTCTTCGATATTGGGGAACAGGACGGCGATCCTTACCTCGTGATGGAACTGCTGGAAGGGGAGACCCTGAGGGAGAAGATCGCGCGCGGCGCTCTGCCGGCAGAAGAGATCATCACCTATGGACAGGAGATTGCCGAAGCGCTTGCGGTAGCGCACGCGAAGGGCATTGTGCACAGGGACATCAAACCAGCGAATATTTTTCTGGTGAACCGTCCGAATGGAAAGAGTCAGGCGAAGGTGCTCGACTTCGGCCTGGCGAAGATCGATATCGCAGAAAACGGCGGGTGGGCTTCGCGCTCGTTGGACCTGACGATCGCAGGTTCGACCGTGGGAACGCTGGCCTACATGTCGCCCGAACAGGCACGCGGACACGTACTGGATGCCCGGTCGGATCTGTTTTCGCTGGGCGTGGTGATGTATGAGATGGCGACGCGAAGAGTTCCGTTTAAAGGGACGACAAGCGCGCTGATCTTTGTACAACTGCTGGAACACGCGCCGGAGCCGGTACGCAACTGGAATGAATCGATTCCGAAGGAGCTGGAGCGAGTGATCCTGCGGTTGATGATGAAGGACAAGCGGGAGCGCTTCCAGTCGGCGAAGGAGTTGCAGGACGCTTTGGAAAGGGTCGAAGAGAAAACGAACAAGGGTGGATGGTTGAAGAAGAATTCGGCGGCCGCTGTCCCTCTGGTTCGAGCGCAGGACCCAGTGGCACGCGAAAGGCGTCCGGCCCGGAAGAGTTCGGGCGAGCAGGTTACGGTAAAGGTTGATGAGGATAGCCGCTCGGGCGAGCTTTTGATTCGTCCGATGCAACGATCGGATCGTTCGCAAGCGGAAGTGGCGAAACCGGAATCTGTGGATGCATCCGACTCCAGCGCGAGACGGGCCGCTTTGGCCAAAAGCAGAACCGGGGTGACGCAGTTTGAGTATGGCGTCGATTTTGAGGTGGCTGCGCCTTCGTTGGTATCGAGTGAGGTGAAGGAAGCGAGGACGGAATATCTTCCGTTGACTACTGCGCCTAAAAGAAGCAGCAGAAGAGTTGCAAGAATGGCGGTCACCGCGGGCTTGCTGACTCTTGTGGCTGGCGGGGCATTTCTGCTGGTGCGCGGCGGATGGCTTCGCCCCACGGTGCTGGGGCCGTCGGACAGTCTACTTCTGACCGTGATCCAGAACAGGACAGGCGAATCGACACTAGACGGGTCGGTGCTGGAAGGCCTGGAGATTGAGTTGAGGCAGTCTGAGCATCTGAATGTGCGCGGGATCGATGCCTATGCTGCCGGACTGCGGCAGATAGATGCAGCTGGCGGCGTTGAAGCTGCCAACGTATCGGCAAGGACCGTTGCAGAAAAGACCGGTGCCAAGGCTTATTTATATGGAGAGATCAAGAGGGTAGGGACGGCTTATGTTATCGATGTTGATGTCTTGAACGCCGAATCGAACGATAAGCTGGCCAACGTGACGGAGGTCGCCTCAACGAGAGAGCGGATTCCTGTTGCGATAAGCAGAGCCGCCGCTGAAATTCGATCGGAGATGGGCGAGGACTCGGCCTCAATTGCTGCAGGGGTCGCTCTGGAACACGAAGCCACTGCGAATTTGGACGCATTGCACGCATACGCTGCAGGAGAGGCGGCGATACAACAGGGCCACGTCATCGAGGCAATGGCTGGTTTTCAGCGGGCTGTGGGACTAGACCCCAAATTTGCCCAGGCGCAGGTGCGTCTGGCGTGGCTGTACGACGCGGAAAAGGCGGAGGTTGCCTCGGCGACTGCTGCCGGGCTTGCGCTGGATGCGTCCAGAGACGCCGATGACAAGATGAGGCTGCTGGCCGAGTTTTGCTATGAGATGAATGGAAGCGGCGACTATAGCAAGGCGGCAGCGACCATCCGGCAGTACACGGAGCGGTATCCGCATGATGCTGAGGGGATGGCAGGGTTGGCGCGTGTGCTTCGTGCACAGGGCCATCTGGTGGAGGCACTGCTCGCCGCTGAACAAGCCTATGGGGACAACCGCTATGCCGCTGTAGCCTACGACGAGGCCGAACGCGCGATGATCGGGCTGGACCGTTATGACGATGCGCTTCAACTGGAGAGACAGGCACGAAGCATGGGGATTGCCCGCAGCGGCAATGCCATGGCTGCTGCCTATCTTGCAGGGAAGCAGGAAGTGGTTGCTGAAGAGATCGCTTCCATCAAGGGTGACGCTGCATCCAGGTCCTATGCGCGGTTGAACGAAGAAGTGCTTTACCTCGACAATACAGGGAGGATGGCTACGAGTGCTGCGCTCTGGAACACGGCGACGAAGGTTCCGAGTGAACGCCTGGAGCTAGTTTCGGCGAGGGCTTACATGCTGGCGCAGCGTGCTCTGGATCGAGCATTGGCAGGGAGATGTTCGGCGGCAACAGAACTGGCAAACGAGTCGGGAAGCCTCCCGCATGGACCGCTGACAGGCTTCCATGTCGGCCTGACGATGGGCCTTTGCGGCGACAGGGCAGCGGCAGAGGCCGCCATTCTCTGGCTGAGGGATGTCTTTCCGCAAAATACGGCTGTTGCGCTGCGCTATGTTCCGGAGCTTGAGGCCGTCGCCGCACTTTCGGAGAAGAATACGGCGAAGGCACTGGAGGTGCTGGCGACAATCGCACCGTACGAGGACGGTGCAATTGCGCCTTATCTGCGTGGCGTAGCCCATATGGCCGAGAAGCAGCCTTCGCTCGCGACCGAGGACTTTCAGACGGTGCTTGCGCATCGGGGGATGGCTTTTGCGTCCGGCAGCAATGTTTATCCTATGGCCGAGATCAGGCTAGCAATGGCCTCGGAAGCAGCAGGCGATAAAGCTCTTAGCGCGGAAGCGTACCGGAAGTTTTCCGCCTTATGGACGGATAACGACGGCGCTCAACCGAGTTTGACCGCAAATGCGTCGAAGGTAGCCCCGTTTGATGTCTCCTGGACTACTGGCCGTAGACGGGG
>Ga0210409_10002952_pt1 | contig 19585 bp, 12 predicted proteins | sample IncBWH17MmetaG_FD_161649 | JGI IMG/M metagenome (GOLD analysis project Ga0210409, IMG submission 161649) | Forest soil microbial communities from Barre Woods Harvard Forest LTER site, Petersham, Massachusetts, United States - Inc-BW-H-17-M | ecosystem: Environmental > Terrestrial > Soil >... | reverse complement strand
CGTTATAGTCGAGCGATATAAAGCCCGAACTCTTCCAAATGCGCAAAAAGCGTATGAGCTTTACCTCTACAAATATCATGAGGGCGCCGCAGCGTATCCCCAGGTGCTAATCGCGCAAAGAACGCTCTTCCAGCTTCAGGCCGCTTACATCAACGCGCTCGAAAATGCCTGGATGGGAGCGGCAGCACTGCAGGGACTTCTGCTGACAGATCCCCTGGACTTGCCCGCCGCCCCGAGTGAACTCGATCGCCCAGTTCGAGAAATAAACATGCCCGTAGCGGAAACGACAGGAATGCCGCGCTAGAGCCGATCGGGCGGCTAAATTCGCCATTTAAGGATGGTCGAATCTCTTTTGAATAAGCGAGGTCAATTGCCAGTCAGATAGGCATCCAAGCTTGCGAAATCTGGTGTCAAGGGACTGACACCAACAAGCTGAGCCTCGCCTAAGCCGCGAACGGCGGTCTTCGATCTCCAGAAAAGAATGAACCTTCATGCGAATAAAAAGAGTCAAAGCAGAGCGAGGGCTCACTTTTCAAGAAAGAATTTGATCATTTTTCAGCGGCAAAAAGGCATCTTGCTGACTGCTACCTGGATTGGCAGGCGTCGTGCATCTCGGTGCAATTTCACTAGTTGCCTGAAGAATTGGCAAGAAATTATATGAGGCGTGGGGCTATGGAGAGAAACCACGCCAATGGTCAAAACTGGGGTTTTCCTTCACTCCATCAGAGAGGACGTAATCATGGCCAGGAAAAAAGTAGCCGATTTGTTGGTGGATGTTCTCGCCGAAGCAGGCGTTCGGCAGGTTTACGGCGTTTCGGGCGATTCGCTCAATGGCATCACGGACTCGATTCGCACCAACAAGCAAATTCAATGGGTCCATGTGCGACACGAAGAAACGGCGGCGTTTGCCGCCGGAGCGGAGGCGCATCTTACAGGGAAACTTGCCGTTTGCGCGGGAAGTTGCGGCCCGGGCAATCTGCATTTGATCAACGGGCTATACGATTGTCATCGCAGCCGTGTCCCTGTGCTTGGAATTGCCGCGCAAATTCCCAGCAGTGAAATCGGGAGCGGATATTTTCAAGAGACCCGCCCGGAACATCTTTTCGCGCAGTGCAGCCACTATTGCGAACTTATTTCTCACCCCGAGCAGATGCCCCGGGTCCTTGAGATTGCCATGCAGACCGCAATTTCGCGGCGAGGAGTATCGGTAGTCTCCATACCCGGAGACATTGCGTTGCTAGAGGCCGTTGAACAGGGTCCGCGCCTGCATTTTCCACCACCGGCGCCATCCGTGTGCCCTTCTGATGAAGAAATTGCGACGCTCGCGAAGCTTCTCAACAAATCAAAGAAAATCACCATCTTCGCCGGAGCTGGTTGTGCGGGAGCTCATGCAGAACTAATCGAACTTGCCGGCAAGCTGAATGCCCCGATTGTGCATGCCATGCGTGGTAAAGAGCACATCGAGTACGACAACCCGTTTGACGTGGGCATGACCGGACTGCTGGGATTTTCTTCCGGCTACCACGCCATGATGAATTGCGATCTTTTGCTGATGATCGGGACAGATTTTCCGTATCAGCAGTTTTTTCCAAAGGATGCCACGATCGTTCAGATTGACGTCCGTGGAGAGCAGTTGGGCCGGCGAACCAAGGTCGATTACGGCTTCGTGGGAGACACCAAGACGACTCTCCGAGCGATGCGGCCGAAGCTGAATCAAAACGATAATGATAAACACCTGAAGGCCTCGCTTGCGCATTATAAGAACGCGCGCAAAGGACTGGACGAACTGGCAACCGAGGGATCGGGCAAAAAACCTATCCATCCTCAGTATGTTGTGTGCGTGCTCGACGAGCTTGCCGCAAATGACGCAATTTTTTCCTGCGATGTTGGTACTCCGACAATCTGGGCGGCACGCTACCTGACTATGAACGGGAAGCGTCGCTTACTCGGCTCTTTCAATCATGGGTCGATGGCGAACGCCTTGCCACAGGCGATCGGCGCGCAGGTGAGCCATCCCGGCCGTCAAGTTGTGTCGCTCTCCGGCGATGGCGGTCTGGCGATGCTCATGGGGGATCTGCTCTCACTCCAGCAATTGCAGGCGCCAGTGAAGGTCATCGTTTTCAAGAATGACTCATTGGCATTTGTCGAACTGGAAATGAAGGCCGCCGGCATTCTCGATTTCGGCACCGACCTTCGCAATCCGAATTTTGCAAAAATGGCCGAAGGCGCCGGCCTGCTGGGGCTGACCGCCGAAACGCCAGCTCAAGTCCGGCCGATGATTGCACAAGCTCTGAAATACGACGGCCCCGCGCTGGTCGAAATTCTGGTGAACCGCCAGGAATTATCCATGCCGCCAACCATCACCGCGGAGCAGGTGAAGGGCTTCAGCTTATTCGCGCTCAAGGCTGTTCTGAGTGGGCGCGGCGAAGAAATCCTGGACCTCGCAAAAATCAACCTGTTCCGGTAATTCATGCAAGCGTGATCAGCAATTTGATCAGGGGTCACCCGCGGAAGTGTCTAATGCGATGGCCACTTCCATTTCATTCATCTTTCCGTAACACGTCTAAAGTATGACTATCCATTCCCTGAAACTCTATGAAACGACTTGCGCTGGACGACCCTCGTTACTACTTTAACCGTCATCTGCAATGGCTGGAGTTCAACCGCCGCGTTCTCGAAGAAGCCCGTGACAAAAATAATCCTCTGCTCGAGCGCGTGAAATTTCTGTCCATTACTGCCAGTAATTTGGACGAGTTTGTGGAAGTCCGTGTTTCGAGTTTTCTGCAACGCATCGAACACGGCTCGCGCGAAACCGGCTCGGATGGGCTGACCGCCGAAGAAGAACTCGAAAAAGTCTCCGCCGCGATGCATGTATTTGTGCGTGATCAATACAAGTGCTGGAACGAAGAGCTACTTCCCGCGCTGGCCAAGCAATCGATCCGGGTATTGTCGCTGCACGAACTCGATGTCAAGGGAGCACGAACGGCCAAGACTTTCTACGACCGCCGCATCTTGCCGATGCTGACGCCGGTAACCGTGGATCCTTCACATCCATTTCCACGGGTGATGAACAAAGCTCTTTGCGTGGCTTTTATACTTCGCCGGCGCCGCGCTGGGAATGGAAAGCCGTATTTCGGGGTGGTGACGCTGCCGCGAGCGTTACCACGATTGCTGCGCATACCATCCGACGATGACGCCATTCAGTATGTTTTTCTGCAAGATGTCATTTCCAATTATGCAGCCAAGTTGTATCGCGGCTACGAAATTCTGGCGCATGCCTCCTTCCGCGTTACCCGCAACAGTAATTTGTATCTGGAGGAAGAAGAGACACGTAATCTGTTGGAAGTCGTCGACTCACAGGTAGCGCATCGCCGCAAGGGTGAGGCCGTTCGCCTGGAAATCGAAGCGGGAGCACACACGGACATAGTGGACCGCCTGGTTTCCACATTTGAGTTGGATGACTCCCTGGTGTTTCGTGCGCGCGGGCCCGTGAACCTGCAGCGACTAATCCATTTGTATGACGAAACACGGCGACCAGACCTGAAATATCCGCCGTTTTCACCCAGGCAAATTCGCCTTGGTCACGACGCAGACAGTACATTCGAATCGATCCGCAGGCAGGACGTGCTGGTGCACCATCCCTACGAGTCCTACGACACGGTTGTGAATTTTATTCGCACCGCTGCTAACGATCCGCGAGTGCTCTCTATCAAGCAAACACTCTATCGAACGAATTCGGATTCCCCGATCGCACGAGCGCTGATCGAGGCGGCGGGGAAAAAAGAAGTCACTGTTGTAGTAGAGCTAAAGGCCAGCTTCGACGAAGCCACCAACATTCGCTGGGCACGCAGCCTGGAAGATGCGGGAGTGCAAGTATTTCATGGAGTGGTCGGACTAAAAACTCACGCGAAACTTGCGCTGATAATAAGGAATGATCCCGACGGAAAAATCCGGCGCTATGCCCATCTCGGAACCGGGAATTACAATCCTACCACCGCTCGTTTTTATACCGACCTGAGCCTGCTCACGCACGACGAGGCCATTACTGCGGCGGTGCACAACACCTTCAATTATTTAACTGCTTACGCGGAACAGCCAAACTATAAGCCGCTGATGCTGGCACCGGTGGACATGGCGAAAACGTGCATTGGGCTGATCGAACGCGAAGCCCGCAACGCTCGACGTGGAAAGCCCGCACGCATCATCGTAAAGGTGAACGCCGTGGTGGATCCGCCTCTTATCCAGGCGCTATACCGCGCTTCGCGCGCCGGTGTAGAGATCGATCTAATCGTGCGAGGCCAATGCTCACTGGTACCCGGAATTCGCGGGCTTAGCCATCGCATCCGCGTACGCAGTATCGTCGGCCGATTCCTGGAACACAGCCGCATCTTTTATTTTGAAAACAGCGGTGCGCCAGACGTTTATCTCGGGAGCGCGGATTGGATGCCGCGTAATCTTTACGAGCGCGTGGAGGTATTGTTTCCGCTCAAAAATCCTGCGATCCGCGAGCGTGTTTGCACCGAGATTCTCGGCGTGTATTTGTCGGACAACTGTAAGTCGCGCTTACTACGGGCTGACGGCACATATTTACGTTTGCGCACGAACCGAAGTGGATTATCCGTGAACGCCCAAGATCATTTGTCCCGAGTCGCGAGCACGGCCGATGGTGTCCATCGAGTTCACGCGGCGCGAGTACCTGAGGACGTCGAAACCACTCCGGGCATGACCGCGTCCGACCACCCCCAGCAGGAGTCTGGCGTCGACAGCCTAACCTCTGATGTATGACTGAACTCTTGCGACTCGACGGTTGCGGGTCCTCATTCTTCGGCGGTCAAAATGCGAATCGCGATTACGAATGATAACGTGACGTTCATCTATCTGTAACATAACCTGCCATATAAAACTCCCTCCGACTGCCAGCCCCTGCGTCCCTTCAAAGCTGGCAAATCAAGAAAGCAGGACCTATATGTCCGCAGCGACGGCACACGCGAGACCTCCGGTTGTGGTTGGAGAGGCTTCCGAGCGATACACTCTGCACGAAAAAATGTCCAAGGGTCCGGGCAAGATTGGCATGCTTGTTTTTGGCGGCGTGCTGATCGCTGGCTTGATTTACATCGGAACAAGCATCGCCCGCGATCTTTCCGGCGTGCAGATGAGTTCCGCCTGGCCTTACGTTCTGCTGGGAATCGCCCTGTTCGTTGCACTCGGGTTCGAATTTGTAAACGGGTTTCACGACACCGCAAACGCCGTGGCGACGGTGATCTATACCCATTCTTTGGAGCCGCACGTCGCGGTAGTCTGGAGCGGGTTTTGGAATTTCTTCGGCGTGGTCATCTCGTCCGGCATTGTGGCATTCGGCATCGTGTCTTTGCTCCCGGTCGAACTCATTTTGCAGGTCGGAAGTAGCGCAGGATTCGCCATGGTTTTTGCGTTGTTGACCGCTGCTATCATCTGGAATCTTGGAACCTGGTGGCTGGGACTTCCCGCGTCAAGTTCACACACTTTGATCGGATCGATCATCGGCGTGGGAATCGCGAACCAGTTGATGTCCGCGCGCTCGGGAACCAGTGGCGTGGATTGGGGGCAGGCCGCCAACATCGGGAAATCGCTGCTGCTTTCGCCGCTTTTTGGATTTGCGTTGGCCGCGGCGTTATTGCTGCTGATGAAGGTGGTCATCAGGGATAAGCGGCTTTATGAAGCGCCTAAAGGGGCGGAGCCGCCGCCTTTTTGGATTCGCAGCCTGCTCGTTTTGACGTGCACCGGGGTGAGCTTTTTCCACGGTTCGAATGACGGACAAAAAGGAATGGGCTTGATCATGCTCATCCTGATCGGTACGGTTCCCACCACCTATGCGTTGAATCACGCTGTTACCCCGCAACAATCCCAAGACTTCATCGCCGTCTCAGCCCAGGCCGCCGACACCTTCGGCAAATATGTGCAAGGCAGCGCCTCCATCGGCGATCCCCGCGAGGATGTCACGGATTACATCCGCACCAAAGAATTCAAGCCCAACACCATGCTCGCCATGCGCGAATTGGCGAATGGCATCGGCACGGAAATGGCGATCTTCAAGCAACTGTCGGCCGTGCCTCATGAGCATGTGCGAAATTTCCGCAACGACATGTATTTGATGAGCGAGGGTATTCGCTTGATGCTGAAGTCCAAAAAACCGGAAATGAGCGCAGCCGACGTAGCGGTCCTCAAGAATTACAAAGTTCACATCGACAAAGCCACGCGCTTCATTCCTCTGTGGGTCAAAGTTGCGGTGGCCTTGGCGCTGGGATTGGGCACTATGGTCGGGTGGAAGCGCATTGTGGTGACCGTTGGTGAGAAAATCGGCAAAAATCACCTCACCTACGCGCAAGGCGCAGCCGCGGAAATTACCGCAATGGCGACCATCGGCGCAGCGGACGGACTAGGTTTGCCGGTCAGCACCACGCACGTATTGTCATCAGGCGTGGCCGGAACTATGCTCGCGAATCACTCCGGGTTGCAGTGGAGCACAGTGCGGAATCTGTTGCTGGCGTGGGTGCTGACACTGCCCATGGCGATGATGTTGTCGGGATTTTTATTTTTTGCGTTCCGAAAATTGTTTTGATCGCAACGGCTAGTTCTTAGGTGATTCTCGTGCCAGTGCGGCATGGACGGACACGTCGGTAGCGGATCGGCAGACTCTTTCTGGATCCTGAATCTGTCAGGACAGCAGCCAGTCTTACACTCGTTGCAGTCTCAGATGCCAGTTGACGGCACTCTGCATCTTTTCTTTTGCCTGCGACACCGCAGCTTCGAAGCTTGGTGATTGAAGGGTGTCTGCGGCATCTTGTAGCGTCCGCAACGGATCGTCGTGCTGGCTATGACCGATGGCCACACCTATAGTTTCGCGTTCAGCGGTGCGAAGTTTTTCCGTAGCCCGATCCACAAGCAGCTTTAGCTCCGCGAGCGCTACGTGCGCGTCCCGGGTGATTAGCGCGCCATTTTCCAGTTCGGGATTCGGCATAATTTTACTCCTCATGTTGTCGGCGGGGGAGCTAGAACCATACTCGAAATCTCGGAGTTTTACCATTGCTCTAAAGTTAAGGAAGTCGCCGGAAAATGGCCCACAAAAGTTGGCTGTCACACGTCATTAACACTTCGCAACACACGGCTCGTATAAAATTGTGGGCTTGTCTTTATGAACTTCCGGGGAGCTGGATGGAAAAGAAAAACTTTCTGTTTGTGTCGCTGACTGGACTCATCAGCGACATCGCCTGGCAAGTTTCCAAGGAAGGACATGAAGTTCGCTACTTCATCGGTGATAAAAAAGAGCGCGACATTGGCGACGGCTTTGTCGCCAAATCCAAAGACTGGGAAAAAGATGTCGATTGGGCGGACATCCTCATTTTCGACGACACCTTGGGCCAAGGAGAAAAAGCACAAGCGCTTCGCCAGCAAGGCAAGAAAGTAATCGGCGGAACACCTTATTCCGATCGATTGGAGGACGACCGCTCCTTCGGGCAGGAAGAACTCAAGAAGGCCGGCGTAAACATTATTCCTTACGGGGAATTCGTCTCGTTTGACGACGCCGTCGACCACGTTACACAGAACCCCGGCCGCTACGTAATCAAACCGAGTGGGGAAGCGCAGAACGTGAAACGCCGCTTGTTCGTGGGTGAAGAAGACGATGGCCAGGATGTAATTCGTATGTTGGAGGCCTACAAAAAAGCGTTATCGGACGAGATCAAAGTGTTTCAGCTGCAGCGACGCGTCGTCGGTGTCGAAGTAGCGGTGGGAGGTTTTTTCAACGGCAAGAATTTTATCTACCCCATTAACGTGAATTTCGAGCACAAGAAGCTTTTCCCGGGTGATATCGGGCCGTCCACCGGGGAAATGGGGACTTCCATGTTCTGGACCGGCCCAAATCAACTCTTCAATCAAACACTACTGAAAATGGAGCCCGTATTAGCTTCCGAAGGTTACGTCGGATACATCGATGTAAATTGTATCGTGAACAACCACGGCATCTATCCACTGGAGTTTACTTCGCGTTTTGGATATCCGACCATCAGCATCCAGCAAGCCGGAATGCTCACGCCTATTGGGCAATTCTTTCTCGACTTAGCCGATGGAAACGATCCCAAGCTCAAAACCCGCAGTGGATTTCAAATCGGTGTGCGCATCGTCGTGCCGCCGTTTCCCTTTGACGATGACGAAACGTTCGATTCCTTCTCCAAAGATTCGGTAATCGTATTCAAAAAACCGCCCCAGGATGAAATTCACATCGAAGATGTAAAACAAGTGAACGGCCAGTGGCTCGTTGCGGGAACCTCAGGAGTCATCCTGATCGTTATCGGCATGGGACCGACCATGCGGCAAGCTCAATCGCAAGTTTATTCCCGAATTAAAAATGTGCTCATTCCCAACATGTATTACCGCACCGATATTGGCGACCGCTGGGTGGAAGACACCGATCGCCTGCATACCTGGGGATATTTGCGCTAGCAATCCAAGCTCATGCCACGCCGCGCGAGTTCCAGCGCTGCCGACAACTAAGGATGTAGGATAGAGTGCGTCGCCTTCGCCAGACTGACGATATTCGTCTATATTGATGAGGTTGGGCGAGTCGTTTTGGAAAAAAGAGGAGAGTCTGCATGCGATCGAATCGTTTGCTGCCGGGAGTTGGATTCGCGCTGGTGTTGTGCCTGGGGTTGCTGCTGATGTTTGGCGGGCACGTGAAAGCGCGGGCTGCCGGCGAAGCGTCGTGGGGCTTCGCGTTGACCAATCTGGATACGACTTGCAAGCCTTGCGACGATTTTTATCAATTTGCGATGGGTGGGTGGATGAAGGTCAATCCAATTCCGGCTGAATATGCCACATGGGGCACCTTCACGAAGCTGCGTGACACAAACTTGACGGCGATGCGAACAATCCTGGATGCGGCGGCGAAGAGCAATGCGCCTGTCGGTTCGAATGAGCAGAAAATTGGCGCGTTTTACGCTAGCTGCATGGACACTTCGGCAATTGAGACTGCGGGGCTGAAACCGATTGAGGGCGAACTAGCGGCCGTGAACGGGATCACGGATCGAAAATCGCTGGATGCCGCGATTGCTCAACTACAGCGGGAAGGTAGTAACGCAGTATTTCGTTTTGGCGCGGGCCAAGACATCAAGGACAGCACGCGGATTATTGCCATTGCCAGCCAGGGCGGACTGGGTATGCCGGACCGCGATTATTATTTGCGCGACGACGAAAAATCCAAACAGCTGCGCGTGGACTACGAAAAACACATCGCCAAAATGATGGAACTGGCGGGCGACTCCCCCGACAAAGCGAAGACTGAAGCCAAGACGATCATGGGTATTGAAACGGCGCTGGCCAAGGCTTCGAAGACCCGCGTGGAATTGCGCGATCCGGAGAAGAATTACAACCTGATGGCGATTTCAGAGATGAAGACCATTACGCCGGATTGGTCCTGGGAAGGCTATTTGAAGGCTGTGGGAGCGCCTCCGGTGGAGCAAGTGAACATGCGTCAGCCGGATTTTTTCAAGGAGATGAATCAGGAGCTAACCAGCGTATCGCTGAACGACTGGAAAACTTATTTGCACTGGCATGTGATTCATGAGAACGCTCCGGCTCTTCCGGAGAAATTTGTGGCAGAGAATTTTGACTTCTATGACCGCAAGCTTTCCGGTACGAAGGAAATCTTGCCGCGCTGGAAGCGCTGTGTACAGTCGACGGACCGCAACCTTGGGGAGGCGCTGGGGCAAGTTTACGTGGAGGAATATTTTCCGCCCGAGGCTAAAGCGCGAGCCAAAGAAATGGTGAACAATCTGATCGCGGCGTTGCGTTCGGATATTCCGACGCTGTCCTGGATGGGGCCAGAGACCAAGAAGGAGGCACTCGCCAAGCTGGAAGCCTTCAAAGTGAAAATTGGCTACACCGATAAGTGGCGGGACTATTCCAAGTTGACCATTGATCGCGGCTCTTATGACGCCAACGTGCGTCGCGCCATGATCTTTGAAACAGCGCGGCAGCTCAGCAAAATCGGCAAGCCCGTGGACCGCACTGAATGGGGAATGACCCCGCCGACTGTGAATGCCTACTACAGCGGCACGATGAATGAAATTGTCTTTCCAGCCGGAATTCTGCAGCCACCTTTTTATGATCCCAAAGCTGATGATGCGGTGAATTATGGCGGAATTGGCGCAGTGATCGGCCATGAAATCAGCCACGGCTTTGACGACCAGGGTTCGAAGTTTGACGGCAAAGGAAATCTGCACGAATGGTGGACGCCGGATGACCGCAAAAATTTCACAGAGCGCGGCGATTGCGTTGTGAACCAGTTTAATGGTTATGAAGTCGAACCCGGTTTACATCAGAACGGCAAGCTGGTGCTGGGTGAAAGCATTGGCGACCTCGGCGGACTGTCTATTGCCTATGCCGCGTATGAAAAATCGATTGAGGGCAAGCGCCCGAAAGATATCGATGGGTTCACGCCGGAGCAGCGGTTCTTCCTGGGATGGGAGCAGGTGTGGGGAACGAATCAACGTGCCGAGGCGGCGCGGCTGCAAACCAATACGGATCCGCACCCGCTGGCTCATTTCCGCGGGAATGGACCCGTCTCCAACATGGAAGCATTTGCCAAGGCCTTTGGGTGTAAAAAGGGAGACCCGATGGTTCGCGAGCAGGCCTGCAAGATCTGGTGAGCTGCTGCATTAGTCTTCGTGTCCTATGAGGGAAGCGGTATTCGCTTACGCGTTGTTGATATTAGCGTCGTTATCGTGCGCACACCGACCCAATCGGCCGGCACACTCTGTTCACCCCGATCCGCCTGACAAGAGTAGCTATGCGATTCCTGCCGGAACGATACTGCCGGTTCGTCTGAACTCAACGATTTCGTCTGCCAAATCCAAACCGGGACAGGTCATCACCGGAAGAATAATGCAGGATGTCCCCTTGTCATCAGGGATTGGCATAAAAGAAGGCAGTAAGGTTGTGGGTAACATCGTCGAAGTCACACACGCGAGCTCCGGAAAGCCACCAACCATCTCTCTACGGTTCGACAAGCTGATCTCCGGGCACCAGGAAATTCCTATTACTACAAACCTGCGAGCTATCGCGGGCTTCATGCGAATCAACGAGGCCCAGACACCTCCAGTCGGTCCTGGAGAGAGCGACGTGTATCGATGGCTGACGACGGTGCAAGTTGGCGGCGATATCGTCTACGGCGAAGGCGGACCCGTGACGACGCCCAATGATCCGAGTAACGTCATAGGAAAAGCGGTCACCGGCGGAGTCCTGGCCCAAGTAAGGGCCAACGAAGCCGCGAAGTGCAGAGGTGCGACCGACGGTAATGAAGCTCCGCAGGCGCTTTGGGTTTTCTCCTCGGATGCATGTGGAACATACGGACTTGAACACCTCCGCATCGTCAGTGCTGGCCGGTCCGGCGCTACCGGTGTGATCGTCTTCAGTTCCGACAAGGGAACCGTCAAAATTCCCGGCGGCGCGGGGATGCTCTTGCGAGTCAATAAAAACCGCGATTGAGTATTGCAGGAACATTTTCTCGTCCCGCAACGCTGTCCAGCATTGGCACCATGCGATGAACAATGGCACTGGCTTATTATGAAGCATGCATTTCACGCCTTCGGAATTGGCGGCTGAAGCCTTCCTACTTTTTCCGTTGTTGGCGCTCGCATTTTTTGGCGAACAGTTCAGCCGTGCGCTGAGTCGCTTCCCCTTGCTGGTGCGGCTGGGTTTGCCGGTTCTCGCAGGTATTCCGTACTATCTAGTCGCACATTCCAGCGAAAATTTCAGATGGTCGTTTGTCGGCATCTACGCAGTGCTGCCGGTCATTTTGGTGATCCTCATCTGGGATGCCAGCAGGCGCGATCCAGAGCAGCGCGGTGACTGGCGGGATTTTCTGGTGCTGCTGATTCTGGGTGTGGTGGTGGAGTTTCATTTATTCGAACGGGCGTGGCCAGCGGGTAGAGGTTCGTTCAATCGCCTGATTCTGCTGGACACTGCTGTGTACGGATTCCTGGTGATCCGCCAGCTCACCAATGTTGGATTTCACTTTGTGCCTAGGCTCCCGGACGTGAAGATTGGCTTACGGGAGTTGGCTTTTTATACGCCGATCGCTGTTCCTTTAGGACTGTGGTTGGGGTTCTTGCATTGGCACGCCGTGCTTCCGCCGTTTGTCCGCTTCGTGCTATCGTGGCTGGCTATTTTTGCCGTCATTGCAGTGTTGGAGGAAACCTATTTTCGTGGATTGCTGCAGAATCTGCTGGAGCGCCGCATCGGGTCACGCTGGGCTCTATTGGTGACCGCTCCCATATTTGGTTTATCGCACTTCAACAAAGGCGCGACGCACTTCAACTGGCGCTATGTTTTGTTAGCCACGTTCGCGGGCATTTTCTATGGTCGAGCCTGGCGAGCCGAACACCGATTGACGGCATCCGCGATCACCCATGCTTCCGTCGACACCATCTGGTCCATCTGGCTGAAGTGAGTCCGTTCCACGCGCGGCCCGTACAGGAAATAACCAAGGCCCACGCGCATCCCGTGATGTATGTGCGCGGGGACAGTAACAGCAATGCATATGCCCAGCAGACAGTGCGCGGCACCTAGAGAGTACAGATCGCGATAACGTAGAAACAGAAGGCTAGCCACCAAGCCCCATAGCAGAGTGCCTATAATAAGGACTGGGTTAGGAATGTGTGCGCTGGCAAACAGTATGGCTGCTGTCGATACTGCGGCAGCTTTACCCGGCATTAACCGCAATAGCCGAAGAAGGAAATAATCCTGCAGCATGAATTGTTGCAGCAACGACCACACTAAATACCCGCGTACCCGTCTCGCCAGCGTGCCCATAGAAAAATCATGGAGGGTATGGAGCTGAGACGCCATCCAAATAGCGACGGCACCAAGAAGTAATATGGCCGGAACGATCCAGATTGAGCGCGCATTCGAAGGCCGAAGACCGAGCGTTCGCGCATCCGGCCTGGTTAGAATGGTGGTAACAATCGCCCAAGCTAGCGTGAACCAAAACAAAAACCGCTGCGCCGCTGAATTGGGCAACCACTCTGCGAGCAAAACCAGAACATAACCGAGGGCCAGTTCAACAGCTTCGCGTGTTTTTGATTCAGAAATCCAGGTCATGGAAACATCACTCCCCCTTGCGGACTGCAGATTTACCTGGTTGGAAGCGGATTGACCACAAGACAGATGCACGACCTATCGGAGGCCGAGCGCACGAGTCCACCAGGCAAACCCGCCGGTATTGCCGCCGAGTCGAAGCACGCCGCGCGGGTCTCCAGGTTGTGTTTGCCTTTTACCTAACAAACGGCCGCTTTGGAGCGACGGCCTCTTGATTCCCGATGCGTCGCCCCATTAATCAATACGCGACGACACTCGAACCGGCAACGCTGTTCTGCCCTTTGCGACGATTCATGGACTTACGTTTTTTCCATCGTCGCTTGCGTTGCGCTTCGGCAATGATTCCAGATTGATGGTTCGATTGGAACGCCGACGTGAGCGGGTAACCTCCATCGCCCCCCTTAGCGCCCGTATACGAGCACTCTAAAGTTTCCAGGCTTGGGTGTAGCCTGCGGATGGGGTTGCTTTTCGGTTGGAGCGGCCGGGGGATTGAAGTCCGACGTAGTGAGAAAAACATTGTGGGTCTTTGGATCAACCTGCAACGTCTTCGCCCCGTACTGGGTCTTAAGGGTTTCAACCTCGCTGAGCTTGTCTGGCGAATCTTCATGATAAATGTGCAGCATGCCTTCGCGCGTCGCGACGAACAGCATGCCCGTCGCAGGTTCGAAATCATTGGCATCCACGCCCGCCGAAATGGGATAAGACTGGAGAACTTTTCCTGTGTCGGCGTCCATCATGATTACAAATTGTGGCCCGCGACCTGCCGAGAATAGCCTCCGATTTTTTCGATCCATCGCCATGGAGACGGGATGCCCTTCGGGTGCGGTGGGCCAGCGGGCTGTGACTTTGTTTGTGCGGGCGTCAATTGCAACAACCTCGTTTTTCCCCGGATTATTGTCGTAGACCATGCCTTTGCCGTCGACGGCCGGAAATTCGACTTCTCCAACTAGATCAATGTTCGTAATTACCTTTTCTTTAACCGGGTCGATAACTGTCGTGTTGTGGCTATCGCCGTTGAAGGTAAAGATGTGCTTGGTTACTGGCTCGTAGATGATGGCATCCGTGTCAGGCTGGTCGGTGGACACTTTGCCGGTAACTTTTAAGGTCTTTAAATCAAAAATCACGACCTGCTGGACCTCGGCGCCCGGTCGGGAATCCCCGTCCGTGATGAAACCTTTACCAAGCTCCTTGACAATGGCTATCCCGTGGGCACGCACTAGACCTTCGACTTTGCCCACCACGGAGTAATCATCGGCATTGAGAACCACCACCTCTGTGCCGTGCGATACGTAAACACGCCGGGCCGCATCATCGAGCATAATGTAGTCGTAATACTCGCCGCCACCTGGAGCCGGCGGCAAGGAAATCGTCTTAATTAGGTGATAGCCTTGGGCCGCTGGCTGAGGCCGCCCATAAACGCTCGACAATAAACATGCACTGAGCAACACCAGGAATAAGCCCAACGCAAAACGACCGAAACTTAAAAACTTCATGTAAGACTCCTTTAAATGTGGATTGCTAAGCGGAAATACAAATGAGTTTGTCGCAACACTAATCATCGGCCGGGCTTCAAAAAAAAACACCATTTGTGTTGTGTAATAGTCTAGCTTGGCCCTGCTGGAGATAAGTTAAATCACAATTACATTTGTTTTATCTTCAGCGGCTTCTATAAGTAGCCAGGCCAATCAGAAGGTCGGATTTCGAAGCTCAAAGCTCGGTCTTTCTTGCAGGGCAAGCCGAAGCGTTTGAAAGCGCTTACCACGCTTGTTAGCTTGACCACGCGAAGACGGCGTTGCAGACTCCATGTCTTTCCGCCCTAAAATATGGCTTTGATCGCCAGCTGAATTTGCCGTGACGTCGTCGTGGTTGAGGTCAGCAAGCCGGCCGCGCTGTTCGGCGCCCCGGAGGAATTAAAGATGTCCGTGTTGGTACCGTTCGCCGGCGGCGCGAAGTTCGGGTGGTTCAAAATATTGAAAATCTCCGCACGGAATTGAACGTTGAACGTTTCGGAAATTTTACGCACGTAGTTGTTCTTGAACAGCGAAAAGTCCAGGTTGGTAACTCCCGGCCCGATCAAGATGTTTCGGCCCGCATTACCGCGCAGATTGAAACACTGCAGGAGCGCAGCGTTCCCCTGCGTAGGATCGCAGTTCGCAGTGTAGAAAGCTTGGTTTGGCGCGGTCGGAATTCCGAAGCATTGTGTCTTGATGTAATTGCTCGGATTGCCGGGATTCGTGAGCGTTCCGCAACCCGGTGCGGTCAGCCGGCTCGGGTAATCCCACGGGTCGCTGCTATTCAAACCACGCGGATCGCCGTCTGTTCCGAACGTTGGCGTGAACGGGACGCCATCGCTCGCTTTGAAGATGAGACCCAATTGCCAGCCGCTAGCCGCCCACGCCGCCGCCTTGAACGCCAACTTGGGCGAGGGCGCTTGCCAAATGACGTTCAAGATAAATGTGTGGCCGACGTTGAAATCAGAGAGGCCGCGATCCACCTTCAAATTAAACCAATCCAGGCTGGAAATCGAATTGGCAAAGGTGTCTCCGGCCACCGTGGCCGAACCGGTATCGATGGACTTACTCCAGGTGTAGTCGGCCTGCAACTGTAGGCCGTGGCTCATGCGTTTCGTGAGTTGCAGTTCCATGGCATCGTAGTAAGACCGTCCATCGTAGAACATAGCTCGGATATCGCCGTAGTTCGGGTTGATGACGTTGCCGGAACCAACAGGATTTGGATAGAGATAACCGGCGGAAGTGAGCGTAGGAAGAACAACGTTCGCGTCATCCGTGCGGAAGGGCTCGTGCAATCCACGCGAGCCCACGTAGGCAATCATGCCGTTGAGCGTCGAAGTGAGTTGTTGCTGAACGTTAAGATTATATTGCAGGACATATCCGCGCTTGGGGTTCGGATCGATGTACGTTGCCCGAAGACTATTGGCCGTGAGAAGCGGAGCTACCCCTTGGTAGAACGAGCCGGCTGGCGGGTGGATGCTGCCCAACTCAAAGAACGGAGCGGCTAAGCTCGAGAGGATCGTGTACTGATAAAGCAGCGGAAGAACATCAAACTGCCCGAATCCTCCGCGCACCGCCGTCTTGCCATTGTGGAAGGGATCCCACGCGAATCCAATGCGAGGGTCAAAGTTTCGAAGTGTGGGGTTCTGGAAATAAGGACTGCCGAGATGCGGGGAGGCGGATGAGAGAGTCGGCAGGTTCGAGAGTTTGCCGTCTGTTTCGGTCGGCACAGTCGCCATTTCATATCGCACGCCGATGTTCAGAGTCAGATGCGGGCGGATCCGCCAGTCATCTTGAATGTAACCTCCCACGATACTTTGGCGAAGGTGGCGCGGCGTGAGCGTACTAGCCAGACCGGCGTTGAAGGTCTTGGGAATATTTTGAAGAAAAGAACTATCTAAGAAATTCCCGCTTGAATCAAAACTGCTCAGCGGTCCGAACTTGAACACGCCAGTCGGATTTGAGAGCGCCGTCACGTTCAGCATGTCGCGCTCGAAAGCGAAGCCGAACTTGATGGTGTGCTTGCCTTTGTTTACGAACGCATCGTCGTATGCTTGGAACGCGTTCCAGTAATAGTAATAAGTTGGGTTTCCGCCGATACCGCCCGTGAACGGAGTGATACCAGCAATCGATACTTGCGCGGCCCCAATCTCACCAGGCATGGAAGCCAATGTTGGATCGGCCGCAGCCGGATTAAGGGCTTTGAGGCTCTGATCATTGGCGACTTTTTCATGCCCGAAGCCAAAGCGAACAGTGTTTGCAAATGCGGGAGTGAAAATATGCGTTTCCTCTGCGATAAAATCCTGTCTAGATGTTTTCGTCGTCAGCAGAACGTTGCCGAAGCCATCGGGAGACGTGTAGGGGGCTTGATCAAAGATGTAGGTACCAAAAAGATTATCTGACTCCGTCAGCTTGTGATCGACACGCGTAGTAACGAAGTTTTCGTTGATGATCTGCTGCCCAGAGAAGGTGAATAGTCCCGCATCACCGTTGCCAATGAGCGGTCCGTTCGGCACGGGAAAGAATGTGAGATACGCCTTCGCAGATAGGTCCACGCCATTCGCGTCGGTATTTGGACCGACGGGTAGCTGCGTCGGGCTACAAGGGTTTGGTGGTCCTTGCGGTATAGAACACAACAAACCAGCCCGGGCTGCTGGGGAGGGTACTGTGTTGAGAGAAGTGACGCCGAGCGATTGTCGAATGCCTTCGTAGTCGGCAAAGAAAAACGTGCGCTTCTTGATGATCGGCCCGCTGACTGTCCCGCCGAACTGATTGCGTTTGAACGATGGTATCGGCGCGTTGTGCAAATCGAAATAATTCTTGGCATCCACAGCGCTGTTGCGAATGAATTCATAGGCACTGCCGTGGAACGAATCTGTTCCTGATTGGGTAATGGCGTTGATTACGCCGCCGGAAGTTTTCCCGTATTCCGCGGAGTAGTTGCTGGTTAACACCGAGAATTCCTTGATAGCGTCCACTCCTAGAGTTCCACCCAAGACGCTGCCTGGCGAACCGTTAGCGTAGTCATTCACGCTTATCCCGTCTAGGCGATAGTTGTTCTGCTGCGGACGAGAACCGGAAATTGTCACCTGCGACCCGAAGCCGCGATTGCCGCGGTCCGAACCGGTAGCGAAAGACGGCTGTGTGACGATGGCGTTTGTGCCCGCCTGCAAGGTGGTCAGATCGGTCCAACTGCGACCATTGAGCGGAAGCTCGCGTACCGTAGTTTCGTTGACGACGTCGCTGATGGTTGAAGACGCCAGCTGCACCTGCGGGGATTCCCCGGTGACTACGATAGTGGTTTTCGAGGCCTCGCCGACCTTAAGCACCAAGTCTATCGACGTTCGATCACCAACGTTGATGGTCACTCCCTTACGTATCTCGGTGCTGAAGCCGGTCGCGGTGACGGTGACGTCGTACTGGCCAGCGATCAGATTAACTACGGTATAGAATCCGTCGTCATCGGTGGTCACGGATCGGGAGACCCCGGTGTCCAGGTTCGCCACCACTACTTCCGCTTTTGGAATCCCTACGTTGGAAGGGTCCGAGATGGTGCCCGACAGAGTCCCGCCTGCAACCTGTGCGCGTACTGGCAGGGAAGAAGCAGCCACGAAGCAAAGCAGCAAGGTTGCAGCGAGCACAAAGTTCCCGGAACCGTTACGGAAGAGCATTGAATACCCCCTAAGTGAAGCGGAGTCTAGTGCAGTCGCAAAGAGGAAGGCCTTAAACGAAAATTAATACTTATTTAGATTTGATGTAGCGATTTTCTGAATAGCAGTGAAGGCAGGGTTAGTTGCATGGTTGCTAGTGCTGCGGAGAATTCGCGTTCAGTGTAGTTATATCGTGATACGATACGTTAAAGAGTATGATAAACCCAGCGTCCGCACGCCGCTGCAAGTGATGTTCGGATCGACAAACAAAAAGCGGGTAGAACAAGCCGCGACATAAAAAGGCGTGAAAACCGCCGCACCTCATCTTCGACCTGAACAAATATTAATTTGACCGCTAGCGGTTACTGATTAGAATCCGTGAAGCGAGTACGTTTCGTGATGGAAACCGATTGTTGTTGGCGCATGAGGCGAAACTGGCGCACAGCTATACGGTGCGGCTCAGCGCGCGTTTATCGTTTCAGAAAACTAATTGGAATCTGCAGAGGTGACCACCATTGAATTCTACAGTTAGATTTCTACTCGGTGTTCTACTCGGCTTGGCAATTCTCCCCGCGGCTTTGTATTTGTACGTTGCGACGGGACACGCGCCGGTGGCCACGGCCGATGCGGCCATGCCAATGGAAACATTTTTTGCGAAGATTGGCAGGAAATCCAGGATTAAGGCAGAACAACCCAAGCGGGATCTTTCAACCTTTAGCACCGCTGATCTGACAGCGGGAGCAGATATTTACCAGAAAGACTGCGCGTTTTGTCATGGTCTGCCAAATCAGTCCAAGCCGGACGCCGCGAAAGGAATGTTTCCTCGCGCGCCACAATTGCTCGACAAGGAAGACATGGTGACAGATGATCCGGTTGGCGAATCCTTCTGGAAAGTAAAGAACGGCATTCGCCTTTCCGGAATGCCGGGATTTAAACAATCTCTTTCGGAAACTCAGATGTGGCAGGTGAGCGCGCTGTTGGCTAAGGCCGATCAACTCCCGCCGGAAGTCAGCGCCAAACTTCAACTCAAAAGCGTAAATACTAATATGTCGGTTAAACAGTAAAGACGCCCGCGCTATAGGTCGCGGCATTAGCAGTTAGGTTTCGCAAAAGCGCGATGCTCCCGAGGCGGCGATTTCTTAGTAAATTGTGTCTCGGTTGCCTTGTCGCGCGTTATCCGATGGTAACTAGAGTGGGCAGTCTCGCCGGGGGCGTTGCAGATTGCGACTCGCATTTCTGAAGAACAGGCTCTATTTGTAAAACATAAAAAAACTGAGGAGCCCGAGAAATGTT
>Ga0210409_10002950_pt1 | contig 19603 bp, 13 predicted proteins | sample IncBWH17MmetaG_FD_161649 | JGI IMG/M metagenome (GOLD analysis project Ga0210409, IMG submission 161649) | Forest soil microbial communities from Barre Woods Harvard Forest LTER site, Petersham, Massachusetts, United States - Inc-BW-H-17-M | ecosystem: Environmental > Terrestrial > Soil >... | reverse complement strand
GGGAACAAGCGAGCCATGCTCACCAAAGAGCCCACTAACTGGAGAGCCGGATGCGGGAAATCCGCCCGTCCGGTTCGGAGGGAGGGGTGGCGCACCTGCGCCATCCCTACCCCTATTTGTCAGGATGTCCCTCCGGGACCGCGCTGTTCTCCGGCGACTTAAATGCGTTTGCCCGGCGCAACTTCTGTCTTCGAGCTGCGGCCGGTCCAATTCAAGAACTGGGGCGGGGACGGCCGCGTTCCCCGAGTGCTTCGCCCAATGAACCACTTGCGGGGACGTCGCCGTTCCCCGCCCCTGGTTTCGTCTTACCTGGATCAGCACTGCTGCGCCGACCCTGAATCCAGGCGTTTCTGTACCGCATCAAAAACTGTCGCGGTGGACAGGGCACGAAGGCATTCCAACGGTTTGGAATACCTGCAGTAGGATTTCAGGCAGGGCGTGCACGGCAGCGCGAGTTGGAATACATGCTCCAGTTGGCCGTAAGGGCCGGTGCGGCGGGGTTCGGTCGGGCCAAAGAGTGCGACGACGGGCGTGCCCAGTGCGGCGGCGACATGCATGGGCCCGGTATCATTGGTCACCATCAGCTCGCTGAGGCGGAGCCATTCCACCATCTCCGGGAGCGAAAGCTTCCCGGTCAAATCGAGGCAACGCCGGGGAGCGGCTCGAACGATGGCTTCCCCTGCCTCGCGATCGTCCACTCCCCCCAGTACGGCAAACCTCAAGTCGGGGCGCGCTTCGGCCAGGCGCCGCAACAGCTCGACAAACGAGCCCGTCGGCCAGCGTTTGTTCAGCCAGCGTGCGCCCGGCTGGAGCACGACCCAGCGAGCATTCTCGACAGGCCATTTTTCGCGCACGGCTGCAGCGACAGCCGGGCGTGGTGGCAGCCATTGAAAGGACCAGGTCGCCGGCACATCCAACGCCCGCAACACCTCGAGATACCAGTCCACCGCATGGGTGAGGAACGACGGACGGCGCACCACGACGTCGTAGTAACCCCGCGCGCCTTCCCGAGGCTCATCCAGGCCGACCATCAGCTTGCCATTGGCAAGCCAGGCGAACGCCCCGCTGCGCGCCAGGCACTGCAGATCGATCACCCAGTCGAAGGCCTGCTGCCGCGTCCACCGCAATCCGCGCCAGAGGGCGGCCCAGTTCCGTGGCACGGCCCAGCGTCGCCGGTCAAAACGGATGAGGCCCGCCAGATCCGGGTCGCCTTCCAGCAACGGGGCGAGCGCTGACTCAATCCACCAGTAGATTTCGCTCTGCGGCAGGTGCAGTTTGAGCAGCCTCAGCACCGGCAACGCCTGCACCACGTCGCCCAGCGAACTGGGTTTGAGAATGAGGATCTTCATCGCGGCGGAGCCCGGCCGCGGGGAGGTCATTTGCCGAACGCGAGGCGTTCGGCCAGGCGCGGCGGCAAGCCGGCATCCAGAATCTTTTTCTGGGCGGACGCGATGTCGTACTCCAGCCGCCGCAACTCGATGGTGCCTTCGTCCACGTCGAACACGACGTAAGCGGCCTTGGGATTATTGTCGCGGGGCTGGCCGATGGCGCCGACATTAACGAAGTATTTCTTGCCGGCTTCGATCTTGAATTTGGAGTAGGTGCCCCCCCGGACCATGCTGTCGCGAATAAACGCCACCGGCACATGGGTGTGGCCGAAAAAACACACCGACGTGTTCTGGTAGGTAAAACTGGCGGCGGCGGCCAGCTTGTCGAAGACGTAGCCCCAGCGCTGCGGGCCGTCGAGCGTGGCATGGACGATCGTGAAGTTGGTGATCATCCGCACGTATTTGAGGTCGCGCAGCCAGGTTTTGTCGTCTTGTGACAATTGTTTGCGGGTCCAGTTGACCGCTTCGGCTGCCGCCGGGTTGAACCCATCGAGCGGCTCGTCCGTTGAGCAATACTCGTCATGGTTGCCCTTGACGCACGGGATATTCATCTTCCGCACAAGCTCGAGACATTCCTTGGGGTTGGCGTTATAGCCGACCACGTCCCCGAGGCAGGCGTAATGGGTGCACTTCTGCTGCTTGATGTCGTCGAGGACAACCTTGAACGCGTCCAGGTTGGCGTGGATATCCGCTATGATAGCAAACTTCATGTCACTTTACCTTGCGATTTCAAAACCGCGAAATTCATTGCTGGCGTTGTCCCACTGGACGGTCTCATTCCGTATGAAATGGTCGAGCCCCGCGTCTCGGATCGCCTGGCGGAAGGCTTCCAACTCTGCCTTTTCGCCTTCAGCGACCAGTTCGACACTGCCATCGGGCAAGTTTCGAACAGTGCCGGCGACCTCGAACCCGGTGGCAACGGTCTTGACCGTATAACGGAAACCGACGCCCTGCACACTACCCGAATAATAGACCTGAATTCGTCTGCGATTCACATTACGACCCGCGCCAATCTGCCACAAGCGGCCCGTTTGAGGGAGGAAAATCAGCCCTCCGCCGGTTTGACTCCGGGGATAAAGCCATACCCGGCAGGGCGGCGCAATGACTTTTTGACATCACTTTTTGAGGCCGAAGTGAAAAGGCCTGCCGCGAAAAAGCACAGGCGGCGCAAAAATGGTAGAGGCAGCAAAGGTATGGGAGAGTACAGCTGCAACGTCGGTTTGCTCGTTCATGGCCGTGCAATCGGGTGGTAGGGACGCTGTCCTCAGCATCCCAAGCTGGAAGAGGAAAAACTAGCCACCCTCTCCGCTCACCCCTTGCGTTTTTGGGCGCGGCGTTTGGCTTCGAGCAGGCGACTGGTAGTGGAGGCGGGTTCCTCGGCAGGCTGGGCAGGTTCGGGGGCCGCCGGGGAGGAGGGTAAAGGTGTCGGAGGCGCGGCCTGACCCGGCAGCGGCTCCGTGGCGGGCCTTTCGGGGCTGAACAATTCCGGTTTGGGCTCGACCGGCGGCGCGGTTTGGGTGGAGCGAACCCGGTCGCGCCGGGCGAGCAACGCCGCCAATGACTCTTCTGCCTCGGCCGGGCGGGGCACACCTTGCCAGAAAAACAGCCGGCGACGCACGGCCTGCCAGGCCCTGCGCACCTCGTCGCGGTCCAGTTGGATGCGGCGCACGGCCACGTCTACCGTGAACAGGACCACCGCGAACTTTAGCAACCATTCCCACAAGGCCCGCGGCTGGAACGTTTTCTGCCGGTCGTGCAGGAATGGATTCAAAGTGGTTGTAACCGGGTCAAGAATCCGGCCGCTGCCACTTTCGGCCAGGCGACGGAGCAGGTTGGCGTTGGGCTCGGCGGCCATGAACTCCGGCGAGTAATTAACGCTGGCGCCAACGACCTGGGAGGCGCGAAGTTCGCCGTCCTTGATATCCATCAGGTTTAACAGGTAGGCCCCCACGTCTTTGGTTTGGAAATGGGCTTCGTAATGACCGGGCCCGGTTTGTTCGAGGCGTACGTTTTGACGTTCGCCCTTGGGATTGACGACCGCGGCCTGCAGGTTGAGGAAGTTGCGGTAGTTACCCTGCTCGTCGAGGGCTTCGACGTTGATAAGCCCCTCGCCTTTCTCCACGGTGACTTCGGTGGTGAAATCGGCACTGTCCAGCCGCCGCTGACTCCATTGGCCGATTTGGGACCAGAATTGGCGGTATTTATCCCAGTTCAGCCAAAGCTTGGCCCACTTGGGCTTGGCATCTGAAGTGAACGCGACGGCACGGCCAAGGCCGTATTGCCAATGGGCCAGCAGGGGATCGCCCTTGTCGGTCCAGAGCGGAATCTCGGCGCGGGGTTTGGGGGTGGTGGCGACGTAGCCCAACAGCGTGGGATACTCCGCAGCGCTAATCCCGCGCACCACTTCGCTCATCGCGCGGATCTGGGGCTTGAAGGGGTCCTCGTAAATGGCGGACTTCAGGATCACCGCGGTTTCCTTGATGAAAATCTGCGGCAGTTCGTTTGGAGAACTGACGTTATAAAACCGGCCTTTGCCCTGGTCGGCCATCCAAATCATCGTCTCGGGCCCGGCATGGCCCGCGATCAGGACCGTGCTGACGGTGATATGGTCGCCGACAATGGCCTGCATGAGCTGCTGGTTGGGCGCGCCGGGGTCGCCGTCGCTGAAAACGATAATGTGTTTGAGATTGGCGTTGGATTTTCGCAGCGCCTCCTGCGCCATAGCCATGATGCCTTGAAAGCTGCCGAGGTCGCCCTGGTTCATACCGGCGATCTGCCGGGCCAGGTCGGTTTTTCCGCGGACCGGTTGCAGCGGGAACAGCCAGCGCTCCGCTCCGTCCCAGAGCAACACTCCCATCTGGTCGGTGGGCCCGAGCGCCGCCAACACACCTTGGGCGCAATCGCGGGCAACCTGGTTGCCGCCGTTGAACTCCATGCCGTGCATGATCAACACGACCGCCCCGCTGGGCAGCACCTTTTTGCTGTCGAGTTCCATGCTGACCGGCAGGGTGGATTCGAGCGGAGTGCCGCGGTAACCGCCGGCCGCGTAGGTCTGGTCGCCCCCAACGCACACCAGGCCGACGCCGAAGTCGCGCACCGCGCTCTCAAGCAATCGTTGCCGCTCCAGGCCCAGTTCACCGGCAGCGATGTTGCTGATGAAGATGGAATCGTAACTCTGCATCTCGGCCAGCGTGCCCGGGAACCCCTTGGTTCCCACCAGGCCGACCTCCAACCGGGAGGATTTCAACGACGCGGCCAGTTGCTTGTCCTGGTCGGGATCGTCCGAGACGACGAGGATGCGCGGATCGCCGTGCACAATGGTGAAGCCGGTGGCGCGATTGTTTTGGGGCAGGGGATCATTTGGCGCATCCACCCGCACGTCGTAACTGTAGAACCCCGGCTCGGTCAATGTTTGCGGGAAGGTAAACAGGTTCTTGCCCGCCGACAGCTCCACTTTCTGCTCGCCAAGGTATTGGTCGTTTCGAATCAGGCGCACCGTCGCCGTTTCGGCCGCCTCAGCTTGGACGAAAATTTTCACCTCGAAGGCCTGTGACTTTTTAAGGCGCGCCGGGAGCTGGACTTTTTCGACGGCGACGTCGTTCGCTCGGGACACGCCCATCGGCAGCACATCCAGCGTCACCCCCAGGTGCCGGGCGGCCAGCACCGCGCTCATCGCGTCCCCGACGTTTTCATTGCCGTCGCTGAGCAGGACGAGCCGCTTCTGGCCGGTCTCGGGGAACGCGGCCGTCCCCAACCGTATGGCCGCGGCTAAATCCGTGCGTTCCGTCCCCACCACCGCCTGGATCTTCTGCACGTCCACCGCCGGATTGGGCGACGTCTCAATGCTGGCCTCACTGCCGAAAACAATCACGCCCCCCTTGTCGCCAGTCTTCATCTGTTTGCTGGCCCTGTTGACATACTCTCGCGCGGCTTCCTGTTGGGGCGAAGGGATGCTGTCGGAACGGTCGAGCAGGAAAAAGACATTCATCCCTTCGATCGGCAGCAGCCACTGCAGGCCGGCGATGGCAAATACGATGGCGAGCACCACAACAACGCGAATCAGCAGCGCCATCCAGCGACGCCAGGCGCCGACCTGCACGTCGGTCTTCCAGGCAAACCAAACCACCCACCCCAGCGCCGGAACCAGCAGCAGCAGGTAATAAGGATGGGTGAATTGAAAGTTCATCGCTTCACCAGCTTCTGCACCCGATGATTTTGCGAGTCCGCCACGTACAGGTTCCCCGCCGAGTCCAGCGCTTCGCTCCAGGGATTGCTGAACCAGCCGGGGTCGGCGCCCGGCCCGCCGATGATTTCGATCGGCTGGTCGTTCGCGTCGAAAACCTGGATGCGGCTGTTGCCGAACTCGCACACATATTGCCGGCCCGCGGCGTCCACACAGATGTCGTAGGGATAACTCAATTCGCGTTTGCCCGCGCCCGCTTTGCCATAGCAGCGAAGGAATTTGCCCGCGTCCGAAAAAACCTGGATGCGGTGATTGCAGGAATCAGCCACGTAGAGTCGCTCCTGTGAATCCACGCACAAACCCTCCGGCCGGTTGAACTCGCCGGGACCATTTCCCGGTTTCCCGAAACTGAGCACGCACCGCGGGACGCCGGCGAGACCCTCGGTGAACGAAAACTTCTGCACCCGCTCCACGGCCCCGTATTCGCTCACGAAAATATCGCCGTGAGAGTTTACCGCCACCGCGCGCGGCATCCAGAGTTGGCCAAAGTTAGTTCCTTTTTGGCCCCACTGCGCGACGAGCTTGCCCGCGGTCGAAAAGTGATTCACGCGTTGATAGTGCGGTTCCACTACGATGATGTTGCCGTCGCGGTCCCGCCCCATTCCCTTGGGCTTGCCGAGGTCGGTCTGTGGCATCTGCCAGAGCAGTTCATAAAGGCCGGACGCCGAGAACTTTTGCACCCGGCCAGTCATATCCACCACGTACAGGTTGTCCTGCCGGTCCACCGCGAGCGACCGTGGTTTGTTGAGCTGGCCCACGCCGACGCCGCGCGAACCGATCACCTCGACGCGGCTGAAAAGCTGGCTTTGGAGCGGAACGTCGGTCGCAGAGGAGGGAGCGGAGCAGGAACAAAGGAGAGAAGCGGAAGCGAGAGCGAGAACGATGGGCAAGAAGAGGTTCGTGCTGCGTGTTGCGTGGTCCGGGTTGCGTGGTCCGTGTTGCGTGAAACGTGGAAGGTGGCCTAAGGAACCTCCGGACGCTCCACGCAATACGCACCACGCTCTCCAAAGCACCAGCGGGGCGATCGCCACCACAAGCAGTGTCAGGCAGAGCGCGTTGACCTGCGCATTGTAGCCGTAGTGGAGCAGGTTAAAGATGCGCAGCGCCAGCGTCTCGCGGCCCGGCGGCACGACGAGCAGCATCGACTCCACATCCCACAGGCATAGCAAGAAGACGATGTACCAGGCCGCAACCACCTGCGGAGCGATTTGGGGCCAGTAAACGTGGCGCAGTGTCTGCCAGCGCGACGCCCCCTCCAGTCGCGCGACGTCGATCAAATCGCGATCCACGCCCTGCGACGCACGGACCACGGTGGTCCAACCCAGCGCCAGGTAGCGGATGACAAAAGCGAGCAGGACGATGCCCGCGCTTTGGTAGAAGAATGCCGACCACGCGTGGTTGAAGCCGGCAATGAGAAGAATGCCTATCAACACACCTGGTGCAAGGAACGGGAGCCAAAGCAAGGAGCAAAACAGGGAGTCAGATGGCTGGTTTGCGGACGGCGGTGCGCGCCTGTCCTCAGCGCAGCGGAGCCACAACGAAAAAAGAAGCACCTTTAAACCGCAGAGACGCGACGAGCGCAGAGTTTTTGCTCCGTGTCTGTCCTCCGCGCTCTTCGCGTCTCTGCGGTTGAACAGCCGGTCTGACGGTTCCGCGAAACCTTCGCCACCTTCGAGCAATTTGGAATTTAGCCGTCTTGCGTGTCGCCGAATGGTCCAACACCACGAACGGCGGGCTGAGAACAACCGCGCCTTAGCTGCAATCGCCGCTAAGATCAAGCTAAGGACGATAACCGCTGTAGCGGAGCCGGCGGGGATCCAGAACGAATTCCAGACCGCGCTTTGGCCTGCCGCCAGTGCGCCCGGCAGCTCGGTCCACGTCCTCCTCACGGAAAGAATCTGCGCCAGGGGCAGCGCGACTGAAACAACCACGAGCAGCAGGCTGCACGCCGCGCACGAATAAAACCAGCGCGCGCCGAGTTGTCTGCGGAACAGCCTTGCCGGCACAGCGGCTTCAAGGTGCGGCCAGGGAATCTCCCGGCGCGTGAACCAAACCAGCAACAGCAACGGCCCAATCACCAGCGGCCAGCTCAGTAGCAGCGCGCCCATAGTGTCGAAAGTCGTGCTGAATCGAATCCACACCAGCGCCGGCAACACGGTCACCTGCAGGATCGCCGGGACTGCGAAATTGTTCAGCGCGAGCACGAAGGTCAACACCGCCGCCTGCGCGACCGATGTTCGGGCGAGCGGCAACAACAAACCGCGGATCAACGCCCAGCCGGTGACCGCCATGTCCGATTCGAGTTGAGCCGGCTCAAGCCTCCGCCAGGCGCTCCAAACCGCCAGCAGCGGAATCGGCCAAAGGAGCACGCTGAGAATCCAAACCGTGCCGCCGAGCGACAGGATATCGAATGGCAGCCATTGGCGCCAAGCGCCGGCGTTCCCAAGAAAATGGAGCCAGCAGTTCGTCACCAGGAACGGCGGCAGCGCCAGCGCGGTAATCGCCAGGGCGAAAAACCTGGTGCGCCAACGAGGGCCGAGCCCCGCCAGCCAAAGCGCCGAGACGAAACCAAAGCCGACCGCCAGCAGTGTTGTCAGGCTGCTTACCAGGAGGCTGTTTCTAAGCAAAAGCCAGTTCAATTTACGATTTACGATTTACGCGGGGGTAACGCAGATTTTCAATCTGCTGTATCGCAGAATTCCATTCTGCATGCGTTGGGCCTTGCCGAGCGCCTCGTACGATTTGAGGCCTGGCAGATTAATAATCTGCGATACAGCAGATTGAAAATCTGCGCTACTTCCATTGGTTCGGGAGACCGTTCTAATAAAGTGCAATGCACGCATCCCCAGGTTCATTTGAGGAAAATCTCGTTCAGTTTAGTTGTGGTCGGCTCCAGTTCGCTCAACAATATCTCCCAGTTCACACGGAGCGCCGGGGCAGACGCATCGGGCAGGGAAGGGCCTTCCAGGGCTCTCGCAGCCACCAGGCGTTCGACGACCTCGCGGCTTTGCAGAAACTCGAACAGCCGCTCGGCCGCCTCCGGGTGCGGCGCCTCGCGAGTGACCGCGACGGTGTTAGGAATCAACAGCGTTTCCCCGGACATCGGCAAGGCGGCAATGGGCAAGCCTTCGCGCTGGCCGTCGGCGATGTCGTCCGAGTCTGTCAGGCCAATCCAGGCCTCACCCTGGCCCACGAATTTCACGACCACCGAGTTGCCGTCCACCAGGAAGGGCTTATTGTCGGCGAGCCCCCGGCACCATGCCTGCCAGGTCGCATCGCCCCAAAGCTGGCGCAGCGCGTGGAAATGGGTCGCGGTGGTGCCGAATTGCGGATAGGCCAGCGCGACCTTGCCGCGCCACGCAACATTGGTCAGCTCGCTCAGCGAACGCGGCGCGGACGTGACTGAAAGGCGGTCAGTGTTGATGACGATCCGCCGGCTGCGATAGCCGAAAGCCGCCCAGCCGTTCGTTTCGCGAAAGACCCCCTGCGCCGCCATTTGCCGGGTCCGCATCTCCTCGTTCCCCCAGAACAAGTCCGCCTGCGGGTGGTGACGCTCCGCCAGCAGGCGGTTCGCCAACCCGACCGTCTTCACGGCCTCGTTGTCATACACCGTCCGCACCTTGATGCCCGTTTGCTTCTCAAAGTCGCGGAAGAGCGGTTCGGCATAAACCTGGTCCTGGGCGCAGTAGGCAACAACTTCTTGCTGGTGTTTGCAGGCCGTGAGGAAGGTAAACAGGCATAGGAGCACTACGCCAAAGCGGGAAATCTGAAATCCGAGACCCTTGGCTAATCCACTCGTAAATCGTAAATCGTAAATCGTAAATCCCTCCTACGCCGTCCTCCGGTGGTAGTACCACCATTCAATCAGCAGCACCAGAAGCCCCAGGGCGGCGATAGTGCGCCACAGTTCCATATTCGCCCGCTGCATTTTGGTCGCGGTGATTTTCGTGTATTGGCCCAGGTGCAGTTCGTCGCGCGGCTTGATGTTGCTTTCATTCGCATCCAGCAAGTCCACGCAGAAGACCGTGTCGTTCGTGCCGGCCAGCAAATGGTAGGTGCCCTGTCTGTAGGTGTCTCCGAACACCACCTCGCTCGCGTTCGGGTCGAGGCTCAGGATTTTCGTCTCGCCGGAGGGCAACGTCACTTTCGCGCTGGTTTCCGGGTGGCTCAGCATCAGCCGAAAAGCTTCGCCGGCTTTGACGAGCAGCTCGCCACTTTTGACGTTGGCCGGGTTGAGCCAATCGACGGCGTTGGCAACGAAGATCGGGAAAGAGACGCGCAGCGGCCAATTGCTTTCCAGGATGTCGAATCCCACCCAGGCGATGCGTTGCCGGCCCAGCTCGCCCGCCAAAATGAGCGGCGCTTGCGGGGAATCCACCAGCGACACCGCCCACGTCGGCGCGCTCGCCGCAAGGCTTGCAACGACCTGCACGTTGTCGAAACTCGCATAGCGCAACAGCGGATGCGTCGATTTCCAATCGACAATCATCGGCGCTTCCAGGCGCCTGACGCCCGGCACCCAGTTCGTATTGATGACATGAAAGGCCAGCACGTTGCCCTTGGGCCACACGGTCGGCATCACGTCGTCCAGCACCACGAAATCATAAGCCCCCGCCGAATCGGTTAAATCGGTTGCCGTGGCCAATTCGACACCCGCCGCCGCCCGCAGCGCTTTTTCCAGCAGCCGGTTGCCGCGCGACACGAGCAGCACTTTCACCGGCTTGGGCAGCAGGCTGACGATTGAGGCCTGGTTATCGGCCGCTAAATCATCCTCGGCCGTGAGGCGCACCGTGAAAACGCCATCGCGGCTCTGGGTGGCCAGAAACACCTGGGGGGCGGTTTCGCCGGCTCCGATCGTAAGCGGGCGCGTTTCTGCCAACCGGCCGTCGAGCAACAGCTCCAGCTCGGTCTGAACGCTGTTCGAGGAATAGTTTGCCACGCTGACATAGACCGCGCGCTGGCGGGCGTTCTCGGGATTGGCCCGCACATCCAGCGCCGTGATCCCCAGGTTGTTCGAGCTCTTGCCCACCCGGTGATACACCAGGGGCAGTGCCTTGTTCTCGAACTCACTCAACTCCGGCACGGCGCCGTCGCTGAAAAGGTGAATCTCCGCGCCCTTTTGGTCGCGCACGAGCGATTCCGCCATGCGCAGCGCCGGCACCAGGCGCGTCGGACCGTCGGAACAGACGCAAGCCTGGAGCGCCCGCCGCAAGTCCGCCTTTTCGCTCGTGGCCGACTGTTTGACCTCGGTGTCCGCGCCTGCCTGGAGGACCACCATCAAATCGCCATTAGCCAGGGAATCGACCCATTTCAGCGCTTCCGCGCGGGCCTTTTCAAATCGGGATGGCGACTCGTCGGTCGCCTGCATCGACGCCGAGGCGTCCAGGATTACCACGCGCAACTGGGCGGGCTTAATCTTAGACGCGAAATAGGGCCGCGTCAGCGCCAGGACCGCCAGGACCAGCAGAATGATCTGCAGGATAAGCAGCCAGTTCTTGCGCAGCTTCTGGAACGGGGCGCTGGCCTGCGTTTCCGCGAGGAATTGTTGCCAAAGCAAGGTGCTGGAAACCAATTTGACCACCCGCTTGCGCTTGAGCAGATAAAACAAGACCACCACCGGGATGGCGGCGGCGAACGCGAACGCGGCTGGAGCGAGGAAATTCATCTGAGGGCTACGCCCATACTTCCGCCTTTCTCAACTGCCGCAAGAGCAATTCCTCCAGCGGGGTCTTCGAACTCACCATGAAGAAATTAATCCCGCGCGCCTGGCAAAACTCCCGCAGACGTTGGATATAATTCTGCACCGTCTGCTGGTAGCGCTTGAGCCGATAGCGGCCGAACGTGACCTCTTGCGTCCCGCCGGTCTCGGAATCCACCAGCCGCAGGTCGCCGAACGTGCCGGGCGAGAGTTCATCGGGCGAGAGGATCTGTACCAGGTCCACCTGGAACCCTCGCCCAACCAGCGCCGTCAGGCCGGGTTCGTAGCCGGCCGGGTCCAGGAAATCGCCCAGCACCACTGCCAGTCCAGCCTGGCGGGCTTCGAGCGCCCCGCGGCGCAGCGCTTCATTCAAATTCGCCGCCCCGCCGGCGGTAAGCGCCGACAGGTTTTGGAAAAATTGGATGGCAGACTTTTTGCCGCGCACCGAGCGCAAAGCGCCCCGGGCCGCGAGTTCAGCGGCGCGGGCTGTCGGGTCGCTCCCCGGCTCGCTCGCCACGGGCGGGAACGGAATCACGCTGACGCGGTCGAACCCGGAGAGCGCAACATAACCGACGGCCGCGGCCACCTGCCGGGCAAAATCGAACTTGCGCGGTTCGCCGAAACCCATCGACTCACTGGCATCGAGGAAAATGCGCACGGGCAGCTCGCGCTCCTCCTCGTATAACTTCAGGAAAAGTCGTTCCAGACGCCCGTAAAGGTTCCAGTCGAGATAACGGAAATCATCTCCGTGCACGTAGGTGCGGTAGTCGGCAAACTCGACCGATTGGCCGCGCGCTCGGCTCCGCCGCTCGCCGCGGGCTGAACTCTTGGCGCGCCTCGCGGCCAGCAGTTGAAATTGCTCCAGCCGGCGCAGGAGTTCAGGCGTGAGAAGCGAGGAGCGCATTAGTTACGGCCAGGATAGAGGATAGCCGATGGAGGATGGGATGGCAGCAATGCGTGACGCCTGATGCGGCATGCGTGATGGCGGTTTGCTCACGTTCCTCAAGCCGTTAGCTGCATCTATTCAGCCGAAATCCTTAACGCAAAGGCCCAAACTGGCGGAGCCGCAAGCGGTCTGGGCAAGCCGCGCCCAAAGAGCAGGTCCGCTGAAGTCACTGAAACGTGAGCTTCATGCCTGTCACTCCCAGTTCGCGCCTTTGCGCCTCTGCACCTTTGCGTCTTTGCGTTAAACTCTGTTTGCATCGTTCTGGCTTGAGGTCGGTATCTCACCAGCCATTGCAGGTTCACACCGCGACGGCCTGGGTGTCCCGCGGCACGTCCCGGAGAATCTGTGCGATGATATGGTCGGTCGTCACGCCCTCCGCTTCGGCCTCGAAATTCGGGATCAGCCGGTGGCGCATGGCAGGCATTGCGACGGCCTCGATGTCATCGAAGCTGACATTGAACCGCCCCTGGGTCAGCGCGCGAACCTTCCCCGCGAGCATCAGCGTCTGGCCTCCGCGCGGGCTGCTGCCAAACCGCAGGTATTGCGTCGCGATCGGCGCCGCCGTTTCTGTGCCAGGATGCGTCGCCAGCACCAGCCGGACGGCGTAATCCTTCACGTGCGAGGCGACCGGGACCCCGCGAACGAGTTTCATCAATTCGAGCAACGCTTCGCGCTCGAGCACTTTTCCCACCTGCGCTCTCGCGCCGGTGGTCGTTCGGGTGAGGACCTCGCTCAACTCGCCCGCTGAGGGATAGCCAACGAGGATCTTAAAAAAGAAACGGTCGAGCTGGGCTTCCGGCAGCGGGTAAGTGCCTTCCTGGTCAATCGGGTTCTGCGTTGCCATCACGAAGAACGGTTCGTTCAAAGGGCGGAGTTCGCCCCCGGCGGTGACCTGGTGCTCCTGCATGGCCTCCAGCAGCGCCGATTGCGTCTTGGGGGTCGCGCGATTGATTTCGTCGGCCAGAATCAGGTGCGCGAAAATCGGCCCGCGCTGGAACTCGAACTCGCGCCGGCCGCCGGGCACCTCCATGACGATATTGGTGCCGAGGATGTCGGCGGGCATCAGGTCCGGCGTGAATTGGATGCGGCTGAACGAGAGGTCGAGCACTTCGCCCAGCGTGCGCACGAGCAAAGTCTTCCCAAGCCCGGGCACGCCTTCGAGCAGCACATGCCCGCCGGCGAACAGGGAAATGAGCGTGCCTTCGACGATGGGCTCCTGCCCGACGATGACCTGGCCGATTTCCGCCCTCAGCGCCGCGTAGGCTTGGCGGAACTGCTCAATCTGTTGTTCGGTGCTCATAGGGAAGTTGAAAGTTGCAGGTTGAAAGTTCTCAGGTTTTCAAGTTATCAAGTATCGCGCGTGCTAAGGACGTTTGCGAGAACGACGGCGCGAATTGTCCGGAACGCTTTCCAAATAGTCGATGAACTTGGCCAGGCGCCGCGAAAGCGCCAGAACCGATGCGCGTAGCTCGTTGAACAGCTTTTCGTCGAGGTATGCCTGGTCAACCGCGATGTAAAGCTGGGAGCGCACCTCGCCATTCGAACCTTTCGCTACATTTAGAAATTGGATGAACTCCTTGCGACTGCCTCGTTCGAAGCCTTCGGCGATGTTCGACATTGTCGAGGTCGCTGCGCGCCTGATCTGGTCGCACAAACTAAAATCACGCCGAAACGGACGTTGTTTACTGACTTCGTAGATTTGTCGGACCACAGTCCGTGCATCTTGCCACACTTTCAAGTCTTCGAATTGTTGCGCAGTTGCCATAGGTATATTCTCTGAAACTTCTGAATTCGTTCTGAACCACCCGCAAAATGGAATAAACAGACGACCGCGACAACCTGCAACTTTCAACCTGAAGCTTCTGCCGTTGCCCTCAACCACCCTCAAACCGAAATAAACGCACGACTGCCACAACCTGCAACTTTCAACTTTCAACCTTCAACCTCCACCCCCCCCACTCCCTCACTTCTTAAGATCATCAAAATAATCCCGCACGGCCCCCTGATACGCCCGAGGCACCTTCTCCTGGCTGAGCGCGCTCTGCGCATCGGACTGCGCCGCCGCCGCCGCTTCCTCGTAGGCGACCTTGCTTTGACCTTTGATGCTTACCCCTTTCAACGTAATGCTGGGCATCTGTCCGCCGGGAGAGAATTGGCCTTTTACCTTCGTCGGTTGGAGCGCGTCGCTCAGCTCGCCCTCGCCGCGGTCCGTATGGCCGCGCGCGTCCATGTCCGGCCGCTGGACGCCGGAATTGTCCCAACCGCCGGTCCATTCACCATTCCACTGGCCGTCTTCATCCGCCCAAGTGCCGACGCCGCGGCCGGGTTTGCCGCCGGGTTTGGACCCCGGCTTGAGGCCGACGCGCCAGCCCTGGCACGTCCCGATGGACGTCGAGGCCTGGTTCAGCGCGTCCAGCGTTTCCTGCAACTGCTGCGCATCGCCAAGCTGCTGCATGAGATTGTCCAGCTCCTTCGAGGCATCCGCGAGAGACTTGGCCGCGCCCGGTTTATCCTGCCCCTGCATTTTTTTGACCGCGCTCTTCAAGTGCTCCGCCACCTTGCCGTAGTTGCCGGCCGGATCGACTGCTTTCGAAACCTCATCCATCACTTTTTGGAGCTGCTCCGGCGCGAGGTTGGCCGAGCTCAATTGGCTGATCATCTTCTGCAACGTCTGCTGCGCCACCTCCGGCTGGCCGTTCTTAAGCTGTTCGGCCAAATCTTTGCCCAGCTTTTCAACCTGCTGCTGAAGCTGCTGCAGGTTCTTGGCCATGTCCCGCATCTTTTCCAGGTCGTTCGTTGCGGCTTGGAGGTCCTTCAGGAACAGATCGGTCTGGTTGGCGGCCAGCGCGTTAATGGCGTCGTCTAATTGCGGAATCTGCAACCCCATGTCCTGGGCCTCGCGCGAGAGGGCGGACAGCGACTCCGACATCTTTTGCCGTTCGGCATCGCCGCTGGCCGAATTCTTTTCCGCCATGCCCCGCGCCGCTTCCTGCAGTTTCTGAAGGCTCTTTTCGAGCTTATCCATCGCGTCCGGGTTGCCGGTGGGCGTGCCCACCTGCTTTTGCAGCGCATCGATTTGCTTTTGCAAACCGGCAGCCGTCTGGGAATCGGTCCCGCCGGCGGCCCGGGCGGCCTGTTCCAGCCGTTTCAAGCCGGGGTCTTTGCCGAGTTCCTGAAGTTGTTCCTTAAGCTTTTCCGTGACGTTGGCCAAATCCTTAAGCGCCTCAGTGCGGGTGATTGCCTTTACCGCGAGCTGGTCGCCAAGGTTGGTCACCACCTCGAGCGATTTCTGCGTCGGCTCGAGCGCCGGGGCGCGCCTCTCCAGGTTATGCCGGGTCAGCTCGGCGAGCTGCCGGCCGGTTTCCTTGATCACCTGCTGGTCCGCCTTCTTCTGCAAAAAACTTTTGCTGCGATATTCCGGCACGAAACCAAGGCCGGCGCCCAGAGCCAGCGCTACCAGCGCCCAACGCGTCGCCCGGGGCAGATGAAATGGCAGCATCTGGCGCGGGTCCAGGCCCTTGGCATGCGCCGCGGCGTCGTTGAGCACCAGGTCTCCCCACGAGCCCGCGTTGGCCTCGCCCGAAACCTCCAGCGCCGTGCTCAGTCGCTCCTGCAGGTTGCGCCGGCCGTCCACCCAGCGGGCCACTTCCGCCAACTTTGGTTTCCGCCAGCCTCCAAGCACAAAACCGCCGACCATGCACGGGAAAGGCGCCACGGCTGCAAACGCCAGGGCCCACAACGGCAACGGGGCCAAATGATAAACGCCGATGATGAGGAGACAAAGAATCGCTCCGACGAGCAGCCCCTGCCACATGCCTCGCAAGGCCCGGGTCCACCGGCGGCGTCGCGCCGCCCGTTCGAGCGCCGACTGGATAACTTGGAGTTCGCTCATACCCTGCACTAAACCTGCCGCACCCGGCCCCGTTTGACCAGTGTTAAATAGTTAGACAACAGGGCAGGGGAAATGTTCCGCAATTGCTGAACCCTGGTCAAAGAGCTGGTAGCGACGCTGTCCTCAGCGTCCCCATCTTTTCTGGAAGGCTTCCAATGGACGCAAAACGGCGTAAACCACCAATTGCACACATTCCCTGCGTCCATCCGTGCCATCCGTGGTCGCCGGCGCCTTTGCGTCCTTGCGTTAAAGTCCGTCTTGCCTCTTTGCGTTAAACTCCGTTCACACGGTCACGGCTAGCCCGGATATTTCACATCGTTGACGGTAGCGCAGGTTTCCAAACCTGCTGTATCGCAGGTTTCCGAACCTGCGGGCACCAATGCAATCACGACACTCTGCCGACTTGGAAGTCGGCGATACGGCAGGTTTGGAAACCTGCGCTACGACCGCTGCTGCCGCGGCACAGTCGTGGGTGTGAAATTTGCGGGCTAGGACGCGTCCTCCCCCGCCATCCGTCCCGGCTCGCGCGCCCCCTTGCCGCTCCGCTTCGTCAGCGCATCCCCGAGTTCCTGCCGCGCTTTCTCAGCCTCGGCCTCCAGGCCCTTAACAATGTCCGGGTGGTCGGCGGCCACATCGGTCGCTTCGCTTATATCGTTTACTAAATCGTAAAGCTCCGCCCGCTCCAGCTTGCGCTGCTCGTATGGCGCCGGAACGCCGCCATGCCCGCCCGGTTTGCCGCCCAGTGTCCGATACGTGTGAGGCAGTTGGAGCTTCCAACGGCCATCGCCACTGACCACCGCCTGAAGCTGGTTCACTTCATAATAAAACCAGTACCCCGCGTGGGGATTCTTCGCGCCGCTCTGGCCCGAAATAATCGGCCACACATCCAGGCCATCGATAGTGTGCCGGGGCAAGTCCACCTCTAGCAGCTTCGCAATCGTAGGGAACAGGTCGATGGTCATCAGCATTTGCCGGCTCTCCGTCCCGGCCGGGATTTGGCCGGACCAGCGCATAATGCACGGCTCGCGCGTGCCGCCTTCCCAATTCGTCCCTTTGCCCTCGCGCAACGGATACGCCGACCCGGCATGGTCACCGTAGCTCAGCCACGGGCCGTTGTCCGACGTGAAAATCACCCACGTGCTCTCCTCCAGCCCCGCCCGCTTGAGCTCGTCCATCACTTGGCCGACCGACCAGTCAATCTCCTCAATCACATCGCCGTACAGGCCGCGCTGGGTCTTGCCGCGGAACTTGTCGCTCACGTGCAACGGCACGTGCGGCATGTTGTGCGCCAGGTAGAGAAAGAACGGCCGGTGCTTGTTTTGCTCGATGAACTGGACGGCGCGTTCCGTGTACCACGTCGTGAGCTGGTTTTGATCCTCGTGCGTCACCTGCGGGATGACGACCTTGTCGCCATCATACATCACCAAATCAGGATAGCCGCGCTTTCGCTTGGCATCGTTCGGCGGCAGGTTGACTAAATCCGGGTGAAGCGGCCACATGTCATTCGAGTAAGGCAGGCCGAAATATTCGTCGAAGCCGTGCTTCAGGGGGAGGAACTGTCGCGAATCGCCCAGGTGCCACTTGCCGAAAATTGCCGTGGCGTACCCGCGCTGTTTCACCAACTGCGCCAGGGTCATCTCCCCATCGCTGATCCCTACCTTCGAGCGCGGTCCCAGCGCGCCATGAATCCCCAGCCGGTTCGGATAACAGCCCGTCAATAGCCCGCAGCGCGACGCCGAGCACACCGGCTGCGCGACGTGGAAATTGCGGAAAATGCACCCCTGCGAAGCCAATCGGTCCAGGTTCGGCGTCTGGAATCCTTTCGCGCCGAACACCCCGACATCCGCATACCCCTGGTCATCCGTGAGGATGATCACGATGTTCGGCGGCATCGCCGCTCTCGACGCGGCACCTGCCCCGAGCCAGCAGCTCAACGATAAAATGCCCGCCAACATCCGTGCACCCGGCCGTAGTCGGTCGCTGCGCCGGCCTGCCCTTTGAGCGGAAACGAGGTGCATAAACGCAATACTGACCCGAATCGTTTCCCGCGCAAGGAGAAGTTGGGGCCCCGCTCCGTAAACGCGGCGATTTCGCATTGAATTGATTCAAGGGACAAATGTCGTTGGTCTTTGCGCTAGCGGAGCGAGCCAAAACCAGGAGTCCCGGAGGGACGAAATGTGATAGCCCGGGGTGGAGCGAAGCGGAGCCCCCAACGCGGCGTTCCTTTTCGCGCCTTCTCGTGCCTCTTTGTGGCGATTCTCCCGCTCGCCGCCTTCCCCGTGTTCCCTGTATTCCGCGGTTCTCTTCTGCCGTTTTTGGTTGCGTCTTTGCCTCCTTGCGCCTTTGCGTTTAATCCCAGCGAGCGGAGCGAGCCAAAACCAAGAGTCCCGAAGGGACGAAATGTGATAGCCCGGGGTGCAGCGAAGCGGAGCCCCGGGTAAACCGCCCCCAAATTTCATTCCCCTCGCCCCGCGAGGAACGAGCGGGGAGAGGGGCAGGGGTGAGGGGCTTCAGGTCATCCGCTCGGCCAAGGTGAGAGATGTCAGAGACGAACCTAGCAGCTCACGTCGCGACAGCGCCTCTGCTCCATTCCGAACGCCTTGGGAGTGCGCTGCCCAAGCCCCATCGTTGATCGCCCCTGTGCAACACGCCTCCATCTTGCTCTCGCCCTGGGCCAGGTCCTCGGGTGAGCGCATGGGATTGACATGGATGTGCCTCTTAATCCAATCAACCTACGACCGCTCGGTGTGAATCGAGTAATGATGTAACCGCAACACGTTCCGAACCTGATCCAACCGCTTCGAAGAATGGCCTTGACTTTCCATTTCAACCCTCTAAGATTTGATTATGATTATGGGTTCTTGGACTTTTCGCCCTGATATTGATCTTCCTGATATCAAGGCGAAACTGCCCGAAAACCATGCCAATATCTTATTATCAAGGCGAAACGCCCTGTCAATAAATAGTTGGGCCAAATGAACACATGACCGGAACTCGCCAGGAAATCGTTCGGTCGGGCGTTTGGTACTACGCGGGGCAGACGCCGACGCCGGTCCACATCGTGAGGCAGGACTACGATGTTGCCTATGAGTTATTCAAGGCCGAAGCCGAGGAGGGTACTCCCTGGCCGGAGGGTGCGCCAAAAGCACCGCGCCTGAACGCCGATGGCGACGCTTACTATTTGTTGTTTGGTCCTGTCCCGCCGGACCAGCCTTGGGCAGTCGACCAAGTTGGTTACATGACGGTCGATGAGGCAGCCGAAGCAGTCGTGGCGCGCTTTGGCAGCCGATGTGAGTGGGAATGAGATTTCGACGGCCCAACCCTGAAGGGTGTATTGCTGCGGAGCGAAGCGGAGCCAGCAAATACACCCCTAGTTGAACAAGCCCGTCACAACTGGAAGTCGGGCGAAACAGGGGGGAGAAGGGGGGAGAAGGGG
>Ga0210409_10002949_pt1 | contig 19608 bp, 7 predicted proteins | sample IncBWH17MmetaG_FD_161649 | JGI IMG/M metagenome (GOLD analysis project Ga0210409, IMG submission 161649) | Forest soil microbial communities from Barre Woods Harvard Forest LTER site, Petersham, Massachusetts, United States - Inc-BW-H-17-M | ecosystem: Environmental > Terrestrial > Soil >... | reverse complement strand
CGCCGGATATTGTCCTGGAGCTGGGTCTGCCAGTTCCAGGCGACAGCGCCGGGGATGTGGCCCTGATCGTAGGCGGTGGTGTCCACGTCGACTTCGACAAACCGGAGATTGGGGGAATTCAGATTGTGAGCGGCCCACTCGGTTGAAACCAGAACTTCGGGATGTTTGTACTCGGACATGGCATTCTCCTTTTGCTTCGCTTCGAAACTCGTTTGCTCCAAAAACAAAAAACCCACCTGCCGGTTGATTTCTGGCGGTGGGCTGAAAACTCTTGAGGCTAAGATTGAAACTCTAGATGCTCAGCCTCCCCGCGCCAGAAGACACACACATACAGCAGAGACAACAGATGCAGGGCTGCGCGTTCTTCTGGAGGTCAGCGAACATAAGCAAAGGATACATGGGAAGCGGGTGCTTGGCAAGAGTGCTTCAAGGGGAAATTTTTTCTCATTTCGAAGGCCAAGACCAGTGAAAAAGATGCCCTTGTATTACCGGGACTTCCGGAACACCTAGGCCTGGCAGCTTGATTTTCCCTGTAAAGACTACATAATGAACGCGTTCACGCGCCCAGGGCGTGACATCCATGGTTTGTCCACAGTGCAGCTACGAAAACACGGAAACTTCCGTCCAGTGCGTGAAGTGCGCGACGCCCCTGCCTTTAAGTGACCTGACGCTGGCCACCGGCGTTCAGGGCTGGTCCGTGCCCGCTGGAGACGTGGTTGTTTCTCCAACCACGATGGCACAACTGAGCCCAGGGACGGTTCTGGGCGGGCGCTACGAAATCGTGCGTTTGCTGGGACAGGGCGGAATGGGGGCGGTGTACCAGGCGCATGACCGCGAGCTGGAGCGCCAAGTTGCGCTGAAAATCATTCGCGCGGACATGGCGGCCAATCCTGAAATCCTCAAGCGCTTCAAGCAAGAACTGATCCTCGCCCGGCTGATCACGCACAAGAACGTCATCCGCATTTTTGACCTGGGCCAGGCGGAGGGGACCAAGTTCATTACGATGGAGTTTATTGAGGGCGAGGATTTGCAGAGCGTTCTTCGCCGCAAGAAGAAACTGGAGCCGAAGGAAGCGGCCAATATTATTTCCCAAGTGTGCCGGGCACTGGAAGCGGCTCACGCGGAAGGCGTGATTCATCGCGACCTGAAGCCGCAGAACATCATGTTGGACAAGAGCGGGCGAGCTTACGTGATGGACTTCGGGATTGCGCGTTCGGTGATGGCGTCCGGGATGACGCAAACGGGAGCGTTGATCGGCACGCCGGACTACATGTCGCCGGAGCAGGCCAAAGGAATTCCGCTGGATGCGCGATCGGATCTCTTCACGGTCGGAATCATTTTTTACGAACTGCTGAGTGGCAAGGCGCCGTTCGAGGCCGATACCACGATGGGAAAACTGTGGAAGCGAACGAGCGAGCCCGCGCGGCCCCTGGGTGAGCTGGACCAGACGATCCCGCAACCGCTTTGCGAGATTGTGCGGAGATGCCTGGAAATCGATCCGGAGAAGCGGTTCGCCAGCGCCGCGGAGCTGCTGCGTCAGATTGAGGCATGGCAGGGGCCGTCCGCCGGAACGCGCGTGGACATACGGCCACAGGGAGCGTTGCCTGCCTATGCGAAGTGGGTGGGCGCGGGGATTGTCGCAGTGGTGCTTGTGACGGGATTGTTCCTTCGCACGAAATTCAGCTCGCAGCCTGTAGCGGCTCATGCGCCGGTCAGTTTGCTGATCGCGGATTTTGACAACAAGACGGGAGACGCGGTGTTCGACGGAACGCTGGAGCCGATGCTGGGCATCGCGCTGGAAGGCGCGCCGTTTATTTCGTCGTTTAATCGCGGGCAAGCGAAAAAGGTGGCGGCGAAGATGCGGCCGGGGACCACGCACATGGACGCCGCGCTGGCTCAGCTTGTTGCGGTGCGCGAAGGGGTCAATGCCGTTGTGAGCGGATCCATCACGCAGGAAGGAAGCGGGTACAAGGTTTACGTGAGCACTCTGGACCCTGCGACGGGGAAATCCATCTTAAAAGAACAAAGGGACGCTTCCAGCAAGCAGGATGTTCTGGCGGCCGCTGGAAAACTGGCGGAGAGCCTCCGCAAGGGGCTGGGAGATACCACGCCGGAGTCCGCGCAACAAGCTGCGGCGGAGACGTTCACGGCCGGGTCGCTGGAGGCGGCGCATGCGTATGCGGTTGGGCAGGATTTTCAGCAAGCCGGCAAATGGACGGAGGCCATAAACGCCTACGGTCAGGCGGTGCAGTTCGACCCAAATCTCGGCCGCGCGTATGCGGGCACAGCAGCGATGTTGGCCAATCTTGGGAAGCGCCAGGAGGCCGAAAAGTATTATGGATTGGCCCTGGCGCATATCGATCGGATGACCGATCGCGAAAAGTACCGCACGCGCAGCGGATATTACCTGCTGATGCGCAATCAGCCAAAGGCCATTGAAGAGTTGACTGCGCTGGTGAGCCAGTATCCCGCGGACACTGCGGGGCACGCGAATCTGGCGCTTGCTTATTTTTACGGCAGAAACATGAGCAAAGCTCTGGAGGAGCAGAAGCGAGCGCTGGAGATTACCCCTTCGAGCGTGCTGCAGCGGGTGAATTTCTCCATGTATGCATTGTATGCGGGAGATTTTGATACCGCGGCGAAGGAAGCACAAACGATTCTTAAGGAGAATCCCAAGTTTGATCAGGCGCTGCGGACGCTGGCGCTGGCGGAACTCGGGCGCGGTCACGTCGAGGAAGCCCGGCAAGACTATGTGAAGCTGCAAGGCGTGAGCACATACGGTGCGTCCCTTGCGGGCACTGGACTAGCAGACCTAGCGCTGTATGAGGGCAAGCTCGCGGAGGCAGAAACCATTTTAGAGAAGGCCATTGCCGGCGATATTGCGGCGAAGGACGCGGAATCCCTGCCTGACCGTTCGGCCACGCTGGCGCTGACGCAGGTGGAGCTGGGGAAGATGAAAGAGGCTGTATCGTCCGGAGGCAAGGCATCCTCGAGCAGCAAAGAGCCGGGAGTTTTGTATCGCGCGGCGCAGGTTTATGTTGCTGCGGGCCAGGAAGCGAAGGGACTCGCGCTGGTGGCGCCACTATCGCAACGGCTGGCAACGGAACCACAGATTTATGCGAAGCTGATCGCAGGGGAAGCACAGCTCAAGAAGGGAAATACGCGTGACGCACTGAATTCGTTCGGGGAGGCGCAGAAGCTGGCTGATACCTGGCTGGGCCATTTTGATTTGGGCCGGGCCTATCTCGATGCTGGAGCGTTCACGGAAGCTTCCTCGGAATTCGACGTGTGCCTGAAGCGGCGAGGCGAAGCCACGTCGGTGTTTCTCGACGATGTGCCCAGTTATCATTTGTTGCCTGCGGTTTATTACTATCAAGGGCGCGCACGCGAAGGATTGAACAGTCCCGGGGCGGGCGAATCTTACCAGACGTTTCTGAGCATTAAAGAAAAAGGCGCGGGAGATGCGCTCGTTGCGGACGCGCAGCGCCGACTCGCGCGGCATTAGACTGAGCAAACCCAAACTTACCAACCTGTTGTAGTCAAAGGGTCCTGCTAGTAACTACCGCGAAGCGGTGGAAGCCCTATCCGCTGAGTGGCTGAGTCTAAGCGGAGGCTCAGGCAAACTGCAGCTTGACATTCGGGCGCTTTCGAAAGAGACTTCCGCATCGGTTGCTCGAGACGTGGCAAGTCCCCTCCACTTTTGACTTCCACACGTAATCGATTCGCCGTCTGCATACTTGCTCGCTCTTGTGAAGACGGCTGGCCGCCCAAAGGTTGAGCGACTCTTCTCCCGTTAGGAGTCCACTATGAGAATGTATGCGCGAACCCTGTGTGCCAGCTTTATCCTGGCCTGCTTTGGCGCTTTCATTCTGCCGCCGGCGGCGACTGCACAAGTAGCGGGACCAAACGTCAACATGGTTTCGGGAACGAAATGGCCGACGGGTGATCCATTTCTGCAGCGGCAGAACGAGCCATCCATGGCGGTGTCAACGCGCAACCCCATGCACATTCTGGCGGGTGCGAACGATTATCGAACGGTTGATCTGGAGCTGGCGCTGAGCGGCGGTGTAGAAACGGGCGACGCCTGGCTGGGATTGTTCAAATCGTTCGACGGGGGACTGACGTGGCAGAGCACGTTGCTCCCGGGCTGCGTGCAGCAGAGCATTCCGCAGTGCAAAGACAATGGAGCGTTGGGAGGGATTTATCAGGCGGCTTCGGACCCGGTGGTGCGAGCGGGCACGAACGGAATGTTTTATTACGCGGGATTGGCGTTTGACCGCGCGACGAGCCCGACCACGGCAAGTTCAGTCAGTTCGATTTTCGTGGCGCGTTACAACGATTTGAATAACAACGAGAATCTCGATCCCATCACGTACATAGATACGCATATTGTTGCGATGGGCGAGAGTTCGAAGTTTTTGGACAAACCGTCGATGGCCGTGGACATTCCGCGCGCGGGGGCGAGCACCTGTTCATTCACGGCGAACGAGCCGGGAGCGGGGGCGAACGGCGGCACGCTGGAGGTGCATCAATCGTTTGCGGCCGGAAACGTGTACATCGCTTACACCGATTTTCTCACCCCGACGAAAGCGAATACCACGCCGACGCACCTGATGTTCACGCATTCGACGGATTGCGGCGTCACGTGGAGCGCGCCGGTGCAGATTAATACGGGAACCACCACGAGCCAGGGGAGCGCCATTGCCGTTAATCCGCTCAATGGACACGTCTATGTTGCGTGGCGGCAATTCTCCTCGACGGGAGTTCCCGACGCCATCATGATGGCGCAATCCGGGAACGCGGGGAGAAGCTTCAGCGCGCCGGTGCGGATATCCACGTTTCAGCCGTTCGATCAGGGAACCACGGGTACGTCGTTTCGAACCAACGCGTATCCTTCAATTACCACGGACTTTTTCGGATTCGTGTACGTGGCGTTTTCGGCCCGCGGGCTGACTTCCAACGGTGATGCGCGAGTTGTGGCGGCGGGCTCGATCGATGGCACGCACTGGACGCCGGCATTCATGGTGGACAATCCATCGCAGAGTGCGCAGGGCGATCCTGCCGGACGCGGGCACCAAATCATGCCGGCAATTACGTTTGCCAACGGGAGGCTGACGCTTCTTTACTACGATCTTCGTTTGGATCACTACCAAGGTTTGTACACGCCCAATTCGGCAAGCCTTACAGGTTACGACGAGATGCTGCAGCCAGAAGGCGAACTGGCCCTGACGCCTGCGCAGACCGGGCTGGTCTTTAACAATTATATTGATGATGCCGGGTTGACGCTGCGGCGGCACACGCTCGACCTCCGCGTGCTGGAGCTGGGGATCTTTCCTACCATCACGTTGGGACCGTCGGTGCTGGTGTCGCAGTATGCGTATGGGTGCTGCGTTAACCCGAACATGCCGGACATCGAGCAGTTCAAGTTCAACGTGCCGAATCTGCCGCTGTTCGCGCAGGGCTCGGAGCCCTTTCTCGGCGACTACATTGACGTCGTTCCGTCGCCACAGTTTGTTCCCAACGGAAAATCGTGGGCGTACAACTTTGCGCCGAGCGCGAATCCACTATTTCATGCGACGTGGACGGATAACCGGGACGTTGTGCCGCCCGCAGACGGCAATTGGCAAAACTACACTCCAGCGGTGCCCGTTGGCACGCCTAGCGTTTTCCAGCCGGGCAGCACGGTTCCGAGTTGCCAAACAGGCCAGGAAGGGATGCGAAATCAGAACATCTACACGGCGCAAATTACGGGCGGGCTCGTCGTGGGCGCTCCCGGAAATGCGAAACCGCTGGGTACAACCACATTTAATGGGCAAACCGTGCCGTTCCAGAGGGCGTTCGCGGTCGAGGCCCAGAACGTAACGAGTCAACAGATCTTTGTGCGATTCAGCATTGCGAATCAGCCGACGGGAGGGTCGGCTTCGTTCCTGCAGTTCTCGCCATTAACGACACTGGACATCACGATCCCGGCGTTTTCATCGGTGTCGCGGAGCGTGTTCGTTACGTCGACGAACCCACATGCCACGGTAACTGTGAATGTCACTCAGATCAGCGCGATTGGCGGATCGGTGGTCGCGAACGGGCTTTCGGCGACGGCGGTGCTCAACCCGGATATCACGAACCCGAATATCACGAATCCAAATATCACCAATCCGAATATCACGAACCCGAATATCACAAACTTCGAAGTCACGAATCCCAACATCACCAACCCCAACATCACGAACCCCAATATCACGAATCCCAACATTACGAACCCGAACATCACCAATCCGAATATCACCAATCCGAATATCACGAATGTCAGCGCGACGAATCCCAACATCACCAACACAACCATCACAAATCCGGACATCACAAACCCGAATATCACAAATCCGAACATCACCAATCCGGATATCACCAACGGGTCGATTCAGGATGTGGTCTACCCCATCACCAACGACGGAAATACCACGGCAACGTACACGGTCAAGACCGCGACCTTTTCGGCGCCGCCGAGCGGTATCGTGCTGCAGTTGATCATCAATAAGCTGTATCAGACTCCCGTGGCGGTAAATTGCCAAATGGGGACGGAGACGCACTGGAACACGGTGGCAAACATCACGGCTCCCAAGCTTTACACGGCAAGCGATCCGCAGCTTGGGAATCCGAACATCACCAACGCGGCGCCGAATGAGGCGTCGGTCACGCTGGCGCCAAGCGAAACGGCTTACATCACGGTGCGAGTGGTGAATCCCACGCCGCTGCTGACGCCTTTTAACCCACTCGCCGCGATTGTTCCGGTGACAGTGCCGCAAGCAGTGAACACGCAAACGGTTTTGTCGAATCCGGGCACGGTGGTATTTCCTCCGGTCACGGTACCGCCGCTCGTCGTTACGACGGCCACGCTGCCCGATGGCATAGTTGGCCATTCCTTTAACGCGAATGTCGTCGCGCAGGGTGGAAACCCCGGCGCCGACACGTGGAGCGTTTCGTCGGGAACGTTGCCAAACACCCTTGTCTTGAATACCGCGACAGGCGCAATCAGCGGCACGCTGACCGCGGTGGGAACTTTCACGTTCAGCATCCAGGTGAAAGATACGGCCATCGGAACGCAATTCCCGCAACACACCGTGACGCAGAGTTTCACGGTTCACGTTGCTTCGCCTCTGGCGCTGGCGCCCGCGTCGCTGCCCGGCGGAACGCAAGGTACGTTTTACAGCCAGACGATTCTCCCTACTGGCGGGCTTAGTCCCGTCACAGTTTCGCTTACCTCGGGTGCAGTGCCCGCTGGGCTGGTGTTCAAAGGTGGAACGATTACGGGCACGCCAACGGCAACGGGGACTTCGAATTTCACGGTACAGGCTACGGACAGTTCAAACCCGCAACAGGCGTTTACACAGAGCTATAGCATCAACATAGTTTCGGCAATACCGACGGTCGGAAATGTGGTGTTTACAACGCAGCCGACAAACTCGGTTGGCGGGCAAGCGCTGGCGGGCAGCCCGGTCCAAGTCACAGTGACCGACAATACTGGAGCCGTTATTCCAGGCGTTCCCGTGGCGATGAGCTTCAACGGTACACCGCCCTGCGCGGCTGCGACATTGGGAGGAAGCCTTACTGTCACCACCAACCCTGTCGGTGTGGCTACTTTCTCGAATCTCAGCGTGGATCGCGGACAGAACGGGTACACGTTGGCGGCGACAGTGCTGGGGGTGACGGCGGTTTCGAGTCCCTTCAACGTGAGCGGCTACTGCGACACCGGGAGCATGAACACAGCCCGGCGCAATCACATCGTTTTGACTCTTCCCAATGGGAAGATTCTGCTTACCGGAGGAGCGGCGAATGGGAATGCCACCGGGGCTCTGACGAGTGCGGAGCTTTACGATCCAGTCGCACATACCTTTACCACGATCAGCCCGATGAATGTGGCGCGCGCGGATCACGCGATGACGCTGCTCCCGAATGGAACCGTGTTGGTCACCGGCGGGTTCAACGACACAAATATCGCGCTGCAAACCGCCGAGATTTTCAACCCGACATCCAATACGTTTACTCTGCTGACCGCACCAATGATCAGCGCGCGTGCCCAGCACACCTCGACATTGCTTGCCAACGGAAAAGTGTTGCTTGCCGGCGGAAATGACGCCACGGGCACGTCACTGGCGAGCGCGGAAATCTTTGATCCGGTCGCCGGCACGTTCACTGCTTCTACTCACACCATGAACTCCGTCCGGCAGATCCATCATGCGGACCTTCTCCCTAATGGAAAGGTGCTGATTAGCGGAGGATTCGATACCAACGCCAATCCTTTCGCATCCGCTGAAATCTATGATCCAGTCGCGGACACTTTCACGTTGACCGGTAGCATGGGCACGGCTCGCGGGAATCATGCCTCCGCGCTGCTCTACACCGGCAAGGTTCTCGTGGCGGGCGGACTGGTGCCCAGCGGCGCGACCACGGTACGCACGGCAACCGCCGAAGTTTATGATCCCGTTGCCGGGACATTTTCTCCGACGGGTAGCATGTCGGTGCCGCGAGCGCAGTACTTCGCAATGGTGCTGGACGATGGCACCATCTTCATTTCCGGCACGGCTGCGCTGCCTGCAGGTGCGAGCGCCGATATTTACAATCCCGCGAGCGGGACGTTCAGCGCCACGTCACCGTTCACCATGGTCCAAGTTGGCTTGCGCCAAGCGGTTGCGCCTGACGGCACGGTGCTGCTTGCGAGCGGCGTCAACGCCTCCACTGTTACGGTCCCCAATTCGGAGATCTTTTATCCGCCTACATTGCCTCCGGGCATCGTGATTACGACTCCCACTGTTTTGCCGGTGGGCGTGCAGAATCAGGCTTACACGCAGGTTCTGCTCGAACATGGAGCCGTGGGCGCTGTGACGTGGTCGACCACCACTCCGCCGCCTGGCCTCAGCCTTTCGGCGAACGGTATTTTGACGGGCACGCCGACACAAGCCGGAACGTTCAACATCCCGGTCCAGATCACGGATAGCAGCACGCCAGCCCAAACCGCGAGCGGCACGCTAACACTAGTCGTGACAGGCGTGCCTGTGCAGTTCACTTCCAGCACCATGCCCACGGCAGGTGCCGGCCGATTCTATAGCCAGCCTTTGCCGATTATCGGTGGAACGCAGCCGTACACGGTCACGCAAACTAGCGGAACGCTGCCTGGGGGGCTTTCTCTGAGCAGCAATGGCGTCCTGAAAGGGACGCCGTCCGCCGCTGGTTCGTTCACCTTCACGGTTCAAGCGACCGATTCGTCCACGCCGCAGCAGACGGCAACGCAGACGTTCACCATGGCGGTCAACACGCTGTTCATCACCACGACCGTGCTTCCGGACGGCATCGTGGGTGTACCCTACAATGCGACCATCAGCACCAGTGGCGGCACGCTGCCGTTGTCGTTCTCTGTGACTACGGCGGCGTTTCCTCCTGGTCTGCTGATACAGCAGCCGGCGCCAACTTCGCAAAATGGCGCGCTGGCCGGCACGCCCACGCAAGCGGGGACTTTTGACTTCTCGGAGTCCGTCGTAGACAGCTCCAACCCAACGCAAACCGTTACACAGAACTATGTCGTGACGATTGCGCTCTCGGGAACTGCGGCGCCGGCTAGCGTTACTTTTGTGGCCCAGCCGCAACCTTCGATCGGCGGGCAAATCTTGAGTGGAAGCCCCATTACTGTGCGCGTTGCGGACGCAAATAATGCGGCCATCGCCGGAGCGTTGGTGGCGCTGAGTTTCAATGGCGCGCCGCCATGTTCCAACGCAATCCTCAGCGGAACCTTATCTGCCGTCACGGGCTCCAACGGCCAAGCCAGCTTCTCTGACTTGTCGGTTGATCGCGGCGGATTCGGCTACAACCTGCTCGCCAGCGCGGGCAGCGCTTCCGCCGTGTCAGCCGGGTTCCGGGTTCAAGGATTCTGCGGTTCCGGGAATCTTTCCATCGGGCGCGAGTTCCCCTCTCAGGCTCTGTTGGGGAACGGCAAAGTGCTGATTGCGGGAGGCGTGGATAACAACGGCAATGCTCTGAACACCGCCGAACTCTACGACCCTGCAACCGGAACGACTTCGCCAACGGGCAGTCTGAGCGATCCGAATGGCAGGGTGCAGCAGGTCAGTGTGGTGTTGCCGAACGGCAAGGTGCTCCTGGCTGGAGGCTCGAGCAATGTCGCCATTCTCGCCTCTACTGAACTGTATGACCCGGCCACGGGAACATTTACTTCGATGGGGAGCATGAGCGAGCCGAGATTTCTTGCTGAGGCAGTCTTGTTGGCGGATGGCCGAGTGCTGGTTACCGGCGGGTTCAACACCAACGTGGCGCTGAATACGGCGGAAATCTACGATCCGGCCACGGGCTCGTTTACGCGCACGGGCAATATGAATCAGGGACGCGGCCGCCACACGATGACGCTGCTGCCGAACGGCAAAGTCCTGGTTACCGGCGGACGGGACGCCGCGGTGAATTTCTTCGGTCTTGCGAGCGCGGAGATTTTTGACCCGAGCGCAAATCAGGGCGCCGGTGCATTCACCCTGATTGGAAACATGAATAGCGTCCGCTTCGTGCACACGGCCACGCTCTTGTCAAACGGCACGGTCCTGATTGCCGGAGGATTCAACGCAGGCAACGAGAGTCTGTCGGTTGCGAGCGCGGAGATTTTCGACCCGAGCACAAATACGTTCACGTTGACCGGCAGCATGAATATCACGCGTGCCCGGTTTACCGCCACGCTCCTTCCGGACGGGACGGTCCTGATGGCGGGCGGCATTAACAGCGTCACAGGCGTGACCGCGCCCGCGCCGTCGGAAATCTATTCGCCGGCGACGGGAGCGTTTACATTAACTGGGGCGATGATCACGGGCCGCGAATTGCCGCGGGCGACGGAATTGTTCAACGGCAATGTCCTGGTTACCGGAGGCGATGACGGCGTCAACATATTGGCCAGCACGGAGCTCTACTACAATACGGTGCCGATCGCGCCGATCGTGATCACCGCAACCACGATTCCCAATGCGTTTGTCGGACAGCCTTACGTTGCCATGGCGCTCGAACAGAACGGAACGGGACCGATTACTTGGTCGATCATTTCCGGCGCGTTTCCCCCGGGCATCGTAGGCAACACCATCGGAACGTACGGAACCGCTACTGGAACTCCCACGACGGCAGGCTCCTATACGTTTACTACGCAGGTGACAGACGGACATAACGTAGCGACCAGGTCTTTCACCATCAACGTGTCCGTTGCCACGCTCGTCTTCACTTCCAACATCATGCCCACGGGAGGCATGGGAAGGCCGTATAGCCAGCCGCTGCCGGTTACCGGCGGCACCTTGCCTTACACCGCGACGGTCACGAGCGGAAGTCTACCTCCCGGGCTCGCGCTTAGCAGCGTGGGTGTGCTCAGCGGCACGCCAAGTTCGGCGGGATCGTTCACCTTCACGGTGAAGGTCACGGATTCTTCCGCGCCGGCGCAGTCTGTCACGCAGACTTTAACGATGGCGGTGAACTCGCTGTTCATCACCACTACTGCGCTTCCCAGTGGCATCGCGGGAGTGCCATATAACGCGGCGATTAGTACGACTGGCGGAACACTGCCGTTAACCTTCTCGGCAGCGACCGGGGCTTTCCCGCCGGGATTGACGATTCAACAGCCCGCGGCCAATCCGTCCAGCGGTGCGCTGAGCGGCACGCCTACTTTGGCCGGTCACTACACGTTTACGGAATCCGTGACCGATTCTTCGTCTCCGGCGCAAGCTGCCACGCAGTACTACACGATGGACGTTTTTCCAGCTGCTGGAAATGCGGTACCCGCAAATCTCACTTTCCTGAGCCAGCCGCAGAATTCCGTCGGCGGGCAGATTCTCGGGGGAAGCCCGGTTCGCGTGCACGTCACGGACGCAAAAAATCTGCCTATTGCCGGGGCATCCGTCGCGCTTAGTTTTAATGGTCCGCCGCCGTGCTCGAGTGCCGTCCTCACCGGAACTTTGACGGGCATAACAAATGGAAACGGCAACGCGGTCTTCCCCGATCTCTCGGTCGATCGCGGACAACTCGGCTACACACTGCTTGCCAGCGCGGGCAGCGCTTCGGCTGTATCGCAAACCTTCACTGTCAATGGCTTTTGCCAGACAGGCAAGCTCTCCGTGGCGCGTAGATTCGACACGGCCACACTCTTGCAAAACGGGAAGGTTCTTATTACAGGCGGGGCCTCGCTTGGCTCGTCTTCACAGGCTGTGGCCAGCGCGGAGCTCTACGATCCCAGTTCAGGACAATTCACACTCACTGGGAGCATGAACGTCTCACGAGAATTCCATACCGCGACGCTCTTGCTAAATGGAAAAGTATTAATAGCCGGTGGTGACAACTCGACAAGCCCGGCCTTAGGCTCAGCAGAACTTTACGATCCGGCAACTGGAGCGTTTACGCTGACTGGCAGCATGAGCGCAGCTCACGACGGGCACACTGCCACGCTTCTAGCTGACGGAAGAGTTCTAATTGCCGGTGGGTATGACCAGACTGGTTTAGCTGCAAACTCAGCGGAACTCTACGATCCGGCCAGCGGAACATTTGCGGTTACAGGGAACATGGTTTCGGGCAGAGGACAACATACGGCTTCTCTACTTGCCAACGGAACGGTTCTCCTTGCTGGTGGTGTTGACATCAACAACAACATTCTCGCCACAGCGGAAATCTATGACCCCTCTCGCGGCGTTTCTGCGCCAACTGGGTCCATGAGTGCCCCTCGAATCTTTCACACACAATCCCTGCTTCCTAACGGCAAAGTATTGGTTGCCGGAGGGACAGTCGCCTTCGTGCCCATACCGGGGAGTCCTTTCTTTAATGACACTGCAACGGCTACGGCGGAACTCTACGATCCAACTGCCGGTACGTTTAGTCTCACCGGCAGCTTGATCACCCCTGTAGGTGCAGGTCACGCGGCTACGGTGTTGACCGACGGCAACGTGCTCGTGACTAACGGCGGTACCGGCGGCAATGTCACGGGGAATACTGCGGAAGTCTATAGCACGACGAACGGCACATTTGCCTTGACCGGGAGTATGCCCGTGGATGAGATTGAAAACACGATAGTCTTACTAAACGACGGGACAGTTCTGGACACGGGAGGGTCCAATATCAGTCCGGCTGGATTGGTATACTACAGCACGGCGCCGCTTGCTGCGATGCAAGTGACCACTCCCACCACCTTGGCTGCGGGTCAGCCAAACACCACGGTTTTTTCAAACCCGACGGCTTTCGGCGGAGCAGCTACCAATATCGCCTCGGTCGGGTTCAACGGAATCCTGAACGGAGCCTCTTTTCTAAGCTTCAACCCGCTCTTCGTTTCCGGCCTCAGTTTCTCAACTCCCCTGCCGGGTACGTTCGTTGACTTGGCCACCGCGTCATTCTACTCAGCGACGACTCCCTATCCTGCTGATTTCATCGTTGACTCCGCCAATAGTAATCCGACTAACCAGGTCGTGATTACCCTGCCAAATGCGACGCGCGCCGTGGGACTAGACTTCGGTGCGCTGGGCTTCGGAGGGGCAAGCAGCGGAAACATAACTCTTTCGAACGGCTTTGTCTTGCCACTGAGCAGCCTGACTACGGTTGGACACACACAGTTCGCGGGATTTGTCTCCGCGACTCCGATCACTTCTCTCACGTACACTGTGACGAATGACCACTGGGTGGTGCTGGATGTGCTGCTCGGGACCGCGAACGTCGCGCTACCGAACGCCACCCAGGGCCAGCCTTACGCGCAAATCCTATTGGAGCAGGGCGGCGTTGGCCCGCTCACGTGGACCTTGGCCGGCGGAACGTTGCCGCCGGGCATCAGCCTGAGTTCCTCTGGCATTTTGCTGGGCACACCGACAGCCAGCGGCGCCTATTCCTTCTCGGTTCATCTGGTGGACAGCAGCAATCCGCAGAAGAGCGTCACAAGCGCCACTCTGACGCTGAATGTGGTGCCGGTGCCACCCACCGGCCTGATCGGATCTCATACGCAAGGCACCACCACGGTGAATCTCGGTTGGAGCACAAGCGTTTCTAACGGTGTTGTCGGCTACAACGTATACCGAGCGCTTCAGTCAGGCGGTCCGTTCACGAAGGTTAATGCTTCGCTTGACGCCACAACCAATTTCACAGATTCGACCGTCTCGGTCGGCAACACGTATTTCTACGTGGTGACCGCGGTTGGCAACGGCAACGTTGAGAGCGTATTTTCAGGGCAGTTATCCATCGTTGTGAATTAAGTGCGGACCGGTTGGCTAAATAACTGTGGTTCCATTGACGCTAGGCACACAGCGCAGGTACCACTGTGCTTCTAACGCTAGAGGCGAAATTTGTAAGCACTCTGCGGAGGGTGGCTTAGAGTAGCGGTTTGCTCTTAGTCTCACCCCCAGTTGCACCGACAGCAGGTACCGCTCTATTTGGCGAGGTCCGTGATTCCGGGCAAAACCAAACAGGTTCGCGAATGGACAGGGTGCGACTTATCGAGGCGGATTGAGCTAGGATTCCGTACGTGCGGGATTCCTCGAAGCGTTTGAACTTGTGGAAGAAGCGGCTCGGGCGTGTGCCGGATGCCGTGTGGGAGCAAAGCGAGCTTGAAACGCTGGTGCTGGCTGACAACGGGCTATCGGAAGTGCCCGAGGGAATCGGCCGGCTGAAAAAGCTGCGCATGCTCGATCTCGGGCATAACGCATTGAGTTCGGTGCCTAATGGACTTGGGGACCTCGATGGTCTGACGGATTTCCTATATCTTCACGACAATCGATTAAGTTCGCTGCCGCCGTCACTCGGAAAACTGACGAAACTGCGTTACTTGAACATAAGTGAGAACGCGTTCGAGGTGTTTCCGGAATGCGTGACGCGCATGTCCAGCTTGATCGAGCTTCGAGCATCGGACAATTCCCTGGCGATTCTTCCTGATTCGATTGGGCACTTGCCGCGCTTGCGAGAGCTGCATCTGAGAAACAATAAGCTGAGCACGCTGCCAGAATCGATTCGAACTTTGCAAGAACTGCGGCTCGTGGACCTCCGAGGCAACCCACTGACGGACTTGCCTGCCGCGATGGCGGCGCTGCCTCGATTGGAAAAACTAGACTTGCGATGGGTGGATACGCTGGAGCCACCGGCCTGGCTAGCAGATCTCGAGGCTCGCGGATGCGCGGTCTATCTGTGACACTGCTTCGCAACAAGAGACAGCTCCACTAGGGCTATTCACTCGGTGATATAATTAGAGTAATCGAGGCGCCCGTAGCTCAGTTGGATAGAGCGTCTGCCTTCTAAGTGGACGCAAACTCAATCTAAGTCGTTGCGACGGTTGCGCTTACGAGTTCCGAGCCATCCTTGACCTGCTCCAAAGTTGCTCCAAAAACCGGCAGCGTTTGCTGCCGTCAAGACCCGAAGAGAACCAGGTAGTGAGACAAGGCGAGTGCTGACGCGAGACATTTCCAGGCCGCTCTAGCAGCGAAAGCCGAGCCTTAAGAAGGCAAACGCGTTCAAACCTCAACCATCAAAATAGATAGGGTTTGGTCTATCCATCTGCCCCGAATAGAAGGTCGATTGCATCTTCTTCGTCTCTCTGAAGCCACGCCGCCACACCCGCAAGATAGACAGGGTATAGGCTGTCTTAATGTCTGTGAAGAACAGTTTATAACCTGTTTTCTTAGAACCAACAACATGTTATACTCTCCTCTGGAGAGTTAGCCTCATTATGAAGCCCGAATTCCGCGAACTGCGACTCAATCAGATCGACCGGAGCCTCGAACCATTTGTCGGCTTGCATACTGTAAGCCGGCCGCAGCGCGGCTGGCTGCGCGCCGTCCGCGAAGCTCTCGGCATCACCATACGCGAGGTCTCCCGGAAAATGCGCAAGACTCCGCAGACAGTAGCGTCCTTTGAAAAATCAGAGGCCGCGGACCGCATCACGCTGCAAACACTGCGCCACTACGCGGAAGCGCTCGATTGCGAACTCGTGTATGCGATTGTTCCAAAAAATGCTTCTCTCAAACAACTCGCGGAAACCCGTGTTCGCGCGAAAGCCGAAAAGGACGTGCGGTCCGTGGCACACACGATGGCCCTCGAAGACCAAGCCACGTCTGGCATAGAGGACAAGATCGAACGCGAAACCAAACGCATGCTCAAAAAGCGTTAGAAAACCCCGCATGCACCACGATCCGATCCCCGAAGCAAATACTCCGCTCAGTCCGGAGGAGCAGGCGGATCTCATCCCCAGCCTCGCCACTCGCGAAGACCTAAACGAGTGGGAACGCGATAACATCCTGCGGGGCAGCCAATGGGCGCTTAGCGAACGTCAGATTTCGCGTTTGGACCCGACGAAAGAACCGTACATTCGCGAACTTCACACACGAATGTTTGACCAGACATGGAAGTGGGCAGGCACGTATCGGAAAACGGACAAGAATCTCGGCGTCCCAGTGGATGAAATTCGCGAAAGGCTCGCGCAACTTCTCGGCAATGCCGCGTATTGGCTGGAACACAAGTCATACGATGTGGACGAGTGCGCCGTCCGTTTTCACTATGAATTGGTCGTGGTCCATCCCTTTCCGAACGGCAATGGAAGACACGCGCGCCTCATTGCGGACGTCGTTGCCGTGAAATGTGGGCGTCCCCAATTTTCCTGGGGCGGCAAAGAACTCACTGCTCCGGGTGAAGCCAGAAACGAATACCTCAGTGCTCTCCGAAAGGCAGACCAAGGCGACCTCGCTCAACTCCTCAAATTCGCCCGCGCCTGACGATGGCCTTTTGCCGGAAAACAAGCGGTCCGCGACGTCCTTTCGCTCAGGCCGACCGCGACGCTTTCCACTGCAACGACGGCAGTTCCATCCCCGCTGCTCTTTGGAGGTATTCCTGGGCGTGCGCCGCTGCTCGTTCCTTACCTTGTTCAATATCATCCACAGGCTCCGAAGGCGCGATCCATGTCTTGGAAATGACATTGTAAACAGAGGCTTACACGCCCTGTGCGTTGTGCTCCGCAAACAAACGCAGGTGTTCGTTTCCGACCTTGACGTCGGCCCATACGCCCTGATCCAGCATAAGAAACAAAAGTATAGAGGAGCCACACCGGGGCACAAGAGAGAGCCGTTCGCGAACACCTGTTCGGGTGTCTTTCCAAGCAAGGTCAAAAATAGAAGCACAGTCTGTCCATTGCCCTTCCTGGCTAAACCCTGCGCCTGATCCGTCCGCTTCTTCTGTCAAGGGTCTTCGCTGCGCTCCGATGAACGCCACACCCCGGCGCCCTTGACAGCGCGGACGGACAGGCGCCTTCCCACGCCATGAAGGGCATTTGTTTTTCATGCGCGGCTCACCGCCGCGCCTCTTGGAAAGCAAAGCCAAATCCACAAGAAGGAGATTTCAGAAATGCAAAAGACAGAACGAAAACCGCTGTTTGACCCGGGCCAGTTCGTTGCCACACCCGGCGCGCTGGCCGCGTTCGACAAAAGCGGACAGAACGCGATGGAGTTCCTGTCGCGCCATGTCACGGGGGATTGGGGCGACATCCCCGAAGAAGACCGCAAGGAAAACCAATTCAGCTTGGAAAGGGGATTCCGCCTCATGAGCAGCTATCGCACAACTGCTGGCGATGTTGTTTGGGCCATCACCGAAGGAAACCGCTCGCACACCACACTTTTGCTTCCCAGTGAGTATTGATTCGAAAAAAGAAAAAAGGAGAAATCGAAAATGAATAGCGCAGTCGCAGTGAACGCAAGCAACGCCGTCCTTCCCCTCGTGTCCTCCGTTCGGGACATTCCCCTCACTCACATTCAGGAATCGAAAACGAATCCCCGACGCATGTTTGACGAAACGAAACTGGCGGAACTCGCCGGGAACATCCGCCAGCACGGCGTAGTCCAGCCAGTTCTCGTCCGTCCTTTGCCGGGCGGCGAGGACGGCTTCTTTGAACTCGTGGCCGGAGCCCGGCGATACCGCGCTTCTCGAATGGCGGAGCGGGAAACCATTCCCGCGAGCGTCCGCGACCTCACCGATGCAGAATGCCTTGAACTGCAGCTCATCGAAAACCTGCAACGTGCAGATGTGCACGAACTCGACGAAGCGCGCGGGTACGCGGCTCTCATGCAATTGCAACCTGGCGCCTATACGGTCGAAACGCTTGCCGGGAAAATCGGACGGTCGGAGAAATATGTTTACGCTCGGCTGCGTTTAACCCACCTCGTAGAGGAAGTGCAGCAAGCCTTCTACGCGGCGAAGCTGACGGTCGCCCATGCGTTTGAAATTGCGCGGCTCCAGCCGAACGATCAGCAACGCGCCCTCGCGGAGTGCTTTCCGCATCACCGGACGGCGGCGGCGCTTTCGAAAGACAAAAGAGCCGAGGCGGTCACCGTGCGGGAGCTCCGCGGGTGGATTGAACGGGAAATCCATTTGGACCTCACCAACGCCCCGTTTGACCCGCAGGACGAATCCCTCCTGCCCTCGGCAGGAAGCTGTGCAGGCTGCCCAAAACGGACGGGTAACAACCCGCTTCTCTTTCCGGAAGTGCGCCAGAAGTCCATCTGTACCGACCGGGCGTGCTACCGTGCGAAAGTCGATGCCCTCGTGCAACTTCGTTTGAAACCACTGGAAGCTGCCGGCGAGAAACCGTTGCGCGTGTCAGAAACCCCCGCATGGCAGGACAAGAATCGGAAGTCCGACGTCCTCCACGAAGGAAACTATCGCAAGGTGAAGAAGGCGGAGTGCCCTCAAACGAAGCCGGCCATAGTCATTGACGGGCCCAACGCAGGCTCGCTATTGCATCTGTGCCGCGACGAGAAATGTCCCGTGCATGCCCGAATGGCAAGGTACCAGCCAACGCCCCAAGAAAAGGCGGCGCGAGCCAAGGACGCCCTCGCGGAGCGTATCGAAAAACTAACACGCATCCGCACCCTCGAGGCCATCCGAGGGAAGCTCCCATCCGGGCTTTCACGGCCGGACCTCGAAATGGTAGTCCTCGACTACTTCCAGCGCCTTGGCCACGACAACCACCGCCGCCTGTGCCGACTCTATGCTTGGGAGGAGAAAAAGACGAAAACCTCCTGGGGCGTCAACGCCGTCGACTACCAATCAATTGCCGGGAAAGCCGTACGGGAGATGGGCGCGCAGGATGTTCAGCACTTTCTCGTCATCTGCGCGCTTGTCTCCGACCTCTATTGCCCGGGCTACAATCCGCGCGAACCGCTCGCGAAGGATTCGAGACTGTCCTTGGCGGCGGCGCGGTACAAGATCGACACAACAAAAATCAGAGCCTCGGTTCGTCAAGAACTTGCCGCGAAGAGAACCAAGGCCCGTGAAGGTGCCCCCTCAACCAAACATACAAAACCGCAAAGCCAAGCGAAGGAGCGAACCGCCTCCAAGAAGTAGGGACAAACCACCGAGCAACCGGGGCAGTGCGCATCGCACTGCCCTCTTCTTTTTCCGCTCGTCCATCCCTTTCTCAAGGCGCGCTCGATTCCGCGATGCGCATGGCCACCCCGGTCACCCGTCCCACAATTTCCGCTTCTTGCGGATACGGGAAGCGCCGAATCTCGGTTGGGGAATTCGGATAAGGAATCGCGCTCAGGTGTCCGTCTTTCAATTCACACCAACTGCACAGGTAAC
>Ga0210409_10002948_pt1 | contig 19610 bp, 21 predicted proteins | sample IncBWH17MmetaG_FD_161649 | JGI IMG/M metagenome (GOLD analysis project Ga0210409, IMG submission 161649) | Forest soil microbial communities from Barre Woods Harvard Forest LTER site, Petersham, Massachusetts, United States - Inc-BW-H-17-M | ecosystem: Environmental > Terrestrial > Soil >... | reverse complement strand
GGCATCATCACCGGCATTCGAGGGGCCGGCAGCACCACCACCGCCAAGTTTCGCATCATCACAACAACCATCAAGCGCAATAATAATTGTCCGTAAATCCGCCAGTCGTGTCTGGTATATCGTCTTGTAATTTCTACGTCCTGTAATTTTTTGAGCCACGCCGAAATGCAAAAAGGGGAGCCGATGGCTCCCCTTTTTGTTTTGCTGTGTCGTCTCAAAAAGTTCGCCGTAAAGCGTAGCTGTTTCGGGCGACGCGCACCGCAAAAGCGGTGTGATCAGCTTTTGTTTCGCTCGAAGTCCGGTGGAGTCATGTTCCCCTCCGGAGCATTTAGAGCTCACGGTGAGTTTGTACTCCTGAAGAAAAATCAGTGCAAGCGAAGAGAGGGCAAAACTCACAGCTTTGTATCAGGATTTAATTCGTTTTGCGATTTTATTTAATAAATAAATTCTCACGGAGCTGGTCGCGACCTACGAAGGATTTGGTGGTGCGGAATTGACTGAAGAGGTCTTGAATTTCGCGGTTCTGATACACCTTGTAAAACGGCGTGAGGCTCCTGGCCGGAACGACCTGCAGGGTGTTTGAATCGGCCACGCGATAACGCTGAAATGATTCGGCTTTTTTGCTATGAAACATAGCCAGAACGATGCCGGCAGGCCGCAGCAACTCCGTGATACAGGCGACGGTTTGCTTGGTCATGGCGGGGTCCAGGTAATCCAAGGCATCCCAAAGCAGCACAGCATCGAAGGAAGCCGGCTTATATTGCAGATTGGACTTCAGGAAACGGGATGCGCGGCCTTCGGAAGTAGTGTCGAGCGTTTCACGCAGGGCCGAATTCTCGCGCAACGCGGCCTCGTCTTCATCGAGGAAGTTTTTCCACCCGCGCAAAATGTCTTCGGTAGAGACGCGGAAGTTGCGCTCGATAAAGAAATTCAGGGTGGTCTGCCAGGCGGCCCCCAGATCGAGCAGAGTCCCGCGGCCGAGGCCGTCGAGATTCCAGAGAAATTCCTTGAGACCATTGGATACGCGCGTGGCAGCTTGTTCGGGGGCGCGGGACGAGCCGGGAGACCCTGCACTTGCGGTCGGAGCAGCGGCAGAGAGCGGTTGTGAGCCGGCAGTCGAAGGCTCACTGGGTCGCGAGTTCCGAGGTGCGTTACTTTGCGGGCCGATGCCGAATTTATTCAGCAGGGTCATGACTTAATCCGCGGATGAACTCGAAGTGGCCGGCAAAGCTTCCGCGGATTTGCTGCTGCCGGTAGAACCAGAGCTCTTTGCTTCCGTCTTGGGAGCCAGCCTGCCTGCTTCGACCTTGCCCCGGAGCAGCGCGCCTTCTTCAATAGCCAGGCGCTCGGTCTGAACCTCGCCAGTCACATGGCAGGTACTCATGAGCTGGACCTTGTCCCGGCCGGTTACTTTGCCCTCGATGCGCCCGTGTACGATGACTTCTCGCGCGTTAACATCCGCTTTGACGGTGCCGTTTGGCCCGATGGTCAAACTGCCGTTGGTCAGGTTGAGCTTGCCGTCGACCACACCGTCCATATAAAGGTCTTCGCTGCCCGTGACTTCGCCTTTGATGCGGATTCCCTGCCCTATGCTGGCATTTCCGCGCGGAGCTGAAGGCGTCGGGCGCGAAGGCAGTGGAGCGGCCTGAGGTGCAAAAGCCGGGGTAGCGGGAGCGCCAAATCCTGGTTGGTTTACTTGCGTGCTAGGAGTGCCAGGCCTCTCAGGAATTCCTTGAGGCTTGCGTTCTTCGTTTTTCCACATGGGGACAACACCTCACCGTCGAATTTGGGGTTCGAAGTCGCTTCGCAGGGCCGGGCAGGGCCGCGACTCAGAAGAGTGTAGATAGTATACGACTGGGGTGGAGTAAACAACAATGACAGGCAAATTAGATTGTTTCTACTGGAGCACTAGGGGTGGATTGGTGCTGGCGACAAATAGGCGAGGGAGGAATGCGCCGTATGGACAGAATCTCTGCGCAATTCCCAGGTCGCGACTACCATGGCGAGCAGTTCCCGCATGAACGATTTCAATGACTTGCGGTTTTCCCACCAATGTTCGGGGTCAAATCCTCCATCGCGTGCACTGGCCACGCGGACGGCGACAGATTCGGGAAAGACGCGTTCAAAGATGTAGCGGGCGCGGCGGGTATGGTAGTTGGAGGTCACCACGATTACGTTGTGCCAGTTCTTCTCGACGACAAGGGCTCGCAGGGCTTGGGCCTCTTCTCGGGTGTCGTCAGCATCCTGCGGAAACCGGATGATGCGGTCTTTGGGGACACCGCGTTCGATGAGGTCGTGTTCCATTAATTCGGCGACACCCGCGGTGGGACGCAGACGGCGTCCGCTAGCGACCACGACCGGCGCCAATTTTTGGCGATACAACTCTGAGGCGCGAGTGGCCCGGTCGGCAAAGAAATTATCATCGCTGAGCAACAGGAGCGCGTCCGACTGTTGGAGAGGGTCTTCGACGACCCAGGATTCGCCAGCGAGCCGGAGGAGAGGGCGGCGGGCGGCGTAAAGAACAAAACAAAAAACGAGCAGAAAAAGAAGGCTGATCAGACTGCTCAGGATGCCGCCACGCTGCGAGTTGTGAGCGGGATGTCTGAAACGACGGATCATGAATTGGGGTCCAGCAAACGCAAACGCTCGGCGGCCTGCTCCGGGAATACCCCGTTGAAATAGACTTCTTTGATGCTATAAGACTTGCTGCGCTTTTCGACGATCGGCAGTATCTCGATGTGCCAGTGAAAATCTTCCGACAGCGTTTTCCAGTAGCCGGCCAATTCGCCTTTTTTGCTTCGCGTGTTTGGAGCGGTGTGAACGACCATGTGAAATGCCGGGGAGAGCTTTTCCAGGCGGCGCAACACCCGCCCTAATAGAGCGGCAAAATTCTTGCGATTCGAGCCGGTGTGCGGCTGCTCGAACAGATGGTTGTGTTTGCGGTGGAGCAGCCAAATCTCATACGGTACGCGCGAAGCGTACGGGCAAAGCGCGTAGTATTCGCCTTGCACATCAACGATGCGGGTGCCTTTCTTTTCTTCCTGACGCACCATGTCGCAGAAAATGCAGCGTTCGCGCTCCTTGTACCATTCATGTGCGGCGTTCAGTTCGTACTTGATACGACGCGGAACAAAAATGGTGGCGGTCACCTGAGAGTGCGCGTGGGACCACTCTTCACCGGCTTCCAGGCCTTGATTTTTGAAGACGCTGATGTACTTGAAGCGCACGTCCTTTTTTAAATCGGCGATGCGGGAAGCCCAAACGGTCAGCACGCGATCAATTTCGTCATCGCTGAATTGCGAGAATCGGCGGTCGTGCTGCGGGGTCTCGACGACAACTTCATGCGCGCCAGTAGGGCCCATCTTGTCGTAGATGCCGTCGGCAAGCCGGCCCAACTGGCCTTCGATGCGGTACAACGGATCGGGATGAGGAAGCACCCGCACTTGCGCGACACCTTCAGCGGGCGAAAGCAAAATGGCTTTGCCTTCGGATTCAGGCCGATCGAACGGACATTTTTGGGGCAAGTCCTCGAGCGATTCTTTCTGGCCCTGGACTACCCAGCTTTGGGTTATGGGATCTCGTCGAATTTCCATTTTTTAGGTTGGTCTGCTTCGCGTTTCTGCGCTTTCGCAAAAAATTTTAAAAGGCAGGCAAAAGTATATCGTTCTTTGAAGCGCTGCCGAACGAACGATTTCTGATTTATTCCTTGGGATAAATAACGTGAGCGTGACGCGAGCGGTAGTGTGTTTCGCCGGCTCGCAATTGTCAAGGCGACGCGGGCGTCCATGTTATTCTCGACAAACGTGAACACTGATATTGAATTTATGCGGGAAGCACTGGCGGAGGCGCGCGAATCGGGCGCTAGCGGTGAAGTGCCTATCGGCGCGGTGCTGGTGCACGAAGGAAGAATACTGGCGCGCGCCGGGAATCGCACCATTCGCGATTGTGATCCCACTGCGCATGCGGAAATTGTTGCGTTACGAGAGGCGGCAAAAATAATCGGCAACTACCGCCTCGCAGATACCACGCTGTACGCAACGATTGAGCCATGCAGCATGTGCGCGGGAGCGATGATTCAAGCACGTGTGCCTCGATTGGTATATGGAGCCGCGGAGCCGCGTGGCGGGGCGGTGCAGTCCCGCTTTGAAGTTCTTTCACATCCGGAGTTGAATCATCGGGTGCAGGTTACAGCTGGAGTTCTGGGTTCGGAATGCAGTGAGGTACTGCAATCTTTTTTCGCCGTACGGCGCCAGCAAGCACGTCAGTAATGGTCCTGACGCCAGGTAAACCTTCACAATTTGTAGAACGAATTGCTGTGAGTGGAAGGGCTCTGCTACGATGAATCGTCATCGCCGCGGAGAGGTGTCTGAGCGGTTGAAAGAGCTCGCCTCGAAAGCGAGTGTAGGAGAAATCCTACCGTGGGTTCGAATCCCACCCTCTCCGCCATTTTTTATAATGGCAAGAAAAAAAAGGGGTTAGACGCCGAACGAAAATTTTCTACAAAGATTTTCTACGCAATCTGAGGACTTCGCAAAAAGCCAGTATTAGGCAAAAGCGAGGAAATCAGGTGCCCCAACCAAAGTTCCAGCTTTACAAGCACATCAAAATCAGCGGCAAGTGGCCTTACTGCCGAGCAGCGATCTACTCCAACGGGAAGGTCAAGCCGCACCTTGTTGTGGTCGGCGCGCAGGAAGAGAAACATGAAGAAGGCTCTTACTGCGTCCGCCACAAGAAATCCTGGATCGACGCTGGCGCAGATCCGCTCGAAGCGCAGCGGATGCGCAGAAAGCTCGTTGACCAAACCTAATACACGGCGGTGCAGCCGACAGCTATCACGAAGAGCACGTCGCTGGCGCAGGCGTCCGAAAGATACTTCACCAACCTCGAAGCTCGGGGACTAGACGCCAAAAGCATCCGCGCCTACCGCACTGGCGTCGATCCGTTTGTCCAGACCTGTAAGAAGGCGTGCGTAGAAGATGTAACCAGGCAGGACATGATTGACTTCATGGGCTGGCTCCGTAAGCAGCCGTTGCCCATTCGCAGAAACTCCAATCCTGAACGCACCTACAGCAACAAGGTCGGCTACGTCGCAATATTCTTGAAGGAGTTCGGCGTAAGCAGGCTGCTCAAGAAAAAAGAATATCCCCGCTACCACAAGAAAAAGGTTGTCGCCCACCCGGAAGATGAATTGTCCCTGCTCTACGGGCGCGCCAATGCCGAAGAACGATTTCTTCTGGACTATTTCATCGGCAGCATGGTCCGTGAGCACGAAGGATACGGATTTCGGTACAACGAGCTGACAGGAGTACCACTGACGATCAGAGGTAGCAGCGCAAGACCCGCACTGTCGAAATCAGCCCAAGGCTTGCCGAAGAAATAAACAATCGGCGCCAACGGAGCAACTCCGAATATCTCTTTCCCAACCGCAAGGGAAAAGCAAACCAGCATTTGCTTCGAGACTTGCAGGACCTCGCCAAGAAAGCAGGGGCGAGATTCCACACGGAACTACATAAACTTCGCAAGACGGGAGCCAGCAGGCGTTATCTCGACGGCGTGGGGCTGCCGACGCTCATGCTGGAGCTTGGGCACGAATCCCTTGCGACCACGCAGGATTACCTCGCGGACGTGCGCAGGGAAGACGAAGCAAAGAAGGCTGTGGCGGATGCGGACTTTGTTCCGAAGCCACGCTTGGTGAGTGGCACGGACGGTGACTAGGCTACTGACCTGCCGGTCCCAACCACGAAAAACAGAATTGAGTATTATCTCGACTGAGAGCAAGCTGCACAGTCCTAGATTACAGAGGTTGCGATTACCCAGTCTGAACCACGTGAATTTTTTCCTGAAGTTATTCCGAGTCCAAAAAAGCTCGTGGGGACATTCTTGCTTATTAAGTCCCGATTGGCATCGCACATGAGAAAGGACGCGACCTGACGCTATAGTGCAATAGTCGGGTTGGCGACTGCCTGCTGGATCCTGTCAGGTGCCGCAGTTTTCGCTAGCCAGGGCACTGCCGCTCAAGCTACAATCCCTTGCATCGGATTCCCTAGGAAAAAAAGATGTTCATCCCTCGAACCATCACGTTTGTTGCTGTCGCGTAAATCCGCCGCTTAGGCGGACCGTTCCTCTCCCGTTTCAACCACAATCTTTTGTAGCCGCGCGAGTCGGTTTGCACCGTGCTCTCGCAGAAATGTATAGGTCATTTATGGAAACGCAAGACCTTATAGCCACGCCGCCGATTCCTATCTGGAGTTCGATTCGCGAAGCACTGCGCGGCTCACATCAGGATTTCACAACTGGCAGCCTCAATCGCGCCATTCTGCTGCTGGCCATCCCCATGGTGCTGGAGATGGTGCTGGAATCGCTGTTCGCGGTGGTCGATGTGTTCTGGGTCGGCCGGTTGGGCGCAAACGCGGTCGCCACCGTTGGCCTCACGGAGTCGCTGCTGAGCTTGGTGTTTGCGGTCGGACTGGGGCTGAGCCTCTCGACAACGGCGATGGTTGCGCGGCGCATTGGCGAGAAAGATCCCACCGGCGCAGCGGTGGCCGGCGTGCAAGCCATCGTCATCGGCATCGCGATCTCGCTGCTGGTCGGCGTTCCATGCGTGTTTCTGGCTCCGCGGCTGCTCGGCTTGATGGGCGCTTCGCCTCAGATCATCGCGGTGGGCAGCGGCTATGCGCGCATCGCTTTGGGCGGCAGCGGCGCGATTATGCTGCTGTTTCTCAACAACGCAATTTTCCGCGGGGCGGGCGATGCGGCGATAGCCATGCGCTTGCTGTGGGTGTCGAACATCATCAACCTGGTGCTTGATCCGTGCCTCATTTTCGGCTGGGGGCCATTTCCGAAGCTCGGCGTGACAGGCGCGGCGCTGGCAACGTTCACCGGGCGCAGCATCGGCGTGCTGTATCAGTTTTACCGCTTGTTGCGTGGCACGGAACGCATCCGCATCTTGCGTCAGCAAGTACGCCTGGAGCTAGGCGTGTTGTGGAGGCTGCTGCGCGTGTCGCTGACGGGCATCTTGCAATTTGCCATTGCGCACACCAGTTGGATTGGCCTGGTGCGCATTGTCAGCCTGTTCGGCTCGGCGGCGCTGGCGGGCTACACCATCGCGATTCGCATCATTATCTTCATCATTCTGCCGAGCTGGGGGCTGAGCAATGCGGCCGCCACACTCGTCGGCCAAAACCTCGGCGCAAAACAACCGGAGCGCGCGGAAACCTCGGTGTGGCGCACCGGCTTCTATAACATGCTGTTCCTCGGCGTCATCGGCGTGATTTTCATCTTTTTTGCCGAGCCGGCTGTCCGGCTATTCACAAACGATCCCGAAGTGGTGCCATTGGCGGCTTCCTGTCTGCGCATTCTGAGTTACGGCAACGTTGGCTACGCCTACGCGATGGTCATGCTGCAGGCCTTCAATGGCGCAGGCGACACGGTGACGCCGACGATCGTCTACTTTTTCGGTTTCTGGTTGCTGGAGATTCCTTTGGCGTACGCGCTGGCGATTCCGTGGCACATGCGTTCCAAGGGAGTCTTCCTCTCCATCGTGATTGCCGAAGGAGCGATTGCTGCCGCGAGCGCTGTGTTGTTCAAGCAGGGCCGCTGGAAGCGCCAGCAAATCTAAGCGTTGCGCTCAGGATGTTTGTCAGCGAGCTGACCAGGCGCATCCAACACGGCAAACAATTTACGCGGGGAAGCAGTTCATCGACGGCATAGTTCGACGCTCATCGAATCCGGCCTTGAAGAACACCTACACCTGAAATACAAGAGCGCCGTGTACGAGGACAATGATCGAGGCAGGCGCGAGTTCCTTCTGGACATCTGTATGTTTGCCACAAGCCGAGTACGTGAACCCGGAAAATACTTTCGCAGGTGGCCGTAAACAACACCGTTCTTCACTTAGACTCTCCACGACCCGACCGGACTCGCCTGGGACTGAAGCGAACAACTCTTCAAAACAAGATGAACAAGCATGAACATTAATCGCGTTGAATATTCCGGGTGAGAATCGCATCTTCAAAGCGGCCATGGAGTTCCATTGATTTTGAAGGCCCAGTAATCTTGCCCACATCGCCGCATCCACGGGCACGATCGCCGCAAGACGACCACTGTTTTTTCAAGGGGCTGATTGCACGGTCTCCGGCCAGTTGAGGATCACAGAATAACTTTCCACGGGACTTTTGCGCGGTTCTAACACCAGAAACTTCAGTCCATCGCCGGTAACTGCATACTGATTGATCGTTGGATCCGGCACAAGTGGTGTATCGAACAGCTTGCGTGGAATGCCTATTTTGACAGGCGAACCGCGCTCCACGGTGGCCGACATTACTTTTCCTTGGGGGTCTATGAAGAATAGTTCTCTGCCGTCCCCGCGCCAACGCGGCTGGACGCCACCTGCCTGCGAAACCTGTTTGATACCTTGAAACGACGGAAAGGCGGCGACAAAAACCTCCCACGTACCAGTGCGATTCTCGCCGTAAGCGATTAGCTGCCCATCGGCAGAAAGGTGAAATTCATCTTTCAAGAAGCTTGTTGAATAGAGTGCTTTGGGCTTGATGTTATCTGCGACAGGTATTATCGAAAATGTTTTTGTGTCATGGGTCAGCAGAAAGCGCCCATCCGCGGACCAGTCTTCAACCCAATGCCTATCGTTATCGCCATAAATCGGCTGCGCCTGCTGACTTCCGATTTCAATTTTCTGTACTAGAAACGGCGCATCAGAACCACCGTTAGGAAGAAGGTTGAATGCAACGTAGCGAGAGTCTGGAGACCAAACGGGGTCCGATTGTGCGTGCGGATCGATTGTCAGAGGAGTCGTTGTTTTGCTCTCCAGATCAATAAGCCACAAACTGCCGGTAGCATGCTGGTGAAACGAATTCAGTGCCAAATGTTTCCCGTCGGGAGAAAGCGTGAATTGCTGAAAGTCGATCACCGGTTGAAGGCTGCCTGTCACAGCGCCGTCTCGGGCGTACCAGGTGAATTGATCGAACGAGGATCCTGTTGCAGAGCCGTAGATAAGCACTCCATTTTGCGACGCGGTGAATTCGGATGTGCCCAGATAAGCCGGAGAGGCCGCCACGTTGTGCGCGAGCATCAACGGTTCACCGATTTTTCGCACAGCTTTCCAGTCCATGCGTTGCGCGAAGAGTGTCTGGTCTTGCGCGAACAGCAGGTAATCGGGCACCGCTATGGCACGACTTTGGCTTGCCAACAGCAGCGTTGGAGCTCCGCCATCCAGAGACTGAACATAGATTTTCGCCCCCGGATCGCTACTGGTCAGGCTTGTGCGCGCCAAATAGATAAAGTGCTTTCCGTCAGGCAGGAACTGAACCCACATTTGGCTGACTTGTCCAGGGAGCAACGACGTTACAGGCGTAACACTCCCATCATTGGGCGAGATGCGCAGAATAGAACTGTTCACTGCTCTGGCAAAGAGAATGGTGCCGTCCGGTCCCCAGGCACCTTGGGCAATTTCCGGCACGCTGTAGATCACCTCAGGGACTCCGCCAGACCGTTGAACCTTCTTCAGCTTGGCCTCCGCCCAGAACCCGACGAATTGTGAATCCGGGGACCAGAAAGGCAAAAGCGCGCCCTCAGTCTGCGCAATCCGTTGCGCTTCGGGCGAACTCAATGCTCTGATCCACAAAAAGCTTTTGCCGGAAGCATCCGTGGCCGCAAATGCCAACATCTGGCCATCGGGTGAGAGCGCGATGTGTTCGAAGGGATGCCAGTTACGATGTAGCGTAACCCCTTCGGGTAAACCAAGCGAAAGTCGTAAAGTATTGTTCGACTGGACCTTCGAATGAGACTGCAGCCAAATTATGGCAAACAAGCTGGCGCACACTAGCACCGCACTAATAGCCAGCCACAACGTACGCCGCGATTGCGGAGCAATCCCCTGGGAAGGCACAGGAGTTGTAACCTGATCGGCGACTCTTCCCGATGAGGACCAATGGAACTCGGGCACATACGACCCTGGCTGAAGGTCGATACGGACAACTGGAGTTTGCGCAGCCTCTCTATAATATTGTGCGAGCCTTTTGCGGACTTCGGTTGCTCGCACCCGGACGACCGCGTCGTTTGAGGTATCGTAATCGATCGGCCTATGAAACATTTCTGCGCCGATCATTCGCTCGCTCAGAGAGTCCAGGTCACCCGCCAAAACGTGTTCGACAACCAGTCTGAGAAAGTCTTGGCAACGCTTGCTTGGAGCGAACGCATCGCTCGAAATCACAGAATCGAGCTCGCTCCGAACTAAGTTAGCTTGTTCGTCGCTGAGCTTATGGGCCGTTACAGAATGCTGTCCCGTTGCCATCGGCGCTATAGTAGCGCTTAACGTGGCTTAACGGGTAGTGGGTGACATGCCGTAAACCGGTGACAGACAAAAGGTTGTTCGCTTAACGGTCTCTTTAACGGTTCCTCGGACCAGCAAACCTGTCAAATCTAACCTGCTTGAACTGTTTCGAACATTCCCAGTGAAGCACACTTTGTTTATTGTTGCCCCATTCCCGGTGGACTCAGAAACACTCAGGCACCCGGACAAGGGTTGGGGGGATTATGGGACTCGCTACTGTTGGCTTCGCACGCGGCTTGCAAGAAACAAACTTTGCAGAAGTGGGCGACCTGGAAAATGAACGCCTTTACCTGGAATCGGAGATACTCCCAGAATACAGCTTCGAGGACATCGTCGGTAAAAGTGCCGCCCTTCGCAAGGTGCTGGAGCAGGTTGCGATTGTGGCTCCCACCGGTTCAACCGCGCTGTTGCACGGTGAAACCGGCGTTGGAAAAGAACTAGTTGCCCGGGCGATTCATAATCTCAGCCCCCGTCGCCAGCGCACTTTCGTTCGACTCAACTGTGCGGCAATGCCTTCCGGGCTGGTGGAAAGCGAATTATTTGGACATGAAAAGGGCGCTTTCACGGGCGCGCTCATGCAGAAACAAGGCCGGTTCGAGTTGGCGGATCACGGCACTCTTTTTCTAGATGAAATTGGCGATATCAATCTCGAGCTGCAACCAAAGCTGTTGCGGGCTTTGCAAGAACGAGAATTCGAACGTTTGGGAAGTACGAAAACGATTCGGGTAGACGTTCGCCTGATTGCCGCGACGCACCGCGATCTGCAGAGCATGATCCGCAACAACCAGTTCCGTGAAGACCTCTTTTACCGACTGAATGTTTTTCCGATAGAGATTCCTCCGCTTCGCGAAAGGCGCGAAGACATCCCACTGCTGGTGCATCATTTTGTTTTGCGCCACTCGCGCCAGATGCAAAAGCGCGTTAAGTTTGTGCCGAAGCAGGCCATGGAGGCGTTGGTGAACGCTGAGTGGCCAGGCAATATTCGCGAGCTGGAAAACTTTATCGAGCGTTGCGTGATTTTCACGCAAGGGGACGAGCTGAATGTCCCATGCGCAGAGCTGCGGCGCTCCGCCGCCCCTGCCGCATCGACATTCGAACAAGCTGAGCGTCAGGTAATTATCGCTGCGCTGAAGATCGCGTCGGGCAGGATAGCCGGCAGGGGCGGGGCCGCAGAGCGTCTTGGCCTGAGGCGAACAACACTCCAAAACAAGATGTACAAGTTAAACATCAGCCGAGCTTGCTATGCCGAGTAAGCTATCCAAGTGACGATCCGCGGCTCTAGGAAACTATTCTGAAGCTTTTGAGCCCTGCACTGAAACCGGCCAGTACGCCTCGTGCCCGCATGGTGGCATTGCCCGCTTGTTCTGCACTGATCACCCCGGCACCCCTTCAATACTCGTTGTAGCTTCAATAACTTACGCCCCGCGTCCCTGGTATAACACTTGCAATATTTCGCACCGGTAGACACTCCAGCCGAGGACTTATGGCTGCCTAAACACTCCAAGGAGGCGCGATGCTACGCGCCCAGATACACGATTCCTCAAACATTTTCCGCATCAAGCTTGCGGGCCGATTCACCGGTAATGACGCCGAGTAACACTCGCACGCTTATAACCCGCTACCGCGAGGGATTAACAATGGTCGTAGATCTAACTGATGTCACCTTCATCGGTTCCGTGGGAGAAGAGGTCCTATCGTTTTTTGGCCGGTTTGGCGCAGAGTCCGCTGCTTCAACTTCCTACACACTCGACGTATGCGAACGCCTGGATCTGCGCCTTGCTCGAGATGGCGCATCTGATACGAGCACGCCGGGAATTTCCGGAAGAAACGGCCGGACACACTCACCTCAATCCTAAAACGAGAAAGTTTGAAAACGCCGGCAAGTACAACACTGCGAGAGTCAGGATGTGAGTTCGCACGGCTGTTAGTCGGTCCCGCAGTTTAATGCCGCCGCAGCCTGTCATCAGCTTCGCCCTGACAAAGAAAATTCCGGATTGCCCGGATGCGGGCAGTGGATGTCTCCCCTACAGCACTCGTGCCTCTCGTGTGAATGATCTCAACAACTTGTGTGTGCATTCTTTTGGCACGCGCGTTGCACTATCAACTGGCGAAACCGCAACGCTCGATGTTGCTCAGGAGGATTTATGTCATTGATTCTCGTATTTGTTCGCAAGTGGGTCGGGTGGTATCGCCTGCTCCGGTACCGCAAGGCGTTCAGCTTCGCGGACTCCATTCGGTTCGGCCTGTGGCTAGCGCGTGGCTGATGAGGAAAGGATCGCGTGATGAACATAGCCCTTTCTTCGGATGATGTAGCAACCACGCAGCAGATATTTGCTGGCACCGTTTCGTTTAGTGACCCAGCCATCGACCAGGCACTTGTGGCAACTGCCAAGATGGGAGATCAGCAGGCATTTGAAACCCTTGTGGAACGGCATCGGACAAGAATTTTTGCAATTGCACTCCGGTACACTCGGGTTCGCGAAGACGCTGAAGATGTTGTCCAGCAGACTTTCCAAAAAACCTTCGTTCACTTGAGCAGCTTCGCAGAGAAATCCTCGTTCTCAACATGGCTAACGCGTATTGCAATTAATGAAGCCCTTATGTATTTGCGCAGGGCTCGTGCACTACGCGAGGTATTTATCGGCGATGTAAGTGGAGATGAAGAAAAAGCACCGCACTTAGATGTCGTCGATCCGAGTCCGGACCCCGAAGCGAATTACTTGAAGCGCGAAGAGGGCGAAGTATTATCCGCAGCTATTGACAACTTGACACGACAACTGCGGATCGCGATCAAACTGCGGGAACTCGGTGAGCTATCCATCCAAGAGACGGCTCGACACATGCGTATCTCGGTCGGCGCTGTTAAAGCCCATGTCTTTCGCGGCAAAAGGAAACTACGCAACACACTGCGGCGTCCTTAAAATGACTGCACGAAGCGCCTCAACCGTGGCGCGCCCGGCAAACAGAACTGTCCGGAAGTTAGTCCATGAAAAGATTTCCATCACAACGGAGTAGACAAACATCATATGAGAGGAATGCTAAGGTAATCGACTGAAACGAAAAGCTCAACAAGGGAGCGCAAAAACTCCTGAAGGACTTCCCGCCGGGGGCGCGGGAAATAAATCCTCCGGCTCTTAGGGAAGACTGAACTTGATCCAAAAATTCGGCGCGCACCCAACGGCGGGCACGTTATTGGAATCATCGATGAACCTATTCATGATTCACGCACTCAAGATTGCAGCATGCAGGGCTGCTTTCTCGGCGAGTTCAATCCGACACCGCAACTGTCCCGGCTTTGACTTCCGGCGCTCTGCGATTAACAGCAACCTCTTTATTGAAATTTAAAATCCGTCGGGGCGGTACCGGCGACAAGCCGCGCTCCACGACTGAGCCTCAAGTCCTGGAATGCCCATTGGATGAAAACCGAAAGCCGATTCTGGAAGGTGACGAGATTCATCACGTGGATACAGGCCCACAGGATCCAGGCGAGCAGACCTGAGAGATGAACCCCGGAGGCATTAGCCACTGCCGCCCTGCGTCCGATCACCGCTAGCGAGCCCTTATCGGAGTACTGAAAGGGAGCGAGTTTCGGCTGACTTTCAACTTTTCGCGAGATTGCCTTGGCCGCATACTGCCCTCCCTGCACGGCCACCTGGGTCAACCCCGGCAACGGGTTTCCCTGGGCGTCGACAGAGCAGGCAAGATCCCCGATGACATAGATATCAGCGTAGTTCGGAATCGTCAGGTCAGGTTTCACCTTGAGTCTTCCTTGTTTGTCAGTGTCAGCATTCGTCCGGCGAGCGAGAATTTGTCCAAACGGAGAGGCCGAATTGCCACCCGCCCAGATCACTGTTCTGGCTGTTAGGTGATCCAGGTTTTCTCCGCTTTCCATCGTTACTCCGTCCTGATTTATGTCCCTGACCATGGCGCCGCACTTTAAAGTCACGCCGAGCCTGCTAAGAGACCGGGTCGCCTTCTCCGCGAGGTCTTCTGGAAACGACATGAGCACTCTGGGTGCTCCGTCAATCAAGATGATCTGGCTTTCTTCCGGACGAATGGAACGAAAATCATTCTTGAGCGTCTGTCGCGCGATCTCGGCAATCGCTCCAGCGAGTTCGACACCGGTCGGCCCAGCCCCAACAATGACAAACGTTAGCCACGCTCGGCGCTGGACTGGATCCGCGATTCGCTCTGCAGCCTCGAATGCGTACAGAATTTTATCGCGGACGAGTGTGGCTTCTTCGACGCTCTTCAAACCAGGCGCCCATTGTTGCCAGTCGTCATTCCCGCGGTACGAAGGTTGCGAGCCGGTTGCGACAATCAGCATGTCGTAAGCGAGCACTGTGCCATCGGCTAGAAACACATGCTTTGCGCCAGGGTCAATATCTTCCACTGAACCCAGGAGGGCACGGATGTTCCTTTGCTTACTTAGCACGCTTCTTAGCGGTGCTGATATCTGTCCGGGCGCCAACGAACCGGTGGCAACTTGATTTAGAAGAGGCTGATAAAGATGGTAATTTCGCCGATCGATTAAGGTTACCTCAAACAAGTCTGACTTCAGCGCTCGGGCGGCACCAAGCCCGCCAAAACCGGCCCCAACTATGATCACCCGCCACGAACTTTTCAAAGATGTTTCTCGTTTCATACTTGTTTACACTCCCGTTGATATCCTCAAAAAATCAAAGCTTGATTCCGAACAGGGCCCGACAAGCACTCGCCGACAAAACCGTCAATCAGTGGCAATCGCATTCCCCTTGCGATCGAGCCCCCGGCACGAGCCGGCCACAAAAATGTAGGTGAGCTCGGCTCGCCAGTTTGCCGCCCGCTGCGGTCGGCGTCATCAGTGACTGTCATTCGACCGCAGCATGGTCATGCTCGCTCGAGTTCGCGATGGTCGACTCATGATGGGCACCATGTGGACCGCCCATGGCCTGTTCGTGGAGAGCCTTGTATCTGCGCTCTCTGGCGGCGGTCTCTTCGGGCGTCAGGTGCTGCGGCTGGGGTGGCTTTTCATAGCTGTCATATTCGTACCCGAGCTGCGCAGTGCGGTCGCCTGCGCTGACAGGGAGATCTACGCGCTTGCCGCTCCTGTCCCCATACGCGAACGTGCGATTGAGATATTTGGGATCGGTCGGATTCGTGTGGTCGAGCCGATTCCAGCTTTCCCAGATGCGGTCGATATTGGCGTGATGGAGATAGAACATTGGGTCGCCGCCGACGGTTGCGAAGTCGGCCATGTCGCCCCCAAGTGCAAGATGGGTCAAGAAATGAGGGTTGAGGTCGAGTCGCGGATTGAACCCAATGTTGCCAGTCGGCGAGTCGATGTAAACCGACTCGTTAAGAGCGTCCAGGTTGATCCAGTCCTTATAAAGCACGTCGATCCGTTCGCCCCCATTGACCCAGGGCCAGCGCGTGCCGTTATAGAGCGTGCTGCCGGGATCGCGGAACATGGCAGGCACGACCAAATCAGCGACGTTTCCGGTGACTGGGTTCCAGTAAGGGAGAGTGAAATCCTCATCGTGCAGCACCTCGCGGATGACTCCTTCGAATTCATATAGCATGAGCCGATGCCAGGGCAGGAAGTACCACTGTTGATATTGCTCAGGATTCGACGGGTTGTAGGGGTGGGCTTGGCACCCGTCCCATACGGCTTCGGCATCGGCTTGATACTCTTTCGGGAGTGCGGCGACGACCTCTGTTTTCTTTTTCCTCGAGTAGTCCCATAGGAAAGCCGGGGGACCTTTGATCCAATGGGTATTCCACCACCAGGTCCACGAATGAGTATCGTAGTCGGGCAAAGTCCTCATGATCTCGATCGCTTTCGCGTATTTCGCGAGCATCAACTGACCTTCGGGACTGTTCACGTTGTAACGTATGTACGGCTTCTTCCCTCCGGAAGAAGCCGTGCCCATGCTGGTCGTGCCCTTGGAAGAAAGCGCGCTCGCGTTCTTCAAAGTAGCGGGAGAAGAAGTTGCGCTTGCGTTCTTCAAAACAGCTGAAGGAGAAGCCTCGCTCACAGCCTTTGCACCCGTGGAAGGCGACGCTCCGTCCTTCTTCGCACCCGTCGCAGGAGTTGGAAAGAAGAAGTTCAACTCCAGGACGTCATGCTGTCCCGTGTGGACTTCGAGTCGCGGATCGAGGAACGTCAACGCTCCTGCGGATTGGATCATGCCGCTGACGAGATGAAATTCGTTCCCAATCACCGCACCCGCGATGCCATGCCGCGGCATCGGCATTGGTGGCAGCGAGATCCAGGAGTTCGTGGCCGGCTCGTACGCCTCCACGGCTCGGAACGCGCCGACGAGCTCTTTTGTAGTCACCTCGCCACCCGCTACGTAGATCCTGCGGCCATCTGTGCCCCAGGCGCCGCCGCTTCGAGGCGTCGGCATCCGTTCTTTCGGAGCACTCCACATGTCACTTACGGGGCTGTACTCCTCCACCACATCCGTGTTGGTAGCGGACAGGATGAAGGCATGACCTGTGCGGCCACCAATTACGTAGATTTTGCCGTTAACGGGCGCGGCGTACGCATGATTCCGTGCCACCGACATTGGCCTGCGGCTCTCCCACTTGTTCGTGGCGGGGTCAAAAACCTCGTTGGTGGTGAGAACCAAAGATGGTCCGAAGAACGTGAAGTAAGGGTCCTTGGAGCCTGCCACCGTGGTTGCGCCGCCGATCACATAGATTTTGCCGTCGACTTCAACCGCTACCGCCGCCCCACGTTTCGTCGGTAACGGAGCCAGCGACTTCCAGGAATCGACCGCGGGATCGTACTCCCACACGTCGGCGATGGGTTCCCACGCGCCGCCAGTGGGTATCTGAGTGTCCTTTGGAGGCACGAAGCCGCCGATCACGTAAAGCTTGCCATTCGCAGCGGCTATGGCCGCATGGTGGGCCGCCCGCGGCATTCCTTTTTTCGGGGTCCATTTGTCGGTAGCCGGGTCGTATTCGTAGTTGATTCCCGCCGCCTTGCCTTCGTCCCAGCCCCCAATCACGTACATTTTGCCGTTGAGCGGAGCACCGTAAAGCTCTTCATCCGGGTCCGGAAACGGTGCGGCTTTCTTCCAGGGGTTTATTGGCATCTGAGCCAACGCGGCCGTGGAGAAAACCAGGCTAGCGATTAAGACAAGCATTGCAGTTGCTCGGTGTAGCAGTTTTGACATGTAAGTCTCCTTTTGAGTGTTGAATACAAATCCAGTTCTTATCTCGACGGCATTCTGAAGATCAGGCCAAACATTAAGTAACGGAGGTCTTTGATTCCGTTTGTGCTTTCCCACATGTAGGAAGGCTGAAACGACACATGCTTCTCGATCGGCACGGTGATACCGGTCCACACCCTATTTTTGGACCACCCGCTTCCCTGGTCGTAAAAGGCTTCGTAGGACGCGAAAGGTTTCCAGATGTGGTCCCCGACCACAAGGGGGTACGCGACCCCGATCCGATTGCGATAGCGGTTGATCTCTTTTGCTGGAAGAGACGTTCCGGCATACATGTACGTTGGAAGAAACCTTCTGACGTACATGTTGCGCTCGGAGACTTCAAACTTGTGGACCGAGAACATAACCGTCCCGTCGATCCGAAATTGGTGCTCCTCGACAGTGCGAGTAAATCCTCGCGAACGATTCGCGAGTTCATTAAGCCCGTCTGCAGGAACCGAGTAATACAGATAGCTGGGAGTGATCGAGAGAAACTTTGTCGCGCGAAAAGTGGCGTCAAACTGCGCTGACGGTGCTTTCAATTCGCCGATGTAAAAGCCGTAGAATTTAAGATCGATCCGCTGTTGCACAGGAGCAATCAACTCTGCCCAGCCTGTGGGCGCAACTACCGAGCCACTTCCACGTCCACTAGGTACGTCTACTTCTTGGGCAAAGCACGGCCCGCCAAACGAAAGCAAACAAATCACCAGACTTGGTACATGACGCAGCGCGAATCTTGTTAACCTTTGCATGTCATCTCCACCAACATGGCCATCGAGGTCATGATGTGAACATTCTTCACGACCGGATGCCTCTGTCACATCCAGCGCCGACGCCCATCAGAGGTGCATGGGATCTTCCAAAACTCCGCCGTAGCTAAGTGCCGCGTTTTCTGGCCATTTATGCAATGCGAAAGACTTCCGAACGACCATCTGCCCGAATGGGGGCAGCAAAAGCCGGGCAGTGAGTGCGTCTTGTTGATTGAGGCGAGCGACTTTTAGGCTGGCGCACGATGATCCAACCGAATTTAGGAAACGTGCGCCGGGCAAGATTGCGCAGCGATACGTGTGTTGCGGAAACTCCGATGGCGAAACCGTTCGAAATCCTTGCTAACTGCGGGTCGGCTACGCTTTACGTCTTGATGGAAGTTGCTAGGAGCGTAGGTACAGCCTTACGAGCCGCGATCGCAACCACAATTGTGGTTGATCACGGTTCCGATTGTGATGCAGGAGGGATTCGATGGAATGAATGCAAGACATTGCTGCGACTTAATGGGATGACGTGTTTCGTCGCATCCAAGACTGCGACCGCTTGTTGTTAATCTGTTCTCGAGCCTCGCTCAACCGGAAAGGCGTGCTTAATGAAATTCAAGAAACACTTGTACGCGAATCGCGAGACGAGGGTACTGCTTACTTCAGGTGACGGGAAATACATATACATCAGGCCTGTTTGGGACGGCGATAAGCTGAAACCGTTGGTGGGGATCATTGCTGGAAAAGAAGTCCATCGTCCAGAAGGCCGCTATTATCTTCGCTACACCGAACTGGGCAAGAATCATCTGGAGCCGGTCGGAAGCGATCCAGCCGACGTGCTCATTTTCCTGAAAGTGCGCCAGGCGAAGTTGGCAGTTTTTGAGGCCGCTGAAGCCACCGGGTTGAAGGTTGTTCCCGTCGACGAAAATTCCAGCCGCATCACGATTCAAGCCTCCATCAACGCATATCTGGCGCAGCTGGAACGCGATGAACGTCCAGAGAAATCCGTGAGCAGCAAACGGTTTGAGCTGGGCGAGTTCGCTAGATTCTGCCCGCGACGCTTCATGGATGAACTAACCCGCGACGATATGGTGGATTATCGAAAGCACTTGAAGAAGCACGGCAACGTGAAGACCAAGGGGGCGCTGCACGACACCTCCGTCTACAACCGTTTGATCAGTATCGCGACCTGGCTCAAACAGAATCCTCTGTTCCCGATGCGGCCACTGCTGAAGTATCCCGACGATTACACCGAGAAAGTGGACGGTATTCCTGAACCGTATGAACCGGAAGAAATAGCGCGACTCCGGAAGG
>Ga0210409_10002947_pt1 | contig 19618 bp, 22 predicted proteins | sample IncBWH17MmetaG_FD_161649 | JGI IMG/M metagenome (GOLD analysis project Ga0210409, IMG submission 161649) | Forest soil microbial communities from Barre Woods Harvard Forest LTER site, Petersham, Massachusetts, United States - Inc-BW-H-17-M | ecosystem: Environmental > Terrestrial > Soil >... | reverse complement strand
GAGCAGCGATGGTAATGAAGCGATGTACGGGGATCAGCGGCTGCAGGTAGTCGTCCACAAAAGCCTGGTAGCGGCGAACGTTGCCCGCAATTCCGAGGTAGTGGAAAGGCATGAAGATGCAGTATGTTCCGACGAACGTAAGCCAGAAGTGAACCTTGCCCAAAGTCTCGTTCATCATGCGGCCGAACATTTTCGGGAACCAGAAGTAAGTTCCGCCGAAAATCCCGAAAATGGCTGCAACCGCCATCACCAGGTGGAAGTGTCCGACGACGAAGTAGGTCGCGTGGAGCATGATGTCGATCGAGGGCTGCGCCAGGAAGAAGCCGCTCACCCCGCCGCTGATAAACATCGAAACAAAGCCCAGAGCGAACAGGGAAGCGGTGTTAATGCGCAATTTCGATCCGTAAATGCTGCCCATCCAGATGAGGACGATAATCGTGGACGGGATCGTGATAATCAAGGTCGGGAAAGAGAATGCCAGCGACGACACCGGGTTCATGCCGCTGACAAACATGTGATGTCCATAGACCATGTAGCTGAGGACGGCGAGCGCTCCCATGGAGTAGACGAGGACCCTGTGACTCAGCATGGGTCGCCGCATGTTAGTGACCAGAATATGAGACACAATCCCCATGCCGGGGACAATCGCGATGTAGACCTCCGGGTGCCCGAAGAACCAGAACAGGTGCTGCCAGAGTAGAGTCGATCCGCCTGAGTGCGGCTGCAACTGATCGTTGAGTACCAAGCCAGAGGGGACAAAGAAGCTGGTTCCCGCGACGTGATCGAGAATCAGCAGGATGGTCGCGGGCATCAGCACGGCGAAAGCAGTGAGGCCCATCACCGACGTGATGAACCAGGCCCAGGCGCTGAGCGGCAAGCGCCACATGCTCATGCCCTTGGTCCGCATATCGAGCGTCGTGGTAATGAAGTTCAGCGAACCCAGCAACTGGCCAATGCAGAAAATACAGATGGCTGCCGCCCAAAGAACCACACCCGTGCCTTGGCCAGGGCCAGAAGCTGATCCGATAGCACTAAGCGGTGCATACTGCGTCCAGCCGCCAAGGGTGGGCCCGTCGCTCACGAAGAACGATGACATCAGAACCAGGAATCCGACGAAGGTGACCCAGAACGACATCATGTTGAAGTGCGGAAACGGCATGTCCTCCGCGCCTACCTGGATCGGCAAGAAATAGTTGCCGAAGGCAGCGAAGGGCGCCGTGGTCAGAACGAAGAAGACCATGATCGTGGCGTGCATGGTCATGAGTTGCAGGTAATACTCCGGCGTCATTACATTACCGGGCGCTCCGTTCGCGGAAAGCAAATGCAGACCAGGGATGGGATAGTTCGTCCAGGCTAAGTGAATGCGCATCAACCAGGAAAGCACCATTCCAACCAGTACCGCCACCAGGGCCAAGCCGTAATACTGCTTGCCGATGACTTTGTGGTCGAGACTGAACACGTGCTGACGGATGAAGCTAGTCGGCGCATGGTGTTCCGCCGCGTGTGCAGACATGTCGTGCATATGCTCCACCTCGAAAGAAATGTCCCATCCCCCTGAACGCGACGGGATCTATTGCAATGCCGCTTGTTTCTTAAGCCAACTATCGTAGTCTTCCTGAGACATCACCTCAAGATATGCCTTCATGTTGTAGTGACCCAGGCCACAAAGCTGAGTGCAGACAATTTCGTACTTTCCAATCTGGGTAGCGGTGAAATGGAGCGAAAGATCTAATCCAGGGACAAAATCCTGCTGGACGCGCAAGGCCGGAACGTAGAACGAGTGCCCGACGTCCTTCGAATGCATAAGCAGATGAATCTCCCGATTGACCGGAATCGCCATTTCCGCTGTCACAATGTCATCTTTGGAATCCTGATCATGGGCGGTATCCAGTCCAAAGAAATTCGCGTTGGCCTCGCTGATGAGGTCGGGATGAAGTGGACCGAACGTTCCATCCGGGCCGGGATAACGAAAGTAAAACGCGAACTGTCCTGCTTGCACCTGAACCGGCGTCGCGTTTGCTGCCGGAGCAGTGAGGTAGACATCGGCCCACGCCTTGACCCCGAACACGCCCAGAGCCAAAACTTCAGTTCCGACCAGTAGAAATGCGGCCCAAACCACGGTCTTCGCACCGCCGGGGAAGGTTTTGATCTTGTCACCGGGACGCGTGTTGGAGAATTTCCAGATGAACAAAGCCAACAGAATCTGGGAGGCCAGGAACGAGATCCCCGCCTCAGCCATCGTCTCCGACATCTGCTCGTCAATTCGACCACCATGAGTTGAGATGTCGGCCGGTGGGTCCCAAGTGTGACGGAGGATCGGAATCGCGGAAAGAATTGCAATCGCGATAATAGTCACTGCGAAAATTTTCGCCATATCGCCTCGCCTCTGGCCGGCTGTCCACCCGACCGCATCGGCTGCTTCAAGGCAGCCGTTCCTGCATCCGGCGGCTGTCCTTGCTTGAAGCGGCACGCCATCTTAACTGACACCAACTCCAACTGAACCCTTCATGAATAACTGTTCATTTTGCTTTAAAGGAGAAATTGGCCGTCGCGGGTTTGCCCGCTGCGACTGTCACCTTCGCTGTCTGAGTCCCCAGATCCTCTTGCCAAGCTGTCACCGTGTAGCTGCCCGCGGCGACGCCGTGGATCGTGAAATTGCCATCTTTATCGGTAGTTGCGTACGGGCCTTTGACCACAACGTGGTAGCCGTGCATCCAGGGATGAATATTGCATTTCACCGAAATCATTTCCGGTGCTTTCCAACTGGCTTCGATGGGCGGTGCTCCGGGTGGCTGAGACTTGTTCCACGGGATATTGCCGGTCATCGCATTGGGCAATGGGTGGATATTGTGGGTCGTCTGATCGCTGGTCGTGACCTTGAATTTCTGGTCGACATTCATCGCGATGACGTGCGGGATATATTGGCAACCCTTCTGGTCAAAAACCGGCTCGCTTGAAGACGAGCTAGCTTCGTTGCCGGTCAGACCTTCCGAGATATAGAGAACGACGTTGGCCAAGCCACCGTTTGCTCCAACCACGACGTTCTCCAACGCAATCGGGCTGTTCTCGTGTTGCTTCACGCAGTAAGGGTCCTTCGACATGTCGATGCCCCTCATGTGCGGCGCAGTGCCGTCGAGCTTTACGGTCCCGGCGATTGAGCCTTCCGCAGCAGCGCTGACATTTTGGTCGAGGCTTAGCGCCCCAAAGCCGATAAGTACTAGCCCCGATAGTATTGCTGCGAACTTCGAATAGCGTTGCTTTTTCATGGACGCTCTCCTGTGAACAAGACCTCGCTCGATCTAAGATTATTTTATTGTGGACTAACCGGTTTTAATCCCAACTGCCTGGCGATCTGCTTTTCCTTGGCGTTGTACGCGTTGTGGGGCTGCAGCGTGCGCAGGTAGAACACCAAGTCCCACGCTTCGTCCGGCTTAATGTTATCGGAGAATGAAGGCATCGGCGTGCCATCCAGCCCGGTCATAAAGATTTTGTAGATATCGCGGTCCGTGCTGCCGCACTTGGGTCGTGATCCATCGGTGAAATTGTAGGCCCAAATAGGCCGCCCAAGATCATCGGTGAGGGTCGAGGCCGAGGGACCGTTAGCCATTCCCTGGACACCGTGGCACTTCCAACATTGCACTCTTCCGAAGACCTCTTGTCCCGCTTTAACTCGCTCCGGCGTTACTTCCGGCTCGGGGGGAATCTGAATGGGCGTCCCCGGTTTTTCGGTCTGCCAACGCGGAGAGAAGTGCTTGATCCATGCCACGAGATTCGCGCGCTCATCTTTGGTGAAGGTGTTCCAAATAGGCATGCTCGAGCGGTCTAACCCACGGGCAATCGTGTCGTAGAGGTCTTCATCGGTGGGCAAGGTACCAGTTGGTGTGGAGCGGCACTTGAATATCCCCAACTGAAAATCGCGCGGCTTGGGGTACATCGGAGGTTCAAGCCACTGCGCAACCTCGCCGTTGCCGTCACCGAACTCCCCGTGGCAGCCAACGCAGTATCGGCGATAAACTGGGGCTGCGGCCTTGGCATTCCCGGTGATATTGCCGACGTGGCTGGTCGCTGCTGGTGAATTCAGCCACGCCTGCAGCTGAACCGTCGAGAGTTGCGCCCTAACCGGCAGGGAAAGCGCAAGAACAGCAGCCGCGCTCATCAACAACGAACATTGAAGGAATGGTTTTCTACGCATTGCTGTCCCTTTCTAGAAATCGAAGTCAAAGCCGATCAACAATTCACTCGAGTTCACGTTCTCGCCGGGCTGCGGGCCGGTCCCGTCCTGGTGCAGGAAGTTGTATTCGTTGTGCCAGGCGAAGCCCGCTCGGCTCGTCATGAAGGGATTGTAGCGATAGCCGATCGTGTAGGTGGTGATATTTCCCAGGTTCGACGCAGTCCCCACCGTGGCTTGTTGTGACATTCGTTCCAACTCAAACCGCCCGATAAAGATTAGCTGCGGACTGTATACGTAGTGAGCTTCGAAGGTTGCGCCGTTCCAGCTGGGCGCACGCGCGGTCGCCGGAAGAACCGTTCCCGGTGTATTGTTCGGCAGGGGATTACCCGGAGCTCCGTTGCTTGGGTTCACCGCGTTGCCGTAGCCTTGTCCAAACCAGGCATTGTCCGCGCCGTGCTGCGTAACCACCTGAAGATCAAAGTGGGGACCGAAGTAGAATTGGCCGACGAAGCCCACACGATTGAATCCCTTGTTGCCGATTCCTGATCCAGGAATGGGCACCCCGGCAGAAGTCCGATACATCGTTGCTGCCAGGCCCGTCATATCGTAGAACCCGATACGCTCTACTCCCCATTTGCCCGCGTCAAAAGCCTGGCTCGCGGTAAAGAATCCCGAGTACGAGTTGGACCCGGTGACAAGTCCAGTGTTCCCATTACTCGAACTGATGAGGGCCGCGGAAACCCTGGTCCGGTCATCCGCCGAGTGTCCCATGTACTCGAGGCCGAGCTGGTTGGACCCGATCTGCCCGTAGATATTCGCGTCACCCTGCGGGATGAAGTGGTACGTCTGATAGATTCCGCCGTTTGCGGTCAGCGTTAAAATGCGCTTTTCAGAAAGCAGGTTGTCGAGCTCGAACTTGCCCAGCTTCACGTTGAGCCAGGAGCTTCCGAACAGATTGTCCAAACGGCCCATGACTGTCTCAAAGTGAAAAGTTGCCGTACTGTCGGAGGAAGGCAGCACGTAAAACGAGAAGTTTTTTTCCAGTGTGCCGCCAGTATGGAAGTCGAGGCCGCTCAGATCGAAGCCTGACTTTTCGATCCTCGACTCGGCGTTGTCCATGCCGGTTCCTTGGTCGACTGCCACCCTGCCCGTGCTCACCCGGTGCCAGATCGGCGTGATACGGAAGGTGACCGGCCAGTAGGAGGGATTCTGCCAGATCGGGGCATCCCGATCGTTCATCAGCTGATAGCCGTTGTCTTTGAACTTTTGTCCAAAGTAATTCAGCATCGGCCAGGATTCGTGGCACGCCGAACAACGTAGGCCATACTTGCGGGCGAACGCGGGCAACGCATGAGCATCCTGGAAGCAGCCAAAGACAAGAATCAGCAGTAGCCAGCTACCCGCAAGACTTCTCCGGAACGAAATCATCTAGTCCTCCTAAGGGCAAATCACAAAGGCAAAACTACCGGCGAATCACTCGAACACGCTGAGTATCCTCTCGAATCTAACAATCACGTTGTCGGTTAAAGGTCGCGCGGAAAACGGTTTTGTTGGTCTGGTGACACGAAGAGGAAAGAATCCGCAATGCGGCAAAGACAAGCACAGCAGGTGCGGTCATCTCGTCCCCCTGACAATACGTACAAGTCAAGACAGCGAAAACTACCTGTGAAGTGCGCGTGGACGCACTAATTATCACGTTCGTTAGAGCAGTGTCAAGAAAAAATAAGAAAATCTAATCTTGGGAATCAGGAAAACCGATCAGGCGACTGAGGAAACCGCAGGGTTGGCGATCAGAATCCTGGCGACCGTGGCCGCCATTTTTTTCGCTCCCGGGAATTCATGCCCGAGCAGCACAGGCCGCACAAAGCCGAACACGAGGCCGAGCATTCCGACTGCCTGCGCCAGGGCCTCCACGGAGTCTTGCGTTAGGGTGACACAAGACTCGTAACTCTTTAGGCGCTCCGAGATCGCTTTGGCCCGCGCTGAAATAAGTGTCCTATTCATGACATTTCCCACCGAAGGATCAACAATCGCGCGAGGGATGAATACACGGAGGAAATCACGGTTCTCCCACATGCGCTCGACTTCCCGATCGACCAGTTGCAGAAATTCATCCGCGAGGGTGGAAGCCGGCCGCAGTTGCCCGCCGAAGTCCAACCCTTCTTTTGAAATACGATGTTCGATCATGGCCGCGAGCAGGCCAGCCTTGCCTTTGAAGTAACGGTGGATTAAGCCTTCCGCACAGCCGGCCGAGGCGGCAATTTCGCGGGTGGTCGTTACTTCATAACCTTTGGATGCGAACAGTCCCAGGGCAGCCCGAATGAGCGCCTGTTTCTTAGCGGCACGATCCCGCGTCCGTTTCGGACGGGTTCCGTTCCCGCTTCCAGCTAGACCGAGCTTAAGCCGCCCCTTCGCTTGCCCCTTGCGCCTTGTTATTCTGTCCATACCTCGTGAGCCTCAAACCAACGCATTGCCAGCGACGGTACCATTGCTTCCAAAATCGAATGTGATAAGTTCGTCTATATTTTGTAAAAAGATTGTAAAGAATTTGTCACGCGGCCGACTTTGGAGGTCACGACATTCGAAAAGTTGACAGTCCACCGCAGTCAAGAGTATGAGAGCTAGAAATTAGTGACTGCGCTAGTCGACCGCCGAAAGATTTGAGAGACACGGGCCAGCAGTTGGAGTGCATGCGGAAAATTGATAAAAGACCAGGAATTTCCAGTTCCATACACGCCACGGGGCATCTACTCGCTCGAAGCCGGCGTGCGATGCTCGGCCTCAGGGTGGCTCTGCTCTCGGTTTTCTGTCTAACCTTTGCCGTTGCCCCGGTTCATAGTCGTGAACATAAGAAGCACGAAGATTTTGGCATGGGCCTTTCCACGGAGGTTGCAGCGCCAGAGCGCGAGGTGATAGAGGCGGTCGAGGCCATTGTCGACAACGGAATCATCCAGGGCAGCTTCGAGTACAACAAGGACAAGTACATCGATAAGGCGAATGCGGCCACCTCCTCGTCGTTGTTTCCAGAATGGACAGAACCGGGCACGGTTTTTTACAAGGTGCGTACCAAGGTTTTGGCGCCCGCCAATTTCAAGGAAACCAGGGACGAGGGCACGCTGGCGGTGCGCTATGTGGTGCAGAGTAAAGACGCGGGCAAAACTATTTTGCGCATCGACGCGGTCTTTGTCGAAGATTTTCGCCGCACCTCTCATCCCTCGGATGGCAGCGTGGAAAGCGCCGAGTTCAGAGACATCCAGGACCACGTTGATGCGCTCGAATTGCAGAAGACCCAAGCTCAGCAGGGCGAAAAACATCGGCAGGAAGAACTAGCCAGGCAGGCGCTCGAACGCAAGAGTGAAGAGAATGAAACTCTCGCCCTTGCCGCCGCTCAAACCTCCGTACAAAGCTTGGAACAGCATGTCCAGGATCTCCGGCGCCAGGCAGAACGCGTAATTAAAGCCCCGGGTGGCCAACTCAAATCCGCTCCCTTCCACACTGCGTCGATTTTGAAGCCCCTCGATGCCGGCACTGAAGTTGTGATTGTGGTGTCCACTCCGTACTGGTTCGGCGTGGAAACCGAGGACGGGCAGCACGGTTGGGTTCATCGCGACCAGCTGGAGCCTCTGCCGTGAGGCCAACGCATCGCACGACAGTTTCGACGCGAGCATCGTTTCTTCTCTGTTGCGTCGCTTTTACGATCGTACTGGCTCCCTCGATCCATGCCCAAAGCGCCCCCTACGAGCGAACGTTTGTGCAATCGAAGACCGTGGTAGAGAGAGCTCTCAAAGACCTGCAGTCTGCGGCCTCGGGACGGTTGCCTGTACTGGATGGTTTCACGCGTCCTGGCGATCGTCCCTTGGATCGCTTCCAGCGCGGTTTTTATCAATGCGCGATACAAGTGACTTCCACACCATCGGGCGGAGCCCTGGTACGAGTCAGCGCCAAGATTACCGCCTGGTACGCGGATCCTGATTCATCGAAGTCCGCTTACCAGGTGCTGCCTTCCAATGGCCGCCTCGAGACCGATCTCCTTGACCGCCTCCAGGATGCTCTCGGCGGCCAAGCATCGTCTGGGACCCCGACAACTGGAGCTCCGACAACTGGGACCGCGGCGACTGGGACCGCAAAACCTCCCGTGGCCTCGGCGCCTTCGCAGTCCAAAAACAAGGCCGCCGTATCCGTGCCCAATATCTCAGCGCCAATGCCGAATACTGGAACTTCGGCGGCTCCGATGGCGAGCTCGAAGGGTTCCACAACAGCTGCTAACTCACCTTTCAAACTGGGGAATGGTGTCAACTCGGATATTGCTACCTCGTTAGCTACGCAGAAGGCGGTGGCCGACAAGCACATGGAAGAACTTACCAAAGAAGCCAAGGGTCTGGAGGAAATTCTCCGCAACCAGGCGCACCCAAAGAATCTCGTTGCGGTCAGAAAGTCGAGCACGCCGGTTCTGGTAAGTCCGGTCGAAGGTGCCAAAGTATTGTTTCTCGCCACTGCGGAAGACGAGTTCGAGATTCTCGACATGAATGCAAACTGGGTTCACGTGCGAATCTCGGGTATCTCCCGCGGATGGATTCGCCGCTCCAGCCTCGAAGTGCCCGACACCTACGCATCCGATGCCAAGGTAGAAAATTCCCCGGCGCCGCCCAGCACTGAACAATTTCAGGTAAAGCACGAAGAAATCGCATCCTTCCCTGGGACCTGGGAGCCGCTGCGAGGACAGACCGTCAAGATCCTGACCGTGCAGAGAGCCAACGCGGGCGCATCGGACACCAGTTCGCGCGCAAAATTGGAATTCGCAAAATCCCTGCTCGAGAAGGAATACGCCGAGCTCACGCGAACTCCAACCAGCGCGGTTGGAGTGGTGCTGATTTTCGATTCCGAGGATGGCGGGTTGATAGCGGCGACCTTGCCCAGTCTCCAGCAATGGAAAGCCGGCACGCTCTCGGACCAAGCCTTCTGGCGTCGTTGTTTTTTCGATCCTCCCGAAGCATTCATTTCTCAGGCCGGGCAATAATCACTGGCTCGAAAGCCCTGAGATCAAAAATTATTTGTAATGTTTTGTAAATCGTCGCGTCGCGCATAACTTTGCAAATCGTACGCAGAGTTTTGCACCGTAACCAGCGAAATCCCGCTCCAGAAACGGATTCTGCTTGACACTGACATTCATGAGTGAAAAAATCCGTCTCGCTTTTCAACCGTTGGTTTGACATCTCCGGAACGGAGATGGTTTTGCTGCAAGGCCGGGATTGGACGAGCTCATTCATTCTGGCCCCTGATGACAGCCGAGCTGTTCGCAGACGTACAGCGCCGGACAGGACCAGTGGGAGCAACTGCCTTTGCCAGAAACACCCGAGGTTGCGAGTTCCGGTGTTCACTTCAGCTAACTCAACTTAAAAACGGAGGAGATAGAGCAATGCGCAAGAAAATGCTATTGACGTTGACCTTGCTGGCCCTCGCCAGCGTGACCGCCCTTGCCGCCAACAAAGATGGAATTGTTACGACCAAGGACGGAAGGATGACGATTGCCACGAAGCCGACCAAGTCGGTTACGCGAACCCAGCCGAATGACGAAGGCCTGGTATCGATTTACGGCAACATCGGCAGGGCATATCCGAAGGGTGCCTACTGGTGCTGTGAAGGTTTCACGATCACGGGCCCGACTGCTATTTCCGGATTCCCTGAATTCTGGAGCGCGGCCGCATTCACACCAACCGCCAATCACACAGTTATCAAAATTGAAGTCGCAGTTGGTTATGTTGAAGGGACTAACGGACTTGTGCTGGCCCTCTATAACGACGCCAGCGGCGTACCGGGCACGCTCATCAAGGCTTTTTCCGTGTCGAGTCTGCCCAACTTCGGTAGCTGCTGCACGGTCGAAGCGGTGACAGATAAGGCCGGCATTGCGGTCACGGGAGGCACCCAATACTGGGTCGTTCTGAAGACCAACAGTAAAGAATCCAACACCTATGCCGCTTGGAATGTCAACGACACCGATCAGGTGGACCCGGCCCCGGCCGCCCAATACTGTTCACAGGATAAAGGCGGCTCGTGTTCCAACAACGACGTGTGGACCGCTTTTCAATCCCAACCAGGGCTGGCCTTTGCTGTGTTGGGAAAGTAAGCGTTCCGATAATGCTTACATGTAAATTGTGATTTAAGAAATTGAGCAAACTCAATCCGCCGGCGTCCGGTATTTCAAGCACTGGACGCCGGCGGTTCTTTTCTAAGCGACGAAAGTCATGAGTTGCGAGGAGTAGTTTCCGTTTTCTGATGCCTTGCGCAGAAAGTTGCAACTGTGTCTCAGGAATGTCCTGCCAGGGGCCGATTCTCCTTGACTTCATCCTTAGCCTATGTCAGATTTTTCTCCGCTCGCAGCTCTCAACTTTCCACCGTGTCCTGCAGGTGGAAAGCTGATTCTAGCCACGGGGTAGGACCCGGAATTTACAGATTGTTAAATACCGGAGAAAGATTCCAGTAAGGATACTGCGGCAAGGCAGTGCAGACGCCACGGATCCGAACCGGGGTTTCAACTAAACCTGAACCGAACCCAAAAAAACGGAGGAGATAATGGTTAAGTCACCAATCGCACGCATATTACTCTGCCTGGCCGTATTGGCGCTCATTGGCGTCACCGCGCTGGCTTTGGGGACCAAGCAGAACTTCACCACGATCGACAACGGCAGAAAAGCAATCGCAACGAAAGGCCCATCCGTCGTTACGCCAAGGGACGTCAGGTCGGACGCGGGTCTCAAAACCATCGCCGGCAACATCAGCACCTATCCGTACGGCGTATTTTTCTGCTGCTTTGGCAATACCATCTCTGGCGGCGGGTCGGGCTTTCTCAGTACTCAATTCTGGGAAGCCATTCCGTTCACGCCGACGGCCGATGCCACTGTAACTCGCTTGGAGGCTTCGGTTGGCACATTTGGCGGGGTAGACGCAGGTGCATTTCAGATTCAACTCCTTGCTGACAACAACAACTCACCTGGAGACCCCATCAAGACGTTCGATGTCAAGACTGAGCCTACCTATGGATCTTGCTGCACTCTCGACGTAGGCAACGACAAGGCTGGCATTTCCGTCACGAAGGGTACGCAATATTGGATTGCCATTACCACTTCCAAAAAACAGACTGCCTTCGCGGGTGGCTGGGCTTTCAACAGCACTGACATGAGATCGCACGAGGTCGCAAGCTGGTGCTCACCAACAGACACATACTGCAGCGACGGCGGAAAGTGGACGGTCGGTCAGAGCGGCGATCCGCTACCCGCCTATGCCGTCTTAGGGAACTGAGACTCCCGCAGGCCGATTTTGATTTGAATCGGATTACGTAGCCGCGAGCAATATCGTCCGCCGGCGTTTAGAGCGCCTCTAAGAAGGCAAAGCGCCGGCGGTTTTTCTTGCAGCCGATGATTGCGTGAGGATTGGGTGTTCAAGGGCAGCCAGCACTAACGCGGATTCGCAGGGGATCAAAAAAAGATTGGAGGCGCGGGTCGGAATCGAACCGACGCATAAAGGTTTTGCAGACCTCTCCCTTACCACTTGGGTACCGCGCCCTATGTCCTAAATTAGCTTGATATGCCGCAAAAGTCTACCCGTCCAAGAATGGAGTACTCATTCGTGCTCTCATACAGGAATCTCGGCTACTTGGATTTTCCCAGCCACGAATATTGCCAGGCAGCTGAGACGCTCTGATAGTTGCCGCCGAACCGGATGTAGGTCCCATTGTTGTAGCTGAACTTCAGAGACTGGTGTTTCGTGATCGGAATCGAGACGGTACCCCCTAGGCGCGAGTTCGACTCCTGCGTGAGCGGATTTTGAACCCCGTTAATACTGGTCTTCCCGCCGAACCAGTAATTCCCGTCAAGAGAAGCCCAGAGCCGCGGCTTGAAGTCGTAGCTTAGGTGCCCTTCAAAGGCACCAATGGGAGCTTGCGATTGCGACCGCGTGCCTGGGTAGAAGCTGTTGTGCGACCAGAAGTCGTTGTTCGTGGTGAAGAGCGACACTCCCATGTAGCCGTCGAGCACCCATTTCGCCAGCGTTGCGAATATACAAACTCTGGTTTGAAGCCCCAGCGATTTGCGTCCCAGTTGATCAGCTTGGTGGGACCGTATGTCCGGTCGATATTGCCGTCGTAGAGCGCCCAGGTCAGGATGATCGCATTGGAATGCAGAGGAGTAATGACATAGGCGCGCGGAGCCAGGTCTTGAGCTTGACTGGTCTCTCTTCCTCGGAATTGTCGCAATCGTGGACGTGATTGCCCCAGAGGATAGATGCGCCCGAATTGTCGCACAACTATCAGTCTTGCCAGTTCAAGAATCCCGTCTCGGCGTGTAGGCTGCACTTAAATTCTTTACCGGAGTGTCCCTATGCGAAACAGATTATTGCCGATGCTGATACTGTTCCTGGTTGAGTTTGCGGCGTCGCAGGCCGTGCAGCAGAGCCGGACGCTCATCATAAACGGCCAGTCCGGACAAGTCTCGGTGCTGCAGATGAACGGACGATCCTTCGTCGACCTCGAAGCCCTGGCCCAACTCGCGAATGGCACCCTGGGCTTTCATGGCGATCAGATCGTGTTGAGCCTTCCCGCCCCCGCCGCGAGCGTTCCAGCAAAGGCCGCATCGGCCAGCCAGCCTTCCAATTCCGCATTCTCCAAGGACTTCATGACCGCGGGCATCGAAACCATGTCTGTGATCCGGGAATGGCGAAGTGCGCTTGCCAACGCCATCCAGAATGGCTACCCGGTGAGCGCAAACTGGGTCGAGGGCTATCGCGGAAAGGCGGCTCAAAGCCTGAGGTTGGCGTCCGTAGCGGCGTCAACCGATTCGGACCAGCAGGCTCTTCAACTACTCACCAACGAGCTGGACAACATGCAAAAGTGGAGCGATAAGATTCTGAAAGCTCGCAAAGACATGGACGCAGCGAAATACATGGACCCCGACGCGCTGAACAACGATCCCCTGTTCCAGAAAATCCTGAATTGCGCGCACTCACTGGCCGCGATGTCGGCCAGCGGCCAATTTCAGGATGATGGATCCTGTCATTAGAATGCGCTTGGAGAATGGTGGTAGCAAAGAATCTGGAGCGGGAGACGGGATTTGAACCCGCGACTTCGACCTTGGCAAGGTCGCACTCTACCACTGAGTTACTCCCGCTCGGCAGTTTCGATTATAAACAAGCGGCAACCTAGCGGCAACGGCAACCTCCGAACACAGACGGCCGCGACTGGAAATGAATAACCAGTTTTCTCGGTGTCTCTGTGGTGAACCTTGCCTTTGACTAATACGCACACCCGGTCTTGGGCCTCTGCATCGCTTCGTTGGACTTTGCCGTGATCTGGTTTCGCACGTCCCAAAGATCCTTGTAGAAAAGGTGCTCCATCCTTTGATGAAGAACCTCGACCGGCGTACCCATCGTGCCTATCACGCCGCCTCCAATAATCCTCTGCGCCAGCTTGAGATGATGAAATCGAAAGAGGTGTATGCGTTCGTCGAAATCCAGCAGGCATTCCGCCACATCATGCAAGCCGAAGAATTCATCGTGCCGCCGGTAAAGGTCATCCACGCTGAGATTCGCCTTGCGTAGCTGCGCATGGAACACTTCACCCAGCCGCGGACCAACATGAAGCATGGAAAGGAATCCCGGCGAATCCAGCCCGCTGCCATGCCCCAATCCGGCGCGGATAATGTGGTAGTCATAGGGCGTGATCGTTTCCAGCACGTGCAGCATCGAGATCGGATAATCGAGCATGTGGTTGGCGCGCCGAATCAGCCGGGCCGCATTCGCGAAGTCGCCTTCTTCGATATGGGTGCGCGCCCGTCCCAGTTCCCACGCCACCCCCTTCAGCAGCAACTCCGAAGCCTGATGCACAACCTGAAACGTCATCTCATCTTTATGCAGAAACTCTTCAGGAAGCTTTTGCAGCGATAGCAGTTCATCGGTGCGCAGGTAACGCTCATAGTCGGAAGCGCCCTTCCTCGGCAGAATTGGTTTTTTCAAATCATCCATGCTGCTTGTCTCCAGATGGCGAGCCAATCGGCTCGCATGGCGGAGTATTCTTCGCCCCCGTCCACTGCGGATCCTTCTCCGGGCTCACGATCTCGCCGTCGCGCATGTGAATAATACGATCTCCGTAGCTCGCGGCCTCCGGGTTGTGCGTAATCATGAGCACGGTCTGCCCCAGTTCGCGATTGGAATGCCGCAGCATGTCCAACACGATGACCGAGTTCTTCGAATCCAGGTTGCCCGTAGGCTCGTCGGCCAGCACGATCGCGGGCTTGTTGATCAGTGCCCGCGCCAGTGCAACTCGTTGCTGCTCTCCTCCCGAAAGTTCGGAAGGCCGGTGCGGAAGCCTTTTCCCCAAACCCAGCAAGCCCACGATTTTTTCGAAGTACGCGGCATCGCGATTCCCGTTCGCCCCGGCAATGTCTATCGCAATATTAATGTTCGAACGCGCATCGAGCGTAGGCAGCAGGTTGAATTTCTGGAAGACGAATCCGATCTTGCGCTTGCGCATGCGCGTGCGTTCCGCATCGGAAAGTTGCGCGAAGTCGTCTCCGTCGATGACGATGCGCCCCGAGTCGGCCCGAGCCAGCCCGCCCAGAAGATAAAAAAGCGTGGACTTGCCGCTGCCCGAAGGGCCGACCACACTCACAAACTCACCCTTGTCGACGCTGAAGGAAATCCCGCGCAGCGCGGGCACTTGGACCTTGCCCACGCGGTACGTCTTGTGCACATCCACGGCTTCGATAAGAACGGACATCCAAATAATCGATATTACACGAAGCCGCCAGTCTCGCGTTGCACACGCAGTCTAGGACTACGCGTCGAGGCGGGGTTGCAGGACTTGTGTCGACGCAAGACGTCACTGGAGATTCGATTGAATGCGATCATCGTGCGATGGACTCTGCGGAGTCAATAGTTTGGAAATCGAGAAAGGTCACCGGGAACCTGTATGCGCCGCGTTGTCTCGCCGTCGATAGTGACGACGGCTCAATACGAAGGCGGCCCACGCTACCGAGACAAGAATCGCGGCTAGGATCGGAAGGCTGAGCCAGTCAGTGAAGCGGTCGGGCGGGACCGTCAATATCGCGAAGGTCGCCGGGATCGAAAGAAAAACCGAAACGTACGCCCATCGTTTCCACTCACTGACCCCAAAGAGTATTGAAACCGCGCCCACGATCATGAGCATGGCACTGACCAGAGGCTTTGTGTTTGTGAGGCTGCGGTGGTGAGCGATGGTCTGTTCGGTCAGGTCGAGGGAAAAGATCATCATCAACACGAAGCCACCGATACCGAAAACCACAAAGCGAACTGCGAGCCACACTCTCTGTGTCATCTGAATCCTGAACGAGTTCAGCCGCTCATCTTGCGCGAGTCGCTTTCTCCAATAGCCTCATGCCCTTCAGCACGGCCTCAGGAACGGCCTTCTCGTAGTGAGCCTCAGTCGTGGCTGTGCTGACGTGTCCTAGCGCGTCCCGGCCTGCCACAGACGCGCCGGTCAGCTCCCTGAGGATCGTAGCAAAGCCGCACCGTCCAGCATACAGCGTCTTGAACGCGACGCCCTTCGCTTCGAGTGTCGGTTCGATGACACGCTCAACGAACTTCGTAAGGTTGATCGGCTGACCGTCGCCATTCTGGAACACCCACCCGCTCGCCGGACCCACTCACTCGCTATAAGAAAGCCAGATATAAGACACTTTCCCGTTCCGCATCCCGAACCGAGCCAGGCTGAGATCTCCAGCGGTAGCACCCGCGCCGTACACCAACTCTTTTTCGCCCGCATCTGGCAGCGGGTCTCCTTTTTTGTAGCCTTGAATGATCTCTTTATGGATTTTCGAATCTATTTTTTCTTCTCGTGATGGCTTTCCGTACGCGTTTAAGACATCCTGCTCTGAGCTTCCGAGCCCAATTCCTTGTGGAGTCTTCCATCCATTCAACTCGTCCTTTGCAGATGCCACCGGCATGTTCGCGCAAATTGGAAAATCGGCGAGCAAGACGGCATCCACGGTAGGCGGCACTGCCTCAGCGGACTGCAGGTACAGAAAGACTTTTTGTTCCGGGGATTCGTAACAGTACGGCGCGAATTCCGAGCTTCTTGCCGGTTGCGGTCCGAGTTTCTTCAACACGTCGCTGACCCGCGTGTCCCGGTCAACGCAATAAAGCCCCAGACACTTTGGGCCGCAGTATTTTTTTCCACTGGCTAGGCCGGCAGAGAACAATGCCCCGCCCAACACAATCGCTTTAAGAACAATATTCCGATTCATTGATAAATTTCACCACCGAGTCACCGAGAACATCTTCAATTCTATAGCGCGAGAATCAATAAATCCCTGTGTCTCTGTGTTGAATGGAACCACATCAGGCGGCGCTGCTGCGAGGAGGAGATTGCACAACCTGGGGTTGCGCGCGCTTCGGGCCGCGCTTCCGAACCAGCAATAAGCGGATACGCTCCAGCAACTCGGCCGGCGCGTACATTCCTTTGGGCAGAAAAACATCGGCCCTGCTGTCCCGATCGTAGATTTTGACTTTGCCCGAAAGAAGAATTACCGGAGTCTGTGGCGAGAGGCTTTTGATCTCGTCGATCAGCTTGGTTCCATCCAGGCCGGGCATGATGAGATCAGTCAACACCAGGTCGACTCCACCCTTCTTAAACCGCTCCAGCGCGTCCTCGCCGCAGTTGCAGGTGACCACCCGGTAGCCCCGGGTTTCCAGCATCACTTTGCGGATGGAGAGCGATTGTTCGTTATCGTCGACGCAGAGGATCGTTCTTTTTGGTTTCATTCTTTGTTTCCGAAATGGCGAACCGGGCAAACTGCGCGCCGGAGGAGATCCGAAAACTTTCTTGACAGAGATTTCAGAGCGAGATGAATCCTAAAGCTGAAGCTGAAAGATGTAAAGTGCCGCCGATGCTAATGGGAGTTCGGTCCCATTGAAAAATTCCCCCACTTGTGCATGGCATCATTTTTCCTGCACATTCGCGCACGCCGCTCTCACAAAGTAACTTCTCCGCGCAGCACCTCGATAACATTTCCACCGACCCGCACATTAACCACTCTGTCATCCTTGCGCGAAGCGCGAACAAAAATTCGGCTGGGCCGTTTCATCTCGAGTCCCTGCTCGATCAATACGCGCTCCTCGGGCTTGGCGACGCCGTGGGCGACCATCCATGCAGCGGCGCATCCCGCCGCCGAGCCAGTCGCCGGGTCCTCGCCGTTATAGAACATCATGCGGGCGTGCAGCCGGGCCGTCGGATCAACGGTCTCGCGACTGACAAAGTAGAAAAACTTTCCCCCGGAACGCCGCAAATATTCGTCGGCGCCCTTCGTGTCGAGATGCAGATTGCGGATGATTTCCAGTCCGCGTATCGGCACAATCGCAAAGGGCATGCCCGTCGAGATCGTCTCGATGGGCAAGGATGGATCGATATCGCCATCCCGGAATCCACACGCGCGCACCACCGCCTCGCGATCATGACGCTCGCCGAACTTAGGATCGACTTGCGTCATCTCGCCAAATACTGGTTGCCCCGGCTTCTCTTCGAATTGAATCGGAACCTTTCCCACATTGAGATCCAGCGCAATCTCCCGCGCACCCGTCGACCCGCGCAACTGAAATGCAGTTCCGAGCGTCGGATGACCAGCGAACGGCAACTCTTCCTGTACCGTGAAGATTCGCACCCGCACTCCACGTTCGCGTTCGACTGACGTTTCACGCGGCAGGACGAACGTTGTCTCAGAAAGATTCATCTCCCGCGCCAGGGCCTGCATTTCCTCGTCGCTCAACCCCCGCCCATCAGTAAAAACCGCCACAGAATTGCCCTCAAGACGCTGTGATGTGAACACGTCCAACTGCACGAAGGGAAGCCGCCGAAGTTCCGTTGCCATGTTGATTATTGTAGCGCCGAGGACTAGCCACAGTCTTTGGTGCGCCAGGTTGTCCTTTGTGTACCTTCGTGTCCTTTGTGGTGATTGAATTTTATATCGCGCCCGTTTGACTGAATTTTCGCCGCCGCGTATCCTCAAAAATGTATGCGTATCTGCTCCACGCCCCGCCCGATGTGTTGTTGTACGCGGACCCCGGCGTGTGGGTAGTGCGGTCCAGGTTTTCTCACACCCACCCGGAGAACTGAGGTGGGTTTCGTTTTATGCCTAGAAACCACGTTTTGGAGACTGCGGCCAGTCCCGATTAACCCTATTCACGAAGGAGAGATTATGAGCACCGAAACCTTAACCGAAAACATGGCGAAAACCCTCCGCATCAATGACACCGCTCCAAACTTCACCGCCGAGACCACGCAAGGCACAATCAACTTTCACGAGTGGATCGGTGACGGCTGGGCGGTCCTGTTTTCACATCCCAAAGACTTCACTCCGGTGTGCACCACCGAACTCGGCTACATGGCCGGACTTCAGCCAGAATTCGCCAAACGAAATACAAAGATCGTTGGACTGAGCGTCGACCCGGTGACCAATCACAGCCGGTGGGCAGCCGATATCGAGGAGACGCAAGGCCACAAGGTGAACTATCCAATGATCGGTGACACCGATCTTAAGATAGCGAAACTCTACAGCATGTTGCCCGCCGAAAGCGGGCACACCTCCGAGGGCCGCACCGCCGCGGACAACGCCACCGTGCGCACGGTATTCGTCATCGGCCCCGACAAGAAGATCAAGCTGATGCTCATCTATCCTATGAGCACCGGCCGCAACTTCGACGAAGTGTTGCGCGTCCTCGACTCGCTGCAGCTCACCGCTAAGCACAAAATCTCTACTCCGGTGAATTGGAAACCAGGCGACGACGTGATCATTAGCGGATCAGTTTCGAACGAGGAAGCGCAAAAGCAATATCCCGGAGGCTGGAAGTCGCCCAAACCGTATCTGCGAATCGTCCCCCAGCCGAAGTAACCTGTCGCCGTGGATTGGCCCGGATGAACGCGGATCAGTTTCTAATTCTGATCCGTGAAATCCGTGCTAATCCGTGGCCGCTTTTCAGTTCTTCGATTCCAACATGACGTTCCGCAACGCCTGATTGATTCGCGTCTGGTAGCCGGGCCCGTGCTTCTTGAACCAGGCCAGCACATCAGCGTCGATGCGCAGCGTGACGGGTTTCTTGATCGGCCGGTACAAACTGCCGACCTCTGCAATCAGATCATGCGTTCGCTTCCCCTCGGGGGCCGAAGCCTTTAGCGTGCCGATCTTCCGGCCTTTCGCAACCCTAGTCTGCCGTATCATTTACCTCTATACGTATATAACTGCCCATATGAATTTGCCACTACAAAATGTTCCACGTGGAACACTTCGAAGCGAGCAAAGGTTCAAGCCCTATGCAGCCAATGCGCTTCGCAGCTAACATAGAAGCCGCGTCGCGGAAGCGCATGCGGTCCGGTGATCGTCCCGGTCTTCAAAACCGGCGGGCGGCAGGTTTTCCTGTCACTGGTGGGTT
>Ga0210409_10002946_pt1 | contig 19620 bp, 22 predicted proteins | sample IncBWH17MmetaG_FD_161649 | JGI IMG/M metagenome (GOLD analysis project Ga0210409, IMG submission 161649) | Forest soil microbial communities from Barre Woods Harvard Forest LTER site, Petersham, Massachusetts, United States - Inc-BW-H-17-M | ecosystem: Environmental > Terrestrial > Soil >... | reverse complement strand
TCACCGAGACCCCGTCGAGCTGCGTAGGCAGTTGGCCGTTTGGCATGTCGGCCGCTGTCCAGGTTCGAGTTGTTGCCGCAAGATTCGATCCAAAAATCGCGGTGAATGTCCCGCCAGAAATCGGACCTGCCGAGCTCGCCGCATTGACCGCAGGTTGTGTGATCGTCGGGGTGGCCTGGATTGTGCCGATCAGCCCATGCGATTCGCCGGCCGGTCCGGACGCGAAGTAGAGCGTGTTGGCGTCGCCACCGGCGGGAACTAACGCGCCATTAGCTCGGCTTCCATTTCCGAATATTAAGCCCCAAAGTCCGTTGACGTGAATTTGTTTTCCGCCTCCGTCCTGGAGCGCACCGAGGAACTTGCCTGTTGCTGGATCGAACGCGTTGATCGCGCCGTCGCCGAAATTGCCGACGAGCAGCGCTCCACCGAAGTCGCCGAAACTAGGGGGAGCAAGAACCATCCCCCAAGGAGAGTTCAGCGGCCCTTGCGTGACGAGGCGCTGGAGGAGCAGGCCATTCAAGTCAAAAGCGTCAAGGTATCCGTTACCCGGACCCGCGACATCGTCATGGTGAGCATCGTCTTGTTTCGCATAGGTGACGTAGAGGGTGCCGCCGATGTTTTGAACATTGAAAGGCGCAAATCCAGCAGGTACCGAGGCGTCGAGGAAGCCTCCGGCCAGCTTTACCGGATTCATGTTCCCATCGAAGACGTCGATAGTGCCCGCGCCGAAGTTCGCTGCATAGAGAAGCGGGCCCTCTGATCGTGTGGCAAGGGCCAGGCCCTTGTACACGGCTCTTCCGCCCGATCGATCCGCCAGAACGATAGTGGTTTTACCGGCCCCGCCGTTCCAACCCGCGATGATTCCGTCTTCGGTGGAAAAGATGAAACTGGCCGGAGCGGCCCCAGCAACGAACGCAGTGGTGTTATTGAAAACGACTCCCGTTGGCGAGCCTGGGCCGAGGTTTGTTTTTCCACAAGTGCCGCTCGCGGTGGCCCCGGCGGGTCCGGAGACGCCCACAATGAGAGAAACAGGAGTCCATTCCCGTCATAGAGGGTCGAGAGCCCAGTGCCATTCGCCGAAACCCAAAACGGGCTGGTGGGTGACGAAACGATGCCCCAAGAATTGATCAGACACGGGTCAGTATGATCCGCCGCGCCGGGCGTATCGGCAACAAGGTTGTGGATAACGAACTGGTTGGCGGCCATCAAGTGGGTTGCCAGAGAGAAGGCGAGGATAGATATGGTTCTTTGAATCATGTTCGCTTCTCCTACTGGGCTCCGTCCGTCTGCGCTCTGGCGACGGCGGCTTGGCCGGTTTTCGCACCTAACGAGGCTCCGCCCTGCAGATCTTCCATGGCGTGAATTCCTGCATAGAAGGTGGAAAGCCCTGCGTCAGTCGCCATGGCATTGATTGCAGCGGTGTCGTTTGGAAACAGATAATCCTCAACCACTGCCGCGGCGCCGCTCGCGCACGAGTGTCCGCCTGGGTAGCTAGGGTGCTGTGGGAGAGCAAATAGGGGAGTGATCGTTGAATCAACCTGCGGAGGCCGGAGAACCAAATAGGTGAATTTCGTGTCCCAGCAGCCAATGGTGGCGTCGTGCATCGCCGTGAATTGCAACGCATAGGCGCGCGCCGCACGCGGGGCGTTGGTGTCCAAGTGGTTTTCGAAGATTTCGCGGTTCAGATTGTCGAGCCATGGCCCCAGGAAGGAAGGTTGCCAGAACCAGGCCGAGTGATTCGAAGCATTTGTTCGCGCAAAATTCTTTACCATTGCGATCTGTGCCTGGAAATCCGGCGAGCCGAAGGCTGGTGGAGGAGGAAGCCGAACGTCGGATCCAGCGGTTAGCACCCACGGTTTCCATGTTCCAGCCAATGGAGTGACCGGATTGGGGCTGCCCCATTGGGAGGCACTCAACGGATAGGAACCTGTAAACACGGCATCTGATCCATCGGTGCGCCCGTAGGCGACTACCATCTGACCGACGCGGCGGCCGAGATCCAGTCCGGCGGCGATATCGCTCGGCAGAGCGGCGCCGGCAAAGATGCGAGACCGGGCGGCTTCCTCGGCGAGATCAGCGTATGTTTCGGCCTGCGACGGGAAGAGGTAGGCGAGCACAGTCGAAGCCGCGCCCGCCGCCACAGCGTGTTCGGAAGGATAAGACGGCGCGTTCAGAATCACAACTGAGGGTTTGATAGTAGGATCGACCAGGGAAGGTGCCTGCCGGTTGTACGTGTACTTTGCATCCCAAGCGGCGATCATCGAATCATAAATCGCGACGCTCATCAGCGCCATACCGCGCGGTACCAGCGTCGCCGCCAAGCCCTGCGCCTGCATCTGCTGGTATGCCATCTCCAGCCAGCGATAGCCTGGGGCGCCCGCGTCCCAGAACGCCGCCTGCGCCATCGTGTCGGGGTCCGCTTCCGCGATCAGCAGCTTGGCCATCTGAATTTCCGCTGCAGTGGTCTTCGCATCCGGCGGAGCTGATGGACGAAGTTGACTCGGTGATGGGATCACCCAGGTGTGCCACGTTCCCGCTTTCGGCTCAATTTGGCTTGGCGGTGTCTGGGCAAAGAGTGCAGCCGTGGAACCGGCCGCTAGTGTCAGGAGTAGAATCAGTTTCATGGTTGGGAACCTCACGATCGGGTAGACATCGCGAGTCTGTGGCTTATTCCTGTCGACTCGGCGTTGCCGCGACTGTTCACAAAGGATTTACAAGGCCCTATTTAAGGCCTGCCAAGTATTCAATGATCCGGTCCCGCTCAGCGCTATCGGTCAAGCGGAATGCCATATCGTTTCCGGGTACGACAGCTTCGGGGTCCGTTAGCCAGCGGTCTAAAGTTTGTTTGTCCCAATCGAAGGACGCGGCTTTGAGAGCGTCCGAATAAGGAAACGATGGTTGCTTTCCTGCGCGCCGCCCTACCACGCCTCTGAGCGCCGGGCCTTCTTTCGCCGAATCGATGCCATGGCAACCTCCGCACCGCTTCTCGAAAGCCTCTTGTCCCGGAGTAGCCTGCGCTTGGACGCAGGCTGCTCCGAGAATGAATCCGCAAATGAAGGCTGAAATGTGAAGGAGCGCCAGTGTCCGCATGAGAAGCTCCTCAGGACGCGAGCGGCGAATCCACCACGGCGAGATTCTGCTTCTTAGCGACAAAATCGACCTCACGAATTCCCAGCACTTTGCGAAGTTGCTCCGCCGGAACAACCATCGGGCCCGCGGAAGGGGCGGTTCCGGGAGCGGGTTGCGGGAAAGCCGTAGACATCGCGGTGTGGAAAGTTACTTTCCCTTCGACCTTCTGCATCACCTGATGAATATGGCCGTTCAGCACAGTGACGGAACCGAAGCGCTTCAGCAGGTCCATGGCTTCCGCGCTGTCTTTCGTTGCCCATCCCCATTCGGGGTACACGGCCCACAGAGGAATGTGGGCAAAGACGACAACGGGAGTGCTTGCGGTAACGGCCGCCAGGTCCTTCTTCAGCCAATCGAGCTGTTCACGCCCGATCATCCCCAATCCCTCGAGCTGGACCCCGTTGTTGAGTCCGACAAAATGCACGCCCTTGTGATTAAAGCTGCGCCAGCCCGTGCCCATGCTGCCTTTCCCGAAGCGTTCCAGATAGAGCTTCCCGTCGTCACCGGTGACGTCGTGCTCACCGGGCACGTAGAAGATCTCGTGCTGCTTGAGCGACTTCAGATTCTGATCAAGGGCGTCAAATTCCTGTGCCTTGGCCAGATGCGTGAGGTCGCCGGTATGGATAATCAGATCGGGTTGGTGCGGAAGCGCGTTAATCTTGTCGACGGTAGCCTGGAGTGTCGCGACAACATCGGTATTGGCGGGCCGGTTAAATCCCATGTGAGTGTCGCTGATCTGGACGAAGGTGAAGTCCGCGGCCTTTTCTTTCTTTGTGTCTGCGCCGAGAAGCTTCGACACCGGGATGCCTCCGGCCAAGCTCCAAACGACCCCCGTTCCTGCCCACTGCATGCATTTCAAAAATCCGCGGCGATCGATTCCATCGCTCGACACTTCTGGTTTAAGATCGGGCTGTTTCATAGTTTCGGTTCTTGGATCCTTTCTTCAGGTGTTGACAGGGCGTCTGTGCCCGTCGGACTGAAGACCGCTCCAAGCGCGGATTTATTCCGCGAAGCAACATCAAAAAAGGGGGGGAATATCCCGCCACCTTTCGTTGTCGTATTAGGAATGGAGGTGCGCCCGCCAGGACACTGGCGGAATTGCGCCTTGCTACGACCGGATTGTGCGCATCACCGTCATTGGCCCCGATCAAGCTGATAGCTGAGCTCTTTTCCGGTCAGGAGAGAGCGGCGGATGATCAGCCATCGCCGTACGAAGGCCAGCCACAATTCGAAGGGAAAACGAAAACAAGAGTTCTTGATCCTCCAAATGAGTGGCTTTCGAAATAGGGCGAGCAACAGTCGGCCCACACTTGATTCAGACTGTTGCGCCGCGCGCGACACTTCGCTTTTTAGCAAGAGGTAAGATACGCCGCGATTTACGCGAACGTACGGCTTGCCTTGTAGCCAGGGAAGTACGTTGCCTTTCAGGTCGATCTCGCCCCAAGCAGCCAGAGATTGCGGTTCCTCGAGACCCATCTTCCGCAATTCCGGCCAAACCGGTATGCCGGGGTAAGGCGTGAAGATATTCGGCGAGAAACTGACATTCGTGAACCGCTCGCCGATGTCGCCCATGACGCGAAAGGTTTCGTTGCGATCCGCTTCTGTTTCTCCCGGATAGCCAAAAATCAAGTTATAGGTCACCCGAATGCCCGCCTGCTTGCATTTGCGCGCCGCCTCATACATATCCGCAACGTGCTGGTGGTGCTTGTTCATTTTCAGCAGGACCCCAGGGGAGGCGGATTCGGTTCCAAAACCCATGTGGGTGACGCCGCTCTCAGCCAGTGCTTCCACCTCGGCGTCGCTCAATCGGCACAACAGATCTGTCGATGCCTGGAATGTCCATTCGACGCACGTGCGAGATTCAATCAGGGTATGCGCAATGTCCGCTGCTCTCCGCCTGTTCACGAGGAAATTCGAATCGACCAAAGCGATCTTTCGCAGCCGGAAGCGGCGCGCCAACTCGACCATTTCTTCTCCGGCCGTCCGTCCATCATAGGCGTTGAAACGCCGGTTGTAAAATACGGCATCAGTGCAATAACTGCAATCGTAAGGGCAGCCCACACTGCTTGCATACGGCAGGGTTCGTTCGCCGCTCGCGGCTTCGTAGGCGTCAAAATCCACCAGATCGTAGGCCGGAGAGGAAAGTTGGGAAAGCGCTACGGCTGGGCGATCCGGATTCTGTTGAATTCGTCCGCGTCGTTTGAACCAGCAACCAGCCACGAAGTCCAGGGATCCGCCCTTCAGCAGCCTCTGGGCGATCTCCAGCATCGTCGTCTCCCCCTGGTGCAACACGACGGCATCCACATACTCTTCGCATAGAGTCTGACCCGGCAGAAGACTTGGGTGCCATCCGCCGAAGATCACCGGAATTTCTGGCCGCAATCTCTTTACATGGCGTGCGACAGCTATCGCCTTGGAGATCATCGGTCCCGTCAGCAAAGAGACCCCGAAACAGAGACAACCTTGAAGTTCCATTTCGATCCGCTCGATGTAGTTCGGGTGCAGGGACCCGTCGATGACGCTGGTTTCGAATCCTGCCTCCCGAAGAGTTCCTGCAAGACTAAGCAAGCTAAGAGGGGGGCCCATTAAGGGGCCCAAGTACGGAGGAAGAAATAACAGGATTCTCTGCGACATCGATTTCACCTGCGGGGATGTATCGGAAAACGGGCCGGCACGAGGTGCCCAGTGCCATCGTGCCGGCAACGCTTGCTAGTGCCAGGGGGGGTAGCACTAAGAGACGCGCGGAGGAGTGACGCCTCCATGGCAAGCGCGAACTCGCATCGAATCTTCATTCTTTGAAGCTCTGGTTCTTGACGTTCGGCTTCGTCTTAGAACCATCACATGGCGTTCAACTGTTTAGACTCCACTAGCCCGCGCGTTATTCCCCGAAAGGCAGAAGAAATGCGTCTGAATCGAGGCGGCATGTAAAGGTCTTGTAAAACCTGGCTAAGGGGCGAGCGGCAAGTTCGACTTTCTCGCTGAGCCCGATCCTTGACGGACCACGACCAAATCAGCCTCCTGACCTGGTCGTGTCCACAGACTTCGGGTTAGAAGCAGAAGACCTGGCCATCCACCACGAAGCAGCCGACTACTGGACCTGGTTCAGGTACGGTAATCGGCCCCGAAGGCACCGGCGACTGAGCCGAGGCCAATGCTACCGCGAACAGCGTCAGAAGCATGAGTTTCTTAATAGTATTTCTCCTGGTTTTGATTGCACGCCTGTCACTGCCAATCGGCACCGTTCACGGGTGCCGACCTCGTTCTCACGCTGGTGGGCGCCCTTCGCCAACGTGAGCAAAGCGCTCATCTCAATAAGCAACCGTAATAGCAACTTGAAAACTCTATGTCGTTCGTTGCGCGGCATCGGCCGCTTCAGCGAGTGCCATAAGGACGTCTACAATGCCGGTGTTTTTGCCGGTTGCGGGATCGAGGAACAGGCCATCATTCGCGAAACTGACGACGGACGCTACCGCCCCACCTTGTTGGTCTGAAGTGGGGCGAATGATCGCGACTGGCCCGAGCTTCTGATCGAGAAATACGGTGGGCTCCGGCATGATGAGATTGGTCTGGAATTCGTCCGCGATGGCCGGCCCTGTCATGGCTGGGTTGTTCGGGTCGACCGCACTATTGAGGTTCGGAAATGTGAGGGCGCCGTCGGTAATATTCGGTGCGTTGCCCGCCTTGTCATGCCAAGTCTGGAAGTGCATGATCTCCGATCCGCCGATGCTCAACAGAATGCGCAGGACCTCAAGGCTGCTTGCCTTCTGCGCCATCGCGGCATACAGACTGCTCCCGCCTTGCTCAATGAATGCGAAATGGAAACCTGCCGTGTTGGCAATGGCCTGGAGGTGGTTCGGTATGCTTCCGTCGCGATTTAGGACACAATCGGCATCACTCACAGGAATGGCAGGGTGCTGTCCGTTGGCAAGATCGGGTACTGCGTTTTCGAACTTACCCCCGAAATCCGGGTTGGCCGTCGCACTTCGGTATCGGGTCCACCATGTTGTGTCGACCGTCAATTGTTTCAGATTCGTCAGTCGTCGTTTTTTTGGAACTCCAGTGACCTGGCTCGGCGGCAAAATCGCGAAGGGGCCGAGATCGATCGGGGTCGCCCCTTTCGAGGCAAGATAATTGTTCAAAAATCGATGGTGACCGATTTCGTCATCGGTGTTGTCGGAAATGTACTGCGGCATGTCCCCGTCCAAAACCTCTAACGCTGTGATGTAATTTGGAGCGAGTCCGGTCCTGAAAGGCAGGTCAATTGGAGAAGAAGTGGCGCCTTGCGTCGTTGCGCCGCCGAGTTCCGCGTACTGTATCCACAAATCGGCCTCTACCTGCTCCAACGCGCTGAGGAACGTCAGAATTGCAATATCACCCGTGTTCAACGGGCCGTTGTCTCCGGGGAGGGCGGCCAAGCGACCCGATAACAGAGTGGTTCCTATAACGGCTCCGGCTCCAATGCTTCCGGTCTTCAAGAACCTCCGACGAGTGCGGTCTTTCCCGTTCACGCTGCCCAAAATCTGCATTTGATCTCCTATCAATGAACTTGCGATGAATGGTGTCGCCAACAGGCGCACCGACGACTAAGACTGAGTGCATTGGTGATTTAGTCCCGGTTTACAAAGTATTTACAGAGTTATAGACCTCTCCAACGGCTACATCAGCCGAAAACGCGTTCTGCAAGACATTTCGATCCGCGGGAATTTTTGGATGGGCAACGGGTCTTTACGGATGGCGACGGTTTGTATCTACGCAAGCCGATTGCCGTTGCGCGATGACATCTCAACACGAATCTGGTGAACGGGCGCACCAAGACTGGCGCGGGCGCTATGCCTAGTGCGCAGTCGCTCCTAACGGGAGCCGTATTCGATTCGCTCGCAGCGCGCTATGACGAGGTGTGGACCAACTCCACAATCGGCCGCCTGCAGCGAGATGCTGTTTGGCAGCGTTTAGACGGCATCTTCGACAGCGGGGAGAGTTTGCTTGATCTTGGGTGTGGCACCGGAGAAGACGCGCTGCATTTCATGCGGCTCGGAGTCCGCGTGCGGGGCATAGACGCGTCTCCGGAAATGGTCCGAATCGCATGCGGGCGCGGTGTCAACGCCATGCTTCTGCCGATCGAAGATCTTCACTGCCTACGCGAATCATTTGATGGCGCTATTTCGAACTTCGGCGCCGTGAACCACGTCTCCGACCTCAATGAGTTTTGCCGCCAGCTTGCAGAACTGATTCGGCCTGGCGGGCGCCTCGCACTTTGCTGGTTTGGCCGCTTCTGTCTTTGGGAAACGGCGTGGAACCTTGTACACGGAAAACTGCGCTCGGCGCGTTGGTCATCGATGCGCCTCGCTTCGTCGCACCGCATTCGCACCCGACGTTTTTCAATCTCCCAGGTCGAACAGGCATTTCGCCCCCGATTCACCATGACTGATTGGCAGGGAATTGGGCTGACGGTTCCTCCATCGTGCATACCAACCCTTCCGGATTCGCTGCTTCGCTTCTTTGGGACAGTGGATCGCCACCTTGCTCACCGGCGCGCCTTCCGCGCTCTCGCCGATCATCGTCTCGCAATTTTCATTCGGAAATAGGGCGCTACAGCATTGATTCACGCGCCGAGTCCGGAATAAAGCCAGCAAAGCGAAGTCTTCACGGATAGAAAGCCAAAAGTAGTCGAAAGGATAAGCCACCAATGAAGTCATTCAAACATAAACTGATCGTATCTATTTGCGGAGCAGTGCTGGCACCGCTTCCGGCGCTCTGCCAGGAAACCGCCAACTACAAGAGCGACGTCAGTGTCGAGGCATTTCTACCAGTGTTCAAGAGCACGACCTCTTACGGCGTCCAAGAAAGCTCAAGCTTGAGCGGGGGCGTACTTGCCGGCTATCGGTATTTCTTTGGGACGCACAGCGGCGTTGAGGTCAGCTATGGTTATTCCCGCGGCACTGAAACCTATGGATTGGGCGGGGGTCCCTTCGGAGTCTACGGCAATTCGGGTGAGTTCTTCGGGGCTTACGTGCTCCGCTTTCCGCACCAGCGATGGTCGCCGTTCGTGCTTGGGGGCGTGGGCAGCCTGCTGTTCTCTCCCAGATTGACCACGGGAGCCGGCACCCAGGGTCGCATCGGGTATTTGTACGGGGGCGGCGCAGATTTCGATCTTCACAAGCGCCTCTTCGTTCGAGCGGAGTATCGTGGAATCTTCTTTGATTCGCCGACTTATAACCTAAACACTCTGAGCGGCCTCGACCGCTTCACCCATCTGGCAGAGCCGTCTATCGGATTCGGATTCAAGTTCTAGGAAGCGCATGGGTACGGTTCTTTCGTTGATTTTGCTGTGTCAGGGTGGAATGAATTCTTCTCCGGCGTCCGCGAACGTCCGCGAAGTTCAAGGCGAGTCTCCCGCTTACATTGCCCGCGAAGAGCACGAACTGATACTGCGCTACAATGGGCTGGCCCGTGCCCTCAACGATTTTGTGGCTGCGTACAGAGCAGGCCAAGTCGATTTAAAAAAGGCCAGAGCCGTCCGGAAAGCATTGCAAGATATGGAGAAGTTTGAATGGTTCAAGCCGACGCGTTCGCAGCCCGGCTCCGCGCCGGAGGACAGTATCGTTCGGGAATAAAATAACGGAGGGGGCAGTCGAGTTCAATAGGCAGCGCTTCGTGACACCACAGGAAAGGCAAATTCGCTTCGAGCAGCGGGTTTCGCCTCATCTTAAGTCGGCGTATAATCTGGCTCGATGGCTAACCGGAAGCCGTGAAGACGCCGAAGACGTGGTACAGGAAGCCTTTCTGCGAGCGTTTTCAGCATTTGAGAACCTTCGAAGCGAAGATGGCAAAGCCTGGCTACTCGCGATTGTGCGCAACACCTCCCTAACCTGGCTGAAACGCAATCGATCCACGTCAACCATCGTCGGCCTGGAGGACCAACTCGAGGATCCGAGCGAGCCATCCCCGGACCCCGAGGAGATGCTGCTGATATCACTGAATCGCGAGCAGGTACGGAGGGCGCTTGAGCAGTTGCCCGCTGAATTTCGAGAGGCCATCGTTTTACGGGAACTTGAGGGGCTTTCCTACAAAGAAATCGCAGGGACAGTTGGCGTCCCAATGGGGACCGTCATGTCTCGTCTGTCGCGCGGTCGCGAATGGTTGAGGCGCATTCTGTCGAGCCCGGAAGGAGTCAGACAAAAAGGGAGCAGATTAGAATGACTTGCGAAGACTTGAGAATGTACTTATCTGCTTATCTGGATGATGAGTTGGCCGTGCCGGAGAGCCTTCGACTCGAGAAACACCTGACCGAGTGCCGGGGATGTCGTCATGTGCAGGAGGCGCAGCTCGCCTTACGCACGGCTCTCCGCGATCCTGACCTTTACTTCGAGCCGAGCGCCGATTTCGCGAACCGGATTGCATCAACCATCCGAATCCAGGCGAAACATGATGCCCGGCAGCAGTCGAGCTGGTTTGACTGGTTTCGAATGTCATCCTTGTCTTGGGTTTCGGCGGCTGCCGCACTTGTCATTGTTATTGCGCTGGGGACTCTGCTAGTGGTAAATAATATGCGCTCATCGCATGAACAGCTCATTGCGAGTGCAGTTCTCACGGGTCATATTCGGTCGCTCCAGGCGGGCCACCTGATGGATGTGCCGTCCTCAGATCGCCATACGGTTAAGCCCTGGTTCCAGGGCAAGCTCGATTTTGCTCCGCCCGTGCCGGATTTGTCGGAATTGGGCTGGGTTCTGATCGGAGGCCGCCTCGACTATATTGACGGCCGAGCAGTCGCTGCCGTGATCTACCAGCGCCGGATGCACAACATCAATGTCTTCGTGTGGCCCCATCAGGGCACAGCCGACGACAAGATTCAGCAGGAGGACTCGCAAGGCTACCAGATCCTGCACTGGAACGGCGCGGATATGACGTACTGGGTGGTTTCCGATCTAAACAAAGACGAGCTCTTGGATTTCGCGCGCGCGTTGCGCGGACATTAGCGCACAGGACGAATGCTGTCCGTTGTGCGCGCTTACGGATAGCCGGGAATAGAGCTTGCGCCTTGCAAGTCTAGCAAGGCATGAAAACCAGCGTTAATCCGCGGAAGCGCTCCGGTTCCCGCTCCGTCCGTAAAGCTGCAGTTTTGCAGGTGCTGTCCGCCGTACTCGGACTCTGGGTTCTCGGTTCGGCGATGCTTCACCGGCTCCCGCACGATGTTTCCGATCGCGCACGCGCACCTCTTTTTCAAGGCGCGAACATTGAGCCGTCAGTATCGTACGTCTTCAGCCATGCCTGCGTCGATTGTCATTCGGAGAAAACCAGGTGGCCCTGGTACAGTAATGTGGCTCCGGCCTCCTGGTTCGTCGAAGCTGACGTGCAGCGGGCAAGAAGCCTCTTGAATCTTTCCCGCTGGGACAGCCTAGGGACGGCGGAACAGCGGGCGCTTCTCACCGCGATCGCCACTGTGATTGAGAATCACGAGATGCCGCCACACAGGTACGTGATCCTGCACCCGCACGCGAGACTATCTCCCGAAGATTCCGCCCAGGTGATCGAGTGGACGCGTGCCGAGCGCCGCCGTCTTCGCGCCGCTATCGACACTGCCAACGCGAACTGAAAAACCAGCGCTTGACCGGGAATATCGCAAGATACAACAGGGTCACCCGAATATCCGCACACTCTGAAGGAGACCAAATTGACCAACCGTACTTATGGCGAACTGATTCGAAGCAGTCATGTAAGGTTTGTGCTCGCCCTGGGATGCGCCGCGCTGATAGGGACCATTGCCACGGCCGTGCGACCCTTATGGGCTGAGAATACCCACGGAAAGCAAGTCTTTGAAAAGCGCTGTACCGGCTGCCACGCTCTAGACAATGAAAAGTTGGGTCCACACCTCCGGGGCGTATATGGAAGAACTGCTGGGGCGGTTGCCTCCTTCCAATACTCTGAAGCGTTAAAGATGTCGGGCATCACTTGGGACAGCAGCACGCTCGATAAATGGCTCTCTGACCCGGACGCATTCGTACCAGACAACGAGATGGCCTTTCGGATCACGAGCCCCGAAGACCGAGCGGCTATTATCGGGTATCTCAAAGAAGTCTCCAGCAAGTGAGACAAGTCCTCCGGCGGAGATGTTCAAGCACTAACAACCTAACTAAACAACGCACTTGTCCCCTCAGGCGTGGCCACGCGGTCACGCCTTCTTTTTTGCCACATCTTTACAGTTTGATCACCAAGTCATGCAGGGCGTCGGAATTATCAGCACAACACAACGGTCTTAGTGAGCGGAAGGCGTTCATCTCCCCGAGGAGACCAATGACCACTACACATTCGCTTATGAGTCAGCTAGCAACGCTCTTCAAGGGAACGGAAACGTGGCTGGGTGTATTCTACCCACGGCAGTACATCATCGCCACATTTCCATCGCTCGAGACTGCCCAGGCCGGCAACCAGGCTTTGCGCGCTGTTGGGTTTAGTTCGGATGAGATCCGCGCAGTATCCGGTGGCGAGATGCTTCACTTCTTTCGCGAGATGCGGGTGCGCACCGGCTTGCTCGGAGACCTGATGACGGAATTCTCCCGCTTTATCGGCACCGAAGCGAGTTTCTTTGACCGCGATGTCTTCGAAGCGCGTCGTGGCGCAGGGTTCCTGGCCGTGCATTGCTCTAATGATCAAGTGGCCGATTGCATTTGCCAGCAGCTCATCCCCTCGCACCCAATCACCATGCAATGGTATCGCCGTGGAGGAGTTCAGAGCATGATTTGAACCCGCGGTAGCGAGCGATCGTCGCAGAACGGGAATAGACAAACCGTCGTGCCAGTCAAAGACGTATCGAGGAATATCCAATGACCTTTGGTTTGATTGTACTAGCCTGCCTGCTGTTACTGGCCGTAGTTTTTGCGGGTGTGCGCGCAAAGATATCCGCGAAACCCGTAGTTCCGAAGCTGTTCAAATAGCCAACGAAGAACGCCGGGGCGGTGCTGAGCCTCCCCGGCGTCTTTGCTTCTATGTGGGTACATCCCTAGCATTACGTCTCCCTGCAAGCAAGTGCTTCTCTTCTTCTGACAATTAATTTACAAGTCCCAGGGAATACCGCAGGCTTGAACACGGTCTCAACAGGCAAAAGGGGTCACGCCGTAGAAAGCCGCATCGCCAGCTGCTACGAGCTGTTTCTCTGACTCTCGGTCTACAGAAAAGGAGAATTATGCGTGTCGCGTTTCTTTTTGTGATGCTATCGTTCGCTTGTGGGACTCTCTTCGGCCAAGCCGGTGGGGGAACCATAACCGGTACGATCTCTGACCAGGCGGGTGCAGTTGTTGCCGGGGCCAACATAGAAGTCCGGAACTTAGAGGCGGGCACCAGCTACGCCGCGCAGTCAACCAACACCGGGAATTACAGCATCAGTCAATTGCCCGTCGGGACTTATGAAGTGGCTGTAAGAGTTCAAGGGTTCAAGACATATACACACTCAAATCTAAGCGTCCAGGCGGCCGTGACGATACGAGAGGATGTGACTCTCCAAGTGGGGAATGCCTCCGATTCCGTGACGGTAAATGCGCAAGCGTCCCTGTTGAACACAGAGACCGGGGACTTGGCCCACAACATAACCGTGAACAGCCTGGACAATCTTCCCATCCTGGGGATCGGCGGCACCAATGCCGGTAGTTCGGGCATTCGTAACCCTTACAATCTGGCCACACTTCTGCCTGGCGTCGACTACCAGGCCAACACGACCATGATCGTGAATGGGGCACCCGCGAACTCGGAGGCGATTCGTATCGAGGGTATGGACATGACAAACCACTTCGTGAACTTCGCACTCCAGGAAATGCAGCCGAGTGCGGACTCCATTCAGGAAGTCGCGGTTCAAACCAGCAACTACGCCGCGGAATTCGGCACCGCCGGCGGGGGGCTGTTTAACATCACAATGAAGTCCGGCGCGAATCAGTATCACGGGAGCGTTTACGATTACTTTGTTAACGAAGATTTGAACGCGGCCTTCCCGTTCACCGAGACATTCGATGGAAACAAGTATCGGCCTCGAAATCGCCGCAATGACTACGGTGGCACGCTCGGCGGCCCGGTCCTCATTCCGAAACTGTACAACGGACACAACAAGACGTTCTTCTTCTTTAACTGGGAAGAATTCATCGAAAGCTCAAATATTACATTCAACACGACGCTCCCTACTGCCGCTTTCCGGCAAGGCAATTTCTCCGCGATCTCGCCCAATGGTGGCGCGAACTTTAATCCAAACTTGGGCGTGCCCGCAGGCGCGCTTCCTGCCAGAGACAGTCAGGACAATCCGATCTTCGCGAATGAGATCTACGATCCGCTGACTCGAAATGCAAATGCCGGAACGGCCAGTCCTTTCCCCAACAACATCATTCCGGCGAGCCGGATCGATCCCGTCGCCGCCAGGGTCCTGGGTCTGCTTCCCCCGCTGACCAATAACAACCTGATCAATAACGGCTCGGGCACGAACCTCAGTCAACGGACCACAATCATACCGTCGTTGAAGTTGGATCAGTCGATCGGAACCAGAAGCAAGATGTCGTTCTTTTGGTCGAAGACGTTCACGGACAGTCAGTTTTCTACGCCGAACGGAAATGCCGACGGCTTGCCGGCCGAAATCTCAGCCGCTCGAGGAACTTTTTTTCACTACCATGTCTTCCGGCTGAACTACGATTACACCCTTTCTCCTACGCTCCTGCTGCACCTAGGGGCCGGCTACAATCAGATCAACGCGTTTGACGATGCCCCGTACCTTGCCTTCAACGCACCGCAACAGCTCGGGCTTGCCGGGTTTGAGCAGAACCGGAATTTCCCCGACTTTAACGGAGCCGGCTCAACCAGTCTGGGCGGGTTGCAGAATATCGGCACAGCCGGCCAGATCCAAAGTCACACGTTTCAGGAAAAGCCGACCTACAACGCGAATGCGACCTGGGTCCGCGGTAGCCATACGTTCAAAATGGGCGGCGAGGTGTACTTCCAAGGCACCGTATCGCAGCCCTTCGCCGGCGTGCTCTTTAATACCGGCACAGGCCCAACGTCTCTACCCTTGACCGGATTGAACCTCGCAGGCCAGTCGATGGGTTTCGGATTCGCGAGCTTCCTTCTGGGAGATTACTCGAGCATTCAACAGAACGCACCTGCTGATTACCGGTTGGGAAAATCGCAGTGGGGGGCGTTCGTGCAGGATTCCTGGAAGATTAACCGCAAGTTGACTCTCGACTACGGCCTTCGTTGGGACTACGGAACCTATGCCCAGGACACGTTTGGCCGTGTCGCTGCTTTGGGCGGCAACGTGCCGAATCCGTCCGCTGGCGGGCGGTTGGGCGGCAGTATCTACGGCGCCACCTGCAACTGCACTTTCGCTAATAATTACCCCTACGCGATTGGTCCGCGCATCGGCGTCGCCTATCAGATCACTTCGAAAACAGTGCTTCGCGGCGGCTGGGGCGTCGTTTACTCGTTTGTTCCGGACCTAAACATCACCCCGCCGCTCGCGGGCGTGAATCAACCTGGCGGTATCAACCCGTACGTGAACATCGAAACGCCGGGGGCCATTCCTCATCCGGTTTTTCCGAACTTCAGTGCGGGAATCTATCCGACCGTCCCAGGCTCAACCAATTCCGCTCCAACGGCCGTGGACCTGAATGCCGGACGCCCGCCGAGACAGAATCAGTGGAGCATCGGCATCCAGCGTGAGGTTTCCCAAAACCTTATCGTGGAGGGTTCTTATGTCGGCAACCGTGGCGCTTGGTGGACCGGAGCAGGTCCCAATCTCGGGTTACTTGAGCAGGTCTCGCCCGCGACATTCCAGAGCTATGGGCTAAACCCGTACACCAATGTTGCGGATAACGCTCTCTTGAGCCAATTGGTCACCTCTCCTTCGGCGATTTCCCGCTTTGGGCACGCCCTACAGCCGTATTCAGGCTTCAACGGCACAGTCCTTCAGGCTCTCGAAGCATTTCCGCAATTCAGCACGGCGGGATTCCTGGGCTCTACGTACGCCACTACGAACGCGCCTACCGGCGACACTTGGTATAACTCCTTGCAAGCGAAAGCCACCAAGCGGCTCTCTCACGCGCTACAGGCCACCGGCACGTTCACGTGGTCCAAGGCGTTGGCCTCGACCCGGGAAGACTTCTGGAATCCCGGAAGCTCCAGCAAGACATTCCAGAGCACTGACCAGCCCTTCCTTCTCAACGCCAATGTCACTTATACGACGCCCAAGGCCGCGTTCCTTACTCATTTCTTGAATTCCGCATGGCAAAACAGGGCGAACTGGCTGACGGAAGACTGGCAGCTTGGGACTTTCTTGCAATACGGCAGCGGATTCCTCCTCACACCCCCAAGCGCGACCACCGTAAACAATCTAACGCTGGCGAACGGAGCGACCAACTTTCAAATTCCCACCGGCCAGCCGTTCTTCACCAAGGATCTGAACTGCCACTGCATCAACTCCTACATCGACCAGGTACTGAATCCTGCGGCGTGGACAAACCCGGCCACGGGAACTTGGGGAAATAACGCGCTGTATGGCAACTTCCGCACGGAGCGCCGTCCGCAAGAGAATCTGAACGTCGGGCGGAACTTTCGCATAAAGGAAAGCATGAACCTTCAGATCCGGGCGGAGTTCGTCAATATCTTCAATCGGACGTACCTCGGCAATCCAAGCACGGTCAATCCGGGCGCACCACCAATCAAGAACGCCGCCGGACAGTACACCGCTGGTTTCGGCGTGATCAACGCTACAGCGGCAGTCGGCACAGCGACCACGAACCCCGGAATCCCTACCGGGCTTTCAACCACCCAGCTACCGCGGACGGGGACCTTGATCGCCCGCTTCAGCTTCTAGCTGGAGATCCGATGTGGAGCGGGCTTCGGCCTGCAACTTGGAAGTCTGCTCCACACATTTGGTTCCTTTACTTTCGGCTGCGCACTGCTGTGCTCGTTTGGTAAAGATTCATGCGGCATGGCGGTAGTACTTGAGCAAACCACCGAGGCGCTGACGGCATTCGATGGCGCGACCGCGCGGGCTTGGAGAATCACTCATCTCCGGGAAGAGTAGGCGATTATCTTTCCCCTGGTGGTTCCTTTCGTGATGACAGTGACGGCTGTACTCGGTTAGGACCCGCATCAACGGGCCCTCTCCGAAGGGGATCACTTTGGACAAACACTCCTGCTTGACCGAGCGGATCCAGCGTTCGGGGAAAGCTTTCAGGTTCGGGCTTTTGGGCGGAAGTAGAATAGTTCTCACGCTGCCGCTTGCCAGGGCTGATCGAAACGATTGGCAGAATTTGGAGTCGCGGCCGTGCAGGACGTACCGGCACGGATGAAGATAGCCACAGCCGTCCTGCGTGGCGCTGCGGGCGATCTGCTCCATCCACTCTTGGTCCGGGTGTCGCGTGATCCCGGCGATGGTGACTCGGCGGCTTTCCAGGTTGAGAAAGAACAATACATAATAGGTCACCAGCCCGCGCCAACTGAGCGATTCAACGGTGAAGAAGTCGCATCCGGCCAGAACGTTCATGCGCGCCGCCAGGAAGTCCTTCCAGGAGGTGACCTGGCTTCGTTTGGAGCCGGAGCGATGCTGCGCCTCCGAAGGACGTTCTTGACGGTCTCATCCGACATCCGGTACCCAGGTTGGCCAGCGCGCCAATGATACGATCATAACCCCAACCGGAATTTTCTTTCTCCATGCGGGCGATTAGTTTCTCGATGTCTTGGTCCGCCGGCGGCCGGCCAAGGTATTGGCGATGTTTGGAGCCATCAAACGTCCGAGCGACGAGCTTACGGCACCAAGCCAGAATCGTGTCTGGCTTGGCAACGCAGGCGACTTCGCGGAGAGCTTTCCGCCCAGCCGCTTTCCGATCTCGGCCAGCGTCAAGGTTTCTGGATTGGAAAGTGGAAACCGCGACGGCAGCTTCGTCCTTAAGATCCGATTCTCAGCCGCCAGATACTTGTTCCGCAGCAGAAGCTCCTGATTGACCGAGCCAGTCACGTAGGCTAACAATCGCAGCCAGCGGCTGTTTCTCATGACCTTCTATCTTATTGTTCCGCAGGATGGTTTGAATATTTTTACCCTACGGGGATCGGTCTGAAACCAGAGCAGGAACACCCGATGCCGGTGGCGTCGCATTCACGGGAATTGCTTGAGAGAATAGCGGCCAGCGATCGATTCAAAAAATCGAAGCGTCTGCGCGACCTGCTTCTGTTTTTGGGAGAGCGCAGTCTGCAAGACCCCTACTGCACCCTTCGCGAACAGGAGATTGGAGTCGAGGTTTTCGGCCGGTCGCCAGACTACGATACCAGCCACGACACTCTAGTTCGGGTTCATGTATCCCAGCTCCGCAAGAAGCTGCAGGACTACTTCCTCACGGAAGGACGCAAGGAACCGCTGGTGATCGAAGTCCCCAAGGGAAGTTACGTCCCGGTATTCCGCCCGAGAACGGAGATTGCCGATACTGAACCCGAGGCACCACCTACCCGCTCGACCCGGCCTTGGTCCTTCGCCGCCGGACTGGCGATCGGCCTCGCTTTAGCATAACTTGCATCGATCACCCTGGTGATTGGTCTCCGTTGGCGGGCGAACAACACGTTCCCCGATCGAGCTTCGCGGGAACTAGCGGAGAGCCCAATCTGGGCCGGTTTCCGTTCCAGCAATGTCGTGGTGGCGGTCGGTACGCCGCTTTTCTTTCGGTCAGCAGACGGTATCGAAAGAAATTTCAGCGCGAACTTTCCGGAAGATCTGACGCTGGCCGACCAGTTGCTGGCGCATCGGCCCGCCTATCCCCAATGGAATGAGTGGGCGCCCTTTGAAGACGTAGCCGCGGCCGTCAACCTGGACCGGCTCCTTCGAGGATTGAACTCCACCGTCACGGTCGCATCGGCGCGCCAGATCTCGTACGGTGGGTTGGCCGGTAAAAGAACCATTGTCATTGGACAGCCGCGTTTCGCTCCCCTGCTGGTCGATTTACTGGCCGGGCAGAATTTCCGGCTCCCGCCGTATACCCCGGGACAGCACTTCGCTGGGTTCGTGAATGCTCAACCTAAACCGGGCGAGCCTGTTCACTTCTCGAATTCCGCCAGCAATCTGATGATGCAGAGCGATGAAAGTGATCCCGATTTCGCGCTGGTCACCAGCATTCGTCTGGGCAATGATGGCGAGGTTCTGAACGTCTTCGGAGACCGCTCTCAAACGGGGGCGTACGTCGTCGGCCGACTCACGGACCCGGTCTTTGTAGCCGAATTGGACAGCCGCATCTTCGATGCTGCCAAATCGGCGTACCAGAGCGCCCAAATCGTTTTTCGCGTCGATTATAGCCGCGGCGCGCCGACCGGTTTGGTGTACGTAACCCATCGGGTTAAGTTAGCAGACCGGAAATAGTCGTCCCCGTATGCTCAAGGGGCCCAACTGACGACGACCGAGTGATAGGCAGACGATGAGGAACAGCTGTGGCCGGTGCGGATGCCTGAGCCGACGGTCACGAGTTGCTAAACGGCTCC
>Ga0210409_10002945_pt1 | contig 19621 bp, 14 predicted proteins | sample IncBWH17MmetaG_FD_161649 | JGI IMG/M metagenome (GOLD analysis project Ga0210409, IMG submission 161649) | Forest soil microbial communities from Barre Woods Harvard Forest LTER site, Petersham, Massachusetts, United States - Inc-BW-H-17-M | ecosystem: Environmental > Terrestrial > Soil >... | reverse complement strand
GGCTACACGATTGACAAAAGCAAGGGCATCACCGCCATGGACTGGTTGTGGCAATACAAGCCGCAAGCCCCGCAGGAAGAGATTCGCGGCCCGCTCGGGCAGATGCTTTTCAGCGGCGAAGACGCGCTGAAGCCCACTTCGGCGCTTTCCGGCGGTGAATGTGCGCGGTTGATCTTCTGCCGGTTAATGATTCAGAAGCCGAATTTTCTGGTACTGGACGAGCCGACCAACAACCTGGACCTGGAGTCCATCAATGCGCTCAATATCGCGCTGCAGAAATACGATGGCACCGTACTGCTGGTAACCCACGACGAAGATGTGCTGGACGAAGTGGCCACGCGCATCTGGCATTTCAAGGACGGCAAGATCGAGGATTTCAAGGGAACCTACGAAGAGTTCCAGCACGCCGAACGCAAAGCCAGCTAGGTCAAGCCTGCAACTATTTTCTCGAAGGCGAATAATGCTGCTTTGTAGCGGCCGCCTTCTGAGGCGGGCGTTTCTCTCGTCAGTGTCGCCGTCGACCAAGTAAAAATGACGGCGATACGTTCCCACCGGCGATGGTAAGCTTTCCGCAGTTTCATTTTCCATCGCGGAGGAATCATGGCCGGCTTTTGTATTCATTGTGGATCGTCGATTGACGGAGCATTTTGCAGTAAGTGCGGTAAACCTGCTCCGAGTTCGACTGCGGCGCGACCCGCGCAAGTGGGACCAGTGCAAGCTTCTCCGGTACAACCGGCCGCGGCCCCACTCCCACCCGCCTCGAAAGGTCCTAGCGTCGCCAAAATTCTGTTTATTGCATTGGGAATTATCGCGCTGCTTGTGGTCATCGTTGTCGGCGGAGCGATTTTTGGATTTATGGCCATCAAGCACAAGGTGCGGGAAGCCACAGGCGGAACGTTGGGTGGCACGCACCAAATGAATGTTTCGCACGGCGATGCTTGCCGCTTGCTCAGCGCCGATCAGGTAAAGGCGGTGCTGGATGTGGACATCGTCCGCACGCAGGAAATGATGGAAGGGTCGAATGCCGGCTGCGCGTATTACACCAATGCAGATGGATTCGCGCGGCTTCAGAAAGTTGCTGCGGCGCAAGCGAAGCGCGACTCCGAAACGGCCTCGAAGGAAATCGATCCTAACGAGAAAAATCCCATGGAGCTGATGAAACACACTAAGGAAATGGAAGGAATGATCAAGTCGCTGGGTCTCACGCAACCCGGAGAGGAAGGCCGGGTGTTTGCCTTCACCATTCAAAAGCATTTTGGGAGTGAGAGTTGGTCTTCGATGCGTACTGCCATGGCCATGGTGCCGGGCTTTGAAGAAGTATCGGATGTTGGGGATCAGGCGATGGTTGGGACCTTCGGGCACACGTTTCTGATTTTGAAGGGCAACAACATGATTCGTCTGGAAACGATCTACGTGCCGGAAACGCGGACGCGCGGGGCGGAGTTGGGTCGCCAGATCGTCGCGGGACTCTAAGAAAGGGAAGCGGCGTACGTGAGCAGGGAGATTGTCTCATCGGCAGTGCTGGTGTTAGCGAGTTGCCAGCATCTCTCCGCTCCGCAGCGGCAAACCTCGCTGCTGCTTCGGTCGTGATGACAGCCGTAAGAAACTGCAAACCCAAGGCGGCCTAAAGCCGCTCCTACATAACGAGAAAAATAACGCATTAAAAGGGAACCGGGATGAGCCGATGGGGGCGGCTCATCCCGGTTTTTCCATTCAGTGTTACAGACTGCCTGACGGAATTGGTTCGGGGTTAGAGAGCGTGGATTTTTGCAGTGGAAAGCCCGTGGTTCATTTTCTGACGGGCGGCGGGATTGACTGGAGCAATCTTGCGGCGGACAAACAGGGCAATAGCGATCACGAAAGCGATCATCGCCCAGCCCGCGAGCGTCGTCCATTCGGACGTATCTACATTCGAAACGATGGATGCTTCCGTCGCTTGCACGGCCATCGGTACGGCCAGGGTGTTCGTTTCGATCGGGGTTGCGCTCGCGAGCGTTGCGTTGGTGGCTGGGGTCGGTGTGGGCTGGGCCATACTGGTGACGAACGGTCCGTCGTCAAAGGGCGTGGGATCCATTTCCTGCTGCGCCCGGGCGGCGCTGCCTAGCAAAAGCGCTGCGCCCAATCCCAACAATATCGTGTGTATCCGAAGAGTGTTTTTGAAGTTCGTCATGATCCACCTCAGTGTTTGATCTTGTTTCTCTCGACGCATTCCTGAAAGTGCAAGCGGCGTGCCATAAGCCGCCCATCGCCGCTCGGGCTGCTCGGTTTTCCTAAAGCTATTGATTTTCAAGGAGTTGCATTTGGCGGCGGGCCAAGCTTCAATTCCCGAAGGCTCCACGAGTACATCCGAACTCTATCTCTTTGGATAGTGGTCTAACCGTTCCGATAGACGCTGTCTCGAAAATCCTCTGGTCCCCCCACATATCTAGGCGCGTTTCGCTGTTCGGGCTACAATTCCAACGCCACCCCAGTCGGCTACGGATTTGCTTGTTTCAAGTTAGGTGCTTCGTGCAGCCAAAGCTTGCCAGCCTTAGTGGCCCGATCCGCAACGCCGAATTTCTCATCGGCACTGCCTTGTCCATAGGAAGCGACCTATCCAATACTATTTGCCTGGTCAGCCCGAATGTCTCTGCCCGGCATTGCATTCTTTCGCTGCAGGACGGGCGCTGCGTGTTAACCGATCTCGAGAGCCACTCCGGAACTTTCGTGAACGGGCTCCCGGTAAAGCGTCGTGAACTGAAATCCGGCGACCACATTGCCATAGCCGAGAGCGTGTTTCTCTATCAGGCGGAGGGCGCAGCCAACAATCGAAGCAGCTCCGTGGAGATTGATACGGCAGCCGAAGAGGAAACCTCGCTACGGCAGCTTCACCCCGAAGAGTTGGTCTACCTGCATCCGCAATCGCTGGCGGCCTTGCCGCTATCGGAACGGCTATCCAGAAACCTGACCACGCTTTTGCGCATCAGCAAATCCATCGGAACGCTGCTCGACCTGGACGCGTTGCAATGGCAATTAATGGCAATGATTTTCGATGTGATTCCTGCCGAGCGTGGCGCGGTGTTGCTCGTGGATCCAGTATCCGGCGAGATTACGTCGCATGTCGCGTGGGATCGTTTGGCCGGTCCGGATAAACCGGTCAGCGTCAGCGAAAGCATCTTGCGGCGCGTGCTCCAGGAGCATGTTTCCTTGTTGGAGAATCCGCTCGACAGTTCGTCACCAAGGTCGCCCGGCGCGCCGCCGCTCGCAAAGCACGCGCACTCCATACTTTGTGTTCCGCTGCAGTCCGGCGAACGAACGCTGGGGCTGCTGTATCTCGATTCCTTCGACCCTGCCACCAACTTCTCCGAAGACGATCTGCAATTGCTCTCCGCGATTGCTGGGCTGGCTGCCATTGCCATTGAGAATGCGCGTCAATTCGAGATGTTGGGCATCGAAAACCAACAATTGCGAGCGGAAGTTAGCCTGGAACACGACATGGTGGGCCGCAGCACACGCATGCGGGAGGTCTATCAATTTATCGAGCGAGTGGCGCCGAGCGAGGCCACTGTTTTGATCTACGGCGAGAGTGGAACCGGTAAAGAGTTGGCGGCGCGTGCGATTCACAAGAATAGCCCGCGGCGCAGCAAACCTTTTGTAGCGCTGAATTGCGCGGCGCTGACGGAAACGCTGCTGGAAAGCGAACTGTTTGGCCACGAAAAAGGGTCGTTCACCGGCGCTTTTGCGCAGAAAAAGGGCCTGTTGGAGGTCGCCGAAGACGGCAGCGTCTTTCTGGACGAAGTTGGTGAACTTTCGCCGGTAATGCAGGCGAAGCTGCTGCGAGTCCTGCAAGAGCGGGAATTCGTGCGAGTCGGCGGTACTCGGACCATCGGGTTGAACGCCCGCTTTCTTGCGGCGACCAATCGCGATCTGCCGAAGGCCGTGCTCGAGGGACAATTTCGAACGGACCTGTATCACCGGCTGAACGTGATTTCGCTAACCCTGCCGCCGTTACGGGAGCGTGCGGAGGACATTGCCGCGCTTGCCGAATATTTCGCGGCTCGTTATGCCAAGAAGTGTAAGCGCAACGTAAAGGGAATATCGGACGAAGGCCGCGCCTGCTTGTTGCAATACGATTGGCCGGGAAATGTCCGCGAACTGGAAAACGCCATGGAGCGCGCGGTGGTTGTAGGCACTTCGGAATGGATCCTGCCGGAGGATTTGCCAGAAGCACTCCTGGACACTTCTTCAGGAACGGAATCAGGAAACGCGAAATATCATGACTCGGTCCGCAATCTGAAGAAGAATTTGATACTAAACGCACTGGAGCAGAGCAACGGCTCTGTCACCGAAGCCGCGAAAGTTCTCGGTGTCCACGCAAATTATCTGCACCGGCTCATCAGCAACCTGGAGCTGCGGCCTGCACTCAAGAAACACACCAGAGCGTGATCACGTTTATTTACTCGTAAAATCTTGAAAAACTATCCGTTCGGATAGAGGCATTAGCTTTTCGGATAGCAATTCTGCGTTTTCGCAAAATGCGAAATCGCGCGCGAAAAATTTTACCCAAGTTAATCTTCTGATTCTCCTGCTACTTCTGACCGGTCAGCCGCGGATTGCAAGAACGTACCCGCAGACGGCCACCTCCGTGCACGAATCATTGCGTGACGTTGAATCACCCGCGGATTCGAGCGCATGCAGCAAAAATCATCACAGGAGCGTCCCAAATGAAAGCCAATCGAAATTATTTCAAAATTCTGGCGAGCGTCGCGGTCCTAGGCCTTGCAGCGTTCGCAAGTCCGGTAAAGGCGCAAACCCCGGCATGCGAGGGAAGTTTTACCCTGCCTTACGAAGTAACCTGGCAGGCCGCGCAGATGCCCGCGGGCGAATATACCTTTACCTTGAAGAGCAAGGGGTTTCCAGCTCGCATGACCGTCCACGGACCCAACGGAACAATTTTTGTGTCAGCGATCGGATCGACCGGCGCTAACCCAACCAACAGCGAACTGCTCGTCGTAAACCGCGACGGCCAACGCTTCGTCGGTGAATTGAACGTCGCTGGCTGCGATCTTCATGTTCGGTACTTTGTTCCGAAGGTGAAGAATCTGTCGAGGGAGGTGCTGCTGGCCCAGGGGCCGAGTACTACCGACCATCTGGCCGTGCTTCGAGCACGTAAATAACAGATCGAAACGAACAAGCAGATGAACCCCCAAGCCTTGGCTTGGGGGTTCGTTCTTTTTGGCGTGGACTTTTCCCAGAGCAATCGGAATCACCGCGCCTGAGTTTGAAATAGAAAACCGGAAAGCACCTGTGTGGCTCCTCCCGGCTCTGTTGTGGTGACGGACTACTGGACCTTGAGGCCCTTGAGCAGGTGATTCACGGCTTCGTCCGCTTGATAGGTTGAAATATTGCGCTTGCTCAATTCTTTTTGGCTGATCGCCCGGTACGCGAGCTTTTTCGGATTCCGTAGTGCAATGTCCAGTACGAAGGTGCCTTCGTGGTACCGCACGGTGCGATATTCCACTTCCGGAGGACCCCATCCATAGCCGTACCAGCAGCCAAACGGGCCGCAGACTACGCCGGGATACCCGCCGGGATAGACGTTCTGAACTTGCGCGGTCTGGGTTTTTACCGCCACGTGGTAGTCAACCAGGAAATCCGCCACCGCGGGATCGCTTACCTTGGTTAGCCCCTTGCCGGACAAGCCACGCTCGATTGCTTCTTGCAACTTGGTACGATTTTCTTCGTTATTCCAATCGCGATTGCTTTCGAGCCGTTGCGGTGGAGCGCCGATAGTATCTCTCGAGGTCACCGGCCGGTCATCGGCGTCTTTCCTGGGCGGAGCAGGCGCGGAAACCGGGCGCCACGCCCACGTCATACCTTTGTGAATGCGAACATCCGGATCGCGAATTACTTCCACGTTGTCGTCGCAACCCGCCAGCACGAGGCCCCCCAACATCGTGGCTGACAGCAGAACAGCATGAACCTTACGGATTCCTAATTGCACGTCACGCACCTCCACACTCTATGAAACACCATGTTGCTGGAAAAGTTGGCTGTTTTTTTCCGGTTTTAGACTTTTTGCGAGGCAACCCAATCCGTGGGTGGAAAGACGATCGGCCAGAAGTCGGCCGCGGGCCGGTCAAACTCAAACGCGACATGGAAATATTCCAGTCCGGCGTCTTCGATGCGGACAACCTGGCAACTGATTTCAGCGGCGCTTCGGGGATTACTCAAAATAAAAGATTGTCCGACATGCAGGTGGGTTTTGATCTTGAACAGGCCACCGTGAGCATTGACGACCTGGGTCTGCGCCTCTAACTTATGCAGGTGCCGTTCTTCGTCTTCTGCCAAGACTAGCACGCTCATGCGGAGCATGACGCGTTCGCTACGCCTTCTGTTTAGACCCTGGTCCATTCTTGAAGACCTTGAACCGGACCATTTTATCGCAACGCAAGGGCTTTGGGACTGTCCTAAATGGCAGGTTTTGAGCTTGTCTCGGGCAGGTCGTGGTGTTACAGAAGCAGGAAAATGCGTCTGGCAGGCGACTTTGGTATGATAGTATTTTGAAAATTCAGCAGCTTAGGAAGATATGGCCATTCAAACCGAGGCAAAAACACTACTTCGCGTGCGCCCCCGCGGCTTCTGTGCCGGCGTAGTGCGCGCGGTAGACATTGTGGAACTGGCGCTGGAGGCCTATGGCGCGCCGGTCTATGTTCACCACGAGATCGTTCACAACACCTATGTAGTGGAGCAACTTCGCCGTCGCGGGGCCATTTTTGTCGAAACTATCGAAGAAGTTCCCTCCGGCGCCGTACTGGTTTTCAGCGCGCATGGTGTTCCGCCGACGGTCCGGCAGGAGGCCAAGGATCGCTCTTTGAAGGTGATTGATGCGACTTGCCCGTTAGTGACCAAGGTGCACCTGGAAGCGCTGAAGTTTGCCCGCGAAAAGCGCACCATTATCCTGATCGGCCACAAAGACCACCAGGAAATTATCGGCACTTCCGGCGAAGCTCCGGACCGTACCCTGGTCGTGGACTCCATTGCGGCGGTGGATGCGCTGCAGGTGGAAGATCCCGAACGGCTCGCTTTCCTTACCCAAACGACGCTAAGCCTTTACGATACGCAGGAAATTGTTGCGCGGTTGCGCCAGCGTTTTCCCAAGATTATCGGACCCGCGAGCGACGACATCTGTTACGCGACGCAAAACCGTCAGGAAGCGGTCGAGCAGGTAGCTAAGGATGTGGAATTGATTCTTGTCGTTGGCTCGCAGAACAGTTCGAATTCCAATCGCCTGGTGGAATTAGCCGAACGCCTGAAGATCAAGGCGCAGCTTATCGATTCCGCCAACGACATTGATGCTGCGTGGCTTGAGGGCGTAACGCGTGTAGGACTTACGGCGGGAGCTTCCGCTCCGGAAGTCCTGGTGGAGCAAGTCAGCGAACGGCTGGCGCAGTTGGGATTCACCGACCAGCGGGATCTGGACCTGATTCGCGAGGATGTGCGCTTTACGCTTCCGGCGGAATTGGCAACCATCGCGCCGGCACCGCGCCGCTAGAATTTTCCCGGGCGATTTGTTAAACGCCCGGCGCAAAGAATTTGCTATGCCGGGCAGGGCATGCACCGGCGCTTTGGTCCCGGCCCATTGCAAGGCACTACTTGGAAGGCAACACAAGGAGAGAACCTTGGCGGTGAAAATTGTCCGTCAGCCTAATAAGATTGCCTTGATCGGTGCGCCCACCAGCGCCGCCGCATTTTTCCCCGGAAGCGAGAAAGCTCCGGCCGCTCTGCGTGATGCCGGAATCGTGGATAGACTAAAATCCATCGGCTACGAAGTCACGGACCTTGGTGATTGCAAGAAGCGGCTCTTTGCCGACGATGAGGAGCACAAGCGTGCTCGCAACCTTCCTGAAATTGTTGCGCTCCTGAATGAACTAAAACCTCACGCAGAAGTGGCCTTCAAGTCCGGAGCGCTGGTGTTGGTTCTCGGCGGCGACTGTTCGGAGATTATCGGCCTGCTGACTGGAGCGCGCCGCTACTACAAACACTTCAATCTCCTGTGGTTCGATCGCGACGCGGACCTGAACACTCCTGCAAGTACTCCTTCCGGACGCATCGACGGCATGGTGCTCTCCAGTATTTTCGGCAAGGGTTCCCCGGAGTTGGTGCGGTTCTGGGGTGAGCCGCCATTGGTTCGCGAACCGGACACCGTTATTTTTGGTCTCGACCGCGTGGATCCGGCGGAGCAGGAGTTTCTGGTTCACACGCCGATGCGCCATGTCAATGCAGCGGACATTCAATCCAAGGGCGCGGCGAAAGCGGCACAGGACTCGCTCGGGCTGCTGCACGCGGATTCGCGTGAATTCATGATTCACCTGGATGTCGACGTGATTGCACAGGAGGATTTTTCGGCCACGAACGTACCGGGGCCAGGCGGACTTTCCTTTGCGGATGTGCAAGCCTCTTTGACGGAATTCGCGAAGAGCAAGAACCTGCTGGGACTGGATGTGGCGCAGTACAATCCCGACAAGGATCGCGACGGCTCGGGAGCGAAAAAGCTGGTGGATTTGTTGGCCGAAGCGCTGGATGCGCGCCTCGCCGCTCTTTCTATTTCGGCTACGGCAGTTCCGGAAGAAACTTCGTCGCAGTCCGCGTAGTCGGCAGTTTCTGCTGCATAGAATCCGCGTTGCGTCCTTCCACTCTGCACGTCCCTTTTATCTGCGCAACCACCCTAAACGGGATTCTCATCTTTAGCGCTTATACCCGTAGAATAGTTAGTCTCCGGATTGCCTTCGCGATCCGTAAACACGATTGAACTAGCAGGGAGCGATGAATCCTCGATTGCAGGTGATGAAATTCGGCGGCACATCCGTTGGCGATGCATCTTGCATTGCACGAACTGCAAAAATTATTGCGGACAGCGCGCGGCAAGGCGGCTGCGTTGCAGTTGTGTCGGCCATGAGTGGCGTGACCAATCGCCTGATTGACGCGGCGAAAAAAGCCCAGATAGGTATTGCGAGCGAAGCCACCGCGGTGATCGATGCGCTACGCATCCAACACGAAGCCGCGCTGTCGGCGTTAGTGAAGGAAGAAGCGAAACGCACCGGTATTCGCGCACGAATTGAAGAAGTACTTTCCGAAGGACGCCGACTGCTGGAAGGCACTGCGCTCCTGCGTGAACTCACGCCGCGAACACTCGATGCGGTATCCAGCCTGGGCGAAAGACTTTCCGCGCCGCTGGTCGCCGCGGCGGTGCGGGAATGGGGATTGCCTAGCGAGTCCGTGGAAGCCACCGAGTGCATCGTCACCGACGACTTTCACGGAGGTGCGGAGCCGTTGATGGAAGAAACGCGCGCAAAATCGGAAGCACGGCTGCGGCCACTGCTCGGGAAGGGCAGCGTTCCGGTAGTCACGGGATTTCTGGGTGCAACGAAGGGCGGAGAACTCACTACGCTGGGCCGCGGTGGCTCGGATTATTCCGCGACGATTCTTGGCGCCGCCATGGATGCCGACGAAGTGATTATCTGGACGGACGTGGAAGGTGTTCTAACCGCCGATCCGCGGCTGGTATCCGAGGCGCGCACCATTCCCGTTATTTCCTACCGCGAGGCGGCGGAGCTGGCGTATTTCGGAGCCAAGGTCCTTCATCCCAAGACACTGAAGCCGGTGGTGCAAAAAGCTATTCCCGTGTGGATTCGCAACAGCTTCGCGCCGGAAAAACTTGGAACGAAAATCACACCAGAAGGCCGCAGCATCGGCGGCGGAGTGAAAGCGCTGACGGCCATCCGCGACGTCACGTTGATCAGTGTCGGCGGCCCGGGGATTGTCGGTTTACCGGACGTGGTTGGACGGACGTTTTCGACCACTTCGGAAGTGCGCGCCAGCGTGCTGCTGATTTCGCAATCGTCTTCACAAAACGATATCTGCTTCATCGTTTCCGCGACGGACGCGGACCGTACCGTGGAAGCGTTGCGCAAGGAGTTTGCGCAGGATCTGGCTCACGAAACGGTGGAGCACATTACCGTCGATCCCAACATTGCCATAGTTGCTGTGGTGGGGGAAAACATGCGTGGCACGCCAGGGGTTGCCGGGCGCACGTTCAATTCTCTCGGGCGGGAGAACGTGAACATCATTGCCATCGCGCAGGGCTCATCCGAAAGCAATATTTCCTTTGTGATCGAAGAGAAGGACGTGAAGAAAGCGTTGCTGGCGACGCACCGTGAATTTGGGTTGGACGCTCCTCCCAACGGAAACTGACTCCCTTATGTAGCCTCTTCTGATGCCGGCGCTTTCTCTCGATCTACTCGGCGAATTAATACGTATGCTCGCGGTTATAGAGTTTCTCTCCCGCAGGAATTTCCACGCGCAAGCGATTGGTGGGCACCGGCACTGGGCAAGTGGTATATGGATTGTAGGCGCACGGTGGGTTGCGTGCTTTGTTGAAATCCAGTTCCACTGTTTTTCCGTCCGGTCCGTCCTTCGGGGCGTCAGGGTCCAGAAAACGCGAAGCGGGATACGTTGATTTCCCACTGGTCAGATCGCGGAATACGATAAAGAATCCGGGGCCTTCATCGGCCGCCTCAGCTTCCAGCCGGAGTTCCTGTCCACGAAGAGTGAAGAGCATGTATCCCAGGGCTTTTACCTTAATGGGGTCGCCGAGTATGTTCTGTGAATCGAATTCCTTCCGCTGGTCGTAGGGAAAGTATTTTGCGGTGACACGGTAGGATTCATCGATGGGAAACCATTTCAGGCCGGTAAAGTTTTTTCGTACCTTGCTGTTTTTGTCCCTAAGGCGAATCGCGAATCGATCGCCGCTGGCGTGCACATAAACCGTCAGATGGCCGAGGACCAGGTAGTCGGCCTTTTGGTCTGGGCGAAGTTCCGCGGATCCGACCGGCTTGCCTCCGACGCTCGCCTGCACGCCCTTTTCCAGCCGCACCGTCGTTTTCCCTGCGCGAAAATCGAAGACCCCAGCTACTGGCGGAGCCGGTGCCGGCAGAACGATATCGTTTAGCGGATCGGAGCCGAAACGATTTTCTCCCTCGTGCAGCCAGAAGATTCCAGAAACGGTGAGCCACCCCACGTCGGAAGTGAGTTTCGCTTCATAATTCTTTCGCCAGGTTTCGACAGATTGCTGATACGAAGTGGTTGTTGCGGCCATGGCGGTCGCAAAGCACAACGCCGCAAAGGCCGCGGCGAATCCCAACTTCGAATTTCTTTGTGATGGCATGCGAACAACTCTCCGTAAGATTATCGCGTAAACAAAATCTTGCGAGCAATTACTGTAGGTCAAGTCGCAATGAAGAAAAACCGGCAGGGGCCAAAGCCTGGCTGAATCGATACGCTTACGAGGGCACCCTTTCAGCTTGTTTGTTATCCGGTTCAGGCCGCCCGTCAGGATTGCGCGGCGGAGGCGGCGCGCTTGCGGTGATAGCGAGCCAGTCCCATCCACGAAAGATCGAGAGCGCCATTGAAAACGTAGTGGTCCGCTTCCTCCGAGGGCAGCGTCTGAGCCGTTTCCCTATATACGGCGTCGGAGAAAGCCTTCATAGCCTGCGCTTCGTCCGGCGTTTTGGAAAGCAGGGTCCCCACCAATTCACTCCAGTGCGGTAAACATTCCCGGTATGTCTCGATGTGCCGGCCAGGATGTTCCGAGAAACCAAAGTGGGTTAGGAACAGCCGACTTGGGCGCAACGAGGCGATGGCGTCCAGCGAGGCGTTCCAGAGCTCCAGACTGATATCGGGTGGTGGTGTTGCCGGCAGAACGAATGGACTGCCCTCCACGCAAATCCCGGCAGTGTCTCCGACAAATGCCACTCCATCCGTTGTATCGAAGTAGGTTACGTGGTGAGAAGCATGCCCGGGCGTATACACGACACGCAATTCCCGGTCATCAAAGCGCAGCGTTTCGCCTCCGTTCAAGATATGCAAGTTAGCCGCCGGAACCGGGAGAAACTCACCGTACATCGCGTCCATCCTGTCGCCGTACAGCCGCACCGCACTGGCCAACAGTTTCGAAGGATCGGCCATATGTGGGGCGCCTTTGGCATGAACGAACACTTTTATCCGCGGGTTCTGGCGCACCAGCGAGCCGGTTGCACCGGCATGGTCCAGGTGGATGTGCGTCAAAAGAATAGCGTCCAAATCGGAAACTTCGACGCCTCGCGCTGCAAGTTCCATCTCCAGAGTCGGGAGGGTGGAGGCGGGACCCGGATCAATCAAGAACCTCTGCTCTCCCGCGAGCATCAAGCTCGCGGCGATGGAGCGGGGGTGACCGAGCCAATTCAATTCGATAGGGTTGATCGTCTGCACAGCAGAAAGTGTAGCGCAGCAAGGGAATCGGGGTGAAACTCGTACCCCCGGTTGACTGCCGTTGAAACCCAAGAGGCGAGAGGAATCACTTGCAGAATGATGAACTTATGAACTATGCTCTTCGGGCATCGAATTGTTTCCATGGCCAGCTTGTGCCCAGTCTGTGACAAGTGCGTGCTTCCGCCCACGGAATGAGAAACAAAGATCGAGCAGAAATCTGTGCTGTGCTCACCCGCCAAGCAGCCGGGGAAATTCGCGGGTATAGCTCAGAACCAAGGGGACTTTTAGCTATGTATTCTGGGAGGAATATCATGCGCAGATGGTGTGCAGCTTTGGCACTAGCAGGCGCGTTGTTGGCTCTGCCGCTTTACGCGCAGCAGAAGGACGCGACTTCAGACAGTAACAACGGTACCACCGAAACGGCCGCCGCGAGCTCGACATCCGGCGACTTTAGTGTGGCTCCGGCATCACGCAATTTGTTTGCGTTGCCGGCCGCGCCAGCACCGAGACCTGACATTTTCTCGGACTGGGCCAACAACCCGTGGGAACGTCACGCTTGGGGACAACTCACTCCCAGGTTCGAAATTGCGGGCTTGTTCAGCTATATCAATTTTAGTCCAAGCGGCGGATTCAGGAATTGGAACAACCTGGGTGCCACGGGTTCGTTCACGTTTAACGCCAACAAGTGGCTGGGTCTCGTTGGTGAAGTCGGCGGCTACCATTTCAGCCGCGACGTTTTCACTACGGATAGCACCGGCGCCGTCACCTTCAATTCTATGAGCGGCGGCATGCAGACGTACTTGTTCGGTCCGCGTTTGAATCTTCGCCGCTTCGACCACTTTGTGCCCTTCGCCGAAATTCTTTTCGGCGGCGCACACGCTGGTTCGCAAGTGACCGGGGATCAGGGGCAAAACGCTTTTGCACTGGCTGCCGGCGGCGGTGTGGACGTTATCTTCACGAAGTACCTGGCGTGGCGCTTCATCGAAGCCGATTACTTGATGACCAATTTCTCTGGGTCGCTACTGGGCGCGGATGCGCGGCAGAACAACTTCCGCGTTGGCTCCGGCCTTGTGTTGCGCTGGGGTTATCCTCCTGAGCCGCCGAAGCCGAATCATCCGCCAGTGGCAGCTTGCTCGGCGGACAAGCCGTCCGTTTATCAGGGCTCGACGGATCCCATCGCGATTCACGTGACCGCGAGTGACGCGGACAACGATCCATTGACCTACAGCTACACCGCCACCGGCGGAACGGTTGACGGGACTGGCCCGGACGTTCGCTGGAATCCCGCTGGCCTGGCGCTCGGCTCCTACACGGTCAACGCCAAGGTCGACGATTCGAAGGGCGGAATCGCGACGTGCGCAACTGATGTTGCGGTTGTGAAGCGTCCGAACTCGCCACCAATCATCTCTTGCGCTCCGGAACGCAACCCGATTATTGCGGGTGAGCGTGTAGCGATCAATTCCAAGGCCAGCGATCCAGACAACGATCCGATTACGTACAGCTACGCCACCACCGGCGGCCAGATTTCTGGCAACGGTCCGACGGCGCAGTTTGACTCCACGGGTCTTTCCGCGGGCAGCTATACGGTTACGTGCACGGCAGACGATGGGCAGGGCGGCCGCACCAGTGCCACCACCACCGTTGACGTCCAACAGCCGGCTCCTCCGCCACAGGCCACTAAGGTCGGTGATTGTGGCTACACCAAGGTTGGTGCAGGCCGCTTTGACAACGCTTGCAAGCGCGTTGGCGATGACGTTGCCCTGCGTTTGAAGAGCGACCCCAATGCCAAGGTGGTAATCGTTGGCTACGCGGATCCAAAGGAAGCCAAATCCGCCAAGCTGGCGCAAACCCGTGCAGATGGCGCGAAGAAGTATCTCGGCGAAAAGGGAATTGATGCTTCGCGCATCAGCACCCGCGTCGGAACCGCGTCCACCGAAAAGGGTGAGGAGAAGAACAACCGCAGGGTCGACTTCATCCTGGTACCCGAAGGCGCAACTTACTAATCCGCTGGCGCTGAGTCGAACGGACTCGTGCCGGTTCACATCATGACTGACCGGGCTCTTGAATCCACTTTTCGAGAGCCCGGTTTTCTTTTTGCAACCCGTATGGAGTGCGGCGGCTTGCCGCCGCTTTCACAGCGTCAACCGGAGCAACGAATCAAGCGCTTTAGCCGCGACGCCGATACACAAGAAATCACTCAAATAGTCTCAACTATCCTGAAGTCCCTTGTCCTTGCGCTCCTATTGTTCCTCCCCGAATCCCTTCCAGCACAGCAACGATTCAGTAACATCGGTCCCGCAGGCGGCCTGGTCGTTTCGATGGCAGCGACTTCGACGGGCGTGGTGTTTGTCGGCACGGCGGACGGACACGTTTTTGCGAGCGCAGACAGCGCCGTGAATTGGGACCTGCGAGGACGAATAGGTGAACGCACGGACGGGGTAGTCGCTCAAATCGTCTCCACTCCGCGCCGAGGCACACTCTTCGCTGCAGTGTGGTACCGAGCTTCCGGTGCTGGCGGAGGCGTTTTCCGCAGCAACGATGGTGCGCGAACATGGTCACCGGCCGGGCTGACGGGCCAAGCGGTACGCGCTTTGGAACTGTCCTCCACCAGGGAAGGCGAACTATTTGCCGGCACGCGTACGGGCGTGTTTCGTTCGCTGGACAGCGGCGCTACGTGGCAGAGAATCTCTCCCGAGGACAACGAGGAACTGCAAAACATAGATTCGCTCGCGCTAGATCCGCAGGATGCGGCCGTCATTTATGCCGGGACGTATCACTTGCCGTGGAAAACCACGGATGGCGGCGCGCACTGGCACGTCGCCGGTACTGGAATGATTGACGATTCTGACGTGATGAGCTTGCGAGTGGATTCCGCCGATCCTTCGCGGCTGTATCTCAGCGCCTGCTCCGGAATTTATCGCAGTGAAAATCGTGGCGATTCCTGGAGTAAGTTGCAGGGCATTCCTTACGGCTCCCGGCGCACGCAAGCCATCGTCCAGGACCGCGACAGTCCAAACACTCTTTATGCCGCCACGACGCAGGGGCTGTGGCTAACGCGAGATGCCGGCGAAAATTGGAAGCGTACCACCGCGACGGATTGGGTCATCAACAGTGTGGTGCTGCTGCCCGCCAAAGCAGGTTCGAAACAAAAAGTGGTTATCGGCACGGAGGGCCAGGGCATTTTGATCAGCGAAGACGCCGGCGAGACGTTCGTGCCGTCGAACACTGGATTTCGTCACGTCGTCGGGCGCGAACTTGCCGGCTATCCGGCGAACCCGGGACATCTCTTGTTACTCGCAGAGCAGGGCGGAACGCGGCTTCTGGAGTCGCCTGATTCCGGGGCCAGCTGGAATCTAGTGCCACCCAACGTTGAAGTGAACGGAAAACCAGTAAAGTTCGATCTCGCATCCATCGCACAAATCTACGGTACTAACTGGGGATGGCTGCTTCAGCTGAAAAGTGGGCAGCTCTTTCTATTTGAGATGGAGACCATGCGTAGCAGGGAAATTAGACTTCGCTGGAAAACGCCGCCGACGATCGGACAAAATCCGGCAAAGCGAAAAGCTGCGTCGCGAGCGGCGAGTACCGCTATGCTGCAGGGAAAAGTATTGGCCGTTTCTCGTGAACATTTTCTTATAGCGACACCTTCCGGATTGGCGCGCTGCGATATTTCGGGCGATTGTCTGCAGCTCAAGGCCTTCGCGCAGGCGGCCGCAACAGCCGCTGACGTATCTGCCGACGGGAACAACGTGTTGGTTCTCGACGTCGGCAATCTGGGAATTTCGACGGATGGTGGTGGCACCGCCGTTTGGCGGGATTTGCCCGGTGCGGCAGCGCCACGTTGGGTCCGTGCTGCGAACAAGGGAGCCGGAATTTTTCTAGCGACTGATGTTGGACTCTATGTCTCTACCGACCATGGCACCACTTGGGTCCGGTTGCAGCACGGCCTACCTCCCGCGGGCATGCAATTCTGGCTCGAAACAGCCGATAGGTTCTTTGTCACCACCAATCAAGGGGGGCTGTATATCTCTCGTGACAATGGAGAAAACTGGACCCGTCTGAATCCGCCGACGAAGTGGAACGATATTTCCGGGTTGGCGGAATTACCGCAAGGCGGAATCGCGGTTGGTTCTCTATCCGAAGGAGCTTTGGCTTGGCAAGATAATCCGCTGCGATAACCGAATTCAAAAGGAAGGTTCGTGTTCCGGTCTGGAGCACAGAACACCGCTCCGGATTCAAAATGGTGCATTCCAGTAAAAGATAGTTCTAACTAATTACGGACTTGACAATAACGATATATTGAACTAAAACTCTCTCAGACATTGCCGAATTGACACTCGCATATGCCCTATTCCCATTACGGAGTGTCATCCGATGGCACGGCCCGTCCTCCCAGCAGGAGGCTGCAAAAATCATGGAACACATTTACGGTGGTCGAGCGGTCAGCACAGCCTTTCCGAAGAATTTGTCTCTCATTTCCGTCGAGCCTGATCCTGTAATTCAATTGGACTCCCAACCCGTGCATGTTCTGGTTGTGGATGACGATGAACATATCCGGGAAGTCTGCCGGTCGGTTGCCGAAACTTCTGGAATGAAGGTGTTTGCGAGCGGCAGCGCGGAAGATGCCCTGGAGGTAATGGAGGTCTCACCGGTAGACATTTTGCTGACGGACTTGCGCCTGCCGGCCACGAATGGGATCGAATTGCTCAAAAGCGCGAAAGCACTTTATCCGGACGTAGCCGTCGTAATGCTTACCCAGTACGGAACCATCGACTCAGCCGTGGAGTGCACCCGTCTTGGAGCGGCCGACTACGTTACCAAGCCTTTTCGCGTAGAGGAACTCCGCGTCAGGTTGCAGCAGGTTGCCCACGGGGTCGAATTGAAGCGAGAGAACCGCCTGCTGCGCGAACAGGTTCGCACACGACCGGGGTTTGGCGGATTGATCGGCATGTCCACACGAATGGAACGCGTTTACAAGCTGATCGAAAAAGTCAGCGTCCGCGAGCACCCAGTTTTGATTCTGGGTGAAAGCGGAACGGGAAAGGAACTGGTTGCGCGCAGTATCCATTTCTCTGGCCACCGCAAGGCAAAGCCTTTCGGCACGGTGGATTGTTCGGCTATTGTCCCGACCTTGATCGAGTCGGAACTCTTCGGACACACCAAGGGAGCTTTCACGGGAGCCACACAGAACAAGCAGGGGCTCATTGAAGCGGCCAATGGCGGTACGCTCTTTCTCGATGAGATCGGCGAAATGCCGCTGGAGATGCAAGCGAAACTCCTGCGCGCGCTTCAACAGCGGGAAGTTCGCCCAGTCGGCGCCACCGAGAGCAGGCCCATTAACGTGCGCATTGTGGCAGCTACCCACCGGGATCTCGATACGTTGGTCAAGAACGGCGGATTTCGCCAAGACCTGTACTTCCGCTTGAATGTTGTACAAATCAAGATCCCTCCGCTGCGCGAGCGAAAAAGCGATATTCCGTTACTGGTGGCCGCATTCTTCGACAAATTCTCAGACAAGGAAAACAGTCCTCAGGAGTTGACGGAAGATGCCATGCGCCGGCTGATGGCCTACGACTGGCCCGGTAATGTGCGCGAACTCGAGAATTCGATTGAACGAGCGGTGTCTCTTGGCACTCGACCATATGTAAGCGTCAGCGATCTACCTACCAATCTGCAGTACCCGAAGACTGATCGGGCGCCGGAAAAAGAAGAAATGATGCCGTTGGAGGAACTGGAACGGCGCGCGATTCTCACCACCCTGCGGCAAACCGGTGGAGACAAACAAGCCGCCGCCCGCATGCTGGGGATAGGAAAGACCACCTTGTATCGCAAGCTGAAGCAATATCAGATCGATCACGCCGAAGCCTGAGTTGTTCCAGAGATTGGTCGGGCCGCATCCACAAAAGACATCCGTCCTGCCTAGGTTTCCTCAAAACCTCTTTGGCCCGTGAGCTATTTCGGGAAAAAGTTCCGGCGTGGAAATTTGGTCTTCCTCTTAACGATCCTGTTTTCAATCAATTGACTCCCTTTGCGACTTGGCGCGCGCAATGCATACATGCAGTCTGTCTTGCCCATGTCAGGGAGGGGAATTGTTTAGCGGGAGTCGCAGCCAGAAAGAAGAACCAGCAAAAGCGCGGCGGGGAGTTCTCCTGGCAGCTCGAGAAGGGGCTGAGAGAGGCGCATGGATTCGCGAAACGGTCGAAGAGCTGCTTGCGCTGGAAGGTGTGGAGCGAGCGGGAGCTTGGCTGGAAGAAACATCGCCGGAGGGGCCCTCGGAAGGCGGCGCATTGTTTCGCGGGAAGGTTCTGGACCGCGACGGTACTGCGGTCCCGGCGGAATGGAACCGTCTGAGTACGGAGTCACCCCTGCCCGCGGAAGTGCTCAACGAAAAGAAAAGCGTTGAGTATGAGACACACGGGGAAAAGAGTGGGCCGATTTTTGGTCCACTGGTGGGACTCGTGCGTGTTCTATGGATCCCGGTAACCAGTCACGGCGTTTTCTGCGGAATGTTGCTTGCCGGCACCGCCCGGAAAAGTTCCGCGCTTCCGCGACACGCGGCCGAACGGGTCGCGCTTGAACTGGAATTCCTGCTTGAACAGGAGCAAGAACGGCGCGCGGCTCGGCGTCAACAGTCGGACCTGCTGATCTGGTCTCAGGTCCAAGCACAACTGGCGCGCAAGGAACCTTTTCGAGCGGTACTCCAGGACATCGTTAAGAGCTGTACGAACGAAGACAATGGGCATGGCCCCTGCGCCGTCTTCACTATTCTTGGTGAACGCAAGAGCGGTCTTCCGGTTCCTACCCCATCCGCCGCAGGTTTGGAAGAAACGCTGGAAATTTTGGCAGCGAGCGGCGAGGCCGCCTGGGTGCACGGCACGGTCAACGGGCCGTTGGAATCGCTCTGGCGGCAGGTAGTGCGGCACGGAATGCTGATCAGCGCGGAGCCGGACCGCCTGCCCCTGGCCAGGGGAATCTCGAGATTAGTTGCCATCCCGCTGGTACACGACGCGCAAACCACCGGCGTGCTGATCGCCGGAATCGCGCACGGTCAGCCTCATCTGGAAACAATTCAGCGTCTGGAACTACGCGCCCAGCTTGCTTCTTCGGTGCTTTCGCAGTTGCGGCGGGAGGCTGTGGAACGCCGCAGGACAGCGCTAGAAAACGCGCTCTTCGACCTGAGCGGTGAACCGGTTTCCCTCGTGGATCGTGACGGTTTTCTGGCGGGGATGAGCCGCGGCGCGCGCGAACTTACTGATGAACCCGAATTCAGCCGCAATCATGATCCAGACGGTGCGGAAGAGCGGCGCTTCGCACAACTCTTCCGCCCAAGAGA
>Ga0210409_10002943_pt1 | contig 19626 bp, 17 predicted proteins | sample IncBWH17MmetaG_FD_161649 | JGI IMG/M metagenome (GOLD analysis project Ga0210409, IMG submission 161649) | Forest soil microbial communities from Barre Woods Harvard Forest LTER site, Petersham, Massachusetts, United States - Inc-BW-H-17-M | ecosystem: Environmental > Terrestrial > Soil >... | reverse complement strand
GACTTCAGCATCACCGTAAAGACCTGGATCATGAACGCGGGCGCGCTCGTGATCTTCTTGCTCATCGGCCTCGTGCTCTACTCGGACCTCAGCAAGACCGCCCTCCTCGGGAGGTTCCTGCCCTAGGCCGGGCCCCTGGCCCGCCGCCCGAGGCCCCGCCCTCCGCACGCCCCCGCCGTCCCTCGGCCTCCGGCTACTTGCTGCCCCAGACCGGCCTGAAACCGGGCTCGATGGAGAAGGCTTTCGAGAACAGCTCCAGCGCCTTCTGCTTTTCGGGGGCGTTGCGGGTGTGCTCGTGGCGCTTGTAGATCGTGTAGCCCAGGTAGAAGGCGGCGGCCGCGCTCTGGGGGTCGGACTCTGCGGCTTTGCTGAACTCGGTCTCCGCCTGCGCGAAGTGCCGCTTGCGGAAGGCGGCGAGGCCGGCGTCGAGGAAGCCCTGGGTGGGTCCGCTCGCGGAAGCGGGTAGGTCGGCGCTCCTGACCGCGGGCTTGGGGGGTGGGGGTGCCTGCGCGGCGGGAGAGAGCACGGCGGCCAGAACGATCGCGAAAAGTGTCATGGCAGCGCTCCTAGTGAGTTCACTCCGTCAGACCGAGACAGCCCTGCCGTCTGCCCGACGGCCGGCCCCGCGGGAGCGTTTCCGTCCCGGCAACCCACTACCAGTCAAGTACAGCCCGCCCGCCTCCGCGGTGATCCCGCTCACCCCGCGCTCCTCAGCGCGAGCCGGCCGCGGTTGCCGCCTCCAGGGCGCGCCACTCGTGCAAGCCCCCGCTGCGGGCGGCGGCCAGGAGCCGGTCCGGTGACGCGGGGTCCACGGCCAGGGCCCACACCCGGTCGGAGAGCAGCCCCTCGGTGCTGAAGGGCTGCCAGCTCTCGCCCCCGTCCTCGCTCCGGTAGATCCCGCCGCGCGTGAAGTCGCTGGCGTAGGCGGTCCGCCCGTCCGGGTGGAGGGCGAGGCCGGTGATATCCAGGAGGGGCAGGCCCCCCCCGCGGCGGAGCCAGGTCTGGCCCTGATCCGGGGAGCGGAGCAGCCCGCGGGGGGTGGTCGCGAAGATCACCCGATCGTTACCGGGCAGGAAGGCGAGGCCGTGGACGTTGGCCTCGCCCACGCTCGGGGAGATCTGGGTCCAAGAGGCCCCCCCATCCAGGCTCCGGAAGAATCCCAGCGGTGTCGCGGCCAGGACCACCGTCGGTCGGGGGATGGACGCGGCCACGGCCAGGACCGCCAGACCCAGGCCCAGACGGTGGCGCTCCCAATGCTCGCCGCCATCCACGCTGCGCAAGAGGCCCTGCGAGGTGGCGGCCAAGAACGTGCGGTCGGAGAGGGCAACGACGTCGGTCACGCTGGGGTGCAGGTCGATCCCATCCACCGCCGCCGGCAGCGGGCGCCAGAGCCCGCTTTGAGACATCGAAAGGTAGAGGCCGTCGTCGGTTCCCGCCAGGACCTCGCTCCCGGCGAGGGCCATCGAGAGGACCTGGCGTCCCTCCAGCCCACCCCCCACCTTCGACCACGGTCCGGACGGTCTCAAGGCGGAAAGTACGCCCCCGGCCTGGCGGTCGTCCAAGACCCCGGCCAGGATGCGGCCCTGCGCGGGGTCGAAGATGACCCGCGACACGAACCGGGCAAAAAAGCCATCGTTGGAGGAGGCCCAAGTCGCGCCCCCGTCGGGGCTGCGGAGCACGCCCGCCCCGTCCGCGCCGAGGAGCAAGGCGCCCCCCGGGAGCACCAAGACCGCGTTCACCACCAGCTCTCTCGGGGTCAGCAGGCGCCAGGTGGCCATGCCGTCCTCGCTCGCCCAGAGTCCTTCCGTGGTGCCCGCGTAGACCACGTCGGGGCGGGCGGAGTCCTGGGCGAAGCTGCGCGTGCGGCGCGCGCTGGCCGGGATCCCGGGCACCTTCGCCCAATGGCCCCCGGCGTCGGGGGAGCGGTAGATCCCGGAGCAAGCCGTGGCATAGACCGTGCGCGGCGACCGATGGTCGAAGGTCAAGGTCATGACGTCGGAGTCGTTGATCATCCCTAGATGGATCGGCTTCCAGCCCCCGCCCCCGTCCGTGGTTTTCCAGGCCAGGTGCCAGGTCCCGGCGTAGATCACCTGGGGGTCGCCCGGGTCCACGGCCAGGGAATTGATGTTCCTGATCTCGGGGTCTCCGGCCGTGCTGATGCGCTGCCAGGAGGAGCCGCCGTCGCCGGAGCGAAAGACGCCCGTGAGCGTTCCCGCGACGAGCACGCGGGGGTCGGAAGCGGCGACCGCCAAGGCCCGCACCGATTGCCCGCCGATCTCAGGGAGGATCGTGAACGTGCGACCGTCGTCGCTGCTGCGGGCTATGCCTCCCCCCGGGCCCGTGACCTCCCAATATCCGACGAGGACGGAGCCCGCCGCGTCGACCACGATCTGGTCGAGGCTCATGCCGCGCAGGGGGAAGCCCGGCTGGGCGCGCCGCCAGCTCATCCCCCCGTCGCCGGAGCGGTACAGGATGCCGTCGGCCGTCCCCAGATAGACGATCCGGGGATCACGCGGATCCGCGGCCAGGGCCCGGACGTCGCCCCCCGGGAGCCCCACCGCCATCCAGCTCTGGGCGCGGGCGACCGGAGGGGCGGCCGAGAGCGCGACGAGGAGGAGGGCCAAACGCGCTCGGGGAGCGGACATGTTGCCCCGAGTTTAATCGAAAAGCCGCGGTTGGGGGCGCCGCGGGCGCCGGAGAACAAAAACGGGGTGCGGCCAAGAGGCCGCACCCCAGTCGAAGCGGACGGTGGTTCGTCTAGTCGTCATCCTCCGGAGGAGTCGCCCCCTCGGGAACGAAGATCACATCCACGCGCCGATTCTTTGCCCGGGCGGCGGCGGAGGTGCCGGTGTCGAGGGGCTTGCTCGCCCCGGCGCTCTTGGCCGTGATGCGGGCCTCCTCGATACCCCGCTCCTTGACGAGGTAAGTCTTCACCGCCTCCGCACGCTTGCGGCCGATCACCTCCGGGTAACGCTCGTTGCTGTCCGCGTGGCCCACGATCACCACCCGGCTACGCGGGTCCTGCTTGAGCTTGGAGGCCACATCGTCCAGACAGGCCTTGTCCACGTTGTTCAGACGGGCCAGGTTGCGGGGGAAGCCCCCCGACGTGCAGGTGACGGGCTCCGGCTTGGGCTTCTCCGGGACCTGGACGCGGACGCTGCAGTCCGACTGCGCGGTTCCACCCCGGCCATCGGAGACGCTGACCGTGATCGTGACCGTCGTCCCCGGCGCCACGCCCGCGCTGTCGAAGACCGCCTCCGTGCCGGTGCCGGTGACCCGGCCCGAGTTAGCGGTCCAGGAGTAGGTGAGGGGGTCGCCGTCGGGATCCGAGGCCACGGCCCGGCAGCGTACCGTCTCTCCGGGCAGGATCTGCGACTTCTCGATCTCGCACTTCACGGTGGGGTTCCGGTTGGTGGGTGGCGGCGGGGGCGGCGGCGGCACGTACACCTGGCAGCACCGCGTCCCCGGGTGGTAGCCGATCGCCACCTCGTAGTCGGAGTAGCTCTTGAAGCCCTGGTTCGAGCCCCGGTCGTTGAAGTTGGCGTTCCAGGAGAGGGCGGGGCGGATGAAGAAGCCGGGCTTGAAGAAGAACACGGGGCCAATCACGACGTCGATCGGGTTGGTCTGGGCGGAGTCGGCGCTGCTGTAGGACCGCCCCGTGACTTCGGCCTGGAGCTGGATCTTGGAGCAGGAGGGGACGTTCAGGCCCACCCCCCACTTGAATGCGTTCCCGATCTTGACCGTGTCAGGGCTCCCGTTGAATTCGTACCCCACCGAGGCGTGGATATCGGCGTGGCGGTCAATGCTCTTAGAAAGGATCAGATCGGCTCCGAAGGAGGTCTTCCCGGTGCCGAGGCCCAGAGTCTCGTCCGCAGTCCCGAACTTGACCGCCCCCTTGAGGGCGAGGCCGACCCCCTCCCCCCGGTAGTCGTCGAGGAACTTGTACTTCCCTCCCAACCTCACGTCTCCGAAGCCGCTCTGCCAGGGAGTGCTGACCCCTGGGAGGTCGTTGTAGAACCCGGGCTGGAAGAGGGCGTCGGCGTCGACCCGGTTCTGAATGCCCACGTCCCCGAAGAGCTCCAACCTATCGGTCGCACCGTAGGCGAGGGAGAGCCCGAAAATGGCGAAGTTGATGTCCTTGGGATCCCGATTCAGGACCTGACGGAAGACGCTGACGGAGGCCTTCCCCTTCGGGAGGGTGTAGGCGGAGGACAGGTGGAAGAGCCCGGTGTCGCCTTCGTAGCTGGGGGTGGCCGGACGCACTTCCCATTCCTGGCCGTCTATGGTCATGGTCCAGGTCTTGACCTCCTCCTTCTTGACCGTGCAGGCGGCGGCGTCCTTCTTGTCGGCTGGGTCACCGGAAGCTCCATCTGCCCAACAGGGTCCCGTCAGGGCCAAAAGGCCACCCAGTGCCAAGGCCGTAAACCGTCCGCTCATGAAGACCCCCCTTAGCGATGCCAGGCGAAAACAGAAGGTAAGTCTAAACCTATCTCGGCATGATCTGCAAAGCGTTTTCAACTGGACCACCTGCCCCCTCGCGGGCCAGAAGGCCCGCCAGGTCCTTCTCGGCCCCCGTCCGGACGCGGCCCCGGAGGACGAGCTTGCCCCTCTCTTCCTCCACCTTGAGGCCATAGGGGGCCAGGTTGGGGTTGGCCCGGATCGCGCTCTCGGCGCTGCGGCGGCCCCCCGGCGTGGCCTCGCCGCGGACCTTAATGTTGTCCGTCACCCCGGACACCCCCGGTACGGCCCGGGCCGCCTCCAGGGCGACGTCGCGCTGGGCCCCTCGGGCCAACTCCCCGCTCAGGGTGACCTGGCGACGGAAGACGCTCACCGTGATATCCGTCCCCCCGAGCTCCCGCCGGAGGGAGAGGGCGAATCGGACCTCCACCTCGAGCGACCGGTCGTCCAGACTCTCGCCGATGGAGCGCGCTTCGGGGCCGGAGGCGGCGGCCGGTCCCGCGGCCACCTGGAGGTGGTTCACAACCTGAACCACGTCCGGGACCGCCCCCGCGACGCGGCCCGCCAGCTCGCTCAGGTCCGGCGTCGGAACCTGCCCCCGAAGCGTGACCACCCCGTTCTCGGTGGCGACCTCGATGGCGTAGGGCTTGAGGTTTCGGTTTAGGGCCAGGGCGGCCCGGACCGAAGCGGTGACCTTGGCCTCTTGGAGCCGATGGCCCACCGCGCCCAGGCGGGCTTGGTCGCCTGAGGGCAGACCCCAATAGTAGTAAAGAGCGGCCCCCGCGAGGGTCAAGAGGACGACCAGTGCGAAAAGGCGCTTGAGCAAGGCCCCTCCCGGGGTAGATTCTATCGCCATGTCTCCAGATACATTCGACCTCGTAGTGCTCGGCTCGGGCCCGGCCGGAGAAAAAGGCGCCGCCCAAGCCGCTTACTTCGACAAGAGGGTCGCCCTGGTGGAGAAGGATCTTTACCTGGGCGGCGCGGGGGTCAACACCGGAACCGTTCCCAGCAAGACCCTCCGGGAAACCGCCCTCTACTTCTCCGGGCTCAGCCAGCGGGGTCTCTATGGCGTCGACTACTCGATAAAAGAGGACATCGGAGTCCGTGATTTCATGCATCGGGAGGAGGAGGTGGTCCGGACCCTGCGGGGCCTCATCGGGGCCAACATCGAGCGACACCGCATCGAGCTCGTGCGGGGGGCGGCGTCCTTCGAAGATCCCCACACGGTGAGGGTGCGGGTCAAAGGCCAGCCCGACCAGCTGCTGAGCGCTCCCGTGATCCTGATTGCGACCGGCTCCACTCCCAACTGGCCGGACGGCATCCCCCGGGACCCCCTCCGTCTCTACGACAGCGACTCCATCCTGCACATGGACCGGATCCCGACCTCGCTGGCCGTCATCGGTGCGGGCGTGATCGGGTGCGAATACGCCACGATGTTCCGGGCCATGGGTATTGCGGTCACCCTCGTGGGGGGGACGGAGCGTCTGCTGCCGTTCCTGGACGCCGAGATCGGGGACAAACTCCGCATGCAGATGGAGTTGCTGGGGCTCCGCGTGGTGCTGCGCCAGAGCGTAGAGGAGGTCCGGCTCGATCGGCCCCAGGTTCTGCTCCGGTTGAAGAACGGCGAGGAGCTGGAGGTGGAGCGGGTGCTGTTCGCGACCGGGCGCATGGGGGCCACCACCGAGCTCGCTCTGGACCGGGTGGGCTTGACCGCGGGACCCCGGGGGCACCTGAAGGTCAACGAGCACTACCAGACCAGCGTCCCCCATATCTACGCCGCGGGGGATGTGATCGGGTTTCCCGCCCTGGCCTCCACGTCCATGGAGCAGGCCCGGGTGGCCATGTGTCATGCCTTCGATCTGAAGTACAAGTCGCGGGTCTCCAGCCTCTTGCCCATAGCCGTCTACACCATCCCGGAGATAGCGGCCGTCGGGGAGACCGAGGAGTCTTGCCGGGAGAAGGGGATCCCGTACAGCGTGGGCCGGGCCCTCTACCCGAACAACAGCCGGGGGCAGATCATCGGCGACATGTCGGGCCTGGTGAAGCTGATCTTTTCCCCGGTCGACCTCAAGCTCCTCGGAGTCCACATTCTGGGCGAGATGGCCTCGGAGCTCGTCCACGTCGGCCAGAGCTGCCTCCATTTCCAGGGGACGCTCGACGATTTCATTCAGATCGTCTACAACTATCCGACTCTGGGCGAGGCCTTCAAGTATGCGGCGTACGACGGTCTCGGGAACCTCACGCGACAGCGAGCCGGGGAAGGGACGGGGGAAGGCTGAGTTGTCCCTTCGCCAGCCGCCGAGAAATGGCGGCTCCGCGCCGTTTTTCGGACGCCGGGCCAGGAGTCGTGAGGTATCCTTGGATTGGGCCATAGGACACAACACTTTACAGGCCATCCTTTCCAGGGCCTCCTCGGCACGGGTCTTGCGAACCTCCGGGTAGGGCGGCGACCACGGTGGTCGTCTCGACACGGAGGAAGTTCACATGGCACGCAAGCGAGTCTACCTTTCGATCGGCCAAGGAGCTGCCGTGGCTTGCCGGCCCGAGGGAACCCAGGAGGCGTGGGAGGCACTGCCCGGTCGATCGGACCGCTCGGCGTCGAGTCCGCTCTCCATGCTCCCCCGCTTCCGGATCGACGACGTGATTGCCGACCTCGGAGGCGGCCGCTACTGGCTGCTCCCCCGTCAGGCGTCCAAGCCCCGGCCTTAAGGCCTCACCGCAGGCCATGAGGCCCGCCGGTCTCATTTTCCTGGTCGGGTTGGGAGTCACCTCTTCGGCTGCGGGCCAGGACCTTGTCATCGAGCACAACGGACTCGGCTGCGTGGTGGCCGGGAAGTACCCGAAGCTGTCCGCTTGCATCGCACCGCGCGCCCGCGTGGCCCGGGCCCGTGTCTACTTCCGCGGCGAGGGCACCCCGAACTGGTACTACGTGTCCCTCACCTCAGACATGCCCTGTTATCGCGGCCTTCTTCCCAAGCCCAAGCGCGATCTCCGGCGATTCAGCTACTACATTGAGGCGCTGGACACGGCCTTTGCGGAAACGCAAACGGGCGAATACGTGGCGGAGGTGGTGCCGGACGAGGGGAGCTGCCGCAAAGGCCCGATCGCCCCCTTCCTGGAAAATGCGTCGGTGGTGGCCACTCCGGCGGCAGGGGGGGCCGCGATCCCGACCGGCTTCCTGACCGGGGCCGTGGGCGGCTTCCCCACCGGGGTCGTACTCGGGGTCGTGGGCGGAGGGGCGGCGATCGTGGGGGGCATCTCGGGAATCGGGGGCGGGGCAACGCCGACCTCTCAGCTGCCGCCGACCACGACGACAGCCGGCTCGCCGTCGAGCACGCTGGCCGGGCCACTGCCGACCACGAATCCGGCAACGTCGACGACCACCCTCCCGGGCGCAACCACGACCACAGTGCCGGGGACTCCCACCACGACGCTGCCGGGTGCGACCACCACGACCCTGCCGGGGACGCCCACGACGACCCTGCCGGGCCCGACCACGACGACCCTGCCCGGTACGACCACCACGACCGTGCCGGGGACGACCACCACGACGGTGCCGGGGACGACCACCACCACCTTGCCCAGCACGACCACCACGACCCTCAACCCCTGCGCGGGCGACACGACGCCGCCCTCGGTCGCGATCACTTCCCCCACGGGCGGCCTCCTCCTGCCCCTTCCCGTCACTGTCAGCGCCAACGCCAACAGCGCTTACGGCATCGCCAAGGTCGATTTCTACTACCAGGAGTCGGGCCACGCCACCGTCCACTTCGGGACGAGCACCGCGACGCCGTACCACGCCACGCTGTTCTCCCTCTGCCAGGCGGCCCTCTTGGACACCTTCGCCCTCACCGCCGTGGCTACCGACAACTGCGGTCTCGTGGCCACCTCCTCCCCCGTGACCATAAGCCTCCTCGGCCTCCCCTTGTGCTTTTCCTCCGCCCCGCCGCCCCCGGGGGCGGGCTGGATCAGCGACCTAGCCGTCCCGGGCGGACAGGGCCAGGTCGTGCTGAACGGGACGGACGCCTTCTTCCCGAGCGCGGGCCCGTCGAGGGTCACGGCCCCCGTCCGGCCTGGTTCCAACCGCGTGGAGGCGGTGCTTGTGAACGCTAACGGCCGGGGGGGGACGTGGCGGTTCGACCTGGGTGGCCAGGGCCTCAAGGCGGGCAGTCTGCGCGTGGTGGCGGGCGAGGTGGTGCTCGCGACCCCGGACACGGTGGTGTTCCGGCTGAGCGGCCGCCCCGGCGAGCGAGTGGTCTTTGCCTTCCGAACAGAAGACCAGCGCTAGGGCCTCCCCCGGTTCGCTTCGGATATACTCGGCGGCCGAGGCCCGGAATTGATGCTGAGTCAGGAGCCGTGACGCTCCCCCGGTTTTTCGTCCACCCCTTCCGGCGACCGGGTGGTCTTTCCCCCCTCGGCCATCTCGAAGGGCGTGTCATGGACGAGCTGTGGCGGCGGCCGGAAGGAGCGTGCGTCCGCGACGTGCAGGCCGCCTTCGCGGGCACCCTCGCCTACACGACCCTCATGACCACCCTGGACCGGCTCCACCGCAAGGGCGTCCTTGACCGCCGCAAGGCCGGCCGCGCTTACGTCTACACGCCCCGCTGGAGCCGGGAGGAGCTGGAACGGGGCCTGGCGAGCGACCTGATCGGGAGCCTTCTGGCCGGGGGCGCCCAGGCCGCCCAGCCCGTGCTCTCCTGCATCGTCGACGCCGTGGGGGAGCGGGACCGCCTCCTGCTCGACGAGCTGGACCGGCTGGTGAAGGAAAAGCGGCGGCGGCTGGGGCGGAAAAGGGAGCCTTGATGTACGGCCTGCTTGGCGTCAGCCTCGGGTTCGCCGCGTTCCTGGTCATGGGGGGCCTGGGCTCCCTTGCCGTGGCCGCGGCCCGGCCGCGCCGGGGCTTCTCGTTGTCCCCTGGGGAGGCGGGGGGGCAGGCCCGCTCGCTCTTTGCGCTCCGTCTCCTCCCCGCCGCGGCCGGGCTCGTCTTCGCCGCCGGCTTTTACGCCCCCGCCTACCTTCTTCTCGAGCCGCGCGACGCCGGGGAGACGGTGAGCCCCGGTCTCGCCCTGCTGGTCGTGGCTGCGGCCGGACTCGTCATCACCGGCCTCAGGCGGGGGCTCCGGTCGTGGGTGGACGGCCGGCGGCTCGCCGCCGGCTGGTTGCGGGGCGCGCGGCCCCTCGACCTTGTCGGCCTCGCTCTCCCCGCGTACCGGATCGCCCACCGCTTCCCGGTGGTGGCCGTGGTCGGGATGTGGCGGCCCCGCCTGTTCGTGGCGGAGAGCGTCCTGGCCGGGCTCACGAGTGAGGAGTTGGAGGCTGTCCTCGCCCACGAGGAGGGCCACCTCCTGGCCCGCGACAATCTCCGGGGCTTCCTCCTCCGTTGCTGCCCCGACCTGCTGGCCCTGCTGCCCATAGGTAACCGCCTCTTCCGGGCGTGGACGGAGGCGGCAGAAGCGGCGGCGGATGAGCATGCCGCCCGGGCCGGCTCGTCGCGGGCGCTGGCCCTGGCGGGGGCGCTGGTCAAGGTCGCGCGCATGGCTCCCCCCGGCCAACGCGCGTCGCTTCCCGCGAGCGCCTTCCACGACGGGGCGGCCATCGCCCTTCGGGTGAAGCGGCTCCTGGACCGGACGGAAAGCAAGGAGGGGGCCACGCCGCCCCCCCGCCCGCCCCGCGCCGCGTGGGCCCTTGCCGCCGTCCTCGCCCTCACTGCGACGAGCCCGCTGGTCCTCCGGAGCGTGCACGCGCTGACGGAGGCCGCTCTCCGCCTTCTTCGCTGAGCCCCTCCGGCTCCCTGTCCCCGAGGCCGGGTTCGGCCCCCGCTGGAGTCCGGGCGGCGGGCGGCCGCGAGGACGCTAGAATGCGGACGTGAGGCGCGTCCCGGCGATGAGATCCCTCGGCCTGCCGGGCTCGCTCGGCGCTCTCGCGCTCGCCGTCGCGTCGTTCTCCGCTCCCCGGGCCTCTCCTTTGGCCTCCCCCCGGCCCCTGGCCGAGGTCGGATACGCGCGGGACACGGTCTACTCGGTCGAGGATGGAGCGCTCGACGCCCTCCAGGACCAGTTCCGCCCCACCCTTGAGGCCAACCGCAAGGAGCTCCTCGGGCAGACGGGGGAGGTGAAGGGCTTCGGGGCGGGCACCATCTACCCTCAGATCTGGCTTCGGGACAGCGCGACCCTCATCCCGGCCACCCGCTACTACTATGGCCGGGAGTACCTCACGAGCTGGATCGAGGAGCATCTCTCCCACCAGCGGGCAAACGGCGAGCTCTACGACTGGATCGCGGCCGGGGACGCTGCCCCGTTTCTGGCCAACGCACCTCGGGCCGGTCGCATCTACCGCGCGGGGAGCATCCTGCTCTCCGCGGACAAGAACACCACCGCCACCGACCAGGAGGCGAGCGCGGTTCTCGCGGCCGCCGAGGTCTTCGCCCTCACCGGGGACCGCTCCTGGCTCTCCAAGAAGATCGTGGGCCGGCCCCTGGTGGAGCGGCTGGACGCCGCCCTCGAGTACGTGCTCAGCCACCGCTTCAGCTCCGCCTACGGCCTCGTCACCGGCGCCTTCACCGCGGACTGGGGGGACGTGAGCCCGGTCTACCCCGACCAGCGCGTCATCTACCTGGACGAGCGGACCCCGGTCGTGGTCGGTCTCTACGCGAACACCCTCTTTGCGCGGGCGGCGGAGGAGCTGGGCGCGATGCTGGCGCGCTTGGGCGACGCCACCCGGGGGGACCATTGGTCGGGGCAGGCCTCCCGGATCCGGACCAACATCCGCCGGTTCTTGTGGGCGGAGACGGCGGGCTTCTACCGCATGCATCGGCTCTTGCCCGGGCCCGGGAAGGACGTGGCCTACGACGACGCCGACACCTTCGCCCTGGGGGGCAACGCGCTGGCCGCCCTCTACGGCCCCGCCGACCCGCTCCAGGCGGGGCGCATCTTCGCCGCCGCGGAGGATCGGCGTCGTCGCTACGGCGTGTCCACGGTCGCAGGCGTGCTCCTGCCCCCCTACCCGCGCGGGTTCTTCAAGCACCCCATCCAGAGCGACGAGTTCACGTATCAGAACGGCGGCCAGTGGGACTGGTGGGCGGGCCGGTTCCTGCTCGCGGGCTTCGTGCGGGGGAACGCGGGCCCGGCCTCGCGCCAGCTCCGAGAGATCGCACGCCGGGTGCAGGAAGCGGGCGGGCTCTATGAGTGGTACACCCGGGAGGGGAAGGGCCGGGGGAGCGCCCGCTACGCGGGGAGCGCGGGGGCGCTGGCGGGAGCGGTCTTCGCGGGGCTCTTCGGCCTGGACTCGAGGGCGGACGGGCTCGCGATCACGGTGCGGCTGGGGGCGGAGCCGGGGGCAGTGCGTGCCTACGAGCCGGCCCTCGATCGCTATGTCGTCTACCGATACTCCTTTGATGGCCGGACGCGGGTGGCCCGCCTGCGCTACGAGAGCAACGCCCCCGGCTTCGGCCGGCTGGCCCTCCTCCTGCCCGCGGGGGCCGCCGCCCTAGAGTTGCTCCTGGACGGGCGGGCCGTCCCCTTTACGGGGGAGGCGGTGGGGAGGGACCGTTACGCCGTCCTGCGCACGGACTGGCAGCCCCACCGCCTCGAGCTGAGAGTGCGCTGAGGTGGCGGGGCTCTGGGTTTGGGCGGCGTTGGCGACGGCGCTCGCCGCCCCCCCTCCCGCGGCGCCGCTTCCCTTTGGCGCCGGCGAGAGCGTCACCTTCCGGATCACATACGCCCACCTCCTGGCCGGCCGGGCCACCCTCAGCGTGGAGCCCAGCCCGCAGGGGGGACGAGGGGTGCTGCAGTTCGTGGCGGAGGCCAAGAGCCAGGGCTTCTTCTCCTGGCTCCTCCAGTTTCGGGTCGACGACCGGACGCTTTCGGCCTGGGACCCTGCCACCGGCTGCTCGCTCCGCATCGAGAAGCACCTGCACGAGGGGCGCCTGGTTCGCGATCAGCTCGTGGTCTTTGGCCCCGAGTCGGGGATGGCTTCGGTGACGGATCCCAAGATCAAGGAGACCCGCTTCGACGTGGGTCCCTGCACGCTCGACGTGCTTTCCGCCTTCTTCGTGACCCGGGCCCGCGGGGTGGCGGAGGGGGAGGGCATGACCCTTCCCGTCTTCGACAACGGCCGGCGCTACCAGCTCGGCGTGCGGCTACGGGGGCGAGAACGGCTCGACCTGCCCCCCCCGCTGGGAAAAGGCGTTCCCACCGTGATCGTGGAGCCGCTGCTTCTGGAGGGGACGGGCCTCTTCGTGAAGGCGGGGCGGCTCATGATCTGGCTGACCGACGACGCGCGCCGCATCCCCGTCCGGCTCCGCTCCAAAGTGGCGATCGGGTTCGTGTCCGCCGACCTGGAGAGCTATGCCGGGCCCGCGGATCGCGGACCCTAGCCCGATCCGCCGCCCTACAGCATCACCTTGCGGTGGCGGGCCGTTTCCTCCTCGTAGTACTTGCGGTAGAGGACCTCCCACTCGTCGGACCCCTCCACGATCGGGCGCTTCTGGCTCTCGATCTTGCGGCGCACGAGGGCGTCGATGGCCTCGTCCGCCTTCATCTCGTCGGAGATCATCTTCACGATCTCCTGACGGATCTCCTGCGGATCGGCGAAGTACTCCACCTCCTCGTCCGCGTCCAGCAGGTTCAGGATCAGGTGGGACAGGCGGAGGATCTTCTCGCGGGAGAGCTTCATCGTTGCCCCCGTCGGCTCACAGGACGATCCCCTTCTCCCGCGCCATCTTCTTCTTGAGCATCTTGAACATCTCCGTGTAGGTGACGTTCGAGCGCTCCATCTCCGAGGCGTGCTGGATCAGTACTTCCCGGACCTCTTCGTTCAAGCGGTCCTCGATCTGCAGCTCCTCGGTGATCACCCGGGCGATGCTGTCCACGATGCGGGGCTCGGAATCCACCTCCAGCTTCCCCTCTCCCACGAGCGTCTTCACGATCTTTCGGGAGACGTACTGGATCTCTTCCGCGGTGAGGCGCATGGCTCGGGGAGTATAGCATCGGGGGGCCGTGGTATCCTCGGGCCGCCCATGTCCTTCGAGCTCGTGCGCCATCCCCTGGTGGAGGATTGCTTGGCCCGGCTGCGGGATAGGGCCACTCCCCCCGACGAGTTCCGGCGGCTCGCCCGGCGGGTAAGCTTGGTCCTCACCATCGAGGCCACCCGCGATCTCGCCCTGAAAGAGGGAACGGTGGAGACGCCCCTCGAGACCGCACCCGCGCGGCGGCTGGCCCCGCGCGTGGTGGCGGTGCCCGTGCTGCGGGCGGGCTTGGGCATGCTGGAGGCGTTCCTGGAGCTCGTGCCCCAGGCCGAGGTCGGCTATTTCGGCCTGGAGCGCAACGAGGAGACGGCGGTGGCCCGCCGTTACTATGAGAAGGTCCCCAAGAACCTGGGGGACGCCCTCGTCTTTCTGCTCGACCCCATGCTGGCCACGGGGGGATCGGCGGCGATGGCGGTGGACGGCCTGCGGGAGCTGGGCGCGAGGGAGGTCCGGCTCCTCTGCATCGTGGCCGCCCCCGAGGGCGTGGCCCACATGGCCGCGGTCGCTCCGGGGGCGAGGATCTACTGCGCGGCGCTCGACCGCGTCCTCAACGACCGCAAGTACATCCTCCCTGGACTCGGGGACTTCGGAGACCGCCTCTTCCGGACCTGAACCCGTCCCGGGCGCCTCGCTCCGCTCGCGACCGGAGCCTCGGAACACGAGGTTTGCGTTGACGATGGATTGGGCCCTGGCATAGGCTTTAGGCCCCTCATGCCGCAGATCTTCCACCGAAGCACCAACACCCTTTCCCGGGTGAGCATCTTTGGAGCCGCGCTCATCGGGGGGGCGGGGTTGTGGCTCATCCTGGAGATCAACCGCTCACCCTACGTGACCCGGGCCTTCGAGGCCCGCGAGCAACCCGTGCCCTTCTCTCATGCCCACCACGTGGGCGGGATCGGCATCGAATGCCGGTACTGCCACACCTCCGTCGACCGGTCTGCGGTGGCGGGCATCCCCCCCACCAAGACCTGCATGAACTGCCATTCCCAGATTTGGTCCCAGAGCCCGACCCTGGAGCCGGTGCGGGCCAGCTTCCGCACCGACAGCTCCCTGGAGTGGACGAGGGTGCACGACCTTCCCGATTTCGTCTACTTCAACCACAGCGCCCACGTGAACAAGGGGATCGGATGCTCGACCTGCCACGGGCGTGTGGACCGCATGCCCCTCACCTGGCAAGAGCACTCGCTGCAGATGGAGTGGTGCCTGGAATGCCACCGCCAGCCGGAAAAGTACGTGCGCCCGAAGGCGGAGGTGTACAACATCGCCTACGAGCCCCCCGCCAACCAGCTCGAGCAGGGGCGGAAGCTGGTCCGGGAATACGACATTCACCCCCGCGTCTCTTGCTCGACCTGCCACCGATGAGCATCGATCCCAAGTCGATCCCCTCCGCTCCCATCGAGCTCCTCGGTACGCGGCGGGGTCTGGACGGGCCGGGGCAGCGCCGCTTTTGGAAGAGCCTGGATGAGCTCGCGGAGACCCAGGAATTCCGAGAGTTCGTGCACCGCGAGTTCCCCGAGCAAGCCTCGCAGTTCGACGACCCCGAGGGCCGGCGCGAGTTCCTAAAGATCATGGGGGCCTCCCTGGCCCTGGCCGGTATCGCCGCCTGCACCCGCCAGCCCAAGGAGACCATCCTCCCTTACGTGAAGCAGCCGGAGCAGGTCGTCCCGGGCCGCCCCCTGTTCTACGCCACCGCCGTGACCCTGGGGGGCTACGCCAAGGGCGTGCTGGTGGAGAGCCACGAAGGGCGGCCCACCAAGGTGGAGGGCAACCCCGACCACCCCCAGAGCCAGGGCGCCACCGATGTCTTTGGCCAAGCCCACGTCCTCGGCCTCTACGACCCGGACCGGGCGCAGACCGTGAAGTTCTACGGTGAGGTGCGGACCTGGGCCGCTTTCAACGAGGCCCTGCGCGCCGCCCTCGCGAAACAGCGGGGCAGCCGGGGGGCCGGCCTGCGGTTCCTGAGCGGCACCGTCACCTCGCCTACCCTGCGCGCCCAGCTGGAAGGGATCCTGGCCGAGTTCCCGGCCGCCCGTTGGCACCAGTACGAGCCGGCCGGCCGGGACAACGTCCGGGCAGGAGCGATCCTCGCCTTCGGCGAACACGTGGAGGCGCAATACCGGCTGGATCGGGCGGACGTGATCCTGTCTTTGGACCACGATTTCGTGGGCAGCGGCCCCGCGAATCTGAGGCTCGTGCGCGAGTTCGCCTCCAGGCGACGGGTGCAAGGCGAGCGCGCGGAGATGAACCGGCTCTACATGGTGGAGTCGACGGTCTCCGCGGGGGGGGCGGTGGCCGACCACCGGCTGCCCTTGCGGGCCTCCGAGGTGGAGGGGTTCGCCCGGGCAGTGGCGGCGGGCCTGGGACTGCCCGTGGAGGGGGGAACGTCCGCCCACGCGCCCTTCATCGCCGCCCTCGTGAAGGATCTTCGCTCGCGATCGGGAGCCTCGCTGGTGATGGCGGGGGAAGGCCAGCCCCCGGCCGTTCACGCCCTGGCCCACGCCATGAACCACTCGCTCGGCAGCGTGGGCAAGACCCTGGTCTATACCGACCCCCCGGAAGCGAGGAGCGAGGACCAGCTCGCCTCCCTCGAGGAATTGGGGGCGGACATGGAGGCGGGCCGGGTGGAGCTGCTGATGATCCTGGGCAGCAACCCAGTCTACGACGCCCCCGCCGACCTCGAGTTCGCGAAGAGGATGGACAAGGTGGGGCTGCGCATCCACCTCGGGCTCTACGAAGACGAGACGGCAGAGCGCTGCCACTGGACGCTGCCCCAGGCCCACCCCCTGGAGGCCTGGAGCGACGCCCGGGCCGTGGACGGCACGGTTTCCATCCTCCAGCCCCTGATCGCGCCCCTTTACGGCGGGAAGTCGGCCCACGAGGTCCTGGCCGTCTTCGGCGACCCGCCGGACCAGGCGGGCTACGACATCGTGCGCGAGCATTGGCGAGCCCAGGGCCTGGCTGCCGACTTCGAGAGGCGCTGGCCACGGGCCCTCCACGACGGCGTGGTCGCGGGCTCGGCCCTCCCCGAGAAGCGGGTCACCCTGACGATCGGCGGGTGGTCGCGGGCGGGGAACGCGCCCGCCACGGATGGCCTAGAGATCGTGTTCCGACCCGATCCCAGCGTTTGGGACGGGAGCTTCGCCAACAACGGCTGGCTGCAGGAGTTGCCCAAGCCGCTCACCAAACTGACTTGGGAGAACGCCGCTCTTCTGAGCCCGGCCACGGCGGCTCGGCTCGGCCTCCCCCCGAACCAGGAGACGAGCCAGGGCGCCTTGAGCCCGATCGTGGAGCTCCATTACAAGGACCGGCGGCTGCGGGCCCCGGCCTGGATCGTGCCCGGCCATCCCGACGATTCCGTGACCGTCCACCTCGGCTACGGCCGCACGCGGGTGGGGCGGGTCGGGAACGGCGCGGGCTTCAGCGCCTACGCTCTCCGCACGAGCGGGGCCCCCTGGTTCGGCTCCGGCCTCGAGGTGCGGGGGACCGGCGAGACCACCAAGCTGGCCTGCACCCAGAACCACTGGAGCATGGAGGGCCGGCACCCGGTGCGGGTGGCGGCCACCACCGCCGATTACGACCGGAAACCCCACTTCGCCCGCGAGATGGGCGAGGACCCAAGGCCCGGCTCCTCCCTCTTCCCTCCCCACAAATACGAGGGACACGCCTGGGGCATGGCCATCGACTTGAACGCGTGCGTGGGCTGCAACGCCTGCGTCACCGCCTGCCAGTCCGAGAACAACATCCCGGTTGTGGGCAAGGAGCAGGTGGCCCGGGGGCGGGAGATGCACTGGATCCGGGTGGACCGCTACTACGAGGGTGACCCCGGCCGCTCGGAGACCATCGAGGCCTACCACCAGCCCCTCCCCTGCATGCACTGCGAGAACGCCCCTTGCGAGTTGGTGTGCCCGGTGGCGGCGACCGTGCACAGCGACGAGGGGCTCAACGAAATGGTCTACAACCGCTGCGTGGGAACGAGGTACTGCTCCAACAACTGCCCCTACAAGGTGCGCCGCTTCAACTTCTTTCTCTACCAGGACTGGGACACGCCCAGCCTGAAGATGATGCGGAACCCGGACGTGACCGTGCGCAGCCGGGGCGTGATGGAGAAGTGCACCTACTGCGTGCAGCGCATCAACCGGGCCCGCATCGAGGCCAAGAACGAGGGGCGGGGGATCCGGGAGGGGGAGATCAAGACCGCCTGCCAGTCGGTCTGCCCGGCGGAGGCCATCGTGTTCGGCGACGTGAACGACCCCCAGAGCCGGGTCTCCCGGCTCAAGGCGGAGCCCCGGAACTACGGCCTCCTGAGCGAGCTGCAGACCCAGCCCCGCACCACCTACCTGGCGGCCGTGCGCAACCCCAACCCGGAGATCCCCCGTGGGTAGCGCGGAGCAGCCGATCATCGGTCCCGGCCACACCTTCGGCAGCGTCACCGACAAGATCAGCAGCCTCGTCCTCAAGCGCCGGACCCCGCTCGGCTGGTTCATCGGGGTCAGCATCGCCTCCACCCTGTTCCTGGGCCTCCTCTTCAGCCTGGCCGCCCTCCTCCTAAAAGGGGTCGGCCTCTTTGGCATCACCATCCCCATCGGCTGGGGCTTCGACATCATCAACTTCGTCTGGTGGATCGGGATCGGCCATGCCGGAACCCTGATCTCCGCCATCCTCCTCCTCCTCCGGCAGGAGTGGCGGACCTCCATCAACCGATTTGCCGAGGCCATGACGCTGTTCGCGGTGGCCTGCGCGGGCATCTATCCGATCTTCCACATGGGCCGGCCCTGGGTAGGTGCCTACTGGCTCATGCCCTACCCCAACACCATGGGACTCTGGCCCAACTTCCGGAGCCCGCTCATCTGGGACGTGTTCGCGGTCTCCACCTACGCCACCGTCTCCGCCCTCTTCTGGTTCGTGGGCCTCATCCCCGACCTGGCCACCCTGCGCGACCGGGCCCGGAGCCGGGCCTGGCAGATCGTCTACGGGATCCTGGCCATGGGCTGGCGGGGGTCGGCCAAGCACTGGCACAACTACGAGACCGCCTACCTGCTGCTGGCCGGCCTGGCCACGCCCCTGGTCGTCTCCGTCCACACCGTGGTGAGCTTCGACTTCGCGGTCGGGATCGTGCCCGGCTGGCACGCCACCATCTTCCCGCCCTACTTCGTGGCGGGGGCCGTCTACGGGGGTTTCGCCATGGTCCTCACCCTGGCCATCCCCCTGCGCAAGGCCTATGGGCTCGAGGACTTCATCACCCTCCGCCACCTCGAGAACATGGCCAAGGTGATGATGGCGACCGGCCTGATCGTGGCCTATGGCTACATGATGGAGGCCTTCATGGCCTGGTACAGCGGCAACCCCTACGAGACCTACATGATCTGGAACCGCATGACCGGGCCTTACCGACACATGTATTGGGCTCTCATATTCTGCAACGTCTTCACCCCCAACCTGCTCTGGTTCAAGAACCTCCGCACCAGCGTCCCCTTCCTTTTCGTGGCGTCGTTGGTCGTGAGCGTGGGAATGTGGCTGGAGCGGTTCGTCATCATCGTGACCAGCCTGCACCGCGACTTCTTGCCCTCCTCCTGGGGGATGTACTCCGGGACCTACGTCGACTGGTCCACGTTCATAGGGACGATCGGGCTCTTCCTGACCCTTCTCTTCCTCTTCGTGCGCTTCCTGCCCGTGATCTCGATCTTCGAGATGCGGACCATCCTCCCCGGGGCGGCGGTGGGGGGGGAGAAGCCGTGAAACCCCGCCCGCCGATTTACGGTCTGCTGGCCGAGTTCCACACCCCGGCGGAGGTGGTGGCCGCGGCCCGGGGCGTGCGCGAGGCGGGGTACCGCAGGGTGGACGGTTATTCGCCCTTTCCGATCGAGGAGCTCTCGGAGGCGTTGCACTTCCATAGGTCCCACGTGCCCAAGATCGTCCTCGGGGGCGGCATCCTCGGGGCCCTGGCCGGCTGGGGTCTGGAGTATTGGTCCTCGGTGATCGCCTATCCCCTCAACATCGGGGGGCGGCCCTTCAACGCGTGGCCGGCCTTTATCGTGCCCGCCTTCGAGACCACCATCCTCTTCGCGGCGGGTTCGGCGGTTCTGGGAATGCTGGCCTTGAACGGCCTGCCCCAGCCCTACCATCCGGTCTTCAACGCGCCCAGC
>Ga0210409_10002942_pt1 | contig 19627 bp, 17 predicted proteins | sample IncBWH17MmetaG_FD_161649 | JGI IMG/M metagenome (GOLD analysis project Ga0210409, IMG submission 161649) | Forest soil microbial communities from Barre Woods Harvard Forest LTER site, Petersham, Massachusetts, United States - Inc-BW-H-17-M | ecosystem: Environmental > Terrestrial > Soil >... | reverse complement strand
AGTCGGGGGGGTCCGGGGGGCGTAGTTGGGGTTTGCCCCCCGGAGGCGAACCGACCAGTCGAGCAGCGCGGAGCGCTGCATCGACGCGCCGCGGAGCGGCGCTTAGGCCACCCAATGCCCTTCGATCCAATACCACGCGCCATTGCGCTCATACCAATGGCCGGGCACCCAGCGCGTGTAACCCGCGGGGCGTACCTGCCAGTGGCCTGGCACCCACACGTAGGCGCCGGCGACACCGTCCCAGCGGTAGTGTCCGCGGATCCATATGTGCTGCTCTGAGGGCTGCGGCGGCCGCTCCTCGACGACCTCCACGGGGGGAGCCAAGCGAACATAGACGACACCCGGCGGCGGCGGTGGCGGCGGGCCGCCGCAACCCACCATCGCCATCAGGCCTGCAACGGCCAAGTATTTCGAGCGCATGCGTAGTTCCTCGTAGCGAGTATTTGATCTTAGGACGGTCGAGAGTCCGAGACGTTAACTGGTCCCCCGAACGGCTGATTGTAACTGCCATTGGTCACCGGGTACGCTCTAGCATGGACGCGTTACTCGATGCCTATTCAGAGGCGGTAGCCGGCGCCGCCGAGCGGGCCAGTCCGGCGGTCGTCAAGATCGAAACCCGTAAACCCGGAAGCCGGGGACGTTCAGGTGGGTCGGGATCTGGATTCATCTTTGCCCCCGACGGCCTGACCCTTACCAACAGTCACGTGGTGCAAGGCGCCGAGCGGGTGACGGTCTCCTTGCAGGACGGCCGCACGCGGACGGCGCACGTCGTTGGCGATGATCCAGCGACGGATCTCGCGGTTTTGCGGATCGCGGGAAATGGCGATGACGGGGCATATCCCACGGTGGAGCTCGGGGAGTCCGCTACACTGCGTCCCGGCCAGGTCGTCATCGCGATCGGAAACCCGTATGGGTTCCAGTACACCGTCACTGCCGGAGTCGTGAGCGCGGTCGGTCGCTCGATGCGATCGCAATCAGGCCGGCTGATCGACAACGTCGTGCAGACCGATGCCGCGCTCAACCCCGGCAACTCGGGAGGGCCGTTGCTCGACTCGCGTGGCCGCGTGGTTGGTGTGAACAATGCCATCATCTTGCCGGCGCAAGGTATTTGCTTCGCGATTCCCATCGACACGGCCAAGATAGTGGTGACTGCGTTGCTCCGAGATGGGCGCGTGCGAAGGAGCTATCTCGGCCTGGGAGGGCAGACGGTGCGGATCGCGCGGCGCATCGTGCACGACCTGACGCTCGGTGATGACACCGGAGTGTTGGTCACGAACGTCGAGCCGGAGAGCCCGGCGGCACAGGCGGGATTGGTCGACGGGGATGTCATCGTGCGATTCAATGACCAGCCGGTGAAGAGCGTTGACGATCTGCATCGCGTGCTCACCGAGGAGCACATTGGGGTGCCCGCGAAGCTCGTGCTGGTCCGAGGCGGCGCTGTCAGGACCCTGCCGATCGTGCCGGCTGAGACGCGACCCAAAGCCGCGTAAAACCCAGACTAAAAAAGCTCGCCGGAGCGCCCGTACGCTCCGGCGAGCCCATTACACCAGACCAGGCGGCTAGGACCGCTCAGTAGGCTCCGGCGATCCGTACCACCGTATGGCCAGTAGACAAGGGATCACCTCCTCTCGAAATGGGGTCAGCAACACGAGGGGTGGACATGTGGACAATATATCCGGTTGAACGCTTCACAGCGAGATGTGACAACGGGTTACGTTGCGGTGTGGTCTAATGTCTGTTAGCGTTAAGATCTCTCACCCGGAGACCTATGGCGAAACAAGAAGCTATCGAGCTCGAAGGTACCGTAGCCGAAGTATTGCCGAATGCGACGTTCCGCGTCGTGATGGACAACGGCCACGATGTTTTGACGACCCTCGGCGGCAACATGCGCCGTTTCCGTATCCGCGTACTGGCCGGTGACCGCGTCAAGATCGAGGTCTCGCCGTACGATCTGACTCGCGGCCGCATCACGTACCGCCACAAAGCCTGATCGCACGATCTGTTGTTCGGTTGGTGGTGCTTTGCGCCACCCCGGCCGCACCGATCGCGGCCCAAACACTCGATGTCCCCGTCCGAACCCCCGCGGCCTCGATCGTCTTCGCGGCCCGCGCATTCGACCGCGCCAATGCACTGGACTCCGCGCGCGCGGCATATGAGACCGGCGCGGCGCTCCTTCCCACCATCTCGGATTGGCTCTGGCTGCGCGCCGCTGGCGTGACGGCCGATACCGCAACGCGCGCACGCGATTACTCCTTGGTCCATTCCGAGGTCGCGCGAGCGCGCATCCCCTGGACCGAAGCTCTCGCGCGCGAGCGCACCGGCGACTTCGCCGGCGCGGCGCGCGCCTACGATTCGCTCGGCGCGCACGCCGAGGCGCTTCACGCCCGCGCCGCGGCGCCGGATACCTCGGGTCGGAACGCCCTGTGCGCCGACATCGCGCAGTTCGCGCTGGCCCACAGCGGCGGACCAGACGCCCGCTGGGCACTCGATATCGCCGACCGTCTCTGCGCACCTCTGCCGCTGGACGTGGAGCGCGTGGCGGCATTGAGCGCCGCCCCCGCGCGCGCGGTCGCGGCATTCGTACGGCTCGACTCCGCGGGACGGCTCACGTCAACGGAGCGGTTTGCCTACGGCATGGCGCTCGAGCGCCTGCGTCGCACGGCGGATGCTGTCAAGCAATTCAGTCGGGTCTCCACGCCGGCCGCGCTGGCGCACGCCGCCATGTATCAACGCGGCCGCACGCTGGTAGCCGCGGGAGATAAAACGGGCGCGAGAGTGGTCTTGCGGCGGCTGGTGGCGATCGCCCCGAAGGACACGTCGGCGGCGAACGCGCTCGCGCTCCTCGCCGATCTCGCGACGGATGATGGCAATGACCCCGCCGCGCGCAACGCGTATCTCAGCATCACCGACCGGTTCCCGACCTCGGCGCTCGCGGCGCGAGCGAAATTCCGCCTGGGGCTCATCGCGTTCGTCGCCGGCCGCTACCGGGTGGCGGCGCGCGAGTGGGACGGTCTCGCGATCACGGCGCACGCCGAAGACGCGATCGCGGCGAAGTACTGGGCCGGTCGCGCATGGGCCGCGGCCGGCGACACCGGCGCCGCACGCATTCGCTGGCGCGCGATCATCGCGGGCGAGCCGTTGTCATACTATGCCGGATTGAGCGGCCTCCGCCTCGATGGCCACGCGCCCGTCCCGACCCTCGGTCCGGATACGACGCCCCCGCCAGTCGGCGCAGCGAAAGACAGCGCTCTGGCCAGAGCGGCCCAGCTGACGGACCTCGGCATGGACGTCGAGGCCAAGTTCGAGACCGATCGCGTCGCGCGAACTACGTCAGGCACCTTCGCCGATCTTCTCGCCACCGGTACCGCGCTCGCTCGCGCCGGCGATCCCTCGCGTGGCATCGCGTTCGGCTGGCGCCTCCTCGCGCGCGGCGACAGCGCCCGCGCGGACGCCCGCGTTTATCACCTGATCTTCCCGCTCCTCTACGGCGACCGCCTCGCCGCCGACTCGCGCGCGGCATCGCTCGATCCCGCGCTAGTGGCCGCCGTCATCCGGCAGGAGTCGAACTTCACCGCCAACGCGGCGTCTCCCGTCGGCGCGCGGGGACTCATGCAGATCATGCCCGACATCGGCCGCGGTCTCGCCCGCTCCCACAACCTCGGCCCGTGGGATCCAGCGATGCTCGATCAGCCAGACGTGAACCTGTCCCTAGGCGTGGCGCACCTGGCCACGTTCCTCGAGCAAGAACACGGCATCCTCGTGCGTGGCCTCGCGGCCTACAATGCCGGGCCATCTCGCGTCACTCTCTGGAGCGCGCGCCGAGGCACGAGCGACCCCGAGGTCTTCGTCGAGCGTATCCCGTTCACCGAGACGCGCGATTATGTTCGGGCGATCATGCGCGGACGCGACCTGTACGCCGCCCTCTATCACCTATGATCTCTCGGCGGGATTTCGTAGCCGTGGCCGGCGCGGGTGTGGCGGCGGCGTGCACGCGCCACGTGAACGTCGGGGTTCAGCCGGCGCACGGCGCGACGATCCTGTTCCAGGGCGACTCGATCACCGACGCCGGCCGCGATCGTAACCAAGCGGCGCCGAATGCGGCTGGCGCACTGGGCAACGGCTATCCGCTGCTACTCGCGGCCATGTTGCTCAAGCAGTGGCCGGATCTCGACCTTCGCATCTTCAATCGCGGCGTGAGCGGCAACAAGGTGCCGGATCTCCAAGCGCGATGGGAGACGGATACCCTGGCGCTCAAGCCGGATGTGCTCAGCATATTGGTCGGCGTAAACGACTATTGGCACACGCGGACCCACGGCTACACGGGAACCGTGACCGACTACGAGACGCAATTCGCCGCGTTGCTCGCCCAAACGCGGGTGCAGCGGATCATCATCCTCGAGCCGTTCGTGCTGAAGACGGGCGCCGTGGATGCCTCATGGTGGCCCGAGTTCGATGCCCGTCGCGCCGCGGCCGCTCGCGTCGCCGAGCGGGCCGGCGCGACCTTCGTGCCCCTCCAGCGTGCATTCGAAGAGGCGGCGGCGAAGAGCAGCCCCGCATACTGGCTGGCCGATGGCGTCCACCCGACTCCCGCGGGCCACGAGCTGATCGCGGACCGATGGCGCTCGGTCAGCGGTATCCTGCCGCCTGCATCTTGAAGAGCTCGGAGTAGAGCCCCCCCTGAGCGAGCAACTCCTCGTGCGTGCCTTGCTCCACGAGGTGCGCCTTGTGGAGCACCAAGATGCGATCCGCCATACGCACCGTTGAGAACCGGTGGGAGATGAGAATCGCCATTCGAGCGTGCGTCAGCTCGGAGAACCGCTCGAAGACCTCGAACTCGGCCCTCGCGTCGAGCGCCGCCGTCGGCTCGTCGAGGATGAGGAGCTGCGCGTCGCGCAGATAGGCACGAGCCAGAGCGACCTTTTGCCACTCGCCGCCCGAGAGATCGACGCCTTCGTCGAACCGGCGGCCGAGCATCTGGGCGTAGCCGTTGGGGAGGCGAGCGAGTAGCGTGTCCGCCAACGAGTCGCGCGCGGCTTCCTCGATCGGCTGAGGGACCGGCGGGGCCGCGCCGTTCTGGCTGGCGGCGGCGTGCTTCAGGTAGTCTGCGGTCTGGTCGATACGGCCGACGCCGATGTTCTCGTCGAACCGCATGTCGTAGCGCACGAAGTCCTGGAAGATGACGCCAATCGCCTGGCGAAGCTCGGCCAGGTCGTAGTCACGCAGATCGACGCCGTCGAGCAACAGGCGGCCTTCTGTCGGGTCATAGAGCCTGGCAATGAGCTTGGTCAACGTCGTCTTGCCGGCGCCGTTCTCACCGACGAGCGCCAGACGTTCGCCGGGCCGCAAGACGAGGCTCACGTGGCGTATGGCCCAGCGTTCGCTGCCCGGGTACTGAAATCCGACGTCTTCGAACACGAACCCTTCGCGGATCGGCCGCGGCACCGGCCGCGCATTCGGGCGATTCACGATCGTCGGCTTGATCTCGAAGAACAGGAACAAGTCGCGCAGATACAGGATCTGCTGATACACCTCGGTGGCGCCGAGCAAGAGGCGTTGAATGATATCGCGGCTCTGCGAGAATGACGCGGCCAGGAACGTCATCGTGCCGATCGTCACCAGTCCGCGGACCGTGTCGTAGATGATCAGCCCGTACGCCGCGTAGTACCCGAACGTGCTGAGGAGCGAGAGCGACGCACTGACGGCGGCGCGCCGCCGAGACAGGTCGCGGTTCTCCTCGTAGAACTGCTGGGCGAGCTCGCGATACCGTTCCGTCAGCCAGGGCGCGAGGCCGAGCATCTGGACTTCTTTGGCGGTGCGGTCGCTCGCGCCGACGAAGCGCAGGTACTCCAGCAATCGCCGCTGTGGCGTCCACCGAAACAACAACGAGTACCCGAGCCCCGCAAAATGCGTCTCGCCGATAAAGCTGGGCAACACGGTCACGCCCAGCAACAACAGGAGCCAGGGATTGAAGACGATCATCGCGGCGCTGAGCGAGGCGAGCGTCACGAGGTCCTGCGCCATCGCGAGCGCTTGGGAGAAGAGCCCGATGCGGCCGGTGGATTCGCGACGGGCGCGCTCCAGCAAGTCATAGAAGTGGGGATCCTCGAATTGCGCGAGATCGAGGGTCGCCGCGTGCTCCATGATCCGCACGCTCGTGCGATTCGCGAACAGATCCCCCATCAAGCTCTCGATCAGAATCGAGCCGCGCGCGAGCAGGTCGCTCACGACGGCGACCGCGATCGCAGCCAAGAAGAGACGGATCAGCAGGTTCCAGTCAGCGCCGTGAAGGCGCGACGCAATGACCGTGTCGATGATCAGCCGGGCGATGCCCAGCTCGAACAGTGGCGTGAGCGATCGCACCAGCCGGAGCACGATCATGAGGACCGATAGAACCGGGCTGGTGCTCCAGATCAGTTGAACGAGGGCAGGGAAGTACCGCAGTGCGTCGACACGATCACGCCAGGTCGCCGAGGGCTTCTCGGCGCTGTTCTTCGGAGGGGCAGACCCGTAAACCGGTACTTCGGCTGTCGAATAACGAGGCGGCATGCGGCGCGGCGGGAGCTTGGCTCGGTTACCTTCCGATAGGACACAAGTATCGTGCTCAGGAGGCGCGAATGCGAAGGGGCGATCAGGCTCTTTGGGCTGGGATTGTGATGGGAGTCACGTCGCTCGTGCCGGTAGCGGCCCGGGCACAGGATGCTCTAGCAGGCGCCAAGGCTGATCTGCGACGGTTGGTCAGCCTCAACGAGGTCTACCACGCGAAGAACAAGAAGTACGCGAGCAGCGTGTCCGACTTGACGTCGTTCAAGACCTCGGCCGGTGTAACCGTTACCCTTGGCCCGTCGACCGCGAACGGGTGGTCGGCGACCGCTACCGCCGGCAGTGCGGGCGGGAAGAGTTGTGTCATCTATGTTGGCCAGGTTTCGCCGCCAAAGACACAGGCGCAGGGCTTGACCGGTCCCGAGGCTGTCCCGGCTTGCGACAGGTAATGGCGCGCGCGCCACAGTTCTCCTGACAGCACGCGGTAGTACATGGCCGAATAGAAGGCACGGCCATTGCACGCGGATGCCCGGTATCAACAACTGAACCGAGGAGACGTGATGAGCCGCATCGAGTTCGATACGCAGGTGACGGCGCTCAAGCGCCTGTGGGATACAGATAGCCGGTGGCGGGGGATCCGCAGAGACTACACGGCCGAGGATGTCGTTCGGCTGCGCGGATCGGTGCAGATCGAGGAAACGGTGGCTCGGCATGGCGCCGAACGGCTCTGGAGCCTTCTCCACGCGAAGGACTACATCCATACGTTTGGCGCGCTGACGGGCGCGCAGGCCGTCCAGATGGTCAAGGCGGGACTGGACGCCATCTATCTCAGTGGTTGGCAGGTGGCCGCGGACGCGAATCTCGCGGCGCAGACATATCCGGATCAGTCGCTGTACCCGTCGAACAGCGTGCCGAATCTGGTCCGCCGTCTCAACAATGCGCTGCTTCGCGCTGATCAAATCGAGTGGAGCGAGGGGAAGCACGACCGTGACTGGCTCGCGCCGATCGTCGCGGACGCCGAGGCGGGGTTTGGTGGCCCCATCCACGCGTTCGAGCTGACGAAATCCATGATCGAGGCGGGCGCCGCGGGTGTCCACTTCGAAGATCAACTCGCATCCGAGAAGAAGTGCGGACACATGGGCGGCAAGGTGCTCGTGCCCGTGTCCCAATTCATTCGCACGCTCGCGGCCGCGCGGCTCGCGGCTGACGTCGCCGGCGTCCCAACGGTGCTCGTGGCTCGCACCGATGCTCTCTCGGCGACTTTGCTGACGAGCGACATCGACGAGCGCGACAGACCCTTCATGACGGGCGAACGTACGGCCGAAGGGTACTATGTCGTGAAGGGAAGTCTCGAGAGCGCCATAACCAGAGCCGTCGCGTACGCCCCGTATGTCGACCTCCTCTGGTGCGAGACGTCAACGCCGGATCTCGACGATGCCCGGAAGTTCGCCGAGGGCGTCCACGCGAAATTTCCCGGCAAGCTGCTGGCATACAACTGCTCGCCGTCATTCAACTGGCAACGTCATCTCGACAAGGAGACCATTGCGACGTTCCAACGCGAGTTGGCGGCGATGGGCTACAAGTTCCAGTTCATCACGCTGGCGGGCTGGCACCTGATCAACCTCGAGACGTTCGACCTCGCGGCGGCGTACAAGACCGATGGCATGAGCGCGTACGTCGAAGTCCAGGAGCGCGAGTTCCAGCGCGAGCGCGACGGCTACACGGCGACGAAGCACCAGCGCGAGGCCGGCACTGGGTACTTCGATCTCGTGCTCAACACCGTGACGGGCGGCAAAGCGTCCACCGGTGCGCTCGAGGGCTCGACGGAGAAAGAGCAGTTCCACGACGCACTGGTCTAACGCGGCCTTCTCTGGCGTAGGTGCCACGGCGCGTCCACGATGATCACGCGTGGACCGCCGTGGATGCGCAGCAGCGATTTCAAAATCGACGGACGGTGGCCCGACAAGAGGATGTCGTACCACCGGCGTTTGACGACCTCCGGGACCACGACCGCGATGTAGCGATCACGGTGCCGATTGGCCGCGGCGCGCACGTGCTGCAGGATCGGCGGCATGAACTCCCGAAACTCCGACTTGAGCGTCACCAGCTTGATCGGCTCGAGACCGCACGTCTGACACGGGTCATGGACCAGCTCGCCCCACATCGAGCGAAGTGCCTCGACCTGCTCCGCGCCCGCGTCCGTGTCGTCGGTCTGGACCAACACCGCCTCGACATCAGGGGAGATCGTCACGGCGAAGCTCAGTGCCTTGCGGGCCACCCAGTCGAGGCGGGTGATCGGGACGATCACCACGGGTGGCTTGGCGTCGTGGATCGGGAGCGGCCCCCAATCCGGTTGCTCTTCGCCGAGCTCACGCGACACCCGCTCCTGCCGATGCCGGATCCCCACGAACGCGAGATACAACGTGGGGATCGCGAGCGCCGTGATCCACGCGCCTTCGGTGAACTTGCAGACGATGACGACGAGGAGCGTGATCGACGTGGCGATGGCCCCTACGGCATTGATGCCGAGCGATCGGCGAGAGCCGGGGCCGCCGACACGACGCCAATGTGCGACCATGCCCCATTGCGAGGCGGCGAACGCCAGGAGCGCGCCGACGGCGAACAGGGGTATCAAGGCGTCCGTAATCCCGCCGAACACGATCAGGAGCACACCGGCGAACACGGCTAGCACGACAATGCCGAGGGAATACACGAGCCGCCGGCCGAGGTGGGCGAAGCCGAGCGGCAGGTAGTGGTCGAGCGCGAGGAGTCGCGCGAGCCTGGGGTAGTCGGCGAAGCTGGTGTTTGCCGACAAGCACAACACACTGACCACGGCGACCATCGTGAGGTAGTAGAACCAACCCCGTCCCACGACTGCCGCGGTCATGATCGACAGCACGCTCTCGTATCCGGCGGCACCGGGGGCTGTGGCAGTGATGTGGTAGGTGAAGCAGACGTACGCGACGCCGGCGAGCAGCACGACCAGGATGCCGATGATCGCCGTGAGCGACCGCTGCGCCGAGCGGATGGTCGGCTCGCGGAACAATGGGACGCCGTTGCTCACCGCTTCGACGCCGGTCATGGCCGTGGTGCCGCTGGCGAACGCGCGAGCGAGGATCCAGAGACTTACGGTGGCGGTTGAGGCGATTGGCGCCGGCGGGGGGACTCGCGGTGCCGGGTGCAGCAGCACGCCGATGAGGACGACGGTCGCCAGCGCGCCGACGAAGAGATACGTCGGCAGCATGAATATGAGTCCGGCCTCGCGGATGCCGCGCAGGTTCACGATGGTGAGCACGACGAGGATCGCGATGCACAAGGGCAACGTGAACGGCAGCAGACGCGGTATGGCCGAAACGATCTGCCCGACGCCGGCGGCGATCGCGACCGCGACGTTGAGGATGTAGTCGAGCGACAGCGCCGCGGCGGCGAGCAGTCCCGCGTGGGGTCCGAGGTTCTCCTTGGCGACCGTGTAGGACCCGCCGCCGTTCGGATACGCGGCGATCGTCTGGCGGTACGAGAAGAAAACCGCCAGCAGGATCACGATGATGATCGCCGAGAGCGGCCCGAGGTATCCGGTGGCGGCGGCGCCGAGCGGGATCAGGACGGTGAGGGCGGCTTCGGGGCCGTACGCGGCTGAGGAGAGCGCGTCGAGGCCCAAGACGGGAATTCCCGCCGCCGCGCTGATCTTCTGCGCTTCCTGCTCGTCCGTCCGAAGCCGCCGGCCAAAGAGCAGCTCCGCGAGGTCTGTGGAAGGCGAGGGCATGGAGGTATGCTACCACCATGAGGCGATGGAATCCGCTGCTCGTGCTTGCCCTCCTGGGCTGCAACAATCTCGCGGGTCCGCGAGGTCCGTCGGGTCCCGGACCGGACCTCACGGTTGTTCAGGCCGTCGACATCGGCACGGTCGAGCAAGGCGCGCAAGTGAGTGGCCGCGATGGCGGCGTGAGTACCCTGTTCCAAGGCCACTCGGTTTGGCTCTATAGCGACACGTTTCTCGGTCACCCGAACTACCAGGGCTACACGCTGATCAGCGACTCGTGGGGGTGGACCAGCAATCTGAGCGTCGGCAACGGCGGCATCACGGGATTCCAACAGCAAGTTGATGCGACCGGTGATCCGGCGATGTTCCTGCCGCTCACGCCGGCCGAGGTCCAGTACAACGCCGCGCACAATGCACGGTGGGCGCTGTGGCTCGCGTCGATCGCCGTCGACTCGGTGCGGAATCGAGCGCTCGTCTTCTACAACTACATCTACGCCGACCCGAACGGGTTCAACCATCTCGGGACATCAGTGGCCACTTGGGGCGGGATCGGTCAGACACCGGTTCGCCCGACGATAGATCCCTCGGCGGATCATCCCGATCTCCTGTTCGGGCAGAGCGAACCGGATTTTGGCGGCGCGACGCTTATGGTGAACGGCATGCTGTACGCGTACTCGTGCGGCTCATCGCACAATGGCAAACCCTGCCTGTTGGGACGCGTCGATCCAGCGAACGTCTGGGATCGGAGCGCGTGGACGTACTACGCCGGAAACGGCACCTGGTCGACCAACCTGAGCTCGGCGGCCGTGGTCTTCGAAGGCCTCGACATCCTGAGTGTGTCGTGGAACGCCTATCTCCAGCGATACGTCGCGATCTACGCGTATCCGTTGACGAACAACGTCATGGCCCGCACCGCGACCAAGCCCGAGGGACCGTGGTCCGGCGAGAGGAAAATCTTCACGGCGCGCGTGCCGAACGACGGGAGTAACACGTACGACGCCCAGGCCCATCCCGAGTACGACGTCGGGGGCGGCCAGACCATGTACGTCAGCTACTCGCGCGGGACTGGCAACTTTACGAGTGAGATTCGCCTGGTGGCCGTCACCTTCGCTCGACCCTAGGGCGTGTACCGAACCAGTAGATACCCGCGGAGTTTGTACTTGTAGGGGTCGTCGATCGAATACCCGGCGCCGGCGGTCGCGTCGACGCCGGGTACTCGGACGAATCCGAGCGGCGGAACGACGTAGCGGAGCTCGGCCCCGTACAGTCGGTGCCAGACATGGAGTACGTCACCGGCGGCCGTCCCCTCGAAATAGAGCGACACCGGGATGACTCCCGCGGTCGCGAACCGATAGTGCAGCAGATATCGGCCTCCCGCGATACCGAGTGGCAACGCCGGATCGGCGATCCGCTGCGTCAGCAGTGACGAGTCGGTCAGCGGCGGCGCGACGCCGCCGAGCACGAACTGCTCGTATGCGGGCGCCGTGCGATTGACGATGCCGGCTCCGAACGTGCCAACGGCCGCCACGTCGCGCGTGCCGAGATGGGCCGAGACATCGCCGAGCAGCCGCGTCCAGCTTGAGCCGTCGGTGCGGCCGGCCGCGCCCGCGACCGCGACGCCCCAGCCGAGAATGCGATCGTCCGTAGTGGCGTCGGCCATGGTCGAGGCGCTCGCGAACGCGAATGTCCGTTGAGCAGCGCCGAGCCGGCCCGCGGAGAGGCCGAGGCGGTAGTCGTCGACGTGCCAGCTTCCCGCCGCGGGCAGCCCGGCGCTGAACGCGAGCCCGTGGTACTCGGTGCCGTTGTCCCATGTACCAAAAACCTGTCCATCTATCTCCACCGGCCACCCGCGCCACGCTGCCCCGAGGGACACGCCGCGCCACGTGCGGCGGTCTCCTAACGCGCCCTGCAGCATCCAGCCGAAGCGCCCCACGGGATCCGTGCTGGCCAGCGCGAGCGTCGCAAATCGATCCCCGGCCGCGAACGCGCCGCCCGGCAGCAGGCGGTATCCGCGCGGTGTAATGCCATAGGGACGGGGTCCTTCGATCGGTCCCTGTTCCAGCGACGCCGCCGCACCTAATCCTGGCACCGCGATCGGTGTCAGCGTGTCTGGCAGCGTCAGCGTCGCCGCCTCGTGTGCGTTCGATAGGCGGGCGCGCTGGACGATCCGGCCGTTCGAATGGGAGGTCAAAAAGTAAACGAAGGAGTCGGTCGCGGCGGGAGAGGAAATGACTCCCACGCCCGCCGCCACCGTCCGAGTCGAGTTGCTGGCCACGTCGATCAGCTCGAGGTGCTCGACGCCGCCGGCTTCGGACACGACGATGACGGAGCGACCATCGGGTGTGAACACGGGATCATAGCGATTCGCGCCGTCGTCGGGCCCGATGTGATGCAAGGAGTCATCGACGAGCACGACGGACCAATTGTGCCCGTCGTGCATCGCGACCACGACGGAGCCGCCCCGAGGGGAAATCCGTGGATGGTCGTACGTCGTGTCGGGAGAGCCGGCGCGCAGCAGACGAACGGAGCCATCGACGAGATTGACCGATACGAGGTCGCACGAGCCGTCATGGCATCGAATAGCAGCAGCAGTTCGGCCGTCAGCGGCGGGGTCGGCGGCGCGCACGCCGGCCCCGTGGGTGACGCGGTGCACAGTGCCTTGTCGGAGGGACCAGAGAAAAAGGTCGCGTCGAAACGCGCCGTCGGCGCGCCGCTCCAGGCGAGAGACGAGGACCGAGGGAATGGAGTCGTGGTCTATGAATCGCGGCTCGTCGAACCCGCGATTGTGCGCCGACGTCAACTGCGCGACCATGCGACGGCGGGGCGGACCGACATCGATGGCCGGCACGTCTTTCGGGTCGCGCTCCATCATCTCACGCCGTTGGCGGGCGATCGTCGTGCCGGCGCCCGACCAAGCCGCGGTCGTCGACACGACGATGCGCGTCGATTTTCCCCGTGCGCGAATCGGGATCGCCAGCAGTCGTCCGTTGGCCGAGATGGCAGGGGCGCCGGTGTACCAGGTCGTGCGCTCGACCGTCTCGCCGGTGTCGATGCCGGACGCGGCGAGGGCGGCTCGTGCGTCGAGCGCCTTGCGCGTGAGGTCGACGGTAAAGCGGCCGTAGAGATCGTCGGGCGACGCACCGAACACTCCGATGAACGCTTCGTCGAACGTACGCTCGCGCCGGGCGGTCATGCGCCGCCAGAGATGTGGGAGCGACGAGTCGCCTCGTCGAGCCGACAGCCATTCGAGATAGGCCGAGCCGGCGAGGTAGGCGAGCTCGCCGCCTTCAAAGCGCGGGGATCCGTCGAGCGCCCCGTATGTGGGCAGATGACCCTCGAGCGCGAGGACGCGCAGGACCGCGGCGCGGGCGGCGCCGTACGGCCGGCCGTTGCCGGTCACACGCCCTTCGACGAGCGTGGCGTATCCCTCGATGACCCACCGTGGCGATCGCGCGGCAATCGGGCTGATGGCGGCCGGGGCGAAGCGCGCCAGCAGCCGTTCCCAAGGATTGCGCGATGGGATCGTCAGGTGCGCAATGTGCGTGTACTCATGCGTGATCAGCGTTTCGCCCCAGTCGCGATAATTGCCGATGTCGTCCGACGGTTCGGGCGACGCGGCGAAGAGGACGATGGTCGGCGCCTCGAGAAACGGGAGCGCGAAGCCATTGGCGCTGTTATAGGGGTCGTCAATCAATACAGTGACGCGGTGTGTTGGGCCGCCGCCGACTACGGAGTCGACCGCCGATCGCACGGATTCGAGGCGTCGGGCTATATCGAGAGACCATGCGCGTGCCGACGCGGGGAAGTCGACGGTGAAATGCCGAGTGCGAACGGTTTCCCAGTGCTGAGCGGGACGCAGGACCGTTTGAAGAACGAGCGACAGCACAGCGAGGGCCCTATGCGGCATCGGGACAAGATAGTAGATGTTCGGCCATGCTGATCGGCGTGGTTGGCGACTCCGGCTCTGGCAAAACCACACTCTCGGCAGCCATCGCTCTCGAGCTCGGATCTTCGCGCGTCACGTCGATCTGCCTCGACGACTACCACCGGTACGATCGCGCCGAGCGCGCGCGCCTCGACATCACCGCGCTTTCACCCGACTGCAATCGCCTGGACGTCATGGCTCGACACCTCCACGCGCTGCGCGCGGGAGTTTCGATTATCAAGCCCGTCTATGATCACACACACGGGACGTTCGGTCCCGATGAGCGGTTGGCACCGAGAGCATTCGTGGTCGCGCGTGGCTTACTCGCCTTGCATACGGCTGACCTTCGCGCGGCCTTCGATGTGGCGGTGTTTCTCGACCCGGACCCGGCGCTCCGCATTCAGTGGAAGATCGCCCGCGACACGGCCAAACGGGGCTATACGCCCGAGCAAGTGATGCACCACATCCACCGCCGCCAGCCGGATGTCGAGCGCTATATCGCTCCGCAGCGCGCGCACGCGGACATCGTGATCGTGTACTCACCCTCGGCTGACGGAACTTTGACACTGCGCGCCGAGGTCCGCGCGAGCGCGAAGCGCGAGCTAGATGTCGTGTTGCGGGCTGCCGAGCGCGCGCGGTGTCAGGCGGTCAGTGCCGCGTCCTTGCCGGTCGAAGCGCGATAAGCCATCGCCTTGAGCCGCGCGATGCGGATCGCCATGGGCGGGTGCGTCGCGAGGAGATCGGCGAGCTTGCCTTCCCGATTCGAGACCGCGCGCCCGAGCGGGTCGGCGATACACAGGTGAGCGGCGCCGCCCTTGATCACACTCGACGGGATGTCGGTGTGCTCGATCTTCTCGAGGGCCGAGGCCAGCGCGGCGGGGTTTCGTGTGAACTGCGCGCCTGACGCATCGGCGAGATACTCGCGATCGCGGCTCACGGCGAGAGCCAACAGCCGCGTGACGAGCGGCGCCAGCATCCAACTGATGATCCAGACGACAAAGAGGACGGCAACTAGCGCGTTGTTCGAGCCCCCTTCTTCGTCGCGATCGCGTCCGCTCGAGCCCCACGGCATGAAGCGCCAAGCTCCGTTCGAGACGAGCGCCACCACGCCGACGAGCGCGGCGAGGGTGGTCATCAGGCGCACGTCCAGATTCTTGACGTGGCCCATCTCGTGGGCGATCACGCCTTGAAGCTCATCGCGGTTGCACAGCCCCAGGAGCCCCGTGGTGATCGCGATACTGGCGGTCTTCGCATCGTGACCAGTCGCGAACGCGTTCGGGTCGGCGTCATCGATGACATAGACGGCGGGCTTCGGCAGCCCCGATGCGATTGCCATCTCCTCGACGACGTTCACGAGCTGTTTTTCTTCCGGCGTCGACGGATTCTCGAGCTTCCGTGCGCCGGTGGACCACAGGATGGCGGACGGGCCTATGAGCCACGACCAGCCTACCATCCCCATGGCCAGCACGACCATGGCCAGACCCACGAACGGGACGATGTGGTGATGAGCTGGCGGCGCATTTTTTGTGGCGAGGTACCAAATAAAATCGCCACCGAAGCCGAGCCAGGCGAAGAACAGCACGAACAAAAAGACCACCCACCGAGACTTGCGGCGGTTGGCCTCTTGTTGTGCGAAGAGATTAGCTGATTCGGCCACGAATTGATCACAAAGGGGATCAGGGGAATTTTTTCTTCCCCCCGAAAGGGGGGAAGAAAAATTCCCCAACTGATCCCTTCCTTATTTCGGCATCGACAGGTCGACGTTCACATTCTCGCGCTCGGCCGCGTCGGTGATCTCCCACAGCTCGGCGGCCTTGGCGCCAGCCACGCCGGCGACCAACGACGTCGGAAATTGCTGCTGCTTCGTGTTGTACTCGGTCGCCGTGTCATTATAGAGCTGCCGGGCAAACGCGATCTTGTTCTCCGTCGATGTCAGCTCTTCCTGCAGCTGCGCGACGTTGCCCGTAGCTTTGAGATCGGGGTACGCCTCCACGACCGCGAACAGCTTGCCCAGCGCGCCGCTGAGCTGCGTCTCCGCCGCGGCGGTCTGTGCGACGCTAGGTCCCGCCGGGCCACCGGCACTCTGAACGGCGATCGCCTTGTTGCGGGCGCTGATCACCGCTTCCAGCGTGTCTTTCTCGAACTGCATCGCGCCTTTGACCGTATTGACCAGATTGGGAATCAGGTCATGCCGGCGCTTGAGCTGCACATCGATCTGCTTCCAGGCATTGGCCACCTGGTTCTTGAGCGCGACCAGTCCGTTGTACGCGCCGATGACCCAAAACGCCAACGCGGCGCCGACCACCACGAGCACGATCACGGGCAGCATCGAAAAGCTCCTGGAGTGTCAGGTCCCCTTTTTCTTCAGCTTATCGAGGACCTTCGTAATGGGCATGATAAACAGGGGAGTCAACAGCCCGCCGAGGAGCGCGTTGACCCAGGTGAGGGCAATGAAAAAGCAGCCGATACCGATGCCGACCCACAGCGTTCCCAACGGACCATGATTCTCCATAGCTTAAAAGTCTATGGTTCACGAGGCTGTCGCGAAAGCTCTCGCCGGAAAGCCCCGGGTCGTCCTCGCCGTGTCCGGCGGGACGGACTCCATGGCGTTACTCGATGCCGCGGCCCACGTCGCCCGTTCGCGCATCGCGGCTGTGGCGACGTTCGACCACGGGACGGGTGACGCCGCCCGCTTCGCGGCGGCGCTCGTGGCGGAGCAGACCCTTGCGCGGGGGCTCAAGATCGTTACCGGCAGAGCGTCGGAGCCAGCTAGCACCGAGGCCTCTTGGCGCGCCGCTCGCTGGGCATTTTTGCGAGAAGTTGGGCGCGCTTCGCGCGCCACAATTGTCACAGCGCACACGAGAGACGATCAGGTCGAAACCCTCGTGATGCGGATCATGAGGTCCTCCGGGGCAAGAGGGTTGGCCGGACTGTATGCGGACTCCGACGTGATCAGGCCTCTGATCGACGTTCCGCGGACGGCGACCGAGGCTTACGTACGAGAACGAAACGTCCCGGTAATAGAAGACCCGACGAACTCGTCGCGTCGCCATCTCCGCAATCGGGTGCGACTCGACTTCCTGCCGGCGTTGAGGAGCGCGCGACCGGAGTTCGATACCGAGATGCTCGACCTCGCGCGCCGGGCGGCGACATGGCGATTCGACGTGGAGCAACTCGTCAAGAGGTTCTGTCCAGTCGACCGAATCGGCGACCACTTCGCCGTTGCGGTGGCCGATCTTGCCGGGTATGATGCCGCATCTCTCGCCATCATTTGGCCCGCGATCGCCGCGCGGGCCGGCGTCACGCTCGATTGGCGGGGAACCGCGCGCGTCGTCGCGTTTACGACTGGGGGACGGGTGGGTTCGTCAATACAGTTGTCCGGCGGCGTCGAAGTGGCGCGCACGCGAGCGCAGTTTGTCATCCGCCGCTGATCCGCGGCTCGGCGGGCGCTCGCTGGCCCGGATCGTGTTCGATGAGGCGACGATCGCTCGGCGAGTCGGAGAACTCGGGGCCGAGATCACGGATTGGTATGGGGAAGGCGATCTACTGCTCTTAGGGACTCTTAAGGGCGGTCTCATCTTCCTGAGCGATCTCATCCGTCGTATCGAACGCCCGCTCCAGGTCGACTTCGTGATCGCTTCCAGCTACGGGAGTGGGACGGAATCCAGTGGTGCGGTTCACTTGGTGTATGCCCCTGAAACCAGAATAGAGGGCAAACACATATTATTAGTAGAGGACATAGTCGACTCCGGACGGACTTTGAACCGCTTGATGGGCGTGCTGCGCGAGCGGCAGCCCAGTTCGCTTGAGGTATGCGCCTTGCTACATAAGCACATTGCTTCGGCGTTGCAGGAGCGGGTCAAATTCGTCGGTTTTGACGCTCCACACGAATTCCTTGTTGGCTACGGGCTGGATCATGCGGAGGATTTCCGCCACCTGCCCTACATCGCGAGCTTATAAGTATGCCAGTACTGCCGACTCCGCCGAATAACGGCAACAACAAAAAGAAAGTGAGCTGGGGTAGCATCTCCAAAACACTGTCTTTTTGGATCCTGATCATTCTGATCCCGATCGTTTTCATTCAATTCTCCAGTGCGCGCAACGACCCCGCGCCGCAGATCATTTACTCGCAGTACGACCAGCAGCTCCAAGCGGACAACATCAAGTCCGTGGTCATCCAGGCTGGTCGCATCACCGGCGAGTTCAAGAACAAAGTCGAGTATCAGGGTCAAGAACGCTCCAAATTCACGGTCAAACTCCCCGTCGAAAACTCGGACGAGGAGCTGGACCGCCTGCGTTACCACAACGTGCAGATCGAGGCCAAGGGTGATAACCCGGGCATCGGCGTGTACGTGATGAACCTTTTGCCCTATCTCTTCATCATTGGCCTCTGGGTCTTCCTGTTCCGCCAGATGCAAGCTGGCGGCGCCAAAGCGTTCTCCTTCGGAAAGTCCAAGGCGAAGCTCCTGACAGGGGACACACCAAAGGTCACCTTCGCCGATGTGGCCGGTGCAGATGAAGCGAAAGTGGAACTCCAGGAGATCATCGAGTTCTTGAAGGACCCGCAAAAGTTCACGAAACTCGGCGGCCGTCTCCCCAAGGGGGCTCTGCTCGTCGGCCCCCCCGGTACCGGTAAAACGCTGCTAGCAAAAGCCGTCGCCGGTGAAGCCGGGAGACCGTTCTTTTCGATGTCCGGTTCGGACTTCGTAGAGATGTTCGTAGGCGTAGGCGCCAGCCGTGTACGCGACCTCTTCGAACAGGGAAAGGCCCACGCGCCCTGTATCATCTTCATCGATGAAATCGACGCCGTCGGCCGCCACCGTGGTGCTGGACTGGGCGGTGGACACGATGAACGAGAGCAGACACTGAATCAGCTCCTCGTCGAGATGGACGGTTTCGAGTCGAACGATGGCGTGATCCTCATCGCCGCCACGAACCGCCCGGATGTACTCGACCCTGCGCTCCTCCGTCCTGGTCGGTTCGACCGTCAGATCGTCGTCGATGCGCCCGACTTGAGAGGCCGAGAGGGCATTCTCCGCGTGCACCTGCGGAACAAGCCCGTCGCTGACGACGTGAACGTGACGACGCTCGCGCGTGGCACGCCGGGAATGGCCGGCGCTGACCTAGCGAACCTTGTCAACGAGGGGGCTTTGCTCGCCGCACGGCGAAATCATGAAAAGGTCTACATGGCCGATCTCGAAGAGGCCAAGGACAAGGTCATGCTCGGCGCCGAACGCAAGAGCATGGTCATGAAGGATGAAGAAAAGCGAAACACCGCGTACCACGAGGCCGGCCACGCGGTATGCGCGATGATGGTCCAAGGCAACGACCCGCTGCACAAGGTCACCATCGTCCCCCGCGGACGCGCCCTCGGCCTCGCCTTCACGCTGCCCGAGGATGAC
>Ga0210409_10002938_pt1 | contig 19645 bp, 19 predicted proteins | sample IncBWH17MmetaG_FD_161649 | JGI IMG/M metagenome (GOLD analysis project Ga0210409, IMG submission 161649) | Forest soil microbial communities from Barre Woods Harvard Forest LTER site, Petersham, Massachusetts, United States - Inc-BW-H-17-M | ecosystem: Environmental > Terrestrial > Soil >... | reverse complement strand
GAGCACGGAAATCGCAAAAGCGATAGCGCGGAGGAAGACGTCTTGCATGCCGTTGCTTGGTGCTGGTTCAATCGTCGGATGACGACGGGAGGAAGCAATGACCGCCATTGGCAAACATGTCGCTCCGATAAAGCGCCCCGGCGAACATGGCGTCCATTCCGTCGATCGGTTCGTCTTTACCGTGCCCGACCTCCCCCGACTCGAACCCCCGACTGTGCGGTTCGATCCGATCGCCCTTCGACCAGGTCCCCGCATCTACGCGCAATTGCCGTTGGTCAAGCCGCGACCTGGAGCGAAAATCGGCATCGGCGATTGCGTGAACCCTGCGACTGCCTCCAAGAAAACCGGGGCGGCAGCGAGCATCGTTCTTCGCGAGAACGCCGCAACGAAATCGCAACGAATTGGGTGAAATGACCGTGAACAAAACGAGACGGAAACACCTGTCGCAACGAGAAAAATCAACAACTTAGAGGATGTTCACTGCGTTCGGGACGCAGGGACAGTCCGCTTCAGACGGCCACGATAAGCGAATGTCGGTGTCGGTGCTTGCGAGCCCCCGCAACCACTGATTCTCGCGAAGGCAACGAGGGCGATCCGAAAGTGTCGACTTCGCTTTTTCGGCACCATTCGTTCGGGGCCCGTTCTTTTTCGTTTTGTCGGTAAGTCTACGGCCAGCCGCGGAACCTCGTTCCAGACAGTTCGTTTAACTACGAGGCCGACATCGTTGCTCGATCCGCCGGCGCCGCCGATGACCCGGTCTCCTCGGCAACCATCCGCTCGACGATCCGGCGCATTCGCTGCGGTGCCGCGTCGATGCCGAGCCGGATGCGCTTGACGTCGGGCCTTGCCCGCTCGACGGCTTCGATCCGCTCCAGGATTTCCTTGTCTTCGTTGAATGCGACGCGGAAATCCGCGTGCAGCCGCTCATCCACGTCGGCGCTATCGAGAGCGAAGTTGCGGACATGAAGCCAGTGATCGATGCAGAGGTGATCGTCGACAGGGGTAATGAAATGACAAGCGAAGATTCGTAAGCCTTTGCCGCGCTCCTCCGGGTCGCCGATCGCGCCGGCGTCGGCGCTGCCGAAATCGATGACGGCCGAACACGGCGCCGCGTAGTGATAATAGTGCCAGCGATCGACATTGCCCTGGAAGTTACCGTATTTGGCGAACAGCGGGATTGGCGCGGCGTCCTTGATCCAGCGCCAGACCAGGACGCCGTCCTGGTCGAAACTATGCTCAACCGGCACCTCTTCGCTGGCGGTATTGCCCAGTGTCGACAGATGCACGAAACTGACGTGCGACGGATCGCACAGATTGTCCGCGAGATTGAGATAGTTGGTATCGATCCGCAGGGCGTCGCCATGGGCGGCGTGCCAGCCAGGCTGACCACATTGCGGCAAATCGTAGATCAATGACGGGTCCGCCAACTCCGCATCCCCCGGCCAGATCCACACCAACCCCATCTTTTCGTGCAACGGATAGGACGGCACCTTCGCGTTCGCGGGAATCAATTTCTGACCGGGAATGCGAACACAGATTCCGTCGCTCCCGAATGTCATGCCGTGATAGCCACACTCGATGGCATCGCCCTTGAGCTTGCCCATTGACAGGGGTGCAAGCCGGTGCGGGCATACATCGTCGAGGGCAACCACGTCGCCGGCCTCGGTGCGGTAGACGACAAGATCCGTGCCTAGCACGCGATGCGAGGCGAGTTTTCGCGTTACATTGCGCGACCAGGTGAGCGGATACCAGGCATTGCGCGGAGCAATTGATGTCATGGCGAACCCTTGGAGATTCGAGTTGGAAGCAGGGGCAAGTTAATCTTTCCGTTTGGAGGCGACCTCGGCATCGCTGGGCTGAAAGCCGGCGCCATCGACATAGCTCCAGTCGGTCATCACGCCTTGTCCGTCCTTGATGGCGATGCGCCCGATGTAGACACCCATGGTCGATTGATGGTCGTTGGCGCGGAAGGCGACCTTGCCCACCGGCGTATCCACTTTCAGTTGCTCCATGGCCTTGATGAGATCGTCGGTGTTGGTGCTGCCGGCGGCCTCGATGCCTCGCGCCAGCGCTGTGGTGTTGATGTAGCCGATCAGCGCACCGATGTTCGGTGGCTCCTTGTAGCGATCGAGATAGGCTTTCAGGAACGCGTCATGCTCGCTGGTCCTGATTTCGCTCCAGGGATAGCCGGTGACGAGCCAGCCCACGGGGGCTTCCTCCTTCAGCGGCGCCAGATATTCCGGCTCGCCGGTGAGGATGCTGACCACGTTGCGACCGGCGAAGGCGTTGCGCGTGGTCCCCTCGCGGACCAGCCTGGCCAGGTCAGACCCGAACGTCGCATTGAAAATAGCGTCGGGCTTGTCCCCCATGACGGCCTGGATCACCGCACCGGCGTCGATCTTGTTCAATGGCGGCCAATGTTCCGAGACGAACTCGACGTCGGGCCGCAGCCGCTTCAGCTCGCTCTTAAAGTTCGCCACCGCCGACTGTCCAAACTCGTAGTTCGGCGCGATCGTCGCCCAGCGGCGCGCGGGAAACCTGGCGGCCTCCTTGGCCAGAATGGCAGCCTGGGTGAACGTGCTGGCGCGAAGCCGGAAGGTGAAGCGACTGCCCTTCTCCCAGATCAGCGCATCCGTCAGCGGCTGCGACGCCAGAAAGAAGATTTTCTTCTGTTTGGCGAAGTCGGCGACCGCCAGACCGACATGCGAGAGGATCGTTCCGGTCAGAAGGTCGACACGCTCTGATTCCACCAGCTGATTGGCCTGCGCGATCGCGACGTCCGGCTTGCCGGCGTCGTCGCGGGCGATGATTTCGAGCTTGCGGCCGAGCACGCCGCCCCGCGCGTTGATCTGGTCCTGTGCCAGCTCCCATCCCTGGCGATAGCCACGTGTGCCGACCGGCAACGCCGAATACGAGGATATCTCGCCGATGCGGATCGGCGGCTGCTCCGCCGCCTGGACATCTATAGCGATCGTCGACAACGCCAAGATAGACGTCAGGACAAGCGCCCTGGCCGCCATGGATCCGTACATGCCACCCTCCTGTCACCCGGCAAGAGTTATGTTATGTAGTACTTACTTCATAACGCATCTCGCCGGGGAGTTGTCAACGCCCAAGAAATGGCAAAGCTTGCCAAATAACAGGCAGTCAGCATTCTGTCGCAGCCGCGAGAACCGGACCTGCGGCGGCGAAAACGCGCTATCAAGCCGCGCAACGGGAATTTGGGAATGGACGCGCCTGCCAGGAAGAAAACCGTCACGAAACCGGGCATCCGCAAGCGCACGCGCGCGCCGGACCAGAAGCGCGAAGCGCTGCTGCGCGCCGCCGTCGCCGAATTCGCCCGCGAGGGCTATGGCGGAGCGCGCGTCGATCGCATCAGCAAGGCGGCAAAGAGCAACGACCGCATGCTGTATTATTATTTCGCCAGCAAGGAGAAGCTGTTTCGTCACGTCATTGAATATTGCTATGCCGACCTCGTCGCCAGCGAAGAGGCCCTCGCCCTCGACTTCGCCAACCCGCGCCAGGCGCTGGCCGAACTGGTGGCGTTCAACTGGAATTACTATTGGGAAAAGCCGGAACTCTTGAGCATTCTCGCATCCGAGAATCTCTTCAAGGGACGTCACGTCAAGAACAACATCCGCGGAATATTCGCCAACGCGCAGCTCGGCATGTTGGATCGCGTGCTGAGCAGCGGCACTGAACGCGGTGACTTCGAGCCGGATTGCGACCGCTTTCTCGTCTTCATGTCGATTCTCTCTTTGACCTATTTCTACCGGGCCAACCTCTACACGCTGTCGAATTATCTGCGGATCGATCTGGCAGAAACCGAACGCCGCAAGGTATGGCTGTCGCACGTCCAGGCCATGATCGACGATCTGGTCAGGCGGAGGGAATAGGTTCCTACGGGACACGGATCAGATGCGAATCGCACCCGGTCGAAACCGCTTAAACCTCCTGTCGCAGCAAGCCCGAAAAAGCGCCGCGGATGCTGCCTGGCAATGCAGCACCAGGTGCCTGACAATCGATGCCGACGATTGTATCGGCGATGCCAACCATATCAATGGCACGATGTTCGGACTCTACTACTCGATCCGTCACGCCTAACGCCACGCGCGAAGTCGGGGCTGTCACTCAGATCCGCGCGTTGTGGACAGTCATCCGGGCGAGCGCGCAGGAGGCGAGACGAGCACGTCGGCTGTCAGAGCGGCTCGTCAATATTACTGGTACCTTGGCGCCAAGGACCAATCCCGCACATTCTCCGCGTCCGATGTAGACGAACGACTTGTAGAGAACGTTGCCAACGTCGAGGCTGGGAACGACGAGAATATCCGGATCGCCGGCGACGTCGGACAGAATACCCTTTGTGCTTGCCGATTTGCTTGATATTGCGTTGTCGAACGCAAGGGGGCCGTCCACGATCGCCCCCGTGATCTGGCCACGATCCGCCATCCTGCTGAGCGTGGCTGCATCCATGCTTGATTGAATGTTCATATTGATAGTTTCCGCCGACGACAACAGCGCAATTTTAGGGCGTTCAACGCCGAGGCAATGCGCAAGACCGATAGCGTTGGCTACGATGTCGATCTTCTCCTTGAGGCCGGGGGCGATGTTCACCACGGCATCCGTGACCATCAAGGGCTTGTGATAGGCAGGCAGATCGAACCAGAAGCAATGGCTCATTCTGCGGCTGGTGCGCAAGTCTGCCTCGCGCGACACGACAGCGCTCAGTAGTTCATCAGTGTGCTGCGACCCTTTCATGAGAGCCATAGCTTCGCCTCTACTAACGATGTCGACGGCGATACGAGACGATGAAGTTGGATCATCGGGAGCATCGATAAGTATCACGGTCGAAAGGTCTACTCCGATCGAGGCCGCACAAGTTTCTATCCGGGCGCGCGGCCCAACCAGGATCGGCTCGATAATACCCCGCGACGAAGCGTCGTTGACAGCGGCAAGAGAATCCGCAGAGCAGGGATATGCCACGGCCACTTTCAGGGGCTCGCGCCGCATGGCTGCATTCTCGAGCTCATCGAGTCGGGGAAAGATGCTCGCGTCCAGAGCCATTTGAACCTCGTTATCCCTCGAAGGTTGCCGCAATCTCGCCTGCGGCCTGTTGCAGCCTCGGGACGAATTTCTTCAGCGCGTCGAGGTTGGTGCGAGTGACTGGCGCCTGGATTGCGAGGGCAGCGGCGCAGCTTCGTCTTCGGGACGCCGTGTTGAATACCGGCGCCGCCACGCATACGAGTCCGTCTATAAATTCCTCCCGGTCCGTCGAATAGCCGAGCTGCCGGATGCTCTGCAGCTCCTTTGCCAGCGCGCTTGCGGTTGTCAGCGTGCTGTCGGTAAGGCGCTTCAGCGGTATTTGACGAAGGAGCTTCTCTCGGCGCGACGGCGGCGTGTAGGCAAGAAACAGCTTGCCGCTGGCGGAAGCGTGAGCGGGCACGCGCGATCCCGGTTGGAAGGTGATGCGAAGCGGCCAGTTCGCCTCGACGCGGTCGAGATATGTGACTTCCGTCCCGTCGAATATCGTGAGGTTGCAGGCCTCTCCTACATCATCGACGAGACGGCGCAGGATATTGCGGCGAAGCGCGCGCCCCGGGTCGCCAAGCAGGATGGCGATCGCAAGCTGCGTGGCCCGTGCAGCAATTTCATACCGTCTTCCATCCGGGTGCCGTGAAAGCAGTCCGACGGATTCGAGTGCTTTCAGCCATCGATGCACGGTTGGTTTTGGGACGGAAAGATACGTGACCAACTGAGCCAGCGTTGCCGGCTGCTGCATCTCCGCAAGCGCTTCCAGCACCCCAAGAGGCTTCAATCCGCCAGTCAGGTCGCGATCGGTCATGCACAAAATTCCAGTTTTCGGAACGTATAGTAGCGAATATTGAAATTTATTCTTGCATAGATGATTGGCTCGTGGCAACTGCCATCAACGGCACGTTTCAGTGCGAAGTCGGGGAGTGCGCCATGAAGATGACGACCGAAGAAGCCTTTGTGAAAGTTTTGCAGACGCACGGCATCGAGCATGCCTTCGGCATTATCGGGTCGGCCTTCATGCCGATCTCAGATCTCTTTCCAAAAGCAGGCATCACGTTCTGGGACGTGGCGCACGAAACCAACGGCGGCCTGATCTGCGACGGATACACCCGCTCGACGGGCAAGATGGCGATGGCCATTGCGCAGAACGGGCCTGGCATCACCGGCTTCGTCACCGCGGTGAAGACGGCGTATTGGAATCACACGCCGATGCTGCTGGTGACGCCGCAAGCGGCGAACAAGACCATCGGCCAGGGCGGCTTCCAGGAAGTCGAGCAGATGGCGTTGTTTCGCGACATGGTCTGCTACCAGGAGGAGGTGCGGGATCCGTCGCGCGTCGCTGAAGTACTGAACCGGGTCATTCTCAAGGCCAAGCGCTTATCGGCGCCGGCACAGCTCAACATTCCTCGCGACTTCTGGACCCAGGTCATCGATATCACGCTGCCGGCCGTCGTCGAATTCGAGCGGCCGGCCGGCGGCGAGCACGCGCTGGCAGAAGCGGCCCGGCTGCTCTCCGAAGCGAAATCCCCGGTGATCCTCTCGGGCGCCGGTGTCGTCCTGGCCGGCGCCATCGAGGCTTGCGTGAAACTCGCCGAGCGGCTCGATGCGCCGGTCTGCAATAACTACCAGCACAATGATTCATTTCCGGGCAGCCATCGTCTCGCGGTGGGGCCGCTCGGTTACAACGGTTCGAAGGCTGCGATGGAACTCGTCGCGAAGGCCGACGTCGTGCTGGCGCTTGGCACCCGGCTCAATCCGTTCTCGACCTTGCCCGGTTATGGCGTCGACTATTGGCCGAAGAACGCGAAGATAATCCAGGTCGATATCAATGCGGACCGCATCGGCCTCACCAAGCCGGTCACCGTAGCCCTCTGTGGCGACGCGAAATTGGTGGCGGAAGCCATCCTCTCGCGGCTGTCGGCCTCCGCCGGCAATGCCGGTCGCGATGAACGCAAGGCGCAGATTCATTCGACCAAGTCGCGCTGGCTGCAGACTCTCTCCAGCATGGATCACGAAGAGGACGATCCCGGCACTACTTGGAACGCTGACGCACGCGAACGCGACAAGGATCTGATGTCACCTCGTCAAGCCTGGCGCGCGATTCAGGCCGGACTCCCGGGTGATGCGATCATCTCCAGCGATATCGGCAACAATTGTGCAATCGGCAACGCCTATCCGAGCTTCGATAAGAGCCGCAAATACCTGGCACCCGGGCTCTTCGGGCCGTGCGGCTACGGATTTCCGTCGATCATCGGTGCAAAGATCGGCAATCCCAACGTGCCGTGCGTCGGTTTTGCCGGCGACGGCGCCTTTGGCATCTCGATGAGCGAGATGGGCTCGATCGGCCGTCCGGAATGGCCGGGCATCACGATGGTGATCTTTCGCAACTATCAATGGGGCGCCGAGAAGCGGAATTCCATCCTCTGGTATGAGAACAATTTTGTGGGCACGGAGCTGAATACCGAGCTCAGCTACGCGCGCGTGGCGGAGGCCTGCGGCCTGAAGGGCGTTCAGGTGAAGACTATGTCGGAGTTGACGGAAGCGTTGCGGGAGGCATGCGAGGCCCAGAAGCGCCGCGTCACCACCTTCATTGAGGTGCTGCTGAACCAGGAGCTCGGCGAACCCTTCCGCCGTGACGCCATGAAAAAACCTGTCGTGGTGGCGGGCATCAAGCGAGAGGATATGCGTCCGCAACCGGCTCTGTGAGGCTCCGAGGCAGTCTAACCGTCCTCGCGCTAACTGACTACAATGGCGGTGTCGCCTTTGGGAGGATAGCTTCATTGTCAGTTGTATAAATAGCGATCCTGGTTTTCGGCGCCGCGCGCGGCGATCCGATGCCTGCGGTGGTGTGTCGTGAATCAGGATCTCGACATCGCGCTGCTCCGTACCTTTGTCGCGATTGTCGATACCGGCGGGTTGACCTCTGCCGGGCGCAGGGTTGGGCGCACCCAGCCTGCCATCAGCCAGCAGATCGATCGGCTCGAGGAGATCGTCGGACGGACGCTCTTCGCCGATCGGCGCAAGCTGGATCTGACGCGCGATGGCGACGTAATGCTGGCGTTCGCGCGGGCCATGTTGCGGCTGAACGATGAGGCGCGGAGCCGCTTCACCGCGCCGGCGGTTACCGGTCACGTCATTCTGGGTACGCCCGACCTCTATGCCTCCTTCATCCTGCCGGATGTGCTTGCAAATTTCTCGCGCGTACATCCGCATGTGGAGATCGAATTGCGTTGTACGCGAAGCGTTTATCTGCATGCGGCGCTGGAGCGCGGCGAGATCGACATCGCGCTGATGACCAATCAGCCTGAGTTCCGGCGCGGCGAGCTCGTGCGCAGGGAGCCTCTCGTCTGGGTCGGCGGCCTCGACGCAAGTCCCGAACTGCGCAGACCATTGCCGCTTGCCGTACTACCGAAGGGAAGCGTCTATCGCAACTATGCGCTGGAAGCACTGGGCAACACCAACCTGTCCTGGTCCATAAGATCCGTTTGCGACAGCATTGCCGGGCTGCAGGCGGCCGTATTTGCAGGCCTTGCGGTGTCAGTCTTTCCGCGCTGCGCACTCGATCCGCGCTTGCGCTGCTTGAGCGCCGACGACGGCCTGCCGAACCTGCCGGGCGTGGAGCTTGTGATGCAGCGCAAGAGCGATGGCCTAAGCGAGGCAGCGGAGCAGTTGGCGCGCTTCATTGTCTCAGCCTTGGGCGCCTTGGTCAGCTCGACATAAGAACCGCGAATGATGCGGATCAAATATTCCGATTTGTCTTCGCCGTCACCGCGATACTAACGTTCCCGACTGCAGCGATCTCTTGCGTACGCTGCGAGAAAAGAACCGGGCAACAAAGACCCGACAAATTCTGGGAGCGAAACGTGAAGCTGATGCGGAGTCAGGCAAGCCGCCTCGTACTGTTCGTCATCTGCCTAATGTACCTCATCTTCTACATCGACCGCGTCAACATCTCGACGGCGGCGCCGCTGATGCAGAAGGATCTGGGGTTGACGGCGACCCAATTGGGTATCGCCTTTTCAGCGTTTGCCTATCCTTACGCGCTTTTCCAGATCGCCGGCGGCTGGCTGGGCGATCGCTTGGGGCCGCGCAAGACGCTCGTGCTCTGTGCCGTGATCGTGGCCCTCTCCACCATCTGGACCGGTTTTGTCGGAGGGCTCGCTTCCCTGTTTCTGGCGCGGCTTGCGCTTGGTGTAGGCGAGGGGCCTTCCTTTCCGACCGCGACGCGCGCGCTGTCCAACTGGATGCGTCCCGACCAGCGCGCCTTCTCGCAAGGGATCACGCACGCTTTTGCGCGCCTTGGCAATGCCGCGACCCCGCCGCTCATCGCCGCCCTGATCGTCGCGCTGTCCTGGCGCGCCTCGTTCTATATGCTCGGCGTCGCGAGCCTGCTCTGGGCCGTGATCTGGGTGTGGTACTTCCGCGACGATCCCCGCAAGCATCACGCCATCACGCCGGAAGAGATTTCCGATCTGCCGCCGGCGGCCGCGGCAACGGCGCGAAAGAATGTGCCGTGGGGTCCTCTAATGAAGCGTATCCTGCCGGTGACCCTGACGGATTTCTGCTACGGTTGGATCCTGTGGCTCTATCTGAATTGGCTGCCGTCGTTCTTTCTTCACGAGTATCAGCTCGATCTGAAAAAGTCCGCGATGTTCGCAGCCGGCGTATTCTTCGCCGGCGTCGTGGGCGACACGGTAGGCGGCATCATCAGCGACCGCATCCTGCGCCAGACCGGCGATGTTGCCCGCGCCCGCATCTCCGTCATCGTCGCCGGATTTCTCGGATCCTTTTGCTTCATGCTGCCGATCGTCTTCGTGCACGACCTGCTCGGGGTCGCGCTGTGCCTCAGCGGCGCGTTCTTCTTCGCGGAGCTCGTGGTTGCGCCGATCTGGGCGGTGCCGATGGATATCACGCCGGAATACGCCGGCAGCGCCAGCGGCTTCATGAATTTCGGCTTCGGGATGGCGGGCATCATCTCGCCGGTCGTGTTCGGCTGGTCCATCGATATCACGGGACGCTGGGACGTTCCGTTCATCGGATCATTGGCGATGCTGCTGGTTGGCGCGGCGCTCGCCTTCGCGATCCATCCACAAAAGCGCTTTGCCGATTTACGGCAGGAACCGGTTCCGGCATGAGCCGGCAGCATTTTCGAACAATGAACAAGACGGAGATGAATGATGGACGCCGCTGAAATGGCAAAGGATGTCACCGAGGAGCCTTCGGGAATTGTCGGTGCCCTGATGCAGCGTGCGCGCGCCGCCCAGGCTGCGTTCGCCGAAGCCGACCAGGCGCGCACCGACGAAGCGGTACGCGCCCTGGCCTGGTCGCTCTACAAGCCGGAGCACGCGCGCGAGCTAGCCGAGCTGGCTGTTGCCGATACCGGTCTCGGAAACGTACCGGACAAGATCATCAAGAAGCAGCGCAAGACGTTCGGTACCCTGCGCGATCTCCTGCGCGCAAAGTCCGTCGGCGAAATAGAGCGGGATGAGCGACGCGGGCTTGTAAAGTTTGCAAAGCCGGTCGGCGTTGTCGGCGCGGTCACGCCTTCGACGAATCCCGGGGCGACGCCCGTCAACAAGGCCATGATGGCGATCAAGGGACGCAACGCGATGATCATCGCGCCGTCTCCGCTCGGCTACCGAACGACCGCCTTGGCCGTCAAATACATGCGCGAGGCGCTCGACCAGATCGGCCTGCCACCCGATCTCATCCAGATCCTGCCGGCGCCCGTGACCAAGGAAACGACGCAGGCGGTGATGGAGGCCGTCGACCTCGTCGTGGTGACAGGCTCGCAGGACAACGTGCGTCGCGCCTATCGCAGCGGCACGCCGGCCATTGGTGTCGGTGCGGGCAACGTGCCCGTCATTATCGACGAGACGGCGGACCTTGATGCGGCCGCCACCAAGATCTGCGCTTCCAAGACTTTCGACAACGCCACGTCCTGCTCCACCGAAAATGCGCTGGTGATCGTTGACGCTGTCTACGAGCAGGCGATCGCGGCGCTGGAGTGCGCCGGAGCCTATCTCGTGGATGCCACGGAGAAGCAACGGGTGCAGCGCGAACTATGGAAGAACGGCAAGCTCAACCGTCATTTGATCGCGCGCGACATGGAGGTGCTGGCGAAGGCGTTTGATCTGTCGACGGCGGCGGCTCGGGCAAGATTCCTTCTGGTCGAGGAGAGCGGCGTCGGCAAGGAGTTCCCGCTTTCGGGCGAGAAGCTGACGCTGGTGCTCACCATCTACAGGGCTTCTGATTTCGACGACGCCGCACGGATCGTGCGCCGGATTCTCGATTATCAGGGGCGGGGCCACTCGATGGGGCTTCACACCACGCGCCTCGATCGGGCCCATGCGCTCGCCGAGCAACTACCCGTCGTGCGTGTCCTTGTGAATTTTGCCCACACGTTCGGGAACGGGGGCGGCTTCGACAGCGGCCTCGAGTTCACCCTGACCATGGGATGCGGCTCCTGGCAGAAGAACAGCATCTCCGAGAACCTGAATTATCGGCACTTCCTCAACATCACCCATCTGGTCGTGCCGATCGCAGAAGACAAGCCGTCGGAGGAAGAACTCTTCGGGCCGCATTGGGCCCGCTACGGACGATGAAGAGGACAGCATGAATCTCGAGGAATATGCAGCGAAGTCCGCCCTGCTGAAGCCGGCGGGCATACCGATTCCGCAATCGCGGGTATGCGCAACGGTTGAGGAAGCCGTCCACGCGGTTACAGCCCTGGGTTCTGCAGTCGTCAAGGCGCAAGTGCCGTCCGGCAAGCGCGGCAAGTCGGGGGGAATCCGGTTCGCGGATTCGCCCGCGACTGCTGTCGACGCTGCGCGGGCGATCCTGGGTATGCAGATCGGCGGCCATCGGGTCGAGCGATTGCTGGTCGAGCAGCGGTGCGAGATCGCGCATGAACTTTACGCGTCGGTGCTGATCGACGTCGTTGCGCGCCGGCCCGCGGTGCTCTTCTCCATGGAGGGCGGCATGGACATCGAGGAAGTCGCCGAGCGTAACCCGGGGGCGATCAGGCGGCATGTTGTCGATCTTCCCCGGGGATTCGACGCAAGCGATGCGGCGTCCCTGCTCGCAAATTGCGACCTCGGCGAATCCGGAGAGGCGGTCGCAGACATTCTGGTCCGGCTTTACCGAGGCTTTCGCGATCACGATTCCGAACTCATCGAGATCAATCCGCTAGCGCTGTTGAAGGACGGCCGCGTGCTGGCGCTCGATTGCAAATTCGTGCTGGACGATGCGTCCGGCGCGCGCCAGCCCAGGCTCGCGGCAGTAGCGGCTCCGCCCAGGAAAACAGAGCTGGAGGCGAGGGGCGAGGCCAACGGACTCAAGTTCATCCAGCTCGATGGCAACGTCGGTGTGCTCGCAAACGGCGCCGGTCTGACGATGACCACGATGGACACGATCTATCATTTCGGAGGCCGGCCGGCCAATTTCCTCGAGATCGGCGGTGAGGCCTATACCAAGGCCGAAGTCGCGCTCGATCTCGTGTTGTCCAATCCCGGCGTGAAGAGTCTGGCGGTCATCTTCTGCGGCGCCTTCGCGCGCACCGACGTCATGGCTGAAGGTGTGGTGCGCGCCTGGGAAGCCCTGAAGCCGAAAGTGCCAGTCTTCTTCTCGATCCACGGCACTGGTGAGGAGGAGGCGGTGAAGCTGGTGCGGGAAAGGCTCGCGATCGAGCCTTTCGATCAAATGGAGGATGCGGTGAAAGCGGCAGTCGAGGCGGCGCGATGATCTACCGGCGCGGACGGAAAGTGCTCGTTCAGGGCATCACGGGAAAGCAGGGCTCATTCTGGGCCGAGCGAATGATGGAGACTGGCACCACGATCGCTGCCGGCGTCAATCCGAAGCGGGCGGTCGAACGGCACCTGGGCCTGCCCATCTATGCTTCCGCAAAGGACGCGATGCAATCTGAGCGCTGCGATGTGTCGGTGATCTTCATCCCGCCGACCATGGCGCGCGACGCGATCATCGACGCCATCGAGGCGGGGATTCCAACCGTTGTCGCCTTAACGGAGCACATTCCGGCCCACGACGTGCTGGACATCTTCGCGGCCCTTCGCGGCACAAACACCCGGCTGATCGGACCGAACACCGCCGGCATTGTCACGCCCGGAGAAGGCTTCGTCGGGATCATGCCGGGCCACAATCCGACCGTGTTCCAGCCGGGACGCATCGGAGTGATCTCCCGCAGCGGGAGCCTGGGCACGCTGGTGTGTCTCAATCTTGCCCAATCCGGCCTCGGCCAATCGGCGTTCATTGGCGTCGGCGGTGATCCAATGATCGGGACGACCACGCGCGACGCGCTGATGGCGCTTGACGCTGATCCGTGCACCACGGCAGTCGCCATGGTCGGCGAAATCGGCGGGAGCATGGAAGAAGAAGCGGCCGAATACGCCGCGACCATGAAGAAGCCGGTGGTCGCGTTCATCGCCGGCCGCAGCGCGCCTCCCGACAAGAAGATGGGTCATGCCGGCGCCATCGTGAGCGCGGGACGGGGAAGTTATGCGTCCAAGCGGGCAGCGCTTGAAAAAGTCGGAGTGCAGGTTGCCGACATCCCGGCGCAGATTCCGCAGCTGCTGTCGGCGGCGGCCGCGATCTCCCGTGTCGCCTGAGGTCGGCGAGTGTGCGACGGCGTTTCGCTAGTCGACGCGCTCCTTGTCCGCGCGAAAGGTCAGCGCGATGGCCTCGGCGGCCCGCCGCAGCGCGGGGGCGAGCGAGATCGCTCGCTTGAGCGGCAGCCGCACGGTCGGCCCGTGGACCGCCACGGTCGCGCAGATCCGGCCGTCCGTGTCCAGAACGGGGACAGCGGCGGCCGCCATGCCCTCGATGAACTCCTCATTGTCCGTGCCGATCCGCGTATGCCGGATGCGGTTGAGCTCGGCGGCGAGCTTTGCGGGATCGGTCAACGTCCGCGGCGTGTGCCGAGGCAACGACTTGAGGCGCAGCAGCGTCTCGCTCAGCGACGGAGGAGAGAGCGCGAGGAACAGCTTCCCGCTCGCGGTGCAATGAAGCGGAACGTGAGAGCCGACATTGAGCCGGATCTGCAACGGCCAGTCGGATTCGACACGATCGAGATAGATCAGTTCGCCGCCGTCGAGCGTCGTGATGTTGCACGTCTCCAGAATCTCGGACACCAGCGCGCTGAGCACGGCGCGGCGCGGTGCAGACTGTGCGGTATTGCGGATCACGTGCAGTCCGAGCGCGGCCAGCCGCTCCCCGATCGCGTAGCGTTTGCCGTCCGCGGTGCGCCGGACAAAGCCGAGGCGTTCCAGGAGCGAGGCGAAGCGGTGCGTGGTCGCTTTCGCGAGGTCGAGCTGCGCCATGAGTTCATTAAGTGTCGGCGGTTCATCGGTCCTGGCGATGAGCTCGAGCATGCGCAAGGCACGCTCCGAAACCGTCGGCGTCGTCGATGTCATGATGAGAACTGATTCCTTTCGTCGCACTCAGTAACATTTGGCCGTTGACAGGACACCTGCGACGGTCCAACGTACGGGACATATCGTCTCATTTATTGAGACAAAATGCAACTCAATGGGAGAGACGTCTGGTGGCTGCGGTGAGCACCAAATCTGGTTCAAGTGCGTCGGAGATTCGCGAGTTCGACTACGTGATTGTCGGCGCCGGCTCATCCGGCTGCGTGCTTGCCAATCGCTTGAGCGCCGATAGGCGCAACACGGTGTTGCTGATCGAGGCGGGCCCGAAGGACAACTACCTGTGGATCCACATTCCCATCGGTTACGGGAAGACGATGTTCCACCGGGCCTATAATTGGGGCTTCTACACCGACGAAGAACCTAACATGGCCGGGCGTAAGATCTACTGGCCGCGCGGCCGGGGTCTCGGCGGCTCGAGCTCGATCAACGGGCTGGTCTTCATCAGGGGACAGCGCGAGGATTACGATACCTGGGCGCAGCTCGGAAGCGGCAGTTGGGATTGGCAGAGCGTGCTGCCCTATTTCAAGCGCTCCGAGCATAACAGCCGAGGCGCGAGCAGCACGCATGGCGGTGATGGACCGCTTTGGGCTTCCGACATTCCCGAGAAGAACGAATTGATGGAGGCGATCATCGCCGGTGCCGGCGAGCTCGGCGTCAGGCACACAGACGACTTTAATTCGGGCGATCAGGAAGGAGTTGGCTACTTCCAGCTCTTCACGCGCAACGGCTGGCGCAACAGCTCTGCCGTCGCCTATCTGAAACCGGCGCGCGCACGAGAAAATCTCGTTGTCGAGACCGGCGCGCACACCACGCGGATCGTGACGACAGGACGCCGCGCAACAGGAATTTGCTACCGGCAGCACGGCCGCTTGCACGAGGTGCGCGCGCGCCGCGAAGTGATCCTGGCAGCCGGGGCATTGCAGAGCCCGCAATTGCTCCAGCTCTCCGGCATCGGCCCGGGGGAGCTGTTGCGTCGTCACGGCATCGACGTCGTTCACGAGCTCAGAGGCGTCGGACAGAATCTCCAGGACCATCTGCAGTTCCGCCTGATGTACAAGGTGGCGAAGCCGATCACGACCAACGACGATCTGCGCACGCTGTTCGGCAAGGCCCGCATTGGACTGAAGTGGTTACTCGACGGCGGCGGGCCGCTTGGCATCGGCATCAATCAGGGCGGATTGTTCACGCGCGTGCTGCCGGGCTCGCGTACCCCTGATATCCAGTTTCACTTCGGGACGTTGTCGGCGGATCTCGCCGGTGGCAAGCCGCATCCGTGGTCGGGCTGCACATTCTCCGTCTGCCAGCTTCGTCCCGAATCCCGTGGCAGCGTTGAAGTCAGTTCGTCCGATCCGCTGACACCGCCGGCCATGAAGGCGAATTATCTCTCCGCCGAGACGGATCGCATCTGTGCGGTCGAAGCAATCAAATACGCGCGCCGCCTCGCCGCGACCGACGCGCTGCGAAAGTATCTCATCGAAGAATATCGCCCGGGCGCGTCGGTCGGCACCGACGACGAGATCCTCGGCTTTGCACGCGAATACGGCGCCACGATCTTCCATCCCGTCGGCACCTGCAAGATGGGCGCCGATCCCATGGCGGTGACGGACTCACGCCTGCGGGTACACGGAATCGGCGGGCTGCGGGTCGTCGATTGCTCGATCATGCCGACGCTCGTCTCTGGCAACACTCACGCACCGGCGGTGATGATCGCCGAAAAAGCATCAGACATGATTTTGGCGGACGTGGAGCAGGATCAGATCGCCGCCTGAACGTGAATTGCTACCGGTCGCAAGAACCGGATCGATAACAATTTGAAACGCAGACGGGGAGAGGAAATCCATGAACGAGAGCAAATTGCTGAGACGCGTTGTGGTCGCGTCGCTGATCGGTGCAACGGTCGAATGGTATGATTTCTTTCTTTACGGCGTCGTCGCCGGCATTGTCTTCAATCAGCTCTATTTCCCGGCAGGTAACCCGGTTGTAGCGACCTTGCTGGCCTATACGACCTTCGCGGTCGGCTTCGTCACGCGTCCTCTGGGCGGCATTATATTCGGCCATTTCGGGGATCGCCTCGGCCGCAAGAGCATGCTCGTGCTCACCCTAATGATCATGGGCATCGCGACGTTTCTCATCGGGCTCGTTCCGACATATGCTCAGATCGGCATCTGGGCGCCGATTACGCTGCTGTTGCTCCGGGTCCTTCAGGGTATCGGACTCGGCGGCGAATGGGGCGGCGCGGTGCTGATGACCTATGAATACGCCAAGCCCGGGGATCGCGGCTTCTACGCGAGCCTGCCTCAGATCGGCCTGTCCATCGGGCTTTGTCTTGCATCCGGTGTGGTGGCGCTGTTGTCCTACGTGCTAACGAACGAGCAATTTCTGGCGTGGGGCTGGCGCGTCGGCTTCGTGCTGAGTTTCATCCTGGTGGTCGTTGGGCTCTATATCCGCCTCAACATCATGGAGACGCCTGAGTTCGCTCAGCTGAAGGAAAAGCGCAAAGAGGAAAGGGTGCCGTTCGCGGCCATGATCTCGGACTATCCCAAGCAGGTCATCGCCGGCATGGGAGCGCGCTATATCGACGGCGTCTTCTTCAACATCTTCGGCGTGTACTCCATCTCCTATCTGACTTCGCAGCTCAAGGTGCCGCGCACCGAGGCGCTGCTTGGTGTCACCGCGGCTGCGCTCATCATGTGTGCGTTCATTCCGCTATTCGGCCGGATGTCCGATCGGATCGGCCGCACCCGCGTGTATGGCTGGGGCTCGTTGATCACCGGTCTGTCGGCGTTGCCGGCATTCTGGATCTGGATGACGTTCCCCACTCAACCCCTATTGGTCTGGGCTGCCTTGATCATTCCCTTCGGGATTCTATACGCCTCGATCTACGGTCCGGAGGCCGCGCTGTTTTGCGACCTGTTCCAGCCGCAAGTGCGCTACACCGGAATTTCCTTCATCTACCAATTCTCCGGAATCTTCGCTTCGGGCCTGACACCGATCATCGCCACGGCGCTAGTTCAGACCTATGGCGGCAATGGCGGATGGGCGATTGCAGTCTATTGCGCTTTCGCGGGCCTCGTCAGCGCATTGTCGGCATCTTGGATCGCTGCGATGGCGCGTCACCGTGCGGAGCCGCGCCCGCTCGGCAGCATCGGTTACGTGGTAGGCGAGTAGGCCTTGCCGCCAGGAGGGATCACGATGGCAGGTATTTCACGAAGATCGGTCGGCCTCGGAATGGCGGCCGTCGCAGTCTCAAGCCTTTGTCACGGCGCAAGGGCGCTCGCTGAAACGATTGCGCTGCCATTTGGAAATGGTGAACGGCCGCTGGTAAAATATCCGCAGAAGCGACCGTTGATCCAGCTGACCTCGAGGCCGCCGCAGCTTGAGACGCCATTTTCCGTCTATGCGGAAGGACCGATAACGCCGAACGATGCGTTTTTTGTGCGTTATCATCTCGCCGGCGTTCCCTATGATCTAGACCCCGAGAAGTTCGCTCTGAAAGTAAAGGGCAAGGTTGACCAGGAGCTGTCGCTGTCGCTCGCGGATTTGCGCCAGATGCCAGCGACCGAAATAGTCGCTGTCAATCAGTGCTCCGGCAATAGCCGCGGTTTCTTCGAACCGAGAGTCGCAGGCGGTCAACTCGGCAACGGTGCCCTGGGCAACGCGCGATGGCGCGGCGTATCGCTGAAGGCTGTGCTCGACAAGGCGGGCGTCCAGGCGGGCGCGAGGCAAGTCACCTTCAATGGGATGGATGGTCCGGTCATGGACACGACGCCGGACTTCGTAAAAGCACTCGATGTCGATCATGCCCGCGATGGTGAGGTCATGCTTGCCTACGCCATGAACGGCGAGCCTCTTCCCTTCCTGAACGGCTTTCCGCTGCGGCTGGTGGTGCCCGGCTATTACGGAACCTACTGGGTGAAGCATCTCAGCGAGATTACCGTGATTGAGAGCATCTACGACGGCTTCTGGATGAAGACGGCCTATCGTATCCCGGACAATGCCTGCGCCTGCGTCGAACCGGGAACCGCGCCGAAGGCGACGATACCGATCAACAAATTCAACACGCGCTCCTTCATCACGAGCTTGGCCAACGGTGCCAAGGTCAAGGCGGGACAGCCGATCACGATCAAGGGTTTCGCATTCGACGGTGGTGAGGGCATCAAGGAGGTCGAGTTGTCGATTGACGGCGGCAAGACCTGGCAGCAAGCGAAGCTTGGCAAGGATTTCGGCAAATACTCGTTTAGGGAGTGGCAACTCGCGGCGATGCTGCTTGCCGGCCCTCATGAACTAATGGTGCGTGCGACTAACAATGCTGGCGCAACGCAGTCGGCGGCCGCCACATGGAATCCCGCCGGCTACATGCGTAACGTCATCGAAACCACGACTGTTACCGCAGCCTGAGGCAGGATCATGATGCGCTTTTTACCAATTCTTGCCGCGACGATGGTCTGCGCAAGCGTTGCCGCGCTCCACGCAGGCCCGGTCGGCTATGGACTGCCCGAAGAGATGGCGGCATTCGCGCCCGGAAACAATCTGGATGTCGTGCAGGCCAATTGCAGCGGCTGTCATTCGTCGGACTACATCAAGACCCAACCCCGCGGCGAGAAGTTCAAGAAGAATTTCTGGCAGGCTGAAGTCACCAAGATGATCAAGATCTATGGCGCGCCGATCGACGAGGGCAACGTCGGGAAGATCGTGGATTATCTCGCGGAAAGCTATTGAGCCTCGGCGGCGGGATGAGAATTGGATGAGGGCAAGACGTCGCAATCCGGAGGAGAATCGTCATGGCGAAAAGCGGGAGCCGGAGCGACTTGCGGGAAATCGCGAATGAGCTCGCAAATTAGCCGTCGGCGCCACGTGTCTGGCGCGCGTGCGCGCAGCCCGCACGTACCAGTCCGGAGGCTCTTACTCGTGGCGCTGGCCAGCGAGGGTGGGCGCGTCGCTTGCGGAGACCGCGTAGCTCGGATGAAGCTTGCTTGGGTCGAGCAATATGATGCGCGCGACAAGAAGGCTGGCGACGACAAGCCAAAACGCAAGCGCCCCGTACCACATCCTGGTTTTGCCTTCGGTCATCCTGCTTCTCCCGAGCTGTCAGATTGCCTCGAAAGGTCCGCGGTTCAAGGACATAGATCTCCATATTTGCTTTGGTTCTTGGGGCGGTTGTGTCG
>Ga0210409_10002937_pt1 | contig 19647 bp, 17 predicted proteins | sample IncBWH17MmetaG_FD_161649 | JGI IMG/M metagenome (GOLD analysis project Ga0210409, IMG submission 161649) | Forest soil microbial communities from Barre Woods Harvard Forest LTER site, Petersham, Massachusetts, United States - Inc-BW-H-17-M | ecosystem: Environmental > Terrestrial > Soil >... | reverse complement strand
TCGATCTCGGCCACGAGGTCGGGCGGCATGGGGTCGGCGTAGGCATCGGGCGGGATGATCATGCCGACCGGGACGGGAAATCCCGCCTGCGTAAGCAGGGCCAGATTCGCACCCTTGCCGCCGGCAACGGCGACCTGGGTGGCGCGGGGGTCAGTGAACGGGAGTGGGCGCAAAGCGAAAGGCGATAATGAGACAGATAGCCGCGAGCACGAATCCGCTCAGCACGTCGATGCCATAGTGGTAGCGGAGATAGATCGTCGCGATCCAGAGGCCGATCGCGGGCAAGAGATACAACCGAAACCGCCATTTCGCGAACTGGCGGTCGAGCAGCAACATGACAGTGCTCGCCGCGACGTGCAAACTCGGGTAGACGTCGACGTGATTGGTACCGCGCATCACGACGTCGTGGTTGAGTCGCGTGATCCACCAGCCGGTGAGCGCATCATGGAACGCTTGCGGCATGGCGAGCCATGGCCCCTGGGCTGGGACTAGCTCGTAGCCGATAAACGCGATGCCATAGGCGCAAAATACGCCGGCGTAGAAGCGTTGGCTGATCGCGAAATGTCGCTGGACCCACCAGAGATATCGCACGCAGCTAAAGACGATGTATGGGAAAAGCAGGAAGTAGCACCCGCTCAGGATTTCCGTCGCCAGCTTCGACGTGTAGCCGTCGAAGTAGAGCGGCAATGGCTCGCCGAACAGGAGGGTATCAATTCGATTCAACTCCGGGTCGTGCAGCGGGAGATGCAGTGCGGCAACTGTCGGACCCATCGCGACGTACGCCAGGTTCATGATCACCAGATAGTTGCCGAGGCGGACGCGCCACGCCCATGGCTTTTTCACCAGCCGCGTCAGAACCACGCCGCCAGCGCTCAAGGCAACGAGGCCCACCCAGGCGCTGATAATGCCGATGCCCGCGCCGCCGAGGATGAGCCTTTCAATGGTGATCGCGTACAACACACCAAATGCGATCTCATGGGGCAGCACGAAGTGCCTCCACTGCCGCGCGCGCCTCGGCCGGTGCCATCGCGTTCCTGAATCGTGGCCATCGTGCGAGGAGCTCAGGATACACGATGAGACCGGCGGCCGTGATGATCGCATAAGCCGGCGCAATCCAAATCCATCGCATGGACACGATGATGACGCCGAGTACCCACAGGGCCGCGACTGGCGCGCCGATGAGCAGGCGCCAGAGGGTGATGGTATTGCGGGCGTCCGCGAAGCGGCGCCCTGCCATCCAGGCCGCAAGGAGCGGCCCCGCATTCGCGATTGTCGCCGCGAGGACGATCGGCGCTTGGATCGCAAGCCACGCAATGCTCCACGCAGGAGATCGTGTCGAGAACACCGGAACGCCGCGTTCCGTCGCCAGCGCGCCGGACGCGATGTAGGCATCGACTCTCGCCGAGCACTCGACGAGAGCGGGATCCTCGGCTCTCGGCTCGAGGCGTTTGAGCGCTGGATAATACGCCGCGAGATCATCGCCAGACACGAGCGCTGCCGCGCGCTCGATGCGGTCGAGTGCCGCAGCCGTATCGACGTTCACGCCGAGGTCCTCGAGGGCTCGCGTGATGTCGTCGGCGAAGGCCGGGCCGATGACGACGACCACATCGCTCCGAAAGCCTTCCGGACAACGATAGAACAGCCCGAATGGAATGACCGTCGGCTGGATTCCTTCGGCGCGTGCGGAGGCCAGAATGCGCGCCGCGCCGGAGTGGAACGGCAGGCGCCGTGGACCGAGGTCGCTCGTGCCCTCGGGCAACACAAACAGGGTCCCGTCAGCGCGGAGATGGTCGACGCAGCGCGCGATCGAAGCGGCGTTCTCGGAGCGATCCCCCACGTCCTTGGCTCGTGTCACCGGTATGCCGGTGAAGAAGATTCGGGCGATCGGGTTGCGGAGGAGTTGCACCGAGATGAGAAAGGTCGCGTTGGGCACGACCGTTTTGTACACCATCCCATCGACCGCGCCGTTGCGATGCAGGCCTACGCAGAGGACTGGGCCTTGCTCGGGAATCGAGCCCAATCGGACTACCGTCACGCGGCGGTAGTAGATCCGGGTTAGTAACGCGGGGAACCAGCGATACCAATCGATGACGGGCATGTCGCACGGATGATAATCGGCACCGTGGCGGATTCCACGTTACGGGACCCATACGGAGACGATATCATGAGTGATATGCGCCTGTACACAGCAGAGGAATTCGCCGAGATGAACCCGGAGAACAAGCTGTACGAGCTCGTACGGGGCGTGCTCCAGGTGCGCGACTCACCAACAAAAGCGCACGGGTACACGGCCTTCAAGGTCGGATACGCTATCGGACAGTACCTGGAGACGCACCCGATCGGCCACGTGTTCGTCGAGACGGACTACACAACACAGCGGGACCCGGATACCGTTCGCAGGCCGGACGTATCATTCGTCACGCACGAGCGCGACGAGCAAATGCCGGCGTGGAAATTCGCCGACGCCGCACCCGATCTTGCCGTCGAAGTACTGTCGCCGAGTAACCGACCCAATGAAATCGCGCAAAAGATCGCCGAGTACTTCTCCAAAGGCTCACGTTTGGTGTGGATCGCGGACCCGAAGACGTGGACGGTGGCGGTGTACGCGCCGGAAGCACGGCCGTACGTGGCCAGATCCGGCGAGTTCTTGGATGGCGGCGACGTCCTGCCTGGGTTCCGAGTCGAGGTGAAAAAGCTTTTCGGTTACCTGCCTTGACGCCGTAGCCAGCGGCGGTAGTGTAGAAGTGTGCGACTCGGACTCCTGGCGCTCCTAGCACTCGCTGGCTGCCGGACCATGAACGTCCCGGTCACGACACAGCACAACGACACGCGTCGCACGGGCGCGAACCTCGCCGAGAAGCGACTCACGCCAGCTCGCGTTCACGGACTCGGCGGATGGCACATGCGGCTCCGCACCTGGCACCCGCTCGACGGCCAAGTGAGCTCGCAAGCCCTCTACGTGCCGTTTGTAGCGGTCCATGGCGGCCTGCACAATGTGATTTACGTCCAGACGCAGAAGAACTACGTCGACGCGTACGATGCCGAGGACACGACGAACCCGGGCACGACAGCGGGCCTGTTGTGGAGCACGCAGCTCCCCGCGGTCACTGACCCGTCGCGGCCTTACGCGAGCGGCAGCTCGATCGGTACGCCAGTGATCGATCGGTCGACGAGCACGATGTACCTGGTCTACGGCGTCGACAACGGCGCGTTCCCAAGCAATGGCGTCGGCGACTCCGGGTACTCGGTGGCGTTTCACCTCGCCGCACTGGACATCCGGTCCGGCGCGATCCTGCGCGACAGTCTGATTCAGGCACAAGTGCCGAGCACGGTCGCGCCGGGACACGCCGATTTCGCCGCGCAGCGCCAGATCCAGCGCGCGGGACTGTTGCTGTCGCAAGGAACGATCTATGTGGCGTTCGCCTCGCGCTGGCGCGAGGAGACGACGAACTGGCATGGCTGGGTCATGCGATACGATGCCGCGACATTCCGACTCGTCGCGGCGTTCTGCTCGACGCCAGATCGGCGGGATGTCAGCGAGGGCGGCGGCATCTGGGAGGGCGGCGGCGGGCTGCCGGCCGATGACTCGGGCAATGTGTTTTTCCTGACCGGGAACGGACCCGCGGGTACGAATTCATACGGCAACAGCATTGTAAGACTGACACCAACGGCCGGAGGATTCACGGTCGCCGGTTTTAGCGCGGCGGCAGACGATCCCGCACACGCCACGCAATGGGCGAACGATGACATCGACCTTGGCGCAGGTGGGTCCATGCTCGTGCCGCATACGTCATCGCTCATCGGCGGTGGCAAGACCGGCGTGTACTACGTGATGAACACGAACGGCGGTCTCACGAAGGTCCAATCGTACGCCGCGTTCACGAACCGGTACGATCCCAGCGGCCGATATACGGATTGGCAGAGCGGGCCGCACCTCCATGGCGATCCCACGTACTGGGCCGTCTCGCACGACAGTGGCTTCGTCTATTCGTGGGCCGAGAAGGACTCGCTCCGGCGATTCACGTATCACACGGCGACCGGAACGCTCGACACGACGTCCGGGGTCGCGGCGCCGATCCTCGCCAACAATTACATCATGCCGGGTGGCGAGATCTCGCTGTCCGCCAATCGCACGCACGACGGGATTCTTTGGGTCACGCATCCACTGACGGCGACGACCGGCGAGGTCGTCGCGTTCGACGCCCGCTCGCTGCAGATCCTGTGGCAGGACTCGATCACGGTGCCGGCGAACTTCGTCCCGCCGACCGTGTCGAACGGCCTCGTGATCGTGCCGACGGCGGATGGCAACCTCTGGATCTACGACCTCGTGCGCACGGCTTTGCACCTCCCGCCCGTGCCGCGCCTCGGGCCGGTTCCGTGGTACCTCATCCCGCTCGGCGACCCTGCCCCCCGCGTCGAGACGACACTCGGGGAGCTCGCGCCCGAGATCGCCGCGCGACTGCGGCCGCCGGCTGAGGAGAAGATGAAGCTGCTGTTCACCGCGGCGCTCAGCGGCACAACGCTCATCGACGACCTCGGCTTGCATCCGGGGATGGGCTATCGCGGGCGCGGCGAGACGCTCGGCACGTTCGCCGAGAACACGTTACGTACGAGCGACGGGCAAGCACTCTCGGCTACCGTCGTCGAGACGGCGCCGAATGGTTGGCAGTTGCTGCGGGTCGAACGACATGAGACGACCGGACTCTTTGCCCGCGTCGGCTACATTCAACGACTGGGCAAGCTCATCGCGTTCTGGGGTCGGCTATAGTCCCCACGACACCGAGACGCGCAGTTGCCGCGGCTCGATCGGGTGCAGGTGCTGGTCCATCACGCCCGCGGCCGCCTCGCCCGGGAGCCGCGACGCGTAATAATAGTCGATGTCGTCGCCGAGCGAATTGAAGACATTGAGCATGGTGACTTGGACGCGGACGCCGGCGGCGAGCAGGTAGCCCGCGTCGGCGTTGACCACGGTCGTCGACGGAGCGCGGACGCTGTCGCTTTGCGCTAGCGGGTACGAGCCGAATCGGCGCACGTGCAGCGCCGCGAAGACGCCGCGCGACGCCGGCGTCCATATCACTCCGCCGACGAGCGTGTTCTCGAGCGCGCCAGGGATGAACGGGTGCGATTGTCCCGCGAACCGGGCGTGGACATATGACGCGTCCAGGTTGAACGCCAGTTGGGGCGAGGCCCGGTAGGTGTTCGACCACGTGACGCCCACGCGATCGCTGGGGAACGACGGAGCGTTCGTCCCGTGGTCGCCGTCCCAGATCAACTCGTTGTCCAGGTTCAACGCCCAGACTGCGACGGTCGACCGCCAGGCCTGCGCGGGGCTCACCCGCGCGCCGACCTCGGCGCCGCGCGAACGGACGAGGGCCGGCGTGCGAGCATCGTCGCTGTGGAAGCCGAGGCCGCCGTTGAGATAGAGCTCGACGTCGCGCGTGGGCGTGAACACGAAGGATGCCTTGGGACTCGCGATGCTCGATCCGCGGTGTCCGCCGTTGACATCAAACTGATAGGCGTCGCCGCGCAGGCCGAAGATGGTCCGGAACCGCGGCACCCAGCGCGACGACAGCTCGGTGAACACACCGGTGCTGCGCTCGTCGATGCGGCTTTGGATAACGGTGCCGAGGCGCATCTCGCGCTCGGTGTGATAGAGCCCCGCAGAAGGGATGATGTCATCCCGGGATTGGAGGCCGACGGTCAGCATCTGGCCGCCCCCGAGTGACACCACATCGGTGGCTTGTCCGCCGAGGGTCAACCGGCGTTCGCGTTGATTGAATTGGTCGCCGTGGATGGGGTCATCCAGGAAATACGTGAAATCAGAGTAGAGGTTGAGATCCGAGGCGATGCCGTAGACCTCGACGCTCTGGATCGATCGCGCGCCGATGTGGCGCCAGGACCCCGAGAGGCTGTACCGATCGGACTCGCCCCTATCGGTACTATCGATCTGCCCGAGGGGACTGATGACATTCTCGTCGATCGCACGGAGCGGGATCTGATCGTTGGACCGCCACTTGTTGTGATATCCCATGGCGAGGATCGAGAATTCGCCGGAGCTGTAGCGTAACAGGCCGCTGAACTTTCGCTCTTCCTCCGGGAGTCGCCACGGCCCGTCGTAGCCTTTTACTTCGCCAGCGACCAGCAGGCCGCCTGTCGATGCGGCCGCCACGACGCGAGCGAGTCCGTTCTCGCCACTCGTCAGGCTGACGAAAGGCGACGACAGTTGGCGCGCGAGATGAAATTCGCTCGAGCCCGCGCTGCCGAAGTCACCGACGTCGGCGTAATAGACGCCGAGTCGATAGTCGAGCGACGTCACGAGCTCAGGAATGAGAAAATTGAGGTCGCTGTAGCCCTGCCCATGGGCGTGGGATGGCATGTTGACCGGCATGCCGTCGACGCTCGTCGCGAAGTCCGTCCCGTGATCGAGGTTGAATCCGCGCGCGAAGTATTGATTGGCTTTGCCCTCGCCGGAATGCTGCGTGACGATCATCCCGGGAATGGTCTCCAACAGTTCGCCCTCGCGCGAGAGCGGCAGCGCGTGCAGCTCCTCGGCATCGACGTGACCGCGGGAGGCAGACGGAGCGATGCCAAGTAAATCATCGACGCGACGCACGACTCGCACCGTGTCGAGTGCCTTCTTCGTGCTGTCCTGAGCCGATGCGACGGTCGAGAGCAGCGTCAGGACAACGAGAACGCGATGCACGGATCAGAACTACGCGCGATATCGCGAAACGGATCTCAAATCCGATCGTGGGTTCCGCGGCGTAAGAGAGTCCGCGCACATCACTCTACACAACATTTGGAGGCGGTAATGTCTCACGCCCGAAGTCTCGTCGCGGCCGGGCTCGTCGTCGCGCTCGGCGCCGGCGCGTTGGCCACGCGACATGTCTGGGCATCGGACCATCAGGATAGCCCGGATGTCGAGCTCAACCCGTCAATGGACATGACGGACTTCTACTCGTTCCCCGGCTCGGCCGCGGGCCGCATCGCGCTCGTGCTCAACAGCTGGGCGTTCCTCACGCCGGCGGAAACGCCGAACACGTCGTTTGATCCCAACCTGCTGTACCAGTTCAAGATCGACAACACTGGTGATGCGAAAGAAGACCTGGTCATGCAGGTCGTGTTCACCGGCACGGGCGCCAATCAGACCGTGTCCCTCTACGGGCCGATTGCGCCACCGGTCGTTGGCGCTATGGGGAACACGCTCAGCACTGGCAAGCCCGTGCTGACCGGCAAGGTCAACACCGTGCTCGGCTCGAACACCGGCATTCAGTTGTTCGCCGGCGCGCGCAGTGATCCGTTCTTCATCGACCTCGAGCAGTTCTTTCGCATTCTGCCCGACAGGAAGCCCGTCACAGGGCCACTGGCGCAATTGCCCTCGACGCAATCGGCCACGTCGTTCCGCACTCCCGGCATCGATTTCGTGAAGGGGCACAACGTGCTGTCGATCGTCGTAGAGTTGCCCGCGTCAATGTTGACGGCGAGTGGCAACGCGAAGCTCGGCCTTTGGGGCACCATCAGCCGATAACGCTTTTATCCGAGGATATCCCTTCATGTATCGCCGTCTTTCCATCGCGAGCCTGCTGCTCTTCGGCGTCGCGTGCTCTAGTGACCATACCACGACGACCACGGGGCCGAGCACCACACGCGCGTACGACCAGGTCCAGCGCCTTGGCAATCCGCTCGTCAGCGAAGTGTTTCTGGCGAAGCGCAGTCATCCGGTTCATGGTGCGCTCGGGCCCGCTGACGATACCATCATCGCGCCGGAGCTCAAGAACTTTGTCGCGACAGTGGCCGGGCGTGACACGACCGTGCAGAACACGCTCGCCGCGGTGCTGTTGCCCGACATGCTCATTGTGCAGACGGACAAAGCTCCGTCGACCGCCGGTTGGCTCACGTGGGCACTCGCCAACGGGTACGGTGGGCGCAAGCTGAGCGACGATGTCGTTGCGGCTGGGCTCGACGCGATCTTCGGCACGCTCATCGAGACCGCGGGCAATAGTTGCCCCGCGCTGTGCAACGACAACGTGCCGGCGCACACGGACTACCAGGCAGCGTTCCCGTATCTCGGGAACCCCAACTGATTATGCGCCTCCGTCTCGCTTCGCTGGCCGCACTCGCCGCGCTCACCACTGGCGTGCCAGGCACCGGCACGGGGCCGATCCCGCCGAAGCGAAGCGAGGCGGAGATCCGTGATCTCGACATTCAGTTCTACGAAGCAAGGGCGCGCCGCGACCCGACCGGCGCGATGGATCTAGCGCGCGTTGCCCAGTTGTATCTCGCCCGAAGTCGAGAAACGGGTAGCTACGATGATGTCCTGGCAGCCGAACACGCTGCGCGCCGGTCGCTGAGAAATCGGCTGTCGCGCAACGCACTCGCCGCGCAAGTGCTGGCGTCGAGCCTCTTGTCGGAGCACCGGTTCGCGGAGGCGCTCGGCGTGGCGAGAAGCCTCGAGTCACTCGACCCTGATCGCCTGTCGTATCGGGCGATGAGCGCCGAGATCGCCATGGAGCTCGGCCGATATGACGAGGCCCGCGCGACGTTCGACTCGCTGAGGCGAGATGCCGGCAGTCTCTCCGTGGCGCCCCGGCTGGCGCGCTGGGAGGAGATCGAGGGACACCCCACGTATGCGCGCGTGCTACTCCGACACGCGATAGCCATAGCGCAGCTACGAACGGATCTCCCGGCCGAGCAGCGCGCATGGTTCTGGCTGCGGCTCGGCGAGCTCGATCTCCGGATGGGCGAGACCGATAGCGCTGCCAAGGCATACGCCACGGGATTGCAACTCCATCCGGGCGATTATCGCATTCTCGCCGCGGAAGCGCGCCTCGATACCACGCGGCATCAATGGCGCGCGGCCATCGACAACGGCAATCGGGCCATCGCGGCGTCCCCTCTCGATCCCGCGACGTTCGGGACGATCAGCGATAGCTACCTCGCCCTCGGCGACACCGCGGAGGCGCGGGAGTTCGAGCATGGGATGGAGGTCGCCGTGTCGCACCAACCCGGCGCCTATCATCGAGCGTGGAGCCTCTTCTTGCTCGATCACAACCGTCGCGTAGCCGAGGTCTTGCATAAGGCACGCGCCGAGCTGCGGACGAGAAAGGACATCTACGGGTACGATGTGCTGGCTTGGGCGCTGTATCACAATGGCCAATACGCCGCGGCGCGACGCGCGATGGCGCGCGCGCTGAGTCAGGGCACGCAAGACCCGATGCTGGCATATCACGCCCGAATGATCGAGGCGGCTCATGAGTGAATGGCGTACGTTTGTCGAGCTCGGGTTCCGGCATATCGTCGACCCGAGCGCGGCCGATCATATTCTCTTCTTGCTCGCGCTCGCGGCCATCTATCGGCCAAACGACTGGCGTCGCGCCCTGTCGGTTGTCTCGGCCTTTACCGTCGGCCACTCGATTACGCTGGCGCTGGCGGTCACTGGCACCGTCACGCTACCGTCGCCGCTGATCGAGTTTTTGATCCCCGTGACGATCATGCTGACGGCGGTCGAGAATCTGATTGTTCGGGATGGCGGGAAGTACAGGCCCGTGTTCGCTGGCGTATTCGGACTCGTCCACGGCGCGGGGTTCGCGAATTACCTCCGGAGTTTGTTTGTCGACCACGTGGCGGTGCCACTATTCGGCTTCAACGTCGGCATCGAGCTGGGCCAGATTCTCGTCCTGGCGACCGTCGCGGTATTGCTGGTCGGCGTCGATCGATTGGTCCCGCTTCGACTGAGAGTGGTCGCGGTGTCGACGATCGTCGCGATCGTCGCGGCGGGTTGGGCCATCGAGCGACGGCCATGGTGACGGCGTGTCTCGCCGCCTGGTGCCTCGCGCACCCGATTCATACCACGTTGACTCATGTCACCTTCGATCCGACGACCGCGCAGGTCACGGCGATGGTCCGAGCCTTTTCCGCGGACGTGGACAAAGCCCTGGCGCGGCGGCGCGATACGACGGTCGCCGATTACGCCCGCTCGGCGATCGCCCTCACCGACCAGGCCGGACGGCCCGTGCCCACCACCTGGTGTGGCTCCCGGCACGAGGGCGATGTAGTTTGGCTCTGCCTTCGCGCCCCGGCGCCCCGCGGCACCGGTGGCATGACGTTGCGCGACACGTTGCTGTTCGAGGTCTTCGACGACCAGGTGAACATCGTGATGACCGAACATGGCAGCATGTTGTTCACGAAAGGGGACTCGCCCAGACGGCTGCCGTGACCCGCCCGAAGTTCTTCGCGACCCCCGAGGCGTTTCGGGCGTGGCTCGACGCGCATCACGAGCGCGAGACCGAGTGCCTGGTGGGATTCTACAAGAAAGACTCCGGCCGGGCGAGCATCACTTGGCCCGAGTCGGTCGATGAGGCGCTCTCGTTCGGATGGATCGATGGCAAACGCAAGACCATCGACGAGATCAGCTATACCATCCGATTCACGCCACGGAAGGCGCGCAGCAATTGGAGCGCGGTCAACGTCAAACGCATGGCCGTGTTGATCACGGAGGGTCGCGTGCGGCCCATGGGGCTCGCTGCATTCGAGAAGCGCGCGGCCGAACGGACTGGGATCTACGCGTATGAGAACCGAAAATCCGCCGTGCTCGATCCCGAGGCCGAGCGGGAGTTTCGGCGCAACAAGAAAGCCTGGGCTTATTTCGAGGCCGAGGCGCCCTCGTATCGCCAGCAGGCGATGTGGTGGGTCATTACCGCGAAGCGTGAGGAGACGCGGCGCTCGCGCCTCGCGACGCTCATTGACGACTCGGCCCATGGCCGGCGGATCCCCCACGCCCGACGTCCAGAGTCACGCTGAGCGGCGTGTGCTCTGACGAGTCGCCGACGTAGATCACGAATTGGCCGGGGTCGATGTGCCAGCCGTGGTCCCAATACGAGAACGCGCGATCGTCCAACGTCATTTCGACGTGCTTCGTTTCCCCTGCGGCGAGCTGGATTTTCTTGAAGGCCTTGAGCTCCTTCGCGGGCCGCTTGATTCGCGCCGAAGGATCGCCGACATACACCTGAGCCACCTCGGCCCCGGCACGAGAACCGGTATTCGTGACGTCGAACGAAACGGTGTGTTGTGCGTTCACCGACAAATGGCTGAACCCAAAGGTCGTGTACGATAACCCGTACCCGAATGGGAAGAGAGGTTTTAGGGAAGTCCCGGTATAATAGCGATAGCCGAGAAAGACTCCTTCGCTATACGTCACATGCCCGTTCGTCGCGTAGTAGCTATCGTGCGTAGGATTGTCCTCCCACCGCTTCTCGAAGCTGATAGGCAAATGCCCCGAAGGATTGGTGACGCCAAACAACTCCTCGGCGACCGCCGTCCCGCCCTCTTGCCCCGGATACCAGGTATCTAGCAGAGCGGGCACGTGAGGCAGCCAGTTCTCGGTCGCGACGGCGCCGCCGGCGGTAAGTGTCACCACCGTACGCGGGTTCGCCGCGGCGATCGCGTTGATCAATGTCTCCTGCCCCCACGGGAGTGAAAACGTGCGATCCGACCCTTCGCTCTCGTTCGACGGATCGAACCCGACGGAGACAATCGCGACATCCGCCTGCTTGGCAATGCGAACCGCTTCGGGACTCACCAGGCTGTCAACCGCGCGAATGCCGAGGATGACGCGCGGCGACTGAGACCGTGGCACGAGCCCGAGCGCGATGCGCGTCGGCTGGCCGGCGGTCAAGCTCACGACCGCCCATTTCATCGATGCCCCCTCGGCCGCCTGCTGCTCGACGGCGAGCGCATCGTTGACCGAGAGTCGATAGCCGTCGTATGCCCGGACGATGACGAGATATTGCCCGGTGGTCGCCGGCGTGTACGTCCCGGTCCACCGCACGCCGCGTGCGTTGCGCGGCAATGGCGTCATGCCATCCGGCGGCAATCCATCGACCGTGGTCGTATCGATCGGCACGCCAGTGAACGCGTCGTTGTCGAAGATCTCTTGACGGAGCCTGACCCCCGTCGTGTTCGCAATGTCGGTGTCCGTCGGAATGCCGCGCGCATAGAGCACTTTCACGCGATGCGCGTTGGCGTAGTCACTCACACCCGCGAGAATACTCACCGGCGCGAACGCCTCGATCTGTGCACTGCCACCACCGCTCGGCCGCGCCGGCCAAGCATCTGGGCCGATCACCGCGATCGTGTGCACGCGGGTTGTGCTCAGTGGAAGGAGGTTGCCCTCGTTCTTGAGCAGCACCATGCCCTCACGTGCCGAGCGCAGCGCGACCGCGCGATCGTCGGGCCCGTAGAGTGGTGTCGTAACGTCCGTCTGCGCACGATCCAGAAAGCCGAACCGAATAGCGAGCCGGAGAATGCGGCGAACCTTGTCGTCGATCGTGGCGACCGACACGCGGCCGTCCTGAATCGCCGGCAGCAGGGCCTCACGATTCATGAACTTGGCCCACGGCATCTCGAGGTCCAACCCCCCATTCGCGGCCGCCACGCCATCGTACGTCGCCCACCAGTCGGACATCATGACGCCGTCAAACCCCCAGTCCCGCTTCGCGACGCTGTCGTTGAGCCACGCGTTCTGCGTCGCGTGCACGCCGTTGAGGAGATTGTACGAGTCCATGATCGCGCCGACGTGCGCCTCGCGCACCGCGGCCTCGAACGTGGGAAAGTAAATCTCTCGCAACGCCTGCTCGCTGATGTCCGATGACACGTTGTGGCGATCGTACTCTTGATTGTTGCCGGCGTAGTGCTTGATGGTGGCCACCACGCCCTGGGACTGCACGCCGCGGATGTACCCGACCGCCGTCCGGGCCGCCAGGTACGGATCCTCGCCCATGTACTCGAAGTTGCGCCCGTTCATCGGCGCCCGATATATGTTGACGCCCGGGCCGAGCAAGATATGGACGCCCCGCGCGCGGGCATCGCGGCCAATGCGCTGACCCACCACTTGTGCGAGGTCCGGATCCCACGACGCCGCGAGACCGATGCCTATGGCGTAGCCGCTGGTCGGGCCCCAAGTTCTCACGCCCATCGGACCGTCGGACATTTTCAATCGTGGCCATCCCACCGCGGGGATCGACCGAATGAACATGTCGTCGACGCCGCCGATCAGGTCGAGCTTTTGCTCGATCGTCATCCGGGCCATGAGACTATCGACGCGGCGATCGACCGCGACGCTATCGTGCAGCGCGAAGAGAAACCACAGGGCGAGGGGCATGGGAGAAGAATATGAAACTGTACCACGAAGTCCACGGGACCGGCGCGCCGCTGGTCCTGTTGCATGGCGCTTTTGGCAACACCGTCATGCTCGGCGACATCCTCCCGGCGCTCGCCGCGACCCGTCAGGTGATCGCTCCCGACTTGCAGGCCCACGGGCGCACGTCGGACATTGATCGGCCGATCCGGCCCGACGCGATGGCCGACGACGTGGCATCGCTTCTCAGCGATCTCAGCATCGCCAAGGCCGACATTATGGGTTACTCGCTCGGCGGCGGCGTGGCGCTGCAGGTCGCGCACCGAGATTGGCCGGTGCTGGCCGCGAAGAACGCCGAATGGATCAAGGTCGACTATGACTGGACGACCGGCGTGAAAGGCATCACCGCGCCAACGCTGCTCGTCTTCGGTAGCGCGGACGGCGCGCGCGCCGGGCATCCTCAGGAGTTCGTCGCCCTGTTGAAGCATGGCCGCCTCGAGGTCGTTCCCGGGGCGACCCACCTCACGATACTCTCGTCGGCGATCGTGCCAACGGTCACCGCCTTCCTCGACGCCGCGTGAGGGGACTGATACCCTGCGGCGGCCGCGGCACGCGCATGCGGTCCATTGCCGGCGATGGGCCCAAGGAGATGGTACCGATCGCCGGGCGCCCCGCCATCGACTGGGTGCTCAGCGAATGCGCGGAGAGCGGCATCGACGAGATCCTAGTCGTGTCGGCGCCTGGCAAAGACGCTCTGGTCGCGCACCTGGCGCGCAAACCTGGCGTCGATGTCGTCGTGCAAACCGAACCCCGTGGTCTCGCCGACGCGATACGCCTTGGTCGCGCCTTTGCCGCAAACCAACCACTCGCCGTCGCGCTGCCAGACAACATCTTCGTCGCCCCTACGCCCGCGCTGGCGCAAGTCCTAGACGCGCACCGCACGGTCGGCACCAATATTGTCGCAATAGTCGAAATAAGCGCACGCGAAGCGGCGCGCAGAGGCGCAACGGCGGCGCTCGATGGCGAGCGGGTCGGTTCCGCCTATCGCATCACCCACATATCAGACAAGGGCGCGAAAGCAGCCATGGCGTACACAGCCGTCGGCCGATTCGTCTTCCTGCCCGAGGCACTAGCGGCGATCGATGTCGTCGAGAAAACCATTCCCGCAGGCGCGGAACTAGACGATGTGCCGCTGATGCAATGGCTCCTGGCGCGCGGCGAGCTAGAGGGAAGGTTGATCGAAGGACAGTTTCTCGATGTCGGTCTGCCCAGCGGCTACGAGGAGGCCAACGCGCGACTCGGCCGCTAGCCGTGCTCGATGCGCGCCCCAGCCGCCGCGTGAGTGATCCACCCCGCCCCTAGGGTGGCCAAAGCGCTCGGGTTGCCAACCGCGATCGCACAGCCGCCCCACCCTGCACCGGTAAGGCGCGCGCCCGTGATCCCCTGGGTGTGGCGGGCGCGCGCTACGAACGCGTCGAGCTCAGGCGAGGAGCACTCATAGTCAACCCTGAGCGATTCGTGCGAGGCGAACAACGCCTCGCCCGGGAGTGCGCCGCCGCCGCGGAGCGCGTCCACGACCTGGCGCACGCGGGCCATCTCGGTGACGACGTGGCGCGCGCGGCGATCGAGCGGTGGCGGTAACTCGGCTTCCGCTAGCAGATCGAGGTCAGCCGCGGCGAGACTCGGCAGTGTCGGACGGATGCCGCGTAGACGAGTCAGCGCGGCCTGGCACTCGGCGCGCCGTTCATTGAACGCCGAGTCGGCCAACGCGCGGCGAACGCCGGTGTCGAAGATGAGCACCGCGTCGTCGAAGGGCACATGCTCATAGGCGCCGGTGTCGCAGCGGATGTGCACGGCCTTGTTGGCGGCGCCGAGGGCGGATGCTTGCTGGTCCATGATCCCCGAGGCCAAGCCCACGAACTCCCGCTCGGCCCGGGTGCCGAACAGCGCCAGCTTATTCGGCGCAATGCTGTGGCCGAACAGGTGCGCGAGCGCCAAAGCCGTCGCCGTCTCGAGAGCCGCGGACGAGCTGAGACCCGCGCCGACCGGCACGTCGCTCGCGACGGCGATCTGGAACTCGCCGATCTCGTGGCCTGAATCAATAAACGCAGCGGCTACGCCGCCGACGTAATCCCACCAGCGCCGCTCCGGAGCGAGATGCGCAACCGAGAATGCGCCGAGCAACGGTTCGGCGGCGGACACCGCCGCGCTCGACGCGCCCCGAGGTGCTGGGGCGATCGCGACGGTGGTACGTTGCCCGATCGCGATCGGGAGCACGTCACCGCCATTGTAGTCCGTGTGCTCCCCGATCAGGTTCACGCGGCCCGGCGCCGAGGCGATGACGCGCGGCTCCGAGCGGAACTGCTGTCGAAATAACTCGGCCGCCGTCAATAGAAGACGATGTTCAGCACGAAGGCGAGGACGAGCACGATGATGCCGAGCGTCAACGGACGTTGAATGACCGGCACGTGGTCTTCCTTAATCCTGGGCGTCAACGAGTACACGAGCCCCTTGAGCTCCTCGGGCGGCCGAGGAGCCGTCAGGAGGCTGATGACGATCGTGACGACGAAGCACGTCGTCCACGCGACGATGGCGGTCCAGAACGTCTGACCGAGCTCGCTGGCGTAGATGTGATGGACACCGAAGTAGCCGCCCTTGATGCCAGGTGTGGCGCCGACCGGCAGCGTCATGCCGTGGTGAATGGCGGCGGCGATGGTGCCAGACAGGAGGCCAGTGAACGCAGCGTGACCCGTGGTGCGTCGCCAGAACATGCCCAGGAAGAACGTCGCAAAGAGGGGCGCGTTGACGAACGCGAACACGAGTTGCAGCAAGTCCATGATGTTGTTGAACGAAGCCGCCACGTACGCGGCCGCTACGGACAGGGCGATGCCGGCGATCGTAAGGATCCGGCCGAACTTGAGATAGTGTTCGTCGGTCGCGTCCTTGCGAACGTAGGCTTGATAGATGTCGTACGTGCCGACGGTATTGAACGCCGTGACGTTGCCGGCCATGCCGGACATGAACGACGCCAGTAACGCGGTGAGGCCTAGGCCGAGCATCCCGGTCGGAAAGAACTTGACCAGCATCATTGGCGTGGCCAGGTCGTAGTCGAGCACGGCATGGCCGGCCGCGTCGACCGTCTTCGGCGGGATAATGCCAATGCTCGCGGCGATCATGCCCGGGAGGATCACGAGGAACGGGAACAGCATCTTGGGCACGGCCGCAATCAGCGGCGTGCGCCGGGCCGCCGTCATCGACTCCGCGGCTAGCGCGCGCTGCACCACGAGGAAGTCTGTCGTCCAGTAGCCGAACGACAGCACGAATCCCAGCCCCATGACGAGGCCGAACCACTCCACGCCTATGGGATTCTCGGCCGCGTTGCCCATGTACTTCCACGCGTGCGAGAACGCTCCTGCCGGCAGCCCGTGCGCCACCGACAATTCGCCGAGGCGGGTCGACAGACCGTGCCATCCACCGGCCGCGATGTAGCCAATGATCGACAGTGGGAGAAAGCCGAACACGATCAGCACGAACTGCATCACTTCGTTGTAGATCGCGCTGGTGAGTCCGCCGAGCACGATGTAGCCGAGCACGACGAGGGCCGAGATCCAGATGCTGAAGTTGAAGTTCCAGCCGAGGAGCAGATTGAACAGCTTGCCCATCGCGTAGAGGCTGATGCCGGACGACATGATCGTCATCACCGCGAACGTGATGGCGTTCAGCCCGCGTGTCTTCTCGTCGAATCGGAGCCGGAGATATTCGGGGACCGATCGGGCACGGGAGCCGTAGTAAAACGGCATCATGAAGAGGCCGACGAATACCATCGCGGGGATCGCGCCGACCCAATAGAAGTGGCTCGTCGAGATCCCATACTTTGCGCCTGAGGCGCCCATCCCGATCACCTCTTGCGCGCCGAGGTTCGCGGAGATGAACGCGATACCGGTGACCCAGGCGGGGAGGGAGCGACCGGAAAGGAAGAAGTCGCTGCTCGTTTTCGTCTGGCGGCGTAGGCCCCAGCCTACGCCGAGGACGAAAACGAAGTAGACGCCGATAATGGCGTAGTCGATGGTGCCCAGGTGGACGGTCGGCATGCGGGATAACTTACCCGCATGCGGCCGACCTGCTACTTCTTGTTGAACAACGACAGATACTGCCCGTATCCCTCGGCCTGAAGGCTGTCGACCGGGATAAACCGAAGGGCCGCCGAATTCATGCAGTACCGAAGCCCGGTCGGTGCCGGCCCGTCGTCGAACACGTGTCCCAAATGCGAGTTCGCGTGCGCGGACCGGACCTCGGTGCGCTCCATGAGCAGCGACTTGTCGGACTTGGTCTGGATGTTCGACGGCTCGAGCGGCTTCGTGAAGCTCGGCCACCCGGTGCCCGACTCGAACTTGTCGAGCGATGAGAACAACGGCTCGCCCGACACGATGTCGACATAGATGCCGGGTTCGTGATTGTTCCAGTACGGGTTGTCGAACGGCCGCTCGGTGTACGCATGCTGCGTCACCTCGTACTGAATGGACGTGAGGCGCTTTTTGAGCTCGGCGTCGCTCGGCTTCTTGTACGGCGGCGGCTGCGATGAGGTCTCGGCGAGCAGCGAGGCTACGGCGCGGTCCTGCCCGTCGTAGTCGCCTTCGCCGGCGTGATAGTACCGGATGCGCCCATTCGCGTCGACGATGTACACCGCCGGCCAGTATTCGTTATGGAACGACTGCCAGATCTTGTAGTCGCCATCGAGAGCGACGGGGTATACGACGCCGAGGCGCTTGACGGCCGCCTGCACGTTGGCCGCGGGCTTCTCCTCGTCGAGCTCCGGCGAGTGCACGCCGACGACCACGAGGCCCTTGTCCCGATACTTCGCCTCGAGGGCCTTCACGTGCGGCAGGGCGTTGAGGCAGTTCTCGCACTCGAACGTCCAGAAGTCGACGAGAACGACTTTCCCTTTCAGCGCGCGCGCCGTGAGTGGGTTGGTATTGATCCAACCGGTCGCGCCCTCGAGACCCGGGAACGGGCCTTGGTCGGGCAGCGCGGGAACCGTGGCTCCCATGGTGGCGGCAATGAGCAACGAAAATGACAGCATGATGATCGATACCTCCTCCCGCCCAGGTCGCAAGCGCCGCACCTGAAGATACCAAGGGTCAACTGTAAGTAAGATAGGCGGTTGCCCGCCCTGACATCGTTCACGAAACATCCGGGCCGCGCAATGGAACGGCCGGGCGGAACGAGTCCCATCGCGTGGTTTCGTCCGCGTGCCGTGGGCGTTGCTTGAACCGCCAACCATGCCGCCTCGGCGGAACGAAAGTTCGTCAAATCAACGCTCGAGCGCCACTTAGGCCCTCCCATCATTTGGTCGACTGCATGGGCCGGGTGATTGCCTTCCGTATGGCACTTCAATCGGAGGCCCAATTGTTCACTGCCCTGATCGTGCTCGTCTTCGCCGCCGGCGCCCTCACCATCCTGAGCCCGTGCGTGCTCCCGGTCATTCCTCTCGTCTTCGCGCGCGCCGGCCGCTCGTTCCCGCGCGAGGTACTACCGATGCTCGTTGGACTCGCGCTCATGTTCGCGATGACCGCTTCGGTCGCGACGGCGGGTCTCTCGTGGCTCACCCGCGTTAGTGAAGCAGGACGCGTCGCGAGTGTCGCGCTGCTTGGCCTCCTCGGCGTCAGTCTCATCGTACCGCGGGTCGCTGGAATATTGGCGCGACCGCTCGTGCGGCTCGGTGGCTGGATCGATACACGCGGCGACCATGCGCCGACGCGCATCGGGCGCAACCTCGCGATCGGGGCCGCTATTGGGCTCCTGTGGGCGCCGTGCGCCGGACCGATTCTCGGGCTCGTCATCAGCACGGCGGCGCTGCACGGAACCAGCGTCGGCACGACCGCGCTCTTGTTCACGTTCGCGCTCGGCGCCGCGACATCCCTCGCGATGGCCATGCTCGCCAGCCGGCGCGTCCTGTCGCGAGTGAGGGCGTATCTGCCGATCGAGCGGTGGGTTCGGCGCGGCGTCGGGGTCGCAACGCTCGGCGCGCTCTTTCTCATCGCATCGGGGCGCGACGCGCAACTGTTCGCGCGCACCGGCCCGGTCGATACCACGCGGATCGAGCAGCGACTCCTCAACCAGCTTCACGACGACGAAGGAATCTTTCCGGGGTTGGCGGGGTCGACCGGTTGGATCAATACGGCGCCGCTCACCACCGAATCACTTAAAGGGAAAGTCATCCTGGTCAATTTCTGGACGTTCTCGTGCTACAACTGCTTGAACGCGCTGCCACACATCAAAGCGATCGACGCCAAGTATCGCGATCGGGGTCTCGTCGTGTTGGGCGTCCACACGCCGGAGCTCGCGCACGAGCGCGTCGAGAGCAATGTCCGCGACGCCGTGCGACGCCTCGGGGTCGTCTATCCCGTCGTACTCGATGCCGACTATCGCATCTGGAATGCGTTCCACAACGAGTACTGGCCGTCCGTCTACATCATCGATGCGCAGGGCCGCATCCGGTACCACCACTTCGG